>Ga0302251_1001910_pt1 | contig 11282 bp, 9 predicted proteins | sample AAG_RA_Gln_MG_FD_193534 | JGI IMG/M metagenome (GOLD analysis project Ga0302251, IMG submission 193534) | Enriched activated sludge microbial communities from anaerobic digester in WTTP, New Holstein, Wisconsin, United States - AAG_RA_Gln | ecosystem: Engineered > Bioreactor > Anaerobic >...
AGGTGTCTGATCTGTGCGCACTTCCAAAAATAACTCGGTTAGCGCCGACTTTGCACCGCGACGCTCTTCCTGAGTTTCTTCTTCCTTTTCAGCCTGAACAACTTCCTTGGCCAACTCGATCAAATGCTTGAGAAAATCAACGCTGTTAATGAGCCCGCGCTCAACTTTATCGCGCAATTCCTCCAGCCTTTGACCCAGCTCTTGAAATTTTGGATTGCCTTTATGCTTCCGCAGACGATTCACAATCTCGATCTCGATCAGCTTGGTCTTTTTGGCGTCCTTGGTCTTCATGAGATCTTCGACCACATCTGCATCGAGTATGATCTTCTCCAAATCATCGCTGATCTTCTCAACATGGATATGCTCATGAATCAGCTTCATCGTCTGGGCGCCCAAAGCATGCCATAATAACCGGCCGGTATCGCTGGATGGCGGCTTCACCGACTCATAGACCTTGGTCAACCAGCGATAATCCTTCTCGTACACATTCAAAATCGGATCAGGCGACAACGCCTCCCAAAGAAGCGAAAGATAGCTGTAATCGTTAGCAAATGCATCCCGCTTGGTATTTGTATTCACGCATTCCTGCGCGAGTAAAAGCCCCTCATATCCCTCAATACTTCTATCTACATTGGGAAAGTGCGCCAGACACAGGGTAATTGCCTGCCTCAGCTTTTCTTTAAGCGTCCCAATATTCGTGATGACTTGCCGCACGGATGCCTCGTCAAATTCCAAAGCCCGGGCCACGTTATCAAAAACCCCGTAATAATCTACGATCAATCCATGCGTCTTGTCTTTATAAACACGGTTCGTGCGGCAAATGGCCTGAAGCAGATTGTGATCCTTCATGGCCTTATCCAGATACATGGCCTGCAGAATCGGCGCATCAAACCCGGTCAAAAGCTTGGCCGTTACAATAACAAACTTGAGCGGGTCCACCGGATCACGGAATCGGTCTAACAGCTTCTCCTGCTCATCCCGTTCCATTCGATATTTCTTTTTGAAGGCTTCATCATCTGAATGGTTGGTAGAGATAACAACCACGCTCTCCTCTGGCGGGATTAGCTTGTCCAGCTCTTGTTTGTATAACTCGCAGGCAAAACGATCCGGGCATACAATCTGCGCCTTGAATCCCTGCGGCTCAATCTTCTCGTGGAAGTGTTGAACAATGTCTGCGGCAATCTTTCTTATACGATCCGGCGACTTTAAGAATGCTGACATCTGCGCCGCTTTCTGGACAAGTAATGCCTTCTGTTCGCCTGACAACGTCTCTGTCATTTGGGCAAATTCGGCATCAATGAGCTCTTTATCTACGTGGATATCCAGCAATCTTGGCTCAAAATGAAGCGGCAGAGTAGCTTTATCTCGCAACGACTCTTCAAACGAATACCGAGACAAATATCCTGATAAATCCTCCTCCGCGCTAAACGTTCTAAATGTATTCCTGTCTCGTTGGTTAATAGGCGTACCGGTAAGCCCAAAGAAAAATGCATTCGGCAAGGCATTGCGCATTTTACGACCCAGATCACCCTCTTGTGTTCGATGAGCCTCGTCAACCAAAGCAATAATATTCTCCCGATCATTTAAAAGACCATCCGCTTCTGCGAATTTATGCATGGTCGTTATAATGATCTTGCGCGTGTCCTGTCTTAATAACCGTTGCAATTCTTCCCGGCTATCAGTTGCCACAATATTGGGGACATCGCAGGCATTAAACGTAGCCGTAATCTGAGTGTCCAGATCCACGCGATCAACGACAATAAGCACTGTCGGGCTTCTAAGCTCCGGCATCTGGCGCATCTTTTGCGCGGCAAAGACCATGAGAAGCGACTTGCCCGAACCTTGAAAATGCCAAATAAGCCCTTTTTTAACCGCGCCCTCTTTAACACGCTGAACGATAAGGTTTGCGCCCTCATACTGCTGATACCGAGCGATGATCTTTATTCTTCGGTTCTTCCTGTCAGTTGCAAAGATCGTGAAGTTCTCGAGCATATCCAGAATGACCGAAGGCTTAAACATCGACTCAAGTGCAACTTCAATTTCTTTTAAACCGATTAGCTCTTTTAAGGCGACATCTTTATTAGATTCATCACGCCAAGGCCCCCATATTTCAAGCGGCATGCGAATTGAGCCATACCGGAACGTCTTCCCTTCAGAAGCAAACGAAAAGATATTCGGCACAAAAAGTTCCGGGATCGTATTTTCATAATCGTCGTGTATCTGCACTGCCCCATCCAACCACGAAATAGACGGCCGCACCGGCGTCTTAAATTCTCCCACAACAACCGGGATCCCGTTTATAAGCAAAACCATATCGGGAATTTTGGTAACGCCCCTCACGATCTTGTATTGATTCGTAGCGATGAAGCTATTATTGGACAGCTTCTCAAAGTCAATCAGGCGCACCGGGACATGCTGATTGTTCTCGCCAAAGGGCATCGTCTTTTCCCCTTGAAGCCACTTTGTAAATTCCTCATTAGCTTTAACAAGTCCAACGTCATTGACCGATAACAAAATGGCCCGAAGCTTATAGATAACCTCGTCTGCCCGTTCCGGTATAGCGCGAATCTCCGGATTAATCCGAATAAGCGCGTCTTTGAGCATTTTCTCAACCACAACCTCGCCCTCATCGCGACCGAGCTGTTCGGCTGACAAATATTTCCACTGCACCGCCTCAGCATATTCCGGCCGCGCGCTGTCGCCCGTACCGCCTGTTTTTTGACCAGTTAGCTTTGAAATAACATACTGCTCGATTGTGTTTTGCTCGTTAAATGTCATGACTTTCCTTTTTGCTGGCCATCAATAATTGATTCCCATGCATTTATGCAATGATCCAAATAATCAAAAGCGTCGCCAATGCTATTGTTTTGACTGTCTAGTATTGGCATTTCCCAGCTAACCAAATGAGCATTATTTATGTCAATGCCGACATCAAACGCGCCAAAAGCCAATTCCTTTAGGGCTCCTTGCGGAATGTGATACTTTAAATTGCCAAGGCTCGGGTTTTTACCAGATCGGCTTTTACGATCCAAACCTCCATGCTTTAACCCGTTAGCCAAATCCGCGCAAACAGACAGATGCGCATTTCCGTTAACTTGTCTTTCGACCGCATCGCCATCCTGGGCGGTTTTCTTAATGTGATCCTTTAAACTCCAGAGCCATACAAAAGCATTTGCAACATCGTCCTCTACTTCTTCCGGGGACTTAATACCCTTTAATATATATTTGTGAACTTCGCCATTATCAAGAGAGCAGTTCCAGCTCGCACCCGATCCTTCTTTTACACCGATTCGCTCCTTGATTCTATTGATTCTGCCAAATAATTTATCGATATCGTCTGTTTTCATCTTATCCGAATATTTGGTTAATAATTTGTTTTTTAAGCGTTCGAATTACCTTGATCTGATCCTTAACAGCATCAATTTTTTCATCAAATGTCTTCATTCTTTGGCCAGTAGTCTTTCTTTCAGATGCTTCAGGGAATCGAACCTTATAAAAATCAAAAAAATCTGATGGAACTCTCTTTTGACCAGCCGTTCCAGTCATAAGTTGCTCCGCTTTCTTTCTAAGGGTTTTCATCATAGATAAATAATAAAGATAATATCTGTCATCAGCATTCTTTGGTCTTAGCACATGAAATTCTGTGCTTCCAAAACCAATTCCGTTGGTTAACCCGACAGCAATTGCACCTTTGCCGTTTTCCATGCAAGGGGTAATTTTTGCAAACAGGATATCCCCTTCTTCAAAAGGCGTAAGACCATTCTTTACTTCTCTATATGGTCTATTCTCTTTGTTTACGATATAACCTTCTTCCGAAATATCCGCCATGGCAATGAACGATATTGTAGTGTCGGCTGAAATGTTGTCCTTTGTTAACCTCGGATTAACTTCTACGATCTCAGAAATACTCTGTGGTTTTGCCTTTCTCGATTCGTGCGTTTCTCGGAAATAAGAGTTTTTTGAAATATGTAATTTCTTAAGTAATGTGATGTAATTCTGCTCTACGGAATCCACGCTCCACAACAAATCCGCGATGCGTTTTTGGTCGTCGGGCTTTGAAGGCAATTTTAGTGAAAACTTGGCCAAGTCCTTGAACTTTGTGCGAGGTGAAAGAGATCCAGCTGACGTTTTGATCGCAAAATCAAAGAAGCGATCACTTTGAACCACAAAGGGTAACAACTCCGGGATCAACTTCCCCTCAATGGCTTCACAAACGAGGATGTCGCTGGAACAAATCCCATCAAATTCGGCCAAAGCCGCCTTCTTTTGATAGGCGCGTCTTTTACCAAACAAAACCTGCCCTTTACGAAATACCCGGGTAAATGTCGTGCCTTTGGCGACCTCTCCCCATGATTTTATATGGATATTGCCCGGCTCGATATGTTCAAGCCCGACATATCTTTCAAGCCCTTCGGACAAAGGATCCTTTGTCGCTACAGTCAAACACCGAGCAACATCCCCAAAAGAAACCTTGTTCCATTTAGAAGTATCTATGGTCATTTCGACTCCACTGACAGATTATCAATCATTTCTGTCAGGTCCTTTTTTAATCTCTCGGACTGCTTTTGCCAGTCTTTCACAAGCTCACTTAAACCCGCTTCTTTAACATCCTGCTTTCCATTTTCCAAGACATGCGCATACAGAGAAATGGCCATGTTCCCTTGATTCGCTAAAACATCCTTAATTGAAGCAACCTTGGCGAAGCAAGTAACATTCTTGAAATCCACAAAAGCCTTGTGGATCTTTGCAATATGCGCATCCGTCAAATAGCTAAAAGCGCTCTCCCGCTTTACTTCATTGACAGCATTGATAAAGAGAACCTTTTCGCGACGATCCTTCTTTTTCCCTTTGTTGCATACAAGAATGCATGCTTCCATGGGCGAGTTATAAAATAAGTTGGGCCCAAGACCGATGACCGCCTCGACAACATCGGCTTCAATCATTTTCTTGCGCATATCTTCTTCGGCGTCACGGAATAGAACTCCGTGCGGCCAAAGAATCGCGCACCGGCCATTCTTCTCATCAAGGCTCTTTATTATGTGTTGCTGAAAAGCATAATCGGCTGTCCCCTGCGGCGGCGTCCCATAAATGTTTCGCCCGTAAGGATCTTTTTCAAATTCCGTCCTATTCCACGACTTAATCGAATACGGCGGATTGGCGAGGATGATGTTAAACTGCTTGAGTTTGTCCTTCTCCAAGAATGCCGGGCGTTTCAACGTGTTCCCGCGGACAATCTTAAAATCCTCTATGCCGTGCAAGAACATATTCATTCTCGCGATAGCCGAAGTCATTAGGTTAAGCTCTTGCCCGTACAGTTTAAGCGAACGATATTCTTTACCGTCAGTCTTAAGCTTATTCACACATGACAAAAGCATGCCACCCGAGCCACACGTAGGGTCATAAATCGATTCGCCCGGCTTCGGATCCATAAGCAGGGTCATTAAATGCACCACAGTGCGGTTGGTGTAAAACTCTGCGGCCGTATGTCCGCTGTCATCCGCAAACTTTTTGATAAGAAATTCATAACCCTGCCCAAGCTCGTCATTCGGGACATTCTTAATCGATAAGGTCTCCGATGAGAAATGCTCCATCAGGTTGATAAGCGTCTCATCACTTAAACGGTCTTTATTCGTCCACTGCGCGTCACCAAATATGCCAAAGAGCGTGTCTGTATTGGCTTTCTCGATCTGACGCATCGCCTTCTCAATTGCCATGCCGACATTCTTCGTGTTTTCACGCGTATGCTTCCAATGTGCTCCCTTGGGTATCTGGAAGCGGTGATTCTCGGCAAATTCGGCAAATTTTAAGTCCCCGCCGGACTCTTTCAGCGCGTTCTGATATTCCTCATCGTAAACATCGCAAATACGTTTATAAAACAGTAGCGGAAATATGTATTGCTTGTAATCTCCGGCGTCAATAAGGCCGCGCAATAGCGTTGCCGCTCCCCAGAGATATTTTTCTAATGCCTGTTGTGTCATCATTTCAGTAACCCAAATTCCTTCAACTGCTCTTTCATTTTTTCTTCTGCTTTGACGGCTTCATTAAACGCCATTTTAAGGCCCTTGATCGCCTCTTTGACGCTTGGCAGATTGTCCTCAATCTTTTTCTCGACATAGAGCGGAATGTTCAAATTAAAGTCATTGGCTTCAATATCCGACAGCGTTGCCAGTTTGACATGATCTTGAACATCTTCATAGTCGCGATACCAGCCATAAATGCGCTCAATGTGTTCTTTCTCAAGGAAGTTTTGCGCGCGCCCTTCACGGATTTGATCGGACGCATCAATGAACAGCACTTTGCCCTTTTTATCCTTCTTTTTGAGCGCTCGAAAAATCAAAATACAAGCCGAAATAGAAGCACCATAAAAAATATTTGCCCCTAACCCTATAACCGCTTCAAGAAGATCCATTTTAAGAAGTTGTTCACGAATCTTGCCTTCCTTGCCCTTGCGGAATAACGCGCCATGCGGCAAAACCACCGCCACGCGGCCGCTTGGGTATTCCATGGACTTGACCATGTGCTGAACCCATGCAAGATCACCGTTACTGTCCGGAGGAACACCTGCAATATTGCGACCAAAAGGATCCTTCTCCCATTGAGTCGCACCCCACTTTTCCAATGAAAACGGCGGATTGGCTATCACGCAGTCAAATGTCGCAAGGTTATCTCCATTAAAGAAAGCCGGATTGCGTAGGGTATCATCGCGAACAATAGTGAAATCCTCGACTCCATGCAGAAACATATTCATCCGGGCAATCGTTGAAGTCGTAAGATTTTTCTCTTGGCCGAATATCTTGAGCGTCCGATAGTCCTGCTTCTTCTCTTTGAGATGATTTATGCATTCCAGAAGCATACCGCCGGTACCGCAAGCTGGATCATAAATTGACTCTCCGGCCTTGGCGTCTATAATCCGCCCCATTAGATTGACCACCGAGCGCGGTGTATAAAACTCCCCTGCTTTCTTATTCGTTAAGTCGGCGAAGTGCTTAATCAAATATTCGTACGCCTGACCAAGGATATCCGGCTCAATGTTGCCGTTAGCGAGATAGTATTGAGAAAAATGCTCGATGAGGTTAATGAGAAGCTCATCCGAAAGTCGATCTTTGTTTGTCCACTGAGCATCACCGAAGATGCCGTAAAGAAACTTCTGATTCGCCTTTTCAATTTCGCGGAAAGCATATTGAAGCGCCTGACCGACATTCTTTGTAACCTGACGCACATCATTCCAATGGCAGTTTTCCGGAATAATGAAACGATGAAATTCCGGCAAGCTCGCATAGTCCACATCACCACCCGATTCTTCCAAGGCGTGTTTGTATTCGTCGTCATAGACGTCTGAAATGCGTTTGAAGAAAAGAAGTGGGAATATATAGACCTTAAAGTCAGCCGCGTCTACCGGCCCTTTAAGAATCCATGCGGCTTTGGAAAGGTATTGTTCGAGTTGCGAGAGGGTTATTTTGTCGTTGCTCATAGCCCTCCCTGATCGGCAAAGCTGAAATGCTTGTCGCCTGCGATAATAATGTGATCCAGAAGTTTTATATCCAAGAGCTTCCCGGCATTGGACAAGTCTTGAGTAAATTTCCTGTCTTGTGCGCTGGGAGAGCATTCCGAGCTGGGATGGTTATGAACACAGACAATCGACTTGGCGAATTTCTGCAATGCGGCGTGGATTATTTCCCGGACAATGGGAAACGCCTGATCAACGGTGCCGACCGAGGCGTCTGCAATGTCGATAATGCGGTTGTTGCTATCCAGATAGACGACCTTAAACACCTCTGTTTTAAGGTCGCGGAGCTGGGGCATGACGATATCCACTACATCCTTGGCAGAGGCGATTTTCTGCTTCCCGGTGGACACATCGTCCTGTCGATAGCGCCGCCCGATTTCAAGAGCGGCCTGAATGTGAGCGATCTTAGCCCCGCCTAAGCCCTTGAACTCCTTCCAGTCCCGGGCGTCGGTGTGGGCCATGTTGCGAAATGTACTGAATTTCTTGAGTATCTTGCGGGCGAGGTCAATGGCGCTGGTGCCAGCGGTGCCGGTGCGAAGAAGAATGGCCAGAAGCTCTGAATTACTCAAAGCCCCCGCGCCCTTTTTGAGGAGTTTTTCTCTCGGCCTGTCATCCTCCGGCCAAGTCTTTATACCTGTCGCTTTTCTTTCCTTCGCCATTCTTCTCTTCTCTGTTCTTCTCTTGTATTAACCCGTAATCGAACTGTCCTACGGAAGTACAAAGTCGCGGCACTTAATACGAATCTCTTTAAGCTCCTTCAGCACTGCCGCCAAGTCAAACGATTCACCGCGAAACGTCAAAGTCTGCGTTAAGGGATCATATGCCCTATGATGATTTGTAGGGACGTTTCTTCTCATTGATTTCAATGGATCTATTGCCAAGTCGCTGTAGACCGCCGAAGATTGATTTTTGAACCAATCTTCTACTCGCTCGTCATAGTGTTCAAAATGATTGCGGAATTTACGATCAGAAAGAATATTATCCTCAGATACTTTAAGTAACTTCCGCAATCTTTCACCGCGCTCTGCATATTCCTTAGATGGCCAGAGAATTTTCGAGACATTTCCAGCGGCCACGAGAATCGATTGAATTGAACTCCAGACTTCAACCCGATCGAAATCGTCTTTGATCGCTGATAAACGATTAGCCGCCAATTCTGCAATCTTTGATTGCAACACAATCTCCCCTATAAAAACCGTTTCAGCAAGGACCTTCATCTTAATTCGCCGCGTCCTTTTTCTCTTTCCTATTCTTCACTTTAACTTTATACGTCAATCACTACGGGCTGATTGACCACGTTATACTCTTCGTTCAACACCGAACAATTAATATACGTTGTGTCTTTTGTTTTCTGAATGCCGTAACCGCCATGAATATGCCCATGAATGACATACGGAATCTTTAGCTTCTCAACCCTATTGACCAAGGTTTTACTGCCCAAGTGACCACCTTGAGGCTCGGCAATATCCACATAGCCATGAGCGGGCCCATGCGTTAAAAGAACATCCGTCTTTTGGGGTATCTTGCTCCAATGATACCGGTCGAGATTCTCCTCCGATTCCATAAACGCCCAATTCAAGAATGTCGTGGTCATCGGAGATGCCCACAATGCCATGCCATTCGGCAAAACATACGGCGCGTCTTTCAAATAAACCGCTTTGGTCAAATACTTCCCGACCTCATTCGGAAACCGCTCACAGAAAAAATCATGGTTTCCCGCGATAACGATCACCAGATCGTGACCCAATTCTGAAAGCCAATTATTAAAGTCAATCAGATCTAAGGCCGAACGAAATTCCCCATCACCCGCAAAGAGCAAAACATCGCCATCAGGAACCTGAAGTTTCCGGTGCTTGGTATGAGTATCTCCGATAGCGACTATCCGCATTAATTACGATCTCCCAAATTTTCATTCGTGCCCCATTAGCGCCCCTTTGGCGCCCCTTCCACCCCATTGTCTGGTTTATGTCGGGTTCGTGTCGCGTTTGTCGGGTTTATGTCGGGTTAAAATATACTGCGTGTTTCGTCCGGTTGTGCCTAGCTTTTTTAAAATCGCCCTATCGCACAAATCATTAAGATCTCTCAACGATGTTCTGCTATTAGTTTTAGAAATATCGCTATATTCTCTATTTGTAATCTGCCCCTTTTCTTTGATGTATTTTATGGCCAATAATTGCCGCTCATTAAGCCCCATTTGGGCAAGATTGGTCTCCGTAAAAACATCCCTTGCCAATATCGTCTTAAATTCAAGATTCCGCACAGAGATGAACTCTGGCTCAGGAAGGCCATGCTCCTTGCATTGGCGAACCATCTCAGTCGTACCAGATCCAACTTGCTGAATATAGTCTCCAAAATATAAGACATTCGCCAGTGTTGGATTGGACGGATGAGAAGAATGCGGCTTCTTTAAATCCTCGATTTTTAGGTTCCCAGGGAGCGTTCCGGAATTCCATATCTCCACACGATCAAGAAATACCATGACCTGAACTGACGAGGTCGTATTGTAGTCCCGATGCGCCACAGCATTGACGATCGCTTCGTGAATAGCGAACTCTGGTATCTCCCGAGGCCGCGCGACCTGCACTGTGTGTTTTTGCTGAATAACTGGAAATTTAATGGCATCCAGAACAAAAGCTACCGCCTTATCGACCTGTTCAAAAAGGTTCTCTTCCTCGTAAATATGATACGATGTGAATGGCTTCACCACTTCAGTGCTGGGCAACTGCACACACTTGATCTTTGCCTGATCAAAGAATTTGCTCGGATTCTTCCCGAATAATAAAATTGCGGCATTGGTCAGCTTCCCGTCCTTAAGCAGTTTCAAATGAATGAAAATGTCGGTTACGGAAGCATCCAATCCAAGCGGGAAATTACGTTTTGAACGAGCCGTCTTTAAAAACCACTTAACCTTGGCCTCGTCAATATCGGACAGCTTGGCGCCCTCACAAACACGCTGGTCGAACCCAGCTTTTCCGATCTCGCCTTTTTCTTTAAGAAATGCTATCAGGCTTTCATAGATTGAATCGGTTAGCCCGGATACGCTATCAAATCTTTTGTAACTATGCCCAGACTTTGGATTCTTCGCTATCACGATAAAATCCCTCATCCCGGGATCTCTTTGTTTATCGAGGGTATTTTGTCCCTTGATGTAAATCAAGATTTCTTTGTGCTTTGCCTTAGCCTCACGATATTCAGCTTCTGTTGGAGATATTTTACCTTTACCAGACCCGCCATATTGCAAACCAAGAATCCCGATATAGATATCCCTTTTGCCAACTTCCTCGATGTAGGCAATTTCCGCGGACTTGCTCTTTGCTGGAGAATCCTCAAATAGAAAAACATCAAAATATTCTGATAAAAGAGCATCCTTGTGGATGAACTCTTTAACCGTCCGGCGCTCTTTTTTAAGCTCTTTCTGTACCCCGCTGACAAATATTTTATATTTCATCTTACCTAACCTCTTTCACGCTCTTATCCGGACGAATTATTTTCTTTTTGGTTAAATACTTCTCGACGTGATATTGCTGAATTTTGCTGGGGACAGTCTTGCCGTTAAACCAGCGGCTCACGGTCGAGAAAGCAACGCCAAGCTCTTTGGCTAAATCCTGCTGGGTAATCTTGTTCTCAAGACGGTACAGCTCTAATTTTTTTATGATATCCATATACACAGCTCCTGTGTTTAGCATAGTCATTTTCCTCATTTGCGCATATTGCATCTTATAGCACGAAATTGAACAGAAGTCAATGTAAAACAAGCGACAGATTGTAATAATTG
>Ga0302251_1001911_pt1 | contig 11270 bp, 7 predicted proteins | sample AAG_RA_Gln_MG_FD_193534 | JGI IMG/M metagenome (GOLD analysis project Ga0302251, IMG submission 193534) | Enriched activated sludge microbial communities from anaerobic digester in WTTP, New Holstein, Wisconsin, United States - AAG_RA_Gln | ecosystem: Engineered > Bioreactor > Anaerobic >...
GTGATAAATATAATACTAAGCTTTCTCTTAAACGGGCTCAGACGGTGTTTAGTGAGCTTATCAAACGCGGTCTGGAGGATGATTTCTTCGACGTTAAGGCATATGGCGAGAGTGACCCGATTGCTCCTAATAATACGAATGAGGGGCGCGCTAAAAACCGTCGCGTGGTGCTGAGAATAAGGAATTAGAAAACACTATTTTCACAAGGATATTTACTGTATAATATCCTTATTATACACATACCGGATGTTAAAGAATTCAACAGCTGTTCAGGTAATAATCCCTGGTGGAAATTTCTCAAAAGAATCTCCTGCTTGCCTCCTCCTTCGATTCACCTTCGATCAAACTAGCCCGAAAGGTCACCAAAAAACAACCTGTTTCTCCTGTTGAAATATTCAGCAAACACATTTTCGGAAAATTGGTTTTGGCCAATGACGGGTTTAACGTTATGGTAAATTTTTCCGGTTATGATAAAACTACTAAGTGATCTATTGTTTATTTAGTTTCTGTATTTCAACTTTGTCCAAAAGAATAACAATCGATTTTATTTGTTAAATATTTCCGGGTGTGCCCTTTTATATACATTATAGTATATCTTGTTACCCTTAAATCCCATTACTATAGCGACGATCAAACCAGCTAGTCCAAATGTAAAAACAGATAAAGGGTACGCAAAAATTAATATTAAAAGACCAATTCCCCAGGCACCTTTCATAAATGCCCAGATCCATGTGAAAAAGAATGCAGCCCAGTTCCACTTGCCCGGATACTTCTCTTTACTTTCGTAAAACTGAAGGAATTCATTACGGTAATACTCCTCTTGATCATTAAACAGGTCGGAATTTTCACTGATTTCTGTTTCCGTTATAGTCAGATCAGCTCCGCACTTGGGACATTTGATATCATCTTTCTGAACATCCGCACCACACTCCGAGCAGGAGAAATCATTTGCATCATCATTGGTCTGATCGTTGTTTTCAGGTGATTTTCCCGGGTGTAATGTATCCAGTTCGGTAACAACTCTTTCCCTGGTTTTGGAATCCACGAAATAAATTTCGCCATTCTCTGTGGTCATTCTTGTTAGTGCCATACATAACTCCAATTAATTTAGTGTTTTAATAAATAGTTAAGTGTACGAAAAATTTAGTTGCCCGTTAAAATAAACCCGCCCCAGAAAACAGGATAGTTATACCTGTCCCGCATTCTTATTTGTGCTTCCTTGAATGAAGTACGTATATCCCCGCTTTTTATCCACATATTGTAAAAATCGGTCATTAGCTCCCGGGTAGAGATATCATCAACTTCCCAGAGACTCATTATTATATATTTTGCGCCTGCGGTTTGCAAAGCCCGCTGCATTCCATACATCCCTTCTCCATTCCTTATTTCACCAAGTCCGGATTCGCACGACGATAAAACCACCAGTTCTGTTTTATCCAGCCGTAAATTTATCATTTCGTTTGATGTTAGCAAACCATCCTCAAAATTATCTTTATATGAATGTCCTTTCCCAAGGGTTCTGTTTGCACCTGCTAAAAAAAGAATAGCTCTGTTCAGCGGATTTTCCGACAGGAAAAATCTCTCAATACCTGAAGCATTGAAATCTTCTCCTGTTTTTTCTTCCGGTAAGAAGACCCCGTGTGTCGCTATATGAAGTACACGGGGATTATGCACGTTTTTTATAGATTCTTCCGTAGCCAGTTCGTCAGTGAATTTTTGAACTTCCCAACCGGCTTTTTCCAATTCTTCGCTTATTATTTCAACTTCTTCCTTTGTTCCGGGTAATTCCTCCAAAAATATTCTTGCTTTACTTATGTTTTCGACAACTTCATCCGGATTCTGAAGATCGGGGATAAGCGAGAATTTAGGGGAACCAACAAGCACGGCAGTATTATTAATCGGTGCATTCTTTTTTTCATCATTATTTGAATATGCAGTATTATAAATCAACTCGACTTCATCCAGCAAATACATCCCGGTTTCCGGATTAATTAATGTGTTTAAGTTGATTTTGTTAAAAACACCATCAGGTTGGATTATGACTCTCTGTTTTCCTTTAAGATATTTTGCCAACTGTCCCCAATATGAATAATATATTTCCGGGTCCGGGTTTTCGGTTCCCTTTATTTCTTCAAGATATTTCTCAAAAATCCCGGCTTCCAGTTTTTCACCTTCCGGTAAAATTACCATTTGGGGATATTCAGAAGTCTCCGAAGTAATTATTATTCCGGCGTAAACAGTACTCCGCTGTTTTAAGGGATCAAGATAATTTATTCTAAGTATCTTCAGATAGGCTTCATCGTTATCTAGTCTTCTCTGAACAGCTGAAAAATCGGAGAGGGCCGGTTCTGAATTATCTTCATATCCTCCTTCCTTCCTTATTTTTCGCTCTAAAGTTTCCGATAATTCAATGAGGGAATCAATATTAATACCATTCTTGGCTAATTCGTTCTTTGAAAGGGTGATTACTCGGGACAGTTGGTTTTTTATTGATCTCCATTCTTTATATACATCCCGATCTCCCCTGACAGTAGTACTCTCCGGGGAGGTTGTCAATTTTGCGGAGGAATTATAAACAACAGATGTCAGCGAATTGCTGAAGTTGAATAATTCCTTTGTCAGGTCTGGATTCGTTTGGAAGTGATTTATCGTAAAAGAAGCATATATCTCAAAATTTTTATAGCTGTTTCGATAGAAATCGAGCATATTTTTTTCGGAAAAATACGGAATGGTTTTTTTCAGGAGTTCATAGTAAAGTTCAAACGCCTTTGTAAAAGATTCCCGGGCGGAGACTATGTCTTTAACTTCCTCATAATATCTTCCAAACAAAAACAACAAGTGAAAATAATCTATACTGTTTTCGGAAAAATTTGTTATTGCAACCTCCCTCGCTTGTGTAAATAGTTTGTATGCTTCTGAGTAGTTTTTTGCACTTAATTCCGCTTTTCCCCATTGCAACAGGTTGTAATAGTGGTTTGCGCTCTTCTCCCGCTTGTTTTCAAGTATTATTTGATTAGCTTCATTAAATAGTTTTATAGCGCTTTCATATTCATTTTTCTTTGCTTTTAGAACACCGTATGCATTTAAAGGATTAATAAGCAGTAAACTGTTTTCCGGGTTTGATATTCTTATCACATTTATAATTTTTTGAAATATGGAATCAGCTTTATCTGTTTTGTTTGCGGCAGATAATAGTTGTGCATAATTATTAAGTCTTATAACATAGTCGGGATTTCCTTCCGATATATTTTCCTCGGTTTTGTATATCAACTCTTCAAATATTTTTTCGGCTTCGCCGGGTCTTCCAAACTCAAGATTCATCACTCCAAGAGTATTGAGACTCTGCAGGTAATCCGGATGTTCGTCCCCAAGAAGTTGTTTTCTTAAATTCATTGCCTCTCTTCCGAGTTCTTCCGCTTCAAAATACTGTCCGGTATCATAATACAGCGAGGCAAGATTATCCAGCGATGTTGCATAAAAAGGATGCTCCTCTCCTAACGCCGTCTTTACAACATCAATTGCCGATTTATAATATTTCTCCGCTTCAGAATAGAAGCCGAGTTCATTGTAATAAATTGCAATATTATTGATTGCCATTGCATAATCAATATCATCTTTGCCATAATTTATTTCTTTTAATCTTAATATTTCAAATACAAGTTCTTCGCACTCGTTAATTCTGCCGGTATTATAATATAAATAGAAAAGGTTGGAAAGAAGTTTTGAATATTCCCGGCTTTCTTTGAGCCCTAACTCAGTAAAAATACTTTCTGACAAGTTCAGCTGTTCTTCTGCGGTTTCAAAATTTCCGAGCATAACATTGCTGATTCCTGCTGCATTCAGGCTTATTGCGTAAAGTGAATCTTTTCCGGCATTCATATCCTTTGTAGCTTCAAGGCAATTCTCCGAGAGTGTCAAAGCTTCTTCGAAGCTGCCATTTTCTAATAATGAATCAATTTGTGAAAACTTTTTTTGTATATCTTGTCCGTGCAGATTGGGGAAAACTAAAAATATAAAACAGACTCCCAAAGCAATTGCCTTAGTCATAACTTATTTCCTGATTGTTCTGAATTGTATTGAAAATCTCGTAGCTTCGGTAAAACCGGATTAGCCGGATTCATTGAAAAACAAAGAAGATAGAAAATCTTCTTTCCATTTTGATTAGTTCTAAATGCTGTATACTCGTAGTATAAAGTAAAAAATATTAATATTTTAACTTTCGCTGTCAAGCAATTATAAATTTAATTAAATATTTAAATTCAAAAAATTAACCTCTCCCTTATTCAAAAATACGAAACTTTGGTGAAATAACTAAAAATAATTATTAATTTTTGGATTATGTGGTTGGCTTATATGAGTTAAGACTAAATATTTTAAGATAAAAGCAAAAAGAAGAATTTTTTCTCCTCAACATGGATAATATTTTAAAGAATTTAGCTAATTTATACCATCAATTACAAATCTTTTATAAATCGTGAGTAAAAAGCGCTTAATTAAAATTCTTATTGCGGGTTTTCACGCCACTTTTATGGTTTTCTTTACTCTGCTTCTTCTGTATTTGGATATTCCTTATGATGACCGTAGTCTGATTGTTAAAATTTCCGGAATAACAAAAAAACTGATTTTTAGTCTCGATGAAAAACCTGACCGAAAAGAATTTCTTTTTATTAATACTTCTTACGCAAATGAATTAATTCCCAGGTTTGATGCAGCCGGGTTTCAGATTGGCGATGAGTGTATTACAAACAGAGCAGCTCTTGCTGAATTATTTGCCCGAATTAATAAGTCTCCCCCAAATTATAAATTTATTCTATGTGATATTTTTTTCAAAAATCGCTCTCCCAATGATTCTTTGCTTAGGAAGGAAATTACTGGTCTTTACAATATTATTATCCCTTATCATATATCAAAAGGAAATCAGGTGGAAAGACCAGTCTTTGAAGTTCTTGCCGGGTATGCGGATTACCCGAAACTTGAAAGTGATTTCATGAAATTTAAACTTATGCTGAATGATACAGTCAAAAGCATTCCTCTTTTATTACATGAAAAAATCAATAATCTGAACACTACCAAACATTTTCTTGTTAATCATACCGGCGACGGATTTAGTTTAAACACTGTTTTAATTGATTTCAGTATCAGGAATTTTGATATAAATAATGAATTGGGAAACAATTCATTCCCTGTGATTGAAATAAATGACCTCCTCGAAATTGAAATTGATTCGGTATTTAATGAATACTTGGCCGGAAGATATATAGTAATAGGTGACTTCCGTGAAAAGGATTTTCACTCAACACCCTTTGGCGAAATGTCGGGAGCATTAATCCTCACAAATACTTTTTTGACCATAAAGAATGGTCAGGATAAATTGAGTTTTCTTTTTATTGTTTATTTATTTATCGTGTTCATAATATTGTCTTTGTATGTGTTCAGCATCCGTACACGGGATAAAATGAAAAGTAAATTCACAAGAATAAGAAGAGTTAATCTTCCCAGAAAATTCCTGATTTATTTGGCGATATTTGTAACGATCTCCATATTCTCATATTCACTTTTTAACATACACCTTAACATTATTGTGTTGAGTTTTTATTTCAATGTCATTGATATTTTGGTTTCTGCCCGTCAGAAAAAAAAACCTAATGAAGAACAAAGCCAATGATAAGAACGATTATTTTTCTAACTGTACTTTTTGCCTTTCAAATATTTCCGCAACAGGATAATAATTTTTTCTGTGTTACAAAAGTCAAGGGCATCATAGTAAATTTAACTACAAAGGATACATTGAAAAGGAACAGTATTGTCAGGCATATAGACAGATTATTGTTCGTTGACGATTTTGCTGTTGCAAGAGTGGTAGATAATTATAGCGGAGTTTTCCTGCTTAAAAAGTATAAAGGGAAAAAGGAAAAAAGCGGAGAATTGTATTATATTGTGAAAGAAAATCTTACGGTTCTGATGGGACGTCTAAGTACCCGGAACGGCACAGTAGTCAAAGGTTTAGTGGGGGAATTGAAAAACTCTCTGGGAAGGAGATATATTTATTTTGGCCCCGTTGTTTTTACAGCAGAGTTATCAACGGAAGAGGTAACCACTCTCAGTTTTCAATTTATTTTCAACGGTAAGGATTATTTGTCAAAAATACGCAAAAATGAAAATGAAATTATAATTTTTCAGGAATTTGACTATTGGTTTGCATTTGAGTCGAAAATAAATCCTTTAAGTTTTGAAATAAACCTGGTGAAAACTATAAAAGATAAAACAGAGAAACTTCATGCTTTTGAAATAATTATTCCCGACAAAAAGGATCTGATTGAAGAACTAAACTCAGCGATTAATTTTTTAGAAGAAAATAAAGTATCTGAAGAAGATATATTCCGGGCGATTCAAAAGATTATCTATAACAATTATAACAGAGGAAATATTGATGAAAGGGCTCTTCGCAGATGGCTGTCTGAGAATACGGTAATCCGGATGAAAAACTAATTGTTGTAATATCCCCGAAAGTGATATATCGTTTTACCGGCATAGTTACTCTAATTATTATGTGCAAAATTAAAGGAAAATGTTAGATGGAAGAAGAAATGAGTGTTAAAGAAAATGCTGAAAACCGGTGCCCCGCCTGCGGTATCAAAATTCTGAATTCGGCTTCGGTTTGTCCGGGTTGTGGGTTAAGTTTAACCGGTCAGGCTTCTGATGAGGCAAATAAGAGACCCGAAAAAGTCGGCGGGTGGCTTTTGCTTTTGGTTATTAATATGGTTTTTTTAACTCCGATAGTAAATATAGTATTTCAATACTCAACATACATGAACTATGTTAAAAACTATTGGTTTGACTCCCGGATTCAGTTTGCATCGGGACTTGGTATTTCATATTCAAGAAGACTTTCTGCCGATCTGTTTCAGGGGAGTCCCTACTCCAATATTTTTATTACAGACTCTGTTTTTTCAGGAATCCTGATTTTGTTATTTATAATATCCGGAATTAGAATATACAAACTGAAAAAAGACAGCATTTATTTTACAAAATTATTGCTCATTTTATACTGGATTTACACTGCAATTTCGGCTGCTTTTTATTCAATATTGCTGTATATTAATGATAGTGCTTATGACGGAAAGCCCGGTGTCGATTTGTCTCCTCAGGTTTTTATCTGGGGCAAGGGGATCCTGTTATCTCTGATTCCGGTTCTTGTCTGGTATGCTTATCTCTCCAAATCTGAAAGGGTTAGGAAAACATTTGCTTTGCCTAAAAAAGAGGAGTCACGTTCGATAGCGCTTAAGATAAAAAATATTAACGGTTTTGGCGAGTTATTTAATCAGAAAAAATGGGGATATAATTATTATTTATTGTTTGGACTTCTGGTTATTGCACTGTTTCAGATATTTTATTTCGTTTTCCCGAGTCTGTTTTCCGTGAAAAAAATCTCTTATTCGCCGAGTTTTTATGTCCTTTATTCAATGGATTTGTATTTTATATTCAAATTATTTCTGGTTTTGATGGTCGTTTTTCTGATTCCGTCTAAAATAAAATCAGAGTTGTTATTAATTTTTACTTTTTCGGTTGTTTCCGTTTTATTAATGTATTCTTTCAACTTCATCATAACCTGGTTTGGATTACCGGGATTAATTTTCGAGACTCCTTTTTATCTGATTGGAATGGTGTATTACTTTATTTATTCATTTTTACTAATTGCCTATCTGATTGGATTCATTAAATCATTTGGGTTTACTATTTATTCTGTACTTCTTTCATTTTTCCTGTCTGAACTAATAGCCTCCATATTCGATAACATTTATAGCATGATAAAATATGAATACTGGATTTCAACAGAATCGGTAATTGAACAGCTTACTCAAATTATTGCAGTATCCATTGTTTCCGGATTTATATTTTACTTTAGTATTTCGCTGTTCTTGAAGTCAAGGTACAAGACTGAATCCCCGGAGGAAGAAAAATTTATTGAAAATAGTGAAGGTTTAACGAACGTTCAAAATCAACTTTCATAAGGGGCGCGCTAAAAACCGCCGCGTGGTGCTGAGAATAAAAAATAGATTGTAACGTCTATTACGTTTGTAACGGAATTGAAAGGAGTTTGTTTGGCGACGAACTCCTTTTTTTCTTAAAAGTAATCCATTGCCTCTAATTGGTCTCAAAATGAGACAAATTTGGAGAAAGCAAAATCGGAAATCTTTTAGCCACAGTAAACAGAGATTAAATTTCCTCTTTCTCCAACGGATCGGATAAACTCAAAAATAGCGAAATCCCCGACTTATTTATAATTCAATATCCCCCTTCCATTATAACGCTATGAACTTAATATTTTTAAATTCCGATTGCTTATTTTACTTTAATTTATTAATTTTAAATGTTAAAAATTAAATAAGAGGCGGATATGTTTTTAAGATTGTCATTAATCAGTCTTGTATTTTGCTCATTGGTATTTTCACAAAATCTTGTTACGGTTAAAGGGGTCGGTTATGGTAAAACCGAAAGTATGGCGCTGGAGGATGCCAGACGCAACGCAGTCCTTGAGGGACTGGAGATTCTTTATGAGGATAATGTTCAGCAGAAGGAAATTATTAAGGGGAAAGTTACGGACAGGCCAACGGCTTACATTAAAAATGAGTCTGTGATTAAATCTGAATTTGATGAGGATGTGGAAAAATTTAAGGTGGTAATCAGTGCCGATATTTCACGTTCTTTAATACAGCAGGATCTGCAGGGGATAGATAAAACTCTTGAAAGAGCAAACCGTCCAAAAGTCTTGGTCCTCTCCACATATTATTTTTCGGAAAAAATCCTTCCCAGATATACCGGAATTGCGGTTAATACAATAAACGAAGTGCTTGGTAAACTTGGCTTTACCTATGTTTCGCAAGATGCCGTCTTTAATATAATGCAGCAAATGGGGAGTTACTCCGGAGCCCAGAGTTTTCAGGATATAGCTATGAAGTCAAACACAACATACTATATTTCAGTTGATATAAAAATGGATGAGAAAGGTCTCGGGAGCAACAATTCATGGAACAGCAATGTAAATATTCAGCTTGAAGCTTTCGATACTGAAAATGCAACCGGTGTTGGTACTGTTGTTGAGAGCAGCGGAAATGTGGGGAGTGTGGTCAATCAGAACGAGGCTTCTCTTCTTGCAATTAAGGAAGTGTCGGAAAAAGCAGCTCATAAAATTGCCGAACAGATTCTTATGAATCTTGAGCGTAATCTTTCAACGGGTTTTGATTATGAAATAAGGATTTTTGGAATTGACGATTATATGGTCGCCCGCGAGTTTAAAGATGCTTTGACAAAATATGAGGGCTTTACGGGAAGTATCAGAATGTCCAAGATGGACGATTATTATCGCTTCGAGATGAAATACAAAAGCTCTCGCCCGGATGAATTTGTTGATTCGGTCTTCGATGCACTTACCGGGAAAACCCTTTTCAGAAGGCTTAATCTAAGAAGTTCCACCGGTAAACTGATTAATTTTGACTATAAATAAAGAGGGAAAAATGAAAAACTCAGGGTCATTTACGTGCTTTTTATTACTCATTGGTTTGTTTATTAATACTAATCTCTCCGGACAAATTATCATTAAACCCTTTCAGACAAACAGTTCTGACTTGTATGATTTCACTTACCGCCTCGAGTCTAAAATGACAGAGATTTTGTCAGGCAGATTTTTTATTCCTGAGAGGAGTTCAAATGATGCTTATAGCGAGATTCAGCGTACTCAGATCAGAGAACACTTCAGGAAAGCTCTGGGGGCTGATTTTGCGGCAGGGGAGTATGTGGTTTCGGGTACTGTCATAGGGATGTCCGGCCATAAGGATATTGTCGATATCAAATTTGAAATTCTTGAGGTAACTAAGAACAAGAAGATTCAGTTGAGTCAGGACTATCTGGATATTAAAGATGTTGACAAAATTGCCCTGCTTGCGGCAAATTATATAATTAACAAAGTTCCCACCTGGTATCCTGTTACCCTGGTTTATGACGAAGAAACTATTTCGGTTGATTACGGAGCCAGCCGGGGCGCTAAAAGAGGGGATGATCTGCTCCTTATTTATTGGGAGAAGAATCTCACTGTCGGGGAAATTGATGTTGTTGATGTCTATACGGATAATTCTAAATGCGAGTTTTCTATTAATGAAAAGGGTTTTGAGCTGGACGCTAATTCTTTTCGTGACTTCCTGGCACAGACAAAAATTGATGTTGATGAGGCTGAGACTTTTAGAGAGAAGTTGAAAAGTCTGCGGGTTAAAATTAAAGAGAATAATGACTGGATTGTTATCACCGGGCAGAACTATCAGTTCTATCAGGAATCGCTGAAAGGATTTTACAACAAGAAATCTTTCTCCCCTTTGCTGCTCGGGATTAAGATAAACCTTGCAAAAGCAGACACAAGGGTTTTCCTCAGGGCTAAGTATAACCCCCCTACTTCTGTAATAGATACTCTTATCTCCGGTCCCGCACTTCCGGTAACTTCCAAAAGGGAGATTTCCTTCTGGGAGGCTGGAATGGGAATTCAGCAGAATATCCCGGTTTTTAATTTTATTAAATCAGGCTTTTTTGTTTATCCCGGTTTTTCCGTTTCCGCAAATTACGTAAGGAAATATTACTCTGTTGAAGCAAACGGTAACACAACAAAATCTGTCCTGAACGGAGTCAATCTTGAGGCAGCTGCTAACGTCTCGGTTAACTTGGGTGATTTCGGAATTTACGGTGAGTTGGCATATAACCTTTTCCCGTATTTCAAATCCGAAGATGGGAAACTGGACTTTAAGGGGAGTGCCTTGTCATTCGGAGTCGGTTTGATCTTTTTCTTTAAGTGATCAGACTTTATTTAGATGAAAGCGGAATTTGCTTGCGCGGGTTCCGCATCTTCCTTTTCTTTAGGGTTTCTTCGACGTTAAAGCCTATGGCGAGAGTGACCCGATTGCTCCAAACAACACAAATGAGGGTCGCGCTAAAAATCGCCGCGTCGTGCTGAGAATAAAAAATAGTTTGTAACGTTCGTAACGTCTATAACTTTTATAACGTTCGTAAGGATTTTAGAAGGAGTTTGTTTGCCAATAGACTCCTTTATTATTATTCTATAATGTCATATCCTCTCTTTTTTGAGATCCTAAGTTAACTGTTTACTGACATTTCTATTGAGTCCTTAACCTGACATTTTTAAAGAATCATCACATTTAGCGAAAATATTTTTCATGATATATGGATAAAATGGAAAGATTTTCTAAATTGGGGTAATCGAAATTTAT
>Ga0302251_1001912_pt1 | contig 11268 bp, 13 predicted proteins | sample AAG_RA_Gln_MG_FD_193534 | JGI IMG/M metagenome (GOLD analysis project Ga0302251, IMG submission 193534) | Enriched activated sludge microbial communities from anaerobic digester in WTTP, New Holstein, Wisconsin, United States - AAG_RA_Gln | ecosystem: Engineered > Bioreactor > Anaerobic >...
GACCACGACTATGCCGTCGACGGGTATGAGCTGAAGAACAGTGAGCTGCGCGTCGCTCGTGCCCGGAGGCAGGTCGACGAGCAGGTAGTCGAGCTCCGCCCAGTCTACGTCGGTGAAGAACTGCCGGATCGCGCTGCTTATGAGCGGCCCGCGCCAGATGACAGGGGCATCCTCCTCCCCGCCCAGCAGAAGGTTCATAGACATGATCTTGATGCCGCCCTTCGAGGCGGCAGGTATGATCTTTCCCTCGAGGACGAACGGCGCCTCGATTACGCCGAACATCTTGGGGATGCTGGGCCCGGTGATGTCTGCGTCGAGGATGCCTACCTTGAAACCTCGCCGCGATAGCTCCACCGCGAGCATAGAGGTCACCGAGGACTTGCCGACCCCGCCCTTACCGGATAGGATCGCTATGATCTGCTTTATCCCCCTCTTCGGCAACTTCTCTGGCGGTGCCGGCTGCGCTTCCTTGGAGCGGTTAGCCTTGAGTTTCTCCAGGAGGGCATTCCTCTCCTCTTCGGTCATGACGGATAGCTCGATGTTGACCGATTTGACGCCCTCCATGCTCTTGAGGGTTTCATCAACTTCGTCCTTTATCTTCTCGCCCATGGGGCACTTGTCTGATGTCAAAGCAAGAGTGACATAAACTGAAGACCCGTCGACGCGCAGTGATCGTATCATGCCTGCGGTCACAACGTCCATGTCCAGCTCCGGGTCAATTACGGTCTTCAAGAGTCCGAGGATCTGATTCTGATCGACCAAGGAAATGCACCTGAATGAGGGGAAGTACCCCCAGAAACTTATATCCTCTCCGATGCGCGATAGTCTTTAATATGGATGGATATACTATCCATATTATGTCCAACAGCTCGGCAAAGCGCAACAGGACCAAGAGGTTAGTGTATATCGCGTTGATGGTGGCGTTAGCCGTAACATTGAGACTAATGAAAGGAGCAATGTTCGGACCACTCCAATTCATCAATTTCCCAGGAGTCTTCACGATAGTCGCAGGGATAATCTTCGGACCGTCGATGGCAATGATCATCGGTGCAGGATCATATTTCCTTTCAGATATATTGATAGGGCTTCCGGGTCCATGGACACCGATTAATGTAGTAGTTATGGGAGCCGTTGGACTAATTACAGGGTTCATGTGGAAGGGTCGTGACAGAAGAAATATTTCCCGAATGGCGATAGGGGTAGGCACGTATGTCATTATGTTTGCATTCGATATTATTACATCGTGTCTTTTTTATATCGTTATGGGGGTAGAGTGGCATAATGCAATTATTATTGGCATAATGGGTTTACTCATGCCTAGCGGAGGAGGTTACATGTATGCAACTGGCCCAATCACAGAAGCAGTAACGGCAGTTCTTGTAGCATCAATTGTCCATATTTTACTAAAGAGTGAAAATATTTGACCACTGCGCTGTGTACTAACTCGCATCTTATAGCAATTTGATTGCCTTTCCGTCTCTTCTTTCCCTCTTCCTTTGCTCACGCCCGCACCAGCATGTTGTATATTGCAACCTTCGCAGCCAGCTCCGTCTGGTAGTTCCTGACGAATTCTAGGTCGAGGATCAGCTCGCCGCGGCGGATGAGCCTCTCGTCGTAATCATGCCAGTTCATGGGAACTGATGGGGAAGAGGGGGTATAAAAGAGTGGTTATGACACAAAGCATTTGACCACTTTAAAATCAGACCTTGCGAGACCAAATCAAAAGTAATTGGGGGCATCTTCACTGTATTTACATTTCATACATCATAGCAGCTATCCTTAACATGAAACTGAAAGATCGCTTGAGGAAATACTGAGAAGCGTGACCTTGCTTCGTTCAGTAACAACTGCGTTGAGAAAACGACGGTAAAATGATGCCCAGCAAGCAAACCATAAGTAAGCTCTGGAACAGATATGATATTTAGGGTTCGTTTATATCAACACGCAGTTGATGGGGAAACTGCGTATTGATAGGTATGCTCAAGAAGGGCGTTCCTTTGACAATCAGTATCCACGACGAGACGCGCTTTGAGGAGAAAGGTAGTAGGAATCGGCGGACGAAATGAATGGTCCCAATTCGGCTTGGATGTCATCTAGCTGGTCTCCGCGGGATGTTATTGAGTTAGTAGAAAAAGAAGCGTGCAATTCCTCTGCACCCTTCTTAGCGAGGTATTCTCGCAACTTATAATGAAAGGGCACAAACTACGATAAGTTCGTAACTGCAAGCGTTCTTGTCAATGGTAAGAGCCATCGGGACAAGCCTTCAGAAAGATGCGCGCAGGTTTAAGAATCGCTTGGAGTTCCTAGAGCCTAAATGCCTCCCATGAGCGACTCCGAAGAGTATTGTGCTGAGCTGCCCTCTCAAGAACATCATGTGTCAGCATTAGCACCCCAATATTAAAGATTAACAGGCACTTAACCAATGACGATCAACATCTCTTTGCCCGGGGTCACCAAAGAAGTAAGTGCCACCTGTAACTTCAATTTGTTGAGGTGGACCTGAATTAAACCCTACTTCAGTATAGACTTCCCATTGAGCTGCACCAGACATGGACCATGTAATGATGTCATCAAATTCATATGCCATGATCGCGCCGAAACCACTTACCCTACGTATTACACTTTCATTGACTGGCCAATCATTTCCCTTTTGACAGTAATAATCTGCTTGACCATAACAAATCACCGTAACAAAGCCGCTGAACCAGATAACGTGGGAGTAAGGATCAGGTAAGGGTAAACGAACACATGTTGCATCGCCATGTATGTCTACAAAGATAGGCGCCCCACTAACATACGAGCTGATATATTCCTCATCACAGATTCCTCTTGAAGTCACCCCATACGACGAATCGTGATAAGCGATCGCTATGGCAGTATTCACAACTTTATTGTATTCAGATAGATCGCATTGAACGATATTTTTAACTTTAAGCAATAAATTATTAAATTGGACATAACTTTTAACGTTGTTGCTAAGACCGTTGTTAATAGAATACATCTTACATAGTTCTTCAATAATATTACTTAAAGATGCATAATGCGCTGAAAGGTTAGATTTTCCATTAAGGAACATCCTTTCTTGAGAGAAGGTATCTACGGATTGGGAATTAATAGAACACATTGTTGTTTCAATGGAACCATAGGAGCCATCTGGATTCAATACGACTATAGAACTCACACCAAGATAATCGGGCATCGATTTCCCTTGAGCCATTAAAACGAGTACGACATAATCAGTACATGTGACCTCCGCAAGGGTTATTATTGCGTCTTCTGTTTGTTTATAGTATAGAGTGTTTGTATTTATAATAGATGACGTTTCTAGGCCGAGCATCTTTCCAGGTTCATAATTGGAAAAAAGATATCGATCGCCTGATTGAATTAAAAAACCAGTATCAGTTTGATATATATCATGGATCGTTGTCGCAGAATTAAAAACTGGCATCGTAGCAAGTGGAATTGCATTGACGCCAACAATGATGCTTAATAGAAGACATGAGGAGAACAAAACACCAGCAGTTCTCTTCATAATACAGCCCGCCCTATTTAGTATTATAATGTATGATGCAATAAATTCTTTTTGTATACTAATTTATTTTGATTCTTAATGAATTGTCTAACCTCACAGAGGTAGCCTCAGACAGATTGTGCCCTGATCGTACAATGTGGTGCCATATCGTTTCCGCCGCAATGTTCATCATCTACATGGACGGGATGTAGATGTCTTTTCTGGTAGACCTCTGATAAGTCGCATCAGGTCGGAGGCGTGTGGAATGAGTGATCGGGTAGCGGGATTGGATGTTCACCTGAAAAATACTCAAGCAACAGTGATGAAGATCAACCGGGAGACGGTGAAGAGGGAAATGGTTGGGACCAGCAAGGCTGAGTTGCGGAGATCCTTAATAGCCGTCCCCAACGGGAGCAAAGTGGCGCTGGAGGCGGTAGGCTTCGGATAACCATGGATTGATTTCCTCGAGCGGTTGGGCTATGAACTCAGGTAGCCAACCCGATGAAGGTGAAGCAGAGGGCGGAGGATATAAAGAAGGATAAGCTGGACCGCAGGCTCCTTGCAGATCTGACAAGGATGAACTGGCCGCCGATCGGCTATATCCCCCAAGCGAGCGGCAGTGGCGGCTAAGCCTTCTGCGGCACCGCGCCTACAGAACCAAAATATCCACTGTCCTAAAGAATAGGATCAGGTCCGAGTTCAGTAAGCATAATATTCGGTTAGATGTGAATCTTCGTGCTTTGAAAAACAGGAGGGCAGCCTCTGCTGTGGGCATCTTCGAGGCGAACCAGAACCTAGAACTGCTCAACTTGCTGGATAAGCAGACCAAGGATATTGAAGTGATGTTTAAAAGGAGGTGCATGCAATTTAGGGCGGTGTAGCTACTAATGACCCCCCGTCATAAGTGCCCTCTGTGGTTACGATATGCGCGGAGGTATACGATGTCAGGCGCTCCCCAATCCGGAGAAACGGGTGCACTACGCCGACCTAGTCCCCCGAGTCCACCGTTCGGTGAGCATGTCTCCATGGGCAGTGAGAAAGGGCAACAGGCAGCTGAAGCGGATCATTATATAGACCGCTTGGTCCCACGTCCACTCCTGCACCGAGGGCAATCTAGCCAAGGTCTTCAGAGAAGCCACCTATAGGAAGGGCGACAGCCGTGATGTCATCGAGATAGTCGTTCGCAAGCAGGTTAACGTGGTCATGGCAGTCTGGAGCCATAAAGAGGAAGTCTTGGTAAAGTAGGACAAATGGCTTTGTATCCCCCTAGCAGGTTCTGCGGCTTGACCGCTCCCTATAGAATGGGACACGCCCTTGCCGTCGGCTGAAGCCGTATTGCGACATAGTTCGCTGATAGGAAAATGCCGTCCGAAATGCACGGAAGGATGTAAGCAAGGAAGAGCAGATGGGAGATAGCAACAGTCGAGGTCTGTTCAGTTAAGATTCAGTATCATTACATAGGAGAATTTGTCCTCAGACCACAGGTGACCTGACTAGAATCGCATCTTCAATTGAGGGGATGTCTTGAGAGTTTTGCGGAATTGCGCTCTGCTGTTATCATCTCACATAAGGAATGTTCGGAGAAGTCTCGCAGAACGGTTTTAAAGAAAGATTGTTAAAACATTTTAAGCTAGAGCCATGCGCGGCGTTGATCCCATTTGTTGCTCGTGGTTGATTAGGATAAAAAAAGGCTACGCGTTTAAGTCACGTTGACGCGCAGGCGATTCTTACTAAGCGTTACAGATGGGCATCAGGTCCAGGTGTATAACGTCCACCTAACGACCTGGTTATGGCCGACGATGAATGTCGTTACGGTCGTTGACCAGTCAATTTCCCATGTGCCATTAGTCCAGATCTGGTATACCCAGTATTGGCCGCTTAAAGGATTCTCCATGACGCCGTTGACCCCGGTCACATAAATGTCGGTCGAGGTGTAGTATGTGAGGTTGGCAATCTTCTGGGTCGCATTGAATAGGTTAATGCCGATAGGGAGGGCGGTATCATTATACCACACGACCGTCCCGTTTCCGTAGTTGATTGCGATGCTTGCCCTTATCGAGACTTCGTCGATCAGCGCCTCCAGGCTTGCTATAGTCTTCTGCTGGCTCTGCGTAGTCTGGAAGTAGCTTGCAGCCATCGTGCTTGCGCCGACGGCCCATACTAGGAAGATGACGGAGATTATTGCCCACATGTTAGTCTTCATAGTCATCAGATATTATGGAGAGATAATCCATCCATATAAAAATTGCCATTTCAGTTAATGATTTTAACAGCGATGCCAAAAGAGTCATGATGCAACATGGCAGGAGGCAAGGGCAGGATAAGGAAGCATGAATCAGGCGGAGGGGGCAGATATGGCGCATATGTTCAAGATGACGTCGAGCCTCTGCCCCAGATCGAGATGCTGCGCTCCAGCTACATCCCGATCTTCAAGTGCACGATGTGCGCCCGGTGCTGCGCCGGAAAGGTCATCTCGCTATTCGATACGGACGTCCGGCGCCTCGGGGAGTACGCGGAGAGTTGCACAGAGCAGATGGACGAGGAGGAGATGGCACTGACGGGGGCGGAGAGGAAGATGAAGATGGTCGACGGTAAATGCGCCTTCCTCAAGGAGGGCAGGTGCATCCACTACGACCTGAGGCCGGACACCTGCAGGCGCCATCCTTTCATAGTAACCAGGAGGCACGTCCTGACTGCGTCGACTTGTCCAGGCATCGACTGGACCGGGAGGCGGTTGCGGGGCACGGAACTGCTGCGCCTCTCAATGAGGATTGCCCCCAAGATTGATGCATATATGGAGGCGCTGGCCGAAGAGAGGGCGGAGAGGCGCGGGCAGAGGCGCGGCTAGCTGCTCTCGCCCTTCTCGATGCAGGCGCCCTTGCCGGATATGGAAGACCTGAAGGCGGTGCCCCCTGCCAGGGAGAGGGCAGTCATGACGTCCTGCTCCCTGCCAGGGCATAGCGCGATCGCGCATCCCCCGCCGCCGGCGCCGGTCAGCTTCGAGCCCAGCGCCCCGGCTGACCGTGCCGAATAGACCATCTCGTTGAGCTTCTTTGTCGAGACGCCGAGCGACTCGAGGAGGCCATGGTTGACGTTCATCAGCATGCCAACCCTCCGGAGGTCGCCGCTCCTCATGGCAGAATCCGCCTCAGAGACCACCTTCCCGATCGAGCATAGGATCGAGTCCACGGATTCCGGCGCAGCAACCCTCAGGTTCCTGACCCTGCGCAGCATCTCTCCCGTGCCGCATTCCCTCGGGGTATACCCTACGACGAGCGGCAGCCCCTGCTCAACCTTTACAGGGGTGATCGAGGCCTTCCCTATCAGGGGGCGGATGAGCAGTATGCCGCCGCGGGTCGCGACTGCGGTGTCCATCGGGCTGGCGGCCCCCTGGACCTCGAGTTCGACCTTGTGGCCCAGAGCAGAGACCTCGTCGCTTTTGAGCTCGTGCCCCATGGCGGCGGAGTATGCCAGAATGGTGGCAACGCTTACCGCCGCAGAGGTTCCGAGTCCGGCGCCAACGGGCATCTCGGATTTTATGTGGACGTTTATGCCCTTCTTGATGCCGCAATGGCTCGAGGTCACCTCGATCGCCTTCCTTATGTAACCAACGGCATCCATGATGCGCACGTAATCGGTCTCTATGGAAACGTCCTTGCCGAGCCCGCCTATTGTGAGCACTATGCCGGGGATGCTGAGGTCCATCGCGTGGATCTTGATCAGGTCATCGCTCCTCTGCTCGACGGTGACACGGACGCGCCGGTCTATCGCGCCGGCCATCGCTTGGTGCCCGTAGACCACGGCGTGCTCTCCGAAGAGGGCGACCTTGCCGGGTGCGGAGGCGGTAACCTTAGTCAATTTGATCACCATAATATGCTCTCTTCGACTTTAACGGATGAGCCTCACGGCAATATAGTTGTCCCTCTTTACATAAAAGACATATCTTTTTTGGGCTGGACGACAAATACACTGCCGACTGAGCGCCGCAACGACTTATGGAAAGCCTAAGCGGTTAACACCGCAAGGGATTATTGCCGAAACGCATGAGTTATGCGCATGGACAACTTGCAGGCATTATACTTCAAGAACAGAGACGAATGGCGCAGGTGGCTTGAGGAGAATGGTGGAATCGCCGATGGTGTGTGGCTTATCCATTACAAGAAGCATGCCGGAAAGATGGGCATCGCACATGAAGAGGCAGTAGAGGAGGCACTCTGCTTTGGCTGGATCGACGGGAAGCTGAAGAGGGTGGACGATGAGAAATTCATTCTAAGATATACCCCACGCAAGCCGAAGAGTGTCTGGTCGAAGATCAACAGGGATAGGGCGGAGAGGATGATAGCCCTAGGGAAGATGACAAGAGCAGGATTTGACAAGATCGAGGAGGCAAAGTGCACAGGCGCTTGGCAGGGCGCCTATACTAATGCCAAAAAGGAGGACATGCCTGATGATTTGAAGGAGGCGCTTCTGGCAGAGGCCGGAGCTTGGAAGAACTTCAATGGGTTCGCTAACACCTACTGGAACATGTACATAGGATGGATCAATAGTGCCAAGACCGCAGAGACGCGCAAGAGACGCATAGGGAAGGTTATCGAGCAGGCTTTGAATAGAAGGAATCAGTTATCTCTATGAAAAGGTGGCAGAATGCCCGACAAAGAAGGCAGAAATAGGGATTCATTGGAATGCATCTACCAGCGGTCGCCATAGAAAAAAGAGGGGCAAAAGGAGCATGCAAACTTGGGCTAATATCATCGTCGGGGGGGCGGTTCGTTGAGCAATTCGCCAGAGGCAGGCAACGCCGGGAGAGAGACGCAACAGGAATGGGAGGTGAGGAGGGCTAAGTTCCTGTCTGGGAAGAGGTGCGAGTGGTGCGGCTCCGAAGGCGGGCTGGTCGTCGCGGCGGGGACCCCGCTCCCTCCATACATATCCCAGCTGAAGGAGGCGGCCGCCAAGATGCTCAGGGAACGGATCGATGCAGGCGAGTACTCCGAGCTGGTGCAGGAGCTCGAGCAGTGCCCCCAGTGCGGCAGCACGTCGCTTGCGCGGCGGAAGCAGAAGAGGCCCGCCCTGAAGTGCAGGAACTGCAGGGCCGAATTCGACTCCCCGGAGAGGAGGACGGTCAAGACCGGCAGGGTCTCGCCGGAGCAGTGGAAGTCGTTCTGGGCCAAATATGCCCGCCCGATCAAGGAGAGGGTGATCGCAGAGAGAAACGAGGCGGGGGCGAGGCAGAGAAGTTTTATCGGCTGCGTCGTGCTCTGCAAGCGGTGCCACTTTGCGCGCCAGAAGGGCATGACGCTCTGCCCGTCTTGCGGAAAGGGCTACAGGAGACAGGGCAACGAACTCTGCTGGGAGTGCTTCAAGAAGACGGATAAGGGCAGGGAGGTCGCAAAGACTTACGAACTCGTTGCCTATGAGCACCCGTGGTGCAGAAGGAAGTTTGGGGTCGCCCGCCGGTTCCTAGAACTGCTTGGTGAGCCAGAGGTCTGCTGCAGGGAGCTCTGCGCTGACCTAGCCTCATGTAAGATTGCTGAGGAGAATGGCGTACGCAAGGCTCAATGAGCGCCCGGTCGATGCTGCCGGAAAAAAGGGGTGACCGGGCAGGGTTGTGCGCTGATCAGGCTATGTAGCTCGGGTTTGGACCGGGCTTTGGCTTCTGCTCCTGCGACTGTATGATGGGCAGGGGTATCGGTGGAGGCACGTTCAACGACCTGGCCAGCAGGATGCACTCTACGAATGCGGCGTTGGATATCGCCTGGAGCATGCCCGGCGGGAGGGTCTTCTTCTCTTCGAATGCATTCTTCAGGTCGCCTATCTCCTTCTGTCCCCCCACTACCTTTATCGAGCCCTTGAGCGTCAGGTTCGCTACGGCCGGGTTGTAGTTCACCGCAAAGACGAAGCCGAAGTCGATGCCGCCCTCGAATGGGACGGCTCGGGTTATGCTGATGTTCGTTGTGACCTGCAGGTTCACCATCCCTTTCTCAAGGTCCATCAGCTTTTCGCCGTTGATCTGGGAGAGGCTAACGTTAACGTTCACGTTCGGAGGCAACATTGGAGGCATGATCATCATCTCGATTGTATCACTTACTAATCGTGGCTAAGAAAAAGGTTGCGGTTGTTCGCCTGGCATGCCCGGCTCACCGCCTGATGCGTTTCCAGCCGTAGACGGACGGGTCGTAGAACGGCATGGCGACGATGGTTCCGCCGATCATCCTTCCCCTGACGTCCGCCTGTACCAGCTCGCCCTCGCCGGGGGGCGGGGAGGCGTACCCCATCGCCACGGACGACCCCACCGCCGGCGAGAAGGTGCCGCTTGTGACGTACCCGATATCCTTCCCTTTGTGTAATATCCGCTGCCCTTCGCGTGGTATGATGCGGCCATCCATGCGCATGCCCACCAGGCGCTCGCCGGTGCCCTGCCGGGCCATCGCCGCCAGTGCGCCCCGCCCTATGAAGCTCGGCTTCGACATGCCGACGGCGAAGCACAGGCCGGCCTCTATAGGGGTCCTGGACTCGCCCAGCTCCTTCCCGTACAGGCACAGGCCGGCCTCTATGCGGAGGACGTCCCTGGCCCCAAGACCCGCGGGCGCGGCTCCGCTCTCATGGACTCCGTGCCAGAGCGCCGCGGCGCGGTCGAGGTCGTGGGAGATCAACTCGAACCCGTCCTCCCCCGTATACCCGGTCCTGGAAACGAGGCAGTCGGCCCCTGCTATCCTGCATCTAGAAGCCCTGTACCGACGCAGGCTGCGCAGGTCGCCCTCGGAGACCCTCCCCAGCACCTCGGCTGAGAGGGGGCCCTGCACGGCCAGCATGAACGTGGAGTCGGAGATGTCTAGCGCCTCGACGCTCAGACCCTCGGCATTCCTGCTGAGCCAGTCAAGGTTTTTTGACCGGTTCGAGGCGTTCCAGACGATCATGTACCTGCCGGGCTCCAGATAGTAGATGATGAGGTCGTCGATGACGCCGCCCTGCTCGTTGAGCATTAGGCTGTACTTGGCCTGCATGGGCTCCAGCGCAGCCACGTCCGCGGTCATAATCCGGTTCAGCAAGAGGACGGCGTCGCCGCCAGACACGATCACCCGCCCCATGTGGCTCACATCGAACGCGGTGCAGCCGCGCCGGGCCGCCAGGGCCTCGGGTATTATGCCCTCGAATGCCATAGGCATATCGAATCCTGCAAACTCGACGATCTGGCTGCGTCCGGCGTACAGGTCATAGAAAGGGGTCTTCTTGGCCAATTTGCCCACCATTTATGCTGGGTTACAATATTCGGCTGAAGAGTATAAAAACGCTTTAAGGTCCTGCCGACCAGATAAGATGTGATGCGGCGGTCCGGCCGTTTGGGTGGGGGCTAGGGTTTGGTCACAAGCAGGAGTGGCAAGGCGGTTCCGCTGGCACTCCTCTTCTTCTTGTCACCCGCCATCGGGGAGCTCCTCTCGGGATCGTCGCCGCCGGCAGAGTTCTTCAGCCCGTTCAGCCTCGCGCTCCTGTCGTGCCTCTACGGCAGCGGGGCGATAATCGCCAGGGAGCTGAAGGTAAGGTGGAGGAAGGACTTCAGGGCGGTCCTTGTGCTGGGCGGGGCCTACGGGATACTGGAGGAGGGGCTGATGGTGAAGAGCTTCTTCGACCCCGCATGGATGGACCTCGGTGCGCTAGGCCAATTCGGCAGGTTCCTTGAGGTGAACTGGGTGTGGGCGGTGCTCCTGACGGTCTACCACGCCGTATTCAGCATAGCGATTCCGATAGCGCTGGTTGAGATG
>Ga0302251_1001913_pt1 | contig 11266 bp, 3 predicted proteins | sample AAG_RA_Gln_MG_FD_193534 | JGI IMG/M metagenome (GOLD analysis project Ga0302251, IMG submission 193534) | Enriched activated sludge microbial communities from anaerobic digester in WTTP, New Holstein, Wisconsin, United States - AAG_RA_Gln | ecosystem: Engineered > Bioreactor > Anaerobic >...
GTTTTATTACCGGCGAATCAAGGGCATTATTTCTGGAAGAGTATCGTCAAAAAGGATTCGTAGAAAATCTGGAATTGCCGATGCAGGTGAAAAATGGCGAATGTAGACGGGGTTTATTCAATTCTTCAAAAATCACCATCGGTGATGAAGATTTCTTCCTGACGATGGTAACCGACATTACGGAGCTCAGGCGCGTGGAAGAAGAACTGCGTAAAAGTGAAGTCATGCTCAGCAGTGTTTTTAAAGCAGCACCTATCGGCCTTTGTGTGATGAAAAACCGAGTTTATCAGTTTGCCAACACAGCCTGGTGCGAACAATTCGGCTATTCTGAGTCTGACCTCATCGGCCATACGACTCGATTTCTATATGAAAATAAAGAAGAGTATGTGCGAATCGGCCAGGAGTTAAATGCAACTCTGTCGACAAAAAGTCTTGCTTCTGTCTCAACGAGGCTTCAACGTAAAGATTGTGCGCTACGAGATGTTAACCTTACAGCCGTGCCTCTTCAAAGGGAAGATCTCTCTCAGGGATTAATTGTTGCAATAGAGGATGTTACGGACCGCAAGCGGGCGGAACAGGAACTTATCTGGAAAACAGCCTTGCTGGAGGCGCAGGTTGAAGCCACCATCGATGGCATCCTGATTGTTGATGGTGAAGGTAAAAGAATTCTGGTAAATCAACGTCTCCTCGACATCTGGAAAGTTCCTCAGCACATCCGGGATGATGAGGATGACACACCACTGCTGCAGTATGTAACGAGCATAACCAAATACCCGGATCAGTTCCTCAAAAAGGTCTTGTATCTCTATGACCATCCTGCTGAAACCAGTCGGGATGAAATCGAGTTTAAAGATGGTATGGTTCTGGACCGTTATTCATCACCCGTCTTGGGTAAAGATGGGAAATATTACGGAAGAATCTGGACATTTCGCGATGTCACCGACCACAAGTGGGCGGAGCAAGAGAGGCTGCGCATGGAGAAACTTCAGGGGATCCTGGAAATGGCGGGAACAATTTGTCATGAAATGAATCAGCCCATGCAGATCATTTCCGGATACTCCGAAATGTTATTGAATCTTTCAGAAAATCATAAAATCCATACAAAACTTAATACCATCAACGAGCAAATTCAAAGGATGAGTGATATTACAAAAAAGCTGATGAAAATCAAAAATTTCGAAACTCAAGATTATGCGGGATTCAGTCGAATTATTAATATCAACAAGATTTCCGGCAACGACAATGAATAGACTGAGTGGTATTGAACTTTGCAAGAAAATAAGAATAGAAAATCAGATTTGCATTATCCATGCAATGACCGGTTACAACAATCTTTTTGGTCTTCTGGAGTGTCGTGCTGCCGGTTTTGACGATTATTTTGTCAAGCCTGTTCGAATGAATTTACTTAAAAAGGCAGCTCAAGATGCTTTTGAAAAGATGGAAAGATGGGATGTCGTTAACCACGAATCAACATAAACGCGCTACTCTATGCAAAATTAAAAATGGTAATTTTTGATTTCGGCTAATTTGGCAGTGTGCTGTCTCGTAGATGAAGTCTTTAAAACGCATCCCTTCAGCAGAGCCGGTTTTTGCCTATCTCCCCACCGTCGCCTGACTCGTCATAATTTATCATTTCCAGCATCCGCCGGATAAATTTCAGCGCAGCGGGAAATCCATGTCCTGAATGTATGCGAGGGATATTCAAGATTTCTCACATGGGTTCGGAATGACGATTACGGCAATTGCGACACAGTCTCTCAGAAAAGAGGAGTGCTGTTGCGCTTAAGGCAATGACATTGACTGCGAAATTACAGAATAACGCCTGCTCGCAGGCAACACCACGGGAGAATGGTGCTTTCTAACCTTCGGCTACGTGCTCGAGTCGGTAAGGGATAGAATAGAAAACCGGCTCTTAGCGGGGAAAGTCCGTAAATACCTAAAAATCAGGCAAATATGCAATTCCGTTTCTGCACTTTTATACATCCTTACAAATGATAATCAATGAAATCAGAATATAGAAAAGGCAGAGTCAATAGACCCTGCCTTTATATGAAAAAAATTATGCATAGAAAAGATGCTGTGTTGGAGGATTTATGTCTGAATCTTCCTCCGGATTACGACTAACCCAATCAACCCAAAACCAAGAAGTAGCATGGTGGTGGGTTCGGGGGTGGCGGTCGCCTCAACCACGTTACCCTGCACGATAAGTGCAATATCAAATGTATGTTTATATCCGCTGGCGTTATAACCGAGTGCACTCAATGTGATCGTCTCTGAGAAAGTGCCCAGCTCGGTAGTGTTCAACGCAAGCATGAGCCCTCCAAAGCTCTGACCGGCCCCCAAGTCCTTAAATTCATTAAACCCGGCATAAATGAAATCGAAGTCAACCCAATCAGGGCTATCAGAGCTAAAGGAACCGCTCAAGAAATCCGACGGCCCCAGAACATCATTCAGAATCTGCAAGTAGGCTGTCTCGGTACCGGAATTTTGCAAGACAGTCCCGAAATTCAGGGTAAAGCTCAAACCACCACCGCCGAATAAACCATCGCCGGATGTCTTGTCAAAAACCGGGTTAGCGTAGTTGTTAATCTGGGCAGCAAGTTCGACCATTGGGTTACCCAGGCCAAGATCGGCCATGTCGGCGTTATGACTCACGCCGGCAAAGGTTGCGGTGCCTGCGGAGAATACTCCGGCTGCACTGGTGTCGAGGCCTATATTAAAAGCCTGGCTTGCTCCGGCACCCAAATCAGAGCTGAGCGTGCCTCCGCCCGTGAACGGCCCGCTGGTCGTCAGTGTGCCCTGAAGAACATCATTAAGGTCCGTGACGGGCGCGGCATTTTGCACGGTCAGTTGCTGTGTGCTAACTGAATCGCCAACGTGCACGATGCCAAAGTCAATTGTCCCGCTCAGGCTGGCCACTGCCGGCGTATAGACCTTGCCATTGATGATCACGGTGCCGCCTGGGGTTTGCGCAGCGATATCCGATGCTCCTGTGGTGCCAGCACCAGTCGAGATGAAGTTCAGATTGACCGTACCACTCGTTAGACCAGCGGTGGCGGTAGAGTTGAGCCCTACCTGGATCGCCGAGTTGTTGGTTCCCTGCGCCACCAGGTTGGTGATGCTACCACCGTTGCTCTGAGCATTGCCGCTTGCGCCTGTCACATTGACCTTCAGGCCTTCTGTGTAGATATCAGGCGAGGTATTGGTTATCGACACAATTTTATCGGCTGAGACTGCGTCTCCGACCCGCGCCGCAATTGTCACCGACGACGTATTCAACGTCGGGTTGGCCAGACGGTATACATTACCACTCACATTGACCGTCTGTGGCGCAAGGGGGGTCACGCCCAGTTCGCTCGTGCCCGTGCCGTCGGAGGCGAGCGTAATGGTGGCGGTGCCGGACTTGACACCCGCAGTAGACGTATTGATCCCTACAACCAGGCTGCTGCTGTCGTAGGCTTGAGGAGACAGGAGATTGAAGGATCCCGTAGTCGTAATAATGCCTGGGTTGTTGGTCGCGATACTGGCATTGAGTTTCTCGCTCCACCCGTCGTCGGGCGCAATGTTACCGATCGTCAATGCCTGTGCCTGCGTCGTCCCTATCCGCACATTGCCGAAGTTCACGGGTTCCGGGGTATGGGCGCTCGGCTGCGCGAGACGATACACGTTGGCTGTAGTGATTATGCCGGATACCCCAACATTCTGATCCGACAGGTTGGTGATCCCGAGACCGCTGGTTCCCGTCCCATCCGACTGTAGGTGCACGGTAACCGTACCGGTAACTGTTCCGGCCGCGCCCGTGTTGAGACCTATCAACATGCTGGTGTTGTCGGTGGCTCCCGCTCCCAACAGGTCTATCGATCCGCCATTGGTGGTGATCCGTGCATCGCTCACCCCGCCGAAGCTTGCATTGAGCTTTTCGCTGTATATATCGTTGGTAGCCTGGTTGCTGATGGTCAACGCCTGGCTGACCAGATCACCGACATGAACGTTACCGAAGTTCACTGCCGATATGGTATTCGCCTCGGCAAGACGATAGCCAGTTGCCTGCACGCTTACGTTCTGGCTGCCTGCGCTGATAGGCGATAATCCGCTCGTGCCTGCACCGTCCGATTGGTACGCCAGTGTGACTGAGCCTGTGTTTATTCCAGCCAGGACGTTCCCGATTGTCGCGCTGATTGCGTTGGAGTTGGCTCCGGCAGCAAGGAGGTTCACGCTCCCACTGGTTGCGGTCACTGCCGGATCGAAGCTGCTCACAGTCGCGTTGAGCTTCTCGCTAAACCCATCGTTAGCTGCTGTGTTGGAGACAATGATGGCTCCACTGGCATTGGCGCCAACGTGGAAATTGCCCAGGTTTACATCGCCTGCGCTGCCTGCAGCCAACCGGTATACATTGCCGGAGACATTGACCGTCTGCGGCGCAAGGGGAGTCACGCCCAGTTCGCTCGTGCCCGTACCGTCGGAAACGTAGTTCAGGGTTACTGTACCGCTCTTCGCACCGGCACTGCCCGTATCGACGCTGACGTTCATAGCGCTCGAATTATTGGCTTGACCGGCCAAAAGATTGATGGTGCCGCCGTTGTTGAGTGCATTCCCGCTGTTCGTGCCGAATGTCACGTTGAGGCCTTCGGTAAAGCTTCCCACCGGCGCAGTGTTGGTCACAGTGAGAGGTTGAATCAGCGTACCGCCCACGCGCTGATTAGCAAGAACCACCGGGGCAGGTGTGGCGTTACCTGCGGCAAGGTTGTAACCTGTGGCCTGGAGATTGATCGTCTGCGAGTTTGTGTTGATAGTTGTGAAGGACGGGTCGATGAGCTCGCCGTTGGTTGTGTACTGGATTGTCATCGAGCCCGAGTTCACGCCTGCAGTACCATTGTTGACCTGCGCCGTAACGGCACCGGCCATGGAGCCGCCGCCGGTGATGAAGCCGGTACCCAGATTGTTGACTGCGACAAAATTCCCGGTAGTGCTCCAGGAACTGATGCCGAGCCGCTCCGCATAGGCGCCGGAAGTTGTGTTAGCCACGTCGAAATCCCGGACCGATGCTGCCCCGACATGAAAGTTGCCGAGCACCACAGGGTTCGTGTTCGGTGTCGCGTTGCCTACCGCAAGGGCCGTGGCAGTGCCGTTAAGGTTGATGATTTGCGGTGCGATGTTGCTGAAATTGCTGACTATCGCGATGCTTTGGCCGGTGAGCGAGCCACCCGATGTGGCGTTAAATGTCACGCCAAAAGAGCCCGCATCGTTGCCGACGGCGATCGGCCCGAAGTTCTCAGGCGTCACACCCATACCGGAGAGCCGGGCATCGGTGATGTTGCCGCCGTTTACGGCCGTCTGGACTGCGCCGCGGATCTTGGTGGCGCCGGTCCCGTTATTTGCGATCTGATAGTTCAGCGTCGTGGACGTGCCGCCCCGCACGTTGCCCAGGTCGAGCGTCCAGGTGTTGGCTCCTACACTGGTGACGTCGCCCGTGATCGTCTGCGAGGCTAGGTTGCCGTTAATCGCGCCGCCTGAAACATTTGCACGCGGGTTAAAGCTGTTGCCCGTACCGAAGTTGGCATTCTGGTAGTCGGAGTAGACCGTGAAGTTGAGGCCGGAGACTGACAGATTACCATTATTGACGAGCGTGCCGGCAGTACTGAAATTCCCGGTCTGTAGCATTGCTCCGGGATTGGCCTGCACAGTACCAGTGGTCCCCAGAATCTGGTTGGCCGTCAACGTGCCGCCATCGGCAATCACCGAACCCGTATTGGCAATCGACGGCTGAATTGTACCGAATCCGTTTACATTGCCGCTGTTGGATAGGCCTGTCGTTGCAGCGAAGGTGCCGCCGCGCAGTTGCAGCTCCCCAGAGTTCGTGGGGATCCCGTTGACGGTGAATGTGCTCGAGTTGCCAATCGTCACGATGCCTGCGTTGCTGAAATTCCCCGCGGTGCCGAAATTACGGCCGTTCTGGATGGTGAAATGACCCGCTGCAGCGTTGGTGGCGAAATAAGGCGTCAATGCGTCGAGGCTATCCGCGGTCCGCACGATGCTGGAGTTCACCCCGTCGAGCAGGATGGTGGCAGCATTCGTCGCGATGCCTGTGGCCGCGGGCAGCTTCATCGTGGAACTCGCGAAGACTTCATACGTGCCGCCCGTAAGGGTTGTCCCGCTGAGGTTCGTGAAATTCGTGTTCCCTACTATGAGCGTTGCGCCGTTGGTTGCCCGCAGCGTGCCCTGGTTGTTGAGCTTGCTTCCACTCGGATAGATCTGAAGAGGATACGTGCTGTTGTCTGCTATGATAGTGCCCTTGTTGATCAGGCCGAGGTCGTTTATGCCCACATAGCCCGCGCCCCTGATCGTGTGGCCTGTATCGTTGGTGAGCACGTAATTAGCATTGTTCGAGGTGATCCTGCTCCGGGCCCCGTTGTCGCCCGGGTTGAGCACGAGCGTGCCGTTGCCGGTGAGGGTAACCGCAGTGTCGTTCAGAATGAAGGGTGTGTCGGCATTGGCGCCCGCTATGGTCATGGTGCCCTGGTTGTTGATGCTGTTTTTCAGGTAGGTGGCTGAGCTGTTCTGACCGGTGAAGGAGGAGCCCGATGTAAGAGTGATGCCGTCGAGGGTGGCCACCTGGCCGCCGACAGTGTTGATAACCCCGCCGCCTGTCGTGGTGAGGGTGCCGCCCAGGATGGTGACACCGTTGAGAAGATCAACGTGCGACCCTGTGCCTACGGCCTGTATGAGCCCACCGGCGTTGTTGAACGTCTGGCTGTACAACTCCAGGGCAGCGCCGCTTATCGCCTGCATGGTGCCTGTGTTCGTGGAGGTCGCACTCGGGTAGATGCGGAGGGGACCGGCAGTGCGGTCCGCCGTGATCGTACCCTCATTTGTAAGGTGTAAGTTGCCTAGGCTCACGTAGCCCGCACCGCTGATCGTGTGGCCCGTGTCGTTCACAAGCACGTAGCCGCTATTATTTGAACTGATCCTACTCCGCTGTCCATTGTCGCCGGGTTCCAGCACGACGCTGCCACTGCCCGTAAGGGTGAGAGTGGTATCGTCGACGAAAAAGTAAGTGTCTGCATTCGTGCCCGCTATGGTCATGGTGCCCTGGTTGTTGATGCTGTTTTTCAGGTAGGTGGCTGAGCTGTTCTGACCGGTGAAGGAGGAGCCCGATGTAAGAGTGATGCCGTCGAGGGTGGCCACCTGACCGCCAAGGGTATAGATGACCCCGCCGCCGCTTGTCGTGAGCGTGCCGTTGTTTATCCTTGCGTTGCTTGCTAGATCAACGTGAGAGCCTGGCCCCACCGCCTGTATAAGCCCGCCCGAATTGTTGTACGCCACATTCAGGATGCGGAGCGTGCCCCCGCCTGTTGCCTGCATGGTGCCCGTATTCGTGGAGGTGTTGGATGGATTGATGTAAAGCGGATATGCGCTGTTGTCCGCGGTGATCGTGCCCTTGTTGTTCAGAACGAGGTTGGCTTCGCCCACATAGCCTGCGCCCCTGATCGTGTTGGCCGTGTCGTTTATGAGGACGTAAGCGTTGTTCGTCGAGCTTATCCGCGGCCGGATCCCGTTGTCGCCCGGGTCGAGCACGAGCGTGCCGCCGCCCGCCAGGGTGACGCTGGTTGAATCCAAATAGAACCGCGTGTCTGCATTGGCACCCGCTATGGTCATCGTGCCCTGGTTGGTAATAGTGTGCTGGAGGTAGGTGCCGGAGCCGTTCAAGCCCTTGAAGGAGGAACCGGACGTAATAGTAACACCGTCAAGCGTGCCCGTGTTTGCAGTGGCAATGACCCCGCCGCTCGTGGTCGTGATGTTGCCTCCCGTAATGGTCGCGCCGACCAGGAGCACGGTCGATCCAGCCCCGGTTGCCAGCATAGTGCCCCCGGCGTTGGTGTACGCTTTGTTCCAGAGCTGGAGAGTGGCGCCGCCTGTCGCCTGCATGGTGCCCGTATTCGTGGAGGTGTTGGACGGATTGATGATGAGGCTGTAAGTGCTGTTGTCCGCGGTGATCGTGCCCTTGTTGTTGAGGATGAGATTGCCTTCGCCCACGTAGCCTGCGCCACTGATCGTGTTGGCCGTGTCGTTAACGAGCGCGTAATTCGCGTTATTCGAGCTGATCCTGGAGCGGATCCCGTTGTCTCCCGCGTCGAGCGCAAGCGTGCCGCCGCCCGTCAGGGTGACGCTCGTGCTATTGAGGGCGAAAAACGTGTTGGCATTCGTGCTGGCTATGGTCATCGTGCCCTGGTTGGTGATCGTGTGCTGGAGGTAGGTGCCGGAGCCGTTCAAACCCTTGAAAGAGGAACCGGACGTAATGGTGACGTTGTCAAGCGTGCCTGTCTGCCCCCCTGCAGTGGCGATGAGCCCGCCGCTTGCGGTCGTGAGGTTACCTCCCGTGATCGTCGCTCCTCCTACAAGGAGTACCTGCGAATTAGTCCCGTTTGCCAGTATGGTGCCCTCGGTGTTGGTATACGCCCTGTTCCAAAGCTGAAGAGTTGCGCCGCCTGTCGCCTGCATGGTGCCCGTGTTCGTGGAGGTGTTGGACGGATTGATGATGAGACTATACGTGCTGTTGTCCGCCGTGATTGTGCCCTTGTTGTTCAGAACGAGGTTGTTCTCACCCACGTAGCCTGCGCCCCTGATCGTATTAGCCGTGTCGTTGACGAGCGTGTAGGCATTGTTTGTCGAGCTGATCCTGGACCGACTCCCATTGTCGCCCGGGTCAAGCACGAGCGTGCCACCGCCCGTCAGGGTGACGCTGGTTGAATCCAAATAGAACCGCGTGTCTGCATTGGCACCGGCTATGGTCATCGTGCCCTGGTTGGTGATCGTGTGCTGGAGGTAGGTGCCGGAGCCGTTCAAGCCCTTGAAGGAGGAACCGGACGTAATAGTGACGCCGTCGAGAGTACCAGAGTTGAAGGTGCCCACAATGCCTACGCTATCCGTAGTGATATTGCCTCCTGTGATCGTTGCGCCGTTTACGAGGAGTACATTGGAATCGGCCCCGGTCGCCTTTATGGTGCCTCCCGTGTTGGTGAAATTCTGGGTCAAAAGCTGTAAGCTTGCGCCGTTTATCGCCTGCATGGTGCCCGTATTGATAGAGGTGCCGGACGGCTGGACGTAGAGGGCATAGGAGGGATTATCCGCGGTAATTGTGCCGTTATTGGTGAGGAGCAGATTCGCGAGGCCAATATATCCTGCGCCCCTGATAGTGTGGCCAGTGTCATTTGTGAGCCTGTAACCGGGGTTGTTCGAGCTGATCCTGGACCGAATCCCGTTGTCTCCTACGCCGAGCACGAACTCGCCTGTGCCGGAAAAGACCACGCTGCTGGCGCCCAGCACCAGATAGGTGTCGGCGTTACTCGCGGCCATTTCGATGGTTCCGTTGTTTGTTACGTTGGCCGCGCCCGTAAGGGTGAGCACCCTCCCGTTCCCGATGATGAGCTTGTCATTGGGAGCAGCGCTGTTCGCATCGATGGTAAGGCCCGTGATGCTCGCGTCCACATCAAGGGTAACGATGGAGGTAACACCCGTCTTTCCGCCATCAATGTACACGTTGTAGGTGCCATTGGGGACCAAACCCCCGCTCCAGTTTCCTGTAATGTTCCAGAATCCTGTGCCCCCGTTCCAAATTGCATCTGCCGAGAATACAATGCTGTTGCCTCCGAATAAAATCATCAGGCTGAGTATAAAACAAGCCAGAATCGATGAAATCCTTGGTCTTGAATTCATTGCGCACCTCCTCAATTCTTCTGCGCCTTTGCTTCCTTGATGAGCTTAGCTACCTGTGACTCAGGTCCCACCGGCTCAATCAGGATAATATGTTTGGTGTTGACATACATCATATCCGGAGCGTGAAGCTCTTTTCCTCTTTTTATCAATACGTTGGTTTGGGTATTATTTGCCTGGTTGATTTGCGTCTGGATGTAAAAAACATCCTTTAGCAACACAAAAGATTTGCCCGAGAATTCCAATTTACCGAAATAAGCATTACCATTGTCAAGGATGACCACCTGATATTCCGTATTCAAATTAAGCTTTTGTGGATTGTCACAACCAATAAAAAATACAGATGCGATAGAACTGACAAATAGAATCGATAAAATCTGCAAGAAAGCTATCTTTTTTTCTGCGGTCATATTGTTTCTCCTTTTCTTAAAAATTGGTTAAAAAATCCCAACAATCAATCAATAGTAGAATGCAACTTTTTTGAGAAAAGCAAATAGCGATATAAGTATTAGAAAGAAAAAGAATAGGAAGTGATCCAGGTGAACGTGAAATCAGATAACTCACAAGATAGTTCTTATCAGCTTCAAATCTTTAGAATATTAAGCAATTTTTATGCTTAATCTAAAATATTACTCAAACAATAACAATAACCAATTGTTAAGCAGTGTTAAACCATGGGCTACTATGCGAATTAAACGATGTTAGAAATTTAGTTGTAAAATAATCCGTCACTGAAAAGCGGGTGGAACAGCTTTTTAAAGTATATCTATCTATATTTACTAGTAAATTATGTGTTGTTGGAATATAAATAAGGATTTTAGTAATTATGCATAAAAGGACAGCTGAAAAGCATTAAAAACTACGTATGTTTATAATATTTAATGATATTTTTTCGTTTCAAAATTGTAAATATTTTCGACGCTTACAATGTTATACAAGTGTGCCGCGTGTAGAGTGCTACCTCACCGCTGCGGATTTGTAGATGATGTCTTTAAAATTAATCCTTTCATCGGAGTGGGAAATCCATGTCCTGAATGCGTGTGAGTGATCCTCAAGATTCCTCACGTGCGTTCGGAATGACGATTGCGGCAATTACTAAATAGTCTCTCAGAAAAGAGGATGGCTTTAGCGCTTAAGGCAATGACATTGATTGCGAAATTACAGAATAACGTCTACTCGCAGGCAACGCCGGCAGGCAGAACCACGCGGCAAGGGTGTTTCCTAAACTCCGGCTATTTACTCGAGTTGGTTAAGGAATAGAAGAGAAAACAGGTTCTTCGCGGGGACAGACCATGTAAGAAAAGAAAAAAGACTTAACCATGTTTGGCTAAGCCTTTAATTTCGCTGGTGGGCCAGGACAGAATTGAACTGTCGACACTCGGATTTTCAGTCCGATGCTCTACCGACTGAGCTACCGGCCCATGAATTTATTCAAAATACTGTAAAAAGCAGGCTTTCGTCTATATAATATGGTACCTTTTGTCAAGGTATTTTTTGATCGCCGTCTGCCGGATTATCGTTTGTTTCCGCCTTATCGCCGGTTGCGGTTTGACCT
>Ga0302251_1001914_pt1 | contig 11266 bp, 12 predicted proteins | sample AAG_RA_Gln_MG_FD_193534 | JGI IMG/M metagenome (GOLD analysis project Ga0302251, IMG submission 193534) | Enriched activated sludge microbial communities from anaerobic digester in WTTP, New Holstein, Wisconsin, United States - AAG_RA_Gln | ecosystem: Engineered > Bioreactor > Anaerobic >...
CAAAAGACACAGACTAATCGTGTGAAAGGATAAAATTGTTAATAAAAAGCCTCCTTATTTCTTTGTTTATGGTATATTATCATAATTGGTTAAAATCTTTACTAAAGGTGCTAGCTTTGAAAAAAATGTTTAGTTTGCTTTCTCTTTGCTTTTTCGTAAGCCTGGTTGGGGCAGAGAGTCCACAGTTAGCAAATTTATCTATTACCATTGGAAACTTACGAATTTTCTATAATGGAGACGATGTAGCATCGCCTCTGCAATACATCGAAATGGAAGTTCAATTTGAGGATAAGCGAAAGATAATCGCATTAACCCTACATGACGATGAGGCAACAAAATCAAGCCTCTTATTAAATAAAAACGGTTATTACTTTGAAACTGATAATTCTATTTGGACATTGACATCGACATGGACGTTTTCTAACAATACTGAAGAAATTATTAAGAGTGAAAAGTACAATGGGATAACACTCATTGATGACCAGTATGACGAGTACAATTTTAATACTTCTGTAATTATCGGTACTATCAATACTTTTTATAAAATGCTTGAATTAGCTGATCAAAATAAAATTATTACTGGAAATACTGCGATACAGAGTAGCAATGAAGTTGCTCTAGCTAGTCAGAGTGAACCTAGCTCAGATGATAACAAGAGTTCCACTACGCTCGATACACCCGGCACGGAGCCGATTCCATTCGAACCCTGGGTGCCCGGCCAAAGGGAGCAGGGTTCCCATATAAGCCAAACCTCCACCATGCTCTACGTGTCCGGAAAAGGACTCGTGCCCTATTCGGGCGATACGGTTACCATACGCAAGTCCGAAAAAGGCAGTTCTTCGGATACAACCCTGGGAGGATCCCAGGGAACCGTCGGGCAGAACATTTATCAGCCCATCTACTCTAGCCTTCCGCTTCCCCAAACTGTTCCTGTGTCGGTTTTTAATGCCATTCCTGATTTGATAATGCCCCCCCATATCGTCATCTACACAGCCAAGTCCAGGAAGCAAGCTTTTACCTCCTACTACGAGTTAGACGGCTCGGTATATAGGCTCAAAGCCGATGTCCCTCTGGAACAGCGGGAACCCCTCTGGCAGATTCTGGAGGATGCTGGTTTCGATCCGACTAAAACCGAATACAGGAAAGGTAGAACACTAAATCCCGTAGTTATAAGCTTTAATATTACCAAGCTTGATCAGCTCAGAGACACTAAAGTACTTCAATCCTCGGGTGAGCCTCAGATAGACGAAGCTGTTCTCTATGGCTTTAGACGCACTATATTCTGGAACAAGACAGGCGAAACCGTGCCTGGGCACTTTACATATAGGTTTGAATAATTTTTTTTGAAAATCTTGATATTTAAACTATTATGAATTATTATTTAATTTGTAATAGTGATAGAATTTACCGGGAGTCTACAGGAAACCTTATTTCTTGGGCACCTGACTTTGGATCGATAGAGATAAAGATCACCTTTCATGAAGGGAAGATTGCGAAGGCTGAAGAGAAAGGAACAGTCACAATTATTAATTGAATACCATTACAAAAACTTTTTATTAATTTTGTCCACTAAGTATTAAATGTTATAGATTTTAATATTATAGCATAAATGTATTTAGTAGCATATTGCTTAAAATAATATCTTGACAAAATCATTCTTAGTATTAGAATAAAATATTCAATATTAAAGAATTATTAAGGAGTAAGTAATGCGTAAATTGAGTTTTCTTTTTACATTCATATTCCTTTTAGCTCTTAATGGCCATACTCAATCTATAGAAAGTATTAGATATAAAGCACTAGATAAATCTGGCCAAATAATAAGTTCTTATAATTTTGGTGAAGATATTGATAACTTATTATTTGAAGTGACAGCATCTGGAGGTGTAACAACGAAATATCTTGGATGTTCTTACATGGTTAGAGGTACTGAATATGATGCAGACGCTACAAAACGATTCATGTTATGGACTATAGTTGGCTTTAATAAATTTACCTTCAATTTAAAGAGTGATAAAGGGAATATTGACAGTGTAATTTTTTCTTTATGGAACGAAAAAGTCACTCCAAATAATTACAATAGCAAGCCTGCAAGTAGTAAGCAAGCATATAAAGATGCTGGTGTTGATATTGCAGGAAGGTTTAAAAGTATAGGATACTTTCTTTTCGATCAAGTTGATTCAACAGGATGGTTAGATATCGATGGCTCTGCACTTTTTAGTGTTGATTGGGTAAAGTTGTATTAGAGTATAAATATTTCACAAGTCTGACTCATTTATTTTATAAGTAGATCGATTTTAGAGGGAACAAAGCTAATAGCAGTCAGCTACTTGACCTGCACATCCTTGCCCGCAAGGCTTGGCGCGCATCTTGCAGGAACAACAATGTAAGCTGCGTGCCAAAGGATTTGACTAGTCAAAGCGGTTGTTAGATTTTCCCTTATTTACTTTTTATATACCTTTATATAATCAATTATGCATTTTGAATCCCACGGCTGAGAATACCTTATTTTTTGTATTTTCCTACTAATAGACCAATTCTTTTTAATTACTGGTGTATAATAATCTTCATTGTCATATTTTACCATAAGTTGACCAAAATCACTATTAACTTCAATTTTTATCGTTATCCAAGTATTTTCTGATGGCACAGCTTTAACTTCACTAAATGTCCAACCTTTAAAAGCCCATCCACCCCATTCTTTTGTCTTATTTGATAAATAGCCTATATCAATTCTTTCGTCATCTAGATCACCATAATATAGATTTATCCATGGTGTTCTATAATTCTGTCCTCCATATACTAATTTTACTCTAGTTTCAATTATTATTGGAAGTGTAAATTCTTTTAGCAAATCTGCATAATCATCTACACCATCTCCAGAATTAATTACTAAGTTACCATCCTCAATAAATACTGAGTTCCTCCTTTTTCTCCATAGTAATCCATCAAATATGTCATTTTTAAATTCTTCATAATACATTCCGAGGATGCCATCAGTATATACTCTATTTTCCGTATTCATAACAATATTTTTTATAGACTCAAGTGGATAACTAATAACTGTGCCGTTTGTAAAGGTTATTATTAAGTCTCCACAATAGACCAATGAACATAAGAAAACAAAGATAACCGAAAACACCATTCTTTTATTTTTCATCAGTTACTCCTTGAATTTTTCTTCAATAAATTTTTTGGGGCTGTATTAGATAAACCTAACAACTATTAGGCAGTACCTCCATAAGTGAAATTTTATAAAATTGCTGATTATTATAATATATCCAATAAATTATTCACGCAATGACAAATCGTATTGACAAAGATAATTGTGTGAATTCTATACTTTTGAGATAGTCAAATTGTGCAGATTTAAGAAAGTCTGAAAATGGCAAAGGCGATTAGTGCTGATGCTATAAGTTTTCTATCAGCGTTTTATCATAAGTAAAATAACAATTGAAATACTGGCTGAAATGCTAAAAACTACTACAGTGTGCCGTATTCCAAGCACTAAAGCTGATGCTTTATTCGTCTTAATGGCTTGATTCATATTCCATTCTAAGTCTATCAAATACTCTTCTAAGTACTCTAACCGCTGCAAGAGCGCGTTCACGCTCTCCTGCAATTCTTGTGATTTCTGGTAAAGTCCTTCCAAGCTCTTCGACAAGTTCTCCACTGGCTCGCCTTGCGCTATCAAGCTCTCTTCGATAATCTTCAGCGACTCGTCGGCTCTCTGCCAAAGCTCCGAGGGTGTCATTGTAGATACTTCGCTCATTTCTAAGGAGTCCTGAGTAGTAGCCAAAGGCCGTGCCTCCCCCCAGGACAATCCCCAGGATGAAAGCAAAAACAATATTACGAAGGGTATTTTTCTCCACATCCTATCTCTCTATCTAGTTCAGGGCGGTAAAAACGCCCCTTTAAGGCATTGTCAGCAACATTCCCACCGATATATCCGACTGTGGCGAAACTGATCGCATACACGATCGGACCGCCGACGATGCTAAGGGTTTCGGGGGAAGCGTAGAGGGTAACAAGGTACAGCCCGGTAAGGATAATTATCCCGGTTCTCCACGATTCGGACTTGCGTACTTGCTTCATGCGGCCTTTTCTTCGAAGTGGGGGCAGTCTCTTCGTCCCTTCCATCGTGATCCCGGCTCGATCTTATGCGCTACCGCAATTTCAGCCATGATCTCCCATCCAGGCCAGGAAGGGGGTGCCCACCAGAAGTTGACCCCATCCTTTGAAGGGACGATATCGATAGCCAGGCCTTCTAAGTGCTTGCTTTTCATCGTCCAGGTGTTAGGAATCAGGGCTTCCCTGTCCCCAATGGCATAAAGACCTGCACGCTTATACATGGCTTTGACGAAATCGATAGCCATTATGCGATATTCAGTAGCGGCATACTTCGCCATGAGCCTGGAAGCGTAGGCTAGGTGGACATCAATATCCCGCTTAGTTTCCACGATGAGGAACCTGGCTATTCCTAGTTGTGTTAAGTGAGAGTCGTCGTTCAAGGCAGAGTAAAAAGCCGCCGCCTTCGTGCGGAAAGGTTCTTGCAGGTCAGCGATATTCCGGCTCATGCGCACTCCCTATCAAGTTTCTTCTCGATTTTCCCTAAGCCTTCTAGCACGTACTTCATGTCCCGCTTTATCTCGGCTAAGTCGATATTACTGGCGTTAAACTTATCTTCAAGGATGGAGACCCGCTTTTTCAGGTCGGTTATGTCATCTTTTAATTGCGTATTTGCCTGTTCCCGCTTGCCGTCATTCATTGCCGTTGTTCGTTTTTCGATGCGAAAACGCTCAATGACGATGAGCGTTCCTAAAAGTGACGCGATGCCTACTATCATTGATACACTGCTATTCATTTCGGTTCCAAAGGCCAGATGATGTTTTCAGGGAATCCTATTTGCTGAGGGACAGCACGCAATTCTTGGATATAGATTAGGATAGGTTCAAGCGGCTCTGTAGGCGGCAGCCCTAAGGCAAGTTCATCATTATGCCTGTCCCGCCGCCACTGGATCGCCTTTATTTTACTATCACGTTCCATTCGCAGAGTATTAGCAAGTGCAATTGTCCGTTCTTCTTCAATTTGCAATCGGGTCTTACCAGACAATTTCATGGTAGTCTCCGGTGTCCCAGGGTTGGCATATTTGCGTGTAAAAACGCCTGACAGTAAGGAAAAGCTCACCATCTTCGCGGTGCGCCTCAAGAATTTTTTCTCCTGTCTGCGTCCTTATTTCTGGAAATTCAACAGAAAGCTCATCAAATTCAAAAGCCTTTCCGTCTATACAAACTGAATTTTTATCAAAAGGGATTATCTCGGTATCGGGTGAAGCATCAATGTTAGCGTATTCATTCCACTTAATTGGGCTGTATTTAATTTTCATTACTTCCACCTACCGACAGCCATCATTTTGATTTCAATATAGAGCGTTGATGTCCAATTGCTTGATATTGCACAGCCCCATTTAGTTGTTTCAGCGCCAATAGAATAGACCTCAAATCTTGCTCCTCCTGGAGGTGGGCCACCCTCGGAGCCGGAGACGGTAAGGCATGGCTTACTACTAACAAATGGGATGGCAAAATCATACTGATAAACAATCCCGCCACTTGGACCCGAGGAAGCTGGAATGGTAGTAGTCACTTGCTGGTATTGAATTAGTGTTCCATCACTAAATTTTATGTACGTGCCATTAGAGTTCTGCCCGACTTCGACGATGCCAGCACCGACGGTAGTCTGAAAGCTTCCGATAGGTATTGAAGAAAAATACGAGTTGTCACGCTTATACCTGAAATACTTATCGGAGCCAGAAGCTATTACATAGGAAAGCAAGGTTTTACCGTTGCCTAGGACCGATGCCGCAATATCCGGCGCACTTCCTGATCCGACAGCCCATAAGTGGGAGTTTGAACCCCATGAACCTGAGGAATCCATTTTTTTGGAGTGCAGGTTTCTCGGGTTTCCATTTACTACGAAATAATAGCAGAGACTCTTATCAGGTCTTTTCGCTAGAGCGCTGACAAGAACGTTATCAGCGACAAGAACGGAAAATGCACTCCATGAACCTGAAGGACTCCTTGTAGCGACGATCGCGTAATGGTCGCTCGTTCGACTATAAATCATTACCACTTCGCCGGAATCCCGCCTGACAAGCGCGATATGATAGTTATATGTATTATCGCTACCAATTTGGGTAAAACTGGAATACGAACCATCTTCATTCACAATCAGTTCGTAAAAAATTCCATTACTTTCAATAACGACGAGCGCCGTGGTATTCGATATAGCGCACATGCCGATGGCATCAATATAGCCGGGTGCAGTTATTGTTTGGATTTGCGCCCAAACGCCGTTCGTTTCCCTGGTAAATCTGACAATGCTAGAATTAACTGCGTCACATAAGAGCACTCTTCCGCTATTAAAGCAACATACAGGCCCAATATTTTCCCAAGCATAGATGCTACTACTGACTTCATTCCCTGACGAATCAAACACGGTCGCGGAACACCAGGAGGCATAGGCGCGCCCAACGATAAGGACACCTCCATCCATAAGCGGAGTTGAAAATAACTGGCCGTCAGCCTTTCCTGATAGAGGACTAAGTGTAAACGCGGTTTCATTGCCCCAGGTGCCGCTATCAACCCAGGAACCTTCGTAGGAGACAATAGTTTTAATTAAGTTGGCATTGAGTGAGAGTATATCGGCGCTATTGAATGATGCCCCTACGCCGAAGAATCTCCCATCGCCGCCAATGTATGCTCCTACTCCACCGCCGGGATTATTGCCATATTCATCATACCCCCCGGAAAAGATCGCTCCTGTGCTTTCCAGCTTCATTTTTAGCAAGTAAAGAAACTTCACCATAAGGGTTTCGAACGAAGTAGAGCCGCCAATATAGTGGCTTGATATTCCGTAACCGCGTTGCACGGCATCAAGAACATACAGCCAGGTCCTAGCGATCTGATCAGGAGTCGGGCTAGGCAGCTTGTTCCAGATAGAAGCGCTGTATTGATAAATTCCGCGCTCAGATACATCGGCAGAATAAAAGACAGCAAGGCTTCCATTCTCCATCCCCTGAAGCGAAGCTCTGTCAGCATAGGGGAAAAGCCCTAGGCATTTTGAGGCGTCGACTCCTTGCGCACCCGGGAGTCCTTGCTTTTGTTTTGCCAGGCTGAAGCGCTTTGTGAATGTCGGCCACCCTGCCCTGGTTGCGGTGAAATCGACAGAGCCAGTATCGGCAGTCATGCCTGTGACTGTGTAGGTCCTGACTGACAGCGAGCCTGTGATCCCGCTTGAAGCGGTCACTGACACCGAATAGAAGCTGGATATGTCATCGTTGCCTAAGAGGATTGAGAGTGTCGAAACCGCCCCGGAGAGGTCAGGGCTAGAGCCGTCTGAGTTGCAGGGGACAGGATGAGCCTCGTTAGAAAGAACCGCTACAGGAGAATCATTCTGATCATAGAGGGTTATGCTCCCAACGCCGACTACGCCCACAGAATCACTGCCTAGTAGTTGGGGTTATTCGCATCGACATAGATCACGCCCATGCCGTCAATGTCATCGCCAGTCACCGCAAGCGCCGCAGTCCCGGTTGTCGTCTTCTGCCCGGCTATCGCGCCGTTCCCGGCATAGACCCACATCCTCCCGCCAGCAAACTGATTGACGGTAGGGGCGCTTGAAGAAAAGCCATTGACAGGAGCGCGAAGCACCGTGGTGGTCGTAGTCGAGCCAGAGCCGACTTCATAGGATTTGATCGTGAGGCCGTCCGCTGAAATAAGCCTAATTACATCGCCAGCTACGAGCGCTGAAGAGAGCGCGGCATGGGTCACGTTGCCAGTAATCCCCGCAGTATTCGCGGATACTGCTTTCGCCGCACTTGTCCGGGTAGTATCGATGAACCCTGACTTAGCCCCTTCCTTGTCATAGAGCTTGGCGGTGAAGGTGTAAGCGGAAATATCAGTTACTTTCGTCCCGCCGTACCACACTTCAAAAGTCAGGTTTTTAGAGCCGTTGCCGTTCTGGAACACCTGACCGTTCGAGGCGTTCACCTTCACGTCATAGGGGTCTGAGACATCATAGACTACGAAGTTGGCGGTGAAGATATTGCTATCAGCGTCCTTTGCCTGGACCTGGAATAAGCCTATGTCGGTGATCGCGTCTTCCCTGATCACGATGGACTTCACATCCGCCCAGGTTCCATCGGCGGGATTCGTGGCTGCGACTCCGGCGGTTGTCTTGAAGGTGATCTTGCCGCCAGAGACAAGCGCGTGATTCGCGTCCAGCTGATTCTCAGGGGCATAGGGAGAGACAAACCATTTGTAGGTGACGCTTGTGTCATCAACGCCAGTGACGCGCATGAGATCGGCAAAAATCTGCGCGGTATTCTTAGACCCGGAAGCTGCCTTTTCAATCGCCGTCTGTCCCCGCACCAGGACATAAACAGCGTTCGAGCCAGCCTTCACGCAGTTGAGCGACAGCATCGCGTTGACGTGGGTTACAAGCCCGGTCACCGGGTCGGTGTGATCGCCTTCAAAGTAAATGTTGTAAATGGGGTTCGCTGGATCAATGTTAGTCGTTTTATTGATTGTCGAAACATTGGTTCCTAGATCAGTGCCGCCTAAGGTAGTTCCCCACTTTCGGTTAGAGAGGTTTCCTACGATGTTCACACCGTTCACATAGACATAGGCGGTCAGGACGTTCGCCGTGGACGCATAGTTGGGATTATACGAAGTCGAAGACTCATCCTTGGTATACACCTGGGTGAGTCCCTTGGAAGCGCTGATTATCGCGGTGACAGGAGCCGCGTCATTATGGTCATAAAGAGTTATCTGCCCTGTGCTTACTACACCCATTTCTGTACTCCTATTCTAGTATTTCCAGCGTATAGGTAGCCCTGGCGTTCATGCTGTCAGTTGTTACTTCAATTGTTCTATAGCCTGTCGCGTGATTTTGATCCCAAGTAAAATCATCGTTAGGCGGCACTTGTGGAAAGAAGGAAAGCCGTTTCCAGCGGAAGGCTGAATCGGGAAGCGAAGGGGTAATTTCAAGGCCGTTCTTGAAGACCCTGGGGATGAGCGTTGTCGAAACCGACTGCCCCGGACGGAATTTGTCGCCGTTCGTCGATTGGATATCAGTCGCGATATTAGGCCGTATGTACCATACCCAATCCTGTAAGCTCCCTTCGTTCTCGCCGCGGTCGCGCATCGCGATATAAATTGCGCCGCCCTGAACCCAGAAATCCCCGGCGTTATATGGTCCTGAAGGGGTTTCCTCGCCATAGATGAAGCGGCTTGTCTCGTCATGGGTGGGATAGGGCGAGCCGTCCTCCTGGAACATTTCGCCCCTCACGATGAGCTTTGATTCTGACTCATCCCATTTCGCACCGTTAAAGCCTTCATCGTAGCGGCCTATGACGACATCCCCCTCATGCTGACCGTCAACAAGAATTTTCAGCACGTCCTTGTAGGAGGATGAAAGGGAGTCCCATCGGCGGACCCTGAGCGCATGTTCAGCATCGGGGAAGACTTCCAGCTTTGATTGCTCCCCTTCGGCAGTCGCGTACATGCCGCCTACAGAATCAAGCTTGTCCTTAGGGTTGTATCCAGGCTCGAAGGTTGCTGATGCCCCGATGTAAATCGGGTCCCTGGCGACAACACGGAAGAGCGAGCCTTCATCATTCGTGACTAGTTCGCCTAGAAAGCGCGCGCCTGTGACAGGATTTTTCTGATAATACTGTCCAGGCTCCACGACCGGGCTTACTCGTTCAACTGACAGCGTTCCTGAAACACTTAAATACACAAAATAGCGTATGGAAGGCCTTCGGGGAGTGAGCCAGAAATCACTACGCAGGGCAGCTTCGCCAGGAAGGCTTACGATCTTCCCGCGAATCGAGGCGACTCCGGGCGAGATATATGCGACAGCCTCCCTGATAGACAGCTCAAGCCCGAAGATATAGCCGGGGGGAAGGCCTGTGATCGCGGATTCCTGCCGCTTCGAGGTTTCTATTTGCTTTATACGCTGGACATCCGAAAGGGTTCTCACAAAAGCTTAAGTCTCCTGAAGGTCTTCTCCATCTGCCGCCTTGAATTCAATGACCGGGATTTATACCCGGCACTTTTTTTCTCCGCCTTTGTCTTTTCGTCTAAGGCCTGGTAGTAAATCCCTTGCGCCCTCTTATACCGTTCCTCTTTTTCGTTAATGTTGGTCGCCCTGATTCCCGCATAGAAGGAGAGGGCGTTCCACAATGCTCTAGTCTTATCAGCATTTGTCGCTTGCTTGCCGACTTCCGATAATAATACATCAGTATCAATGTTCAATACTTTTGTAACACTTTTCGGAAGGGAAATCAATCGGTCTATGGTCCTGATTTGCGGGGCTACCGCCCTGATCGCTTCAAGCACGTTGCTGTCAACCAAGAGCCGACCGTTCTCGCCGCGCTCGGCGGCCTTCTCACCAAAGAGGCGCAAGACGGAATCGGTCACGGTTAAGGCCATGTCTTCGGCAAGCCCTGAAGTCTCCTTGGTCCGCTTATCACGTTCATCTTTTTGCGCGTAGTCATAGAGTGACAGTCCGGCTTTAATAAACGGATGTGCTGAATCGATCATCGTGGAGATAAAGGAATCAAAGCTGTTGCCGACTGCTTCCTTTAACGTCGAGCCTCCCCTGAAAGGAATTTTGTTTAGGTCATTCATGGGAAGCTGAGGGTACAAGAATATGATTTCGTCATCGTGATTGCGGCCTAACGGCACCGCGCCTTCTTCCCGCATGTAGGAGGGCATCTTCTCCATGTCCACGGATTCATCGCTGACGCTTTTAATAAGCTTCTGGGGGAGCGCCATCGTAGGCCAGTTCTCGATTGCCGTGATCTGCCCCACCTGATTGGCGATATTGCGCCTTAACCAGGTGTAGAAGGGGAATACCTTCTTTAGCGTGTTCTTTTCGAAGTCGGTTAAGTCTTCATAATCGATAAACCATTTTTTCGATTCATTCTTGGCGTATTCAAGCACAGAAGGGGAGATGGAGCCTTCCTTCGCCATCTTCTTAGCCCCTATGAGGAAGGAATCCATCTTGGCAAAGCTCTCGATGTGCGCCCCGACTTCCCGGGAGGCTTTGCCCACACGTTCAATGATGTTCTGCTTGCCTGTCCCCAAGAGATCAACCACCGCTTCCTTGGTATCCCGGCCTCCGAAGCTTAATGAAATGATGCCTTTCTTCCGGGCGTACTCGGCAAGCTCGCCTAAGGTGTGGCCGCCGTAGGTTTTAGAAA
>Ga0302251_1001915_pt1 | contig 11259 bp, 9 predicted proteins | sample AAG_RA_Gln_MG_FD_193534 | JGI IMG/M metagenome (GOLD analysis project Ga0302251, IMG submission 193534) | Enriched activated sludge microbial communities from anaerobic digester in WTTP, New Holstein, Wisconsin, United States - AAG_RA_Gln | ecosystem: Engineered > Bioreactor > Anaerobic >...
AGCTCTTTTAATGTGGTGCGCTCCTTTCCGCCCAGGAAGATCGTGCTGTCCATATTGCCGATGATGGTGTCGCAGTGATCCTTGTAGAGAGCCTTCAGCTGGGATTGGGCCTGCAGCACCAGACAGGCCGAGATCTCCCGGCTTCGGATGGTGGCTACGAGCTTCTCCAGCTTGGGAATTTGACCGATATTCGCCGCCTCATCAATGAGACAGCGCACATGCACAGGCAGACGTCCGCCATAGACGTCATCTGCCTTGTCGCACAGCAGATTAAAGAGCTGCGTGTAAGCCATGGAAACCAGGAAGTTGAAGGTGTCATCGGTGTCGCTGATGATGATGAACAGCGCCGACTTCCGGTCACCCAGAGCATCCAGTTCCATTTCGTCGTAGGCCGTCAGGTCTCTGAGCTCTTTGATGTCAAAGGGCGCAAGACGGGCCCCGCAGCTGATGAGGATGGATTTGGCGGTCTTTCCGGCAGCCAGCTTGTATTTCTTGTATTGCCGGACCGCGAAGTGTTCTGAGTCTCGTTCCTCCAGAGCGGCGAACATGAGATCCACCGGGTTCTGGAAGTCCTCGTCGTCCTCGCGGACCTCTGAGGCATTGATGAGCTCGATGAGGGTCGTAAAGTTTTGCTCGCTTTCCGGAGCTTCATAGTGGATGTAGCCCATGAGCGCGGTATAGAGCAGGGTCTCCGCCTTGACCCAGAAATCGTCTCCGGCTTTGCCTTCACCCTTGGTATTGGCAATGAGGGCCGTCACCAGCTTCAGGATGTCTTTTTCGCTCTTGATGTAGGCAAAGGGATTGTAGTGCATGGATTTACTGAAGTTGATGGTGTTGAGGATCTTGATCTTGTAACCTTCTCGCAAGAGAAGCTGGCCGCATTCAACCACGACGCTTCCCTTGGGATCGGTGACCACATAGCTGGAATGGCATTGCATGAGATTTGGCTTGAGCCAAAACCGCGTCTTACCAGATCCGGAACCGCCGACTACCATGACGTTTTTGTTGCGTGCGAGCCTGGGGTCCTTGGGCCGATTGTTCATAGTCAGCCGCTCCGTCTCCGTGAGGATGACGTTGTTGCGAAAGGTTGGATCAATAAAGGGCTTGATGTCCTCAGGTCTGCCCCAGCGGGCTGAGCCGTATTCTATGTTCTTACGATATTTCTTGGCATTTCGGCCTTTGAGATAGACCGCTAACTTGATGCCCGTGGCGATGGCGGCAGCGAGTATCAAATCTTCCGGCCTGAGACTTGGCCAGGGGGATTGAAATGCCAGAGTAAAACCATCCATCAGATGCAATATCTTCTTAGAAAGATCTAATCCGTAAGAAAAGCGCCAGGCTTCACCAATCTTGGTCGCACCTAGCGCTATAAGAACATAGGGAATATTCAAAAGGAGCAGTCGCTTGATTTTTACATTCATCGCGTCAGCTCCTTGTCTTTGTTTTTGACTCGGTCCATGACCTTGGCCTGAACCAGGACTTTGAATTTGGCAAGCTGCTCCAGGAGGGAAGGCTGCTTGTCCTTCTTGAGAACCTTTGCCGTGTATTCAGTGAATGCTGCGGTGAGGGCATCGGCATCTCGAGCTTTGAAAAAGACCAGGTACTTGGGCTTCTCACCGGTAGTATCTTTCCTCAGGGCATAGTCCACGCCATACTTTCTGGCGACCTGTTCGAAGGATTTGATGTTCTTATCCGTGATCTCAATGTTGGAGACACCGGCATTCTGACCGATCAGCTCCTTTACCGTCTGCTTTCCGTGGGGGATCAGTGGCGGACTGTCCCGGCTCTTTTTCATTTCTGCTAAAAGTTTTATGAGGGCAGCCTTCAAAACACGTCCGGTCATTCGGGTGGTACTGACGGCTAAGGCAACGGTCCTGTTTTCGACTTCTTCTTGCATGAAAAATTCCTCCTTTACGAGTGCTAAATATGGAAAGTTCAGTTTCTGATAACTGCAACTTAGAGTGGCAGCGAGCAAGTGGTTCTTGAGCGCTGTGCCGTGTATTTATAAATATGTTTACAAATATACTTAAACGGCCTGCAATATAAGTATATTTGTAATAAGAGGTGATGATGATGAATTACCTGGAAAAGCTTGAAAAACTAATTGAAAAGCAACACGGCACAGTTTTAAGTGCCAATCTGGATTTATATGAAATTCCTAGAACTTATCTTCAAATGATGGTAGCCGAAGGGAAACTTGAAAGAGTTAATCGTGGTGTTTATGTTTCAACCGATGCAATTGAAGATGAAATGTATTCCATGCAGACTAAGTATCCGAAGCTGATCTATTCTCATGAAACCGCGCTGTATTTGCATGGTCTTTCGGATCGGACCCCTTTTGAGTATTCAGCCTCTGTGCCTAGCGGTTATAAAGTAGTTGGATCTGTGGCAAAACGATTCAAAATCTACTACATTAAAAAGGAGCTTCATGAGCTGGGCGTAGAAACAGTGCAAAGCTCGCATGGCAATCCAATTAAAACGTACAACATCGAAAGAACAATCTGCGACCTGATCAGAAGCAGAAATCGAATTGACGTCCAAATCCTGAATGAAGCCTTAAAACGATTTGTGAAACTGAAATCAGCGGATCTCTCGATCCTGATGGATTATGCTAAAAAATTTAAAATTGATGCTGTGCTGAAGAATTACCTGGAGGTGTTGCTATGAGTGGAAACGCCATGAGTTTAAAGGCGAAAATCTGGAATTTGGCGAGGAAGAAGGAAATATCCCATCAATGTTGAATCTCTGACCAAGACCATAAAAGAACGCCTCCTCAAATTTATTTCGTTTGAGGAGGCTTCTTCATTATTAAGCAACTAAAGCTCAGGCTCTGTGGACTTCTGCTTTGATTTGGCCACATGAAGCTCATCCTTAGGTTTGATGGGAATGGCAACTATGCGGCTGCCCATCTTCATGAAGATCTCCGGATCAGCAAATTTTTCTCGGTACTTCTCGGCCAGTTCCGGCGTCAAGGAATCAAAATCATCCTCACTGAGACCACACACCACAAAGGTCCCGGCGATGATGTCATAGTCCTCAAGCTTTCTGTTAAGGGGGAGACCAATGAGTTTGCCTTCTTCATTACAGACAATGGCCACCGGATCATCGTAGGGATAAACGGCTTCTATATAACCGCCGACCACCTGCTGCAGGGAGTTCAGGTCACCGGTAATACTGGCCATACGCGGCGCTTTTTCAGGTTCAACAATCAATACGTCCATAGATTTCTTCTCCTTTTCTGTTTTTGAAATTGCACAAAACATTCCTTTTAAGCCATGTTTTGTGCATAATCAGGAATGATGCTATTTTGTTTTCTTTTGAACGTGCTTTTAAGTTTTAGATATAACTTTGATTCAGATTAAAATATATAAGGAATTTTTGATTAAAATAATTTGAGAAGATAAGATGCAGGAAATTTCCATTTATTATCGAATTAATGTAAGAGGCTGGAAACCAATAGAAGATTAGGATTATAGTTCTTGTCCAATTGGAATTGATCAATAAAAAAAGTTGATAAAATTTGAATGGGTCTAACAGATATTCCATTTCAATTTGACGAAGGGGTTGAACTCAAGTGGATAATGCTGAGCTTTTCAATATTATTGTTAAACAGGATATGATCGAGCAGAAATCTTTAGATGCAATGCTGTATGGCGTCGCCCAAAGTAATTGGAATACATATAAAGCAATGGTTAACCAAAGAGATTTTCTAACTGAAATGTATGAGTCTGAGAAAAAAAGACCAATGCATCCAGCGGCATTTTTATTGCTGGATAGGCTCGATAAATTCTTAAAAACGCTGTCTGAATTAATCGTAGAAATCGCAGAAACCTGCATGGATCCTCAAACGAAACTGGAACTTGAAATTGAATCTGATACGAACAGAACTAAATCAGTATTTCTTAAGCAAATTCAGCTTTTTGTTTTGGCGCTCGAACAGGCCCTAAATACAACGGAAGAAGAAAATGAATGGATAGAGGACACTCTTGAAACGCGGGATGATCTGGTTGCGCATTTGGGTTTCCTTTATTACCTGAGTCGCGATATAGATCCGGACAATTCCAAAGCCAATGAGTTCCGGGAGAAATATCAATCCCTCATTGAAGCCCATAGATACAAGTGCCTGATGCAAATTAAGTTTGATCAGTCAAACGAGAAGCAACAGGAGATGCTTAGCATTATTGAGACGCTTCAGAAGGAATTAGGCAACAAAAATAAGATTATTGAAGAAAAGAAAAAGGAGCTTATTAAGCTCCATGAAATGAAAACCGAAGTTGAAAAGAAATTTAAAACGATTTCGAAGCAAACTTCAAGTGACGATAAAAAAATCCTCAACGAAAAGATAAAGGCGCTAAATATCAAAGTAGCTGAACTCGAAAGTGAAATTGGGCGGTTAACGGCGAGCACGGTTTCCAAAGATGTTCATAATAAACTGCTGTCAGATTATACCGAAATTAAGTCTCGAAAAGAAGCACTGAAAAAAGAGAATGCTGAGTTGAATGACCTCATACATGAGCTGCAGAGCGAGAGTCTATCTGAAAAACTTGAAACATATCTCAAGGAGAATGGAATGACAGATGAATTGCTTCAGGTCATACATCCTTATTTCATACAATATTCTGAAGGAAAAAAGCCAATGGATTATGATGAAGAAAACCGGGCAAATAACAGGATAGGTTATTGCCGGGTTAAGCGATTTGAAAGCTTAGGAAGTTTCGATTATCCAATAAATTGCGGCCATTTTTTTGTGGATGCCGATGGAAAGGAAAACCGTATTTTCAACGTCCCAGATACATCCTATATTGGTCAAGGTCAATTTGTGCTTGTAGATGAGGACTACAATTTCATACGAAATTTTGGTTATCACTTTGCAAGCAATGATGAGGACAGCGATGTTACTCAGTTTGGTGTCGTAACACATAATGGGGAAGTGGAAAAAGTTGAGTTGCAAACTGGAGAGATCATAGAGGCATCTAACAAGAAATATAAAGTACTTCAAATTGGCAGATTGGTAGGTCTAAATCTGAATAATGAGGTTATTAAGATCTACAGATCCATTCATTTCAATGCGGATCTGTTTATGGATTCTGTCATGGTTCACGGACAACAGGCATACTTGATTGAACATGTCATTGATGAGGGGTGTCTGCTTAGGAATATTACAACTGAAAAAGAACACTTTATGAAAATGAATGCGTCAAATGAGCAGAAACCTCAGACAATAGTATTTCTTAAAGGTGAAAAAATTGTAAATCAGTTAGGCAGCAGTGATTTTTATACAACTGCGGACTGCTATCCAAAATCTGAAATGGGTACCGTGATTATGCATGATGATAAAGCGCTCCTGGAACGATCAAACGGAGAGCGAATGATCATTAAAGCAATACAAGACGACGTAATCCTTCAAGAGGGAGATACTGTAATAATCGATGAATTTGGTAAACTAATAGACATTGTTGAAAGCATGGACATAACACCTCTATACGAAAAGGGACATAGTCGAACGAAATATAAGCAAGATAAAGATGAGAGGCTACCCGTAGATTCAGATCATTCAGAAGAAGCATTAGAGACACGAAGTGAACATTTATTGATCCTTGGAAACAAAGCTTTCGAAAATGCATATAAATTGAATATGTTAAAAAATGGATTTGTCGCTGAAGTGGTGGATGGTTTTGAAAGCTGGCATAAAATAGCCAAAGCTGCCAGAGAATCAGATATTATTGTGGTTTTAACAGATCATTTGTCACATAAAAACTACTATAGGTTAAAATCCGAGTTTGCTGACAAAAAGATTATCTACTCAGATTTCGAAGGTACTAATCGAATTATCGACAAAGTTATTGAAGAAATCGATGGCGGCGATGTTGAGACAGTAGAAATATTGAGAAATTAACATGGCGGTGAATACGATTCTTATGCTGTGGAAGCACATCATATAGATTATTTTGTTACCAGCCTTAATAATGATTCAATTAATCAAATGATTGTTTGTCCTAATCATCACAGCATTATTCACGATACAAATCCGGTTTTCGATAGAAGACAGTTACAATTCATATATAAAAATGGATTGAAGCAAAGGCTGGTGTTAAATAAACATCTTTAATAATGATTCAATTGCAGATTATGATACCAGTATATTTCATAGGACTGCGCGCTGTCATGATCAGTATAAATACCCGGCACATAGGGCAATGTCAAAGAGCTTGTTTAAAATCTGGATAATTCTATAGTCCTCAATTGGACAAAAATGCAACTACATATTGGTGTATAGTTTAGGTTCTTAACAATGGATGTTGCCACTGAGTGAAGAGATGTCATTCAGTGGTTTTTTCTGTGTGGGGGTATATATTACTGCTTCTATCACTTTTCTAACACTCGTTGTGTTAGAAAAGTGATAGAAAGTTCTTAGCTCAGGAGCCATCATTCGGTTCACAAGAACCAACGATCGAACAATGAGTGTTAGAATTGAATTTTAAATCAATTTCTTGAATTTCATCAATTTCACAGAGTGTACCTGGAAAGGGTTTTGGATCGGTGCCCCAAGATACAGTGATATTGGCAAGAGGTCTTTTCGTTTCGCTGTGCTCCTTTCATTGGATTAAAAAATCAAGCATTTGATTTCTGAGCAAGTTTAACGTACGATAAAAGTACAAAAATCAAATCGGCGGTGGTATTATGGCAGTGCCCAATGAACTTCAATTAGTCCTTAAGCAGAATGGCGGAACCGTCACTACCGCGGAAGCAAACAAAGTCGGAGTCTCAAATGAAAGACTGCGTCTGCTTGTAAAGTCGGGAGATTTGGAACGGGTGACTTTCGGGGTTTATATTTTGCCTGATGAATTTGCTGATAAAATGTACATCGCTCAGCTTCGACGTCCAAAAATTATCTACTCTCATGAAACGGCTTTGTTTCTTCACGACTTGACTGACCGCGATCCCATCAATTATTCGGTTACCGTACCAACGGGATACAATGCCTCACGGCTTCAAGAGGACGGTTTTACGGTTTTTATGATTAAAAGGGAGTTGCACGAAATCGGAGTCACAAAGATCACGACAGTGTTTGGAAATCCCGTCAGGGTTTATGGATTGGAACGCACCATTTGCGATTGTTTAAGAAGTAGAAACCAGTTAGATATTGCCATCGTGACGGATGCATTGAAGCGCTATTCCAGACGGAAAGATAAAAATTTGAATACGCTCATGGAAATGGCGGAAACATACAAAGTGACCAAACTAATAAGGCGCTATATGGAGGTACTTCTATGAGAACTTCAACACAACTGAAAGCACCTATTGCATACATATCTGACGGGTCCTTGTCATTTATCCAAACAAAAACTGCCCCCTGAAAATAAGGCAGTCATCAAAAACATTGCTGCTAAAAATCAGTGCGTATCAATTATTTTCAGCACCAGCAAGTGTAGCCCTATGTGTCACAATAGTTGTCGTAGACCATCAAAAAAAGGATTACTTTAAAGCGTGAGAAAATACAAGACAATACAAAAACGCCGCAGTGGGTGATTAAGTGCGGCGTTTTTGTATTGTCTTGTATAATAATAACGAGTATAATTTATATATCAAAATGCCGCAATTTGATATTTAACGAGGTGGTTTTGCATATGAATGATATCGAAAAATGGAAAATAAAGATTGAAAAGATAATGGAATATAAAAGAACAGCAGCACACCAAAATACACTGCTCAAACGTTCAGAACTTCAGGAACTCAACCTCTATCAAAAAGATATTAATGAGCTTGTTGAACGAGGTTATCTCGTAAAAGTAAGACAGGGATGGTATCAAGTTATTACTAAAGATGTCGAACAAAGCGAAGCCTCACTGATTGCAGCAATGTTTCCAGATGGGGTTATCTGCATGAATACCGCATTATTTTATTACCAATATAGTGACAGATCACCTCTGGATTGGGATATCGCAATTGATAGAGATACATCCAAATCGAGATTTAAACTTGATTATCCATATGTAAAACCCTATTACATGGAAAAGAAGCATCTTGAGTATGGCGTTATTGAAGCTATATTTGATGAAGCAGTGATGAAAATATTTGACCGTGATAGACTGATTTGTGAGTGCATTAGAAATGAAAATAAGATGGACAAAGAGACGTACAACAAAGCGATACAAGCCTATATCAAGGATACAAATAAATCTATTTCAAATTTGATAAAATATGCTAAGAAGCGAAATATACTTAATAAAGTAAAAGACAGAATTGGAGTGTGGCTATAATGCCAGATAGGGGAGCTTCTGTTTTAGGAAGATTAAAAAGCAAATCAATGGAAACGGGCAAGTCCCTTCAGGTGATCCTTCAACTTTTTTGTCAAGAAGAGTTTTTGAGGCGATTATCACTTTCAAAATACAAAAATAACCTGGTTTTGAAAGGTGGGTTATTCATCTACACACTAACGAAGTTTGAAAGCAGAGCAACGATTGATATTGATTTTTTGCTGAGAAATATTCCAAATAATATGGAAGATATTAAAGGCATAATCGATGAAATAAACAATACATCAACAGGGAATGACTTCATTGAATTAGAGTCGAGAGGCTTTGAAATCATTTCAGAACACCGTAAATACAAGGGGATCAGTTTTCAAATAGTAGGTAAGATTAAGAATAGCAGAACGCCTTTTAACGTTGATATAGGTGTTGGCGACATTATTGTGCCAAGCCCTGAATATCGCAGCATACCCGTACAATTACCAGAATTTAAGCCGCCTGAAATAGCTACATACTCACTGGAAAGTACAATTGCAGAAAAGTTTGATGCAATGTTACAAAGACTTGAGCTAACAAGTAGGATGAAGGATTTTTATGATATATGGTATATCGCTAATTTGTTTGATATTGATGGCAGCAAGCTGCTAGAAGCAATTTTTAGAACATTGCAAAACCGCGGTACTTTATATGAGGAAAACACCTTTTCAAATATCGTTGGATTCGACAAAGATCCGAAGATGCAAAAAAAGTGGAAAGATTTTATACGCAGATTAAAGTTGCCTGCCATTGAGTTCGGTGAAGTCTTGAGCGTGATTGATAGTTTTCTATCGCCAGTGTGGCATGCTATGATTAGTGGACGAGAATTTCATAAAGTATGGGATGCAGAGAGGAATTCTTGGGATTGATGAAACTTTGAACAAAAGATGAAAATTGCCTCTTTATGGAACCACTCAAAGTCGTTGCTGGGATGCGACAGCGCTCAGCGATGGCAATGTAGTTTTCGCGGCTTCGTCGATCCAAGATCCACAAACAACAAAGTACCATAATCAATGCGGTTAAAAACCCCATACGTCCCAACAAAGCCACCTCTCAAGTCTTACTCGTTCAGAACCACCTCTGAAAAATAATAATTCGTCCCATCATAAACACTCACTCTGAATTTCAAACTTCCCACAGGCGCTGTCAGCCTGTGGGCAATTTTTTGCGCGATTTCTTCAAGAATCTGATCCACATTCTCCTCATCAATAGCGGCTGCGTCCCAGGAAAAATCAATCGTATACTCGTTTTGACTCAACCGTTTGTTAAGATCGGGCTCAAGCAGACCAGGCGAAAACAGATCCTCATAAACATTCACATGGTAGGCGAGATGATCATAATCAAAGCCCAGTGCTTTGCCGATGGTCGCATAAAGAAAATCCTCGCTCCTTCGTTCTGCGTACTTGTCAAAACGTGTGGTTTCATTCAACGTCGTTCTGAACTCCAAATCAGGATGCGCCTTGGAGATCAGCGTAAATTCAAACTCGCTGCGCTTATAGTCATAATCAGAACGAACTACCGAAAAGTCTTGATCGTGCCGGTTTTCAAAAAACTTAATGATCTCCCTTCGTTCCTGCCACTGATGGATGGGATTGCCTGAAAGCGCGAAATAGAAATAGAGCACAAAGGAGAGAAGCAAAAGAGCAAGGAGCCCCAGAATCCCCAGAACTATGGTTTTACCTCGTTTTTTCATGGCGGCCTCCTTGCCTGGAATTGTACGAAACAGTAAGACTATACAAATGGGATTATACCCAGCTTTGGAAGCCGTGCGGCATTATTTTGACGCATTCTCACCGTTTATCGGCCAGATTACTGCCCCCATGCAGCGCTGATTTAGACAAGTGATCATTTCATGTCCAGTACCACCCTTGATAAACAAAAGCCCCCGCCATTTTAAAAGCGGGAACCGGTTTTGGATATATCATGATGTGCCAAAGCTCTGTAGTAGCTGCCGATGGTCGACGGTGCATTAAACAAAGCCGTCAGGAGATATTTCTTGATGTTACGAATGGCAGTAGTGCTACTGTCTATGCACTCAAAGATATAGTCAATATGGGTGCTGTCGATTCGCAGAAGTCGTTCCTTGACCAGTGAAGCCGGGTATTCATCACCCGCAACTGAGAGGAGCTCTCGCGTAGAGCAAAAGGTCTCTGCCATCAGGTCAACGATTTCATCCAGGCGGACCTTAGGGTAGCGCTCAACGAGAAATACATAGTCTATACGCCGTTTGATGGCCTGTTTTATTGAATGGATATCAAAATTATTCTCATCCATCTCCCCGAAAACTTCCCAATAGACTTCAGGGATGGATAGATCATTACTTAATCCATAAGTTCTTAATGGATCTATATTTGTTTTCTTAGTATTTAATTGCGTTGGATTCTCCCGCGTAGGTTTTTCCAAGATGGGATTATCCAATGTAGGCTTTTCCAGTGCAGCTAAGTCCGATTTTGGCATATCATTCTCTGAAGCCGGTGATGTCCATTGAGGCTTTTCAAAGATCGTGTAGTCCGTGCCCTTGAGGTGACCAAGCGCATTGCGTTCCCTGGTTCGGATGATATAACCAGCCCGTTCCAGTTCCCGGACGGCTTCCCGGATCGCATCAATACTCTCTTTGTTGATCATGGAGAGTCCTTTGAGGGTGTAATCCCAGTTTTCCGGGAGCGACAGCATCTGGGACAGGAGACCTTTGGACTTTAGAGACAGGTCTTTATTTTTCAGGTGGTGGTTCGCCATAACGGTGTAATCTTTGGTTTTTTCGACGCGAAAGACAGCCATCGGCAGCACTCCTTTCAAGTGGTGGAATAAAAAAAGCGCTTCCTGTGAAGCACTTCGGGGGATTAGCGTTCCTGTGATTGCTGACGCTTATGCGCCCAGCTTTCCAGGAGTTTAATGATGGTTTCCTCCATTTGCTGGGGGGTATAGGACTTGGGGAAGTATTTCTTAAGCTTGTCGCTGGAAAGCGTAACCT
>Ga0302251_1001916_pt1 | contig 11256 bp, 10 predicted proteins | sample AAG_RA_Gln_MG_FD_193534 | JGI IMG/M metagenome (GOLD analysis project Ga0302251, IMG submission 193534) | Enriched activated sludge microbial communities from anaerobic digester in WTTP, New Holstein, Wisconsin, United States - AAG_RA_Gln | ecosystem: Engineered > Bioreactor > Anaerobic >...
TGCCGGGAAAAGAAATATCTGCCATTTCACATCGGGTTTTGCCAATCCGGCAACCAATCCTTCCAGCCCTTTAACGAGAAGCGTTACAGGGGCAAAAACCGGGAAACCGATTAAATCGGCGAAAGCAGAACCAAATCCTCCCGCAATCAAACCTGCTTTCCAGCCCCCAAAAAGTCCACTAAAGATAATAACTACATCTCCTAAATTGAAATAGCCGCCTCCTGGAACCGGAATTCTTACCAGAACGGTAGCAATCATAACCATAACGGTAAGTCCAACAATAAGATACCATTTCATTTTGTCTCCTTGTGATTTATATTTGTTTATACATTTTTATTCAGGTTCTACTTCAGAACTTGATGGCAGTGCAAGATGCGTTCATCAATCATTTCCCCTTTCAGGGTTGCTTCGTTAATTACATAAGTAATAAGAGCTAAAAGAACAATCAGGCGTTTACGAAACTTTTTTTTCAAAGTAATTTTACGGCATTGCTCACCGGGGATGAAATCTACAAACAGGCATAACTCGGAATAAGAAGAAAAGGCAATTTTATAGAGCGTTTTACCTAAAATAATATACTTCAATTTTTCTATTCCCAAAGGAAAATCTAAGAAGGTCTCTATATTCAGCCAGGTGATTAATACCTGGATAAACAATAAACTGCTGATAAGTAAAGTAGTGCGGGTGATGCCGTAATGAATCCAGTAATCCCTATTATGCCCTATTTGAAAAAGAGCAAAAATAACATAAACCCCGAAAAGCAGTAAGATGAAAGGTGAAAAATGATACAGTTTCTTAATCAATCCTTGGGGCTTAAAAGTGCCGGCGCTAAGCAGTAAAACCACTCCCAAAACAACTAATTGCACAGGGATATTCTCCAGATAGATGAAGCAGAAGAAAACAAAAAACAAAATAAGAGCTAAAGAGACAAGCAGTAATCTATATTGAGGTTGCATAAACACTACTCCTGTTTGGTGCAAGCAACTGAAAATTAATGAGGTTAACTTCTTCAGGCACGGAAAAAGAAGAATGTTCACAAAAAATGAGACAAAAAGGGAAGCCGCTTTCCTTTAAATAGCGATAAATTTCTGCTAAATACCGGTTTTCATCTACAATGCAATAAACCGGTTTGGGCTCAATAGCATATATTTCGGAGAGATTGCTCAGCAGATATTGAATGCAATCCCATTCGCTTTTCAGTTTCAAATCCGGTTTATAAAATGCAGAATGGGATTTAATAGCGTAACCCTGCAAGTGAAAAAGCTGCTGTAAATAGATTTGGTAAAATAAAATCTTTTTACTCTCTAACGCAGGAAACAGGCAATGCTTAATAAAGGAACTTTTGCCACTGCCGTTTTCACCTTGCAGATAATAGATATTTTCGGGCATAAAAAGCAGCTCCTGCTCAATTAGCAAACTGAAATCCTGCCAGCAGGAAACGACTCCTGGTGCAATTTTAATCATAATTTATCTTCCAGAATAATATCCTTGCCGCTATTCTGAATCAAGATTTGAATTGCTTCCCGGCGTTTAGGATCAAGAGCATTCAGCAAATTCACAAAACGGATTTTAGGTGCGGGAGAATATATTGCCAGAAGTGCCATCAAAATTACTTTCTGTCCTCCGGAAAGTTCATTTATGCTGTAAAATTTATCTATTTTCTTCCCGGTTAGCTTTTCAAACCGGTCAATTAATTTTGCCGTAGCTGATTCATCCAGATTGTAAATAAGCAGTTCATCTCTTAAGCGGTCACAGGAAATAAGCGGAATATTGGCATCAGCCACTAAATAATCAGTATGTATCATTTTCCATTTCCTTTTTTAACTGGCGGAGAGTCAGGGATTCGAACCCTGGGTACCTGTAAAAAGATACAACGGTTTTCGAGACCGTCCCGTTCAACCACTCCGGCAACTCTCCTATCTTTTTTATAATGTTCTTTTACGGCGGAAAAATTCCTCCAGCAAGCAGGCACATTCATTTTCCAGAACTCCGCCGATAACCACAGGATGATGATTGAAGCTTTTATCATTCAGCACATTATATATAGAGCCGACAACTCCGGCTTTCGGGTCTTTAGCTCCATAAACAACGGTTCCTATTTTGCTTAAAATAATCATTCCTGCGCACATTAAACAGGGCTCTAAGGTTACATACAGCGTATAATCATATAAAAACCCGGGTTCTGAAGTTAGAACTTTGTCCATAAGGAGTTTTTCACAATGCGCCAGGGGATTGGCTAACTGCCGACTACGATTATGTTCCCTGAATATTATACTGCTGTTTTTAACCAGCACTGCACCTACAGGAACTTCATCTTCGGCAAAAGCTTTTTGGGCTTCAGATATTGCTTCCTGCATAAAAAGATAATGATTTTGGGAAGAAAAGCAAATCATGGTTTTGTATTGATTACAACCTTTGCTTTTTTAACCTGTTCATCCATCCAGGAAGTAAACCAATCCTCAGGAAGGGTTTGTATATAAACGGTTTTAATGCGTTCCGGGCTGATTTTTGTTTTTTGGGGACGAAAAGCTGTTACTTTGGGAATGATAATAACCTCTCCCTCTATTATTTGGGGGGGATTAGCTTTTTCCAGATATGCTTTAACTGCCTGAAAATAGATTTTGGTTAGGGGTTTTCCCTGCCAGGTGGTGTCAATATTTACATTTTCCAGTTTTACTAATTGATAAGATGCTGGAAAATCAGGATTGGCAAGCCACTTCTCTACAAGCTGTTTATTTTGATCAGTTCTGCGTTTATGGCTCAGTTCCTGAACAATTTGTTCCCGAACATCTTCCATATTTTGATATGCCTTATCCTGTTTTTCTACTACTTCAAAGATAAGCCAGGCAGATAATTCTGCGGAATATAAGGGTTCTATTATATCTCCACTGTTAGCTATATTTAAATATTTAATTAATTTGCCTTTAATATCGTTGGCGGGAACTATTAAGGAATCCGGGCTAAAAGCAGGAGTTAAAGTATAACTTATGCCAAATTCATCAGCTGCCTGCTGAAGCCCAATATTTAATGCCAGTTTCATAATTTGTTGAGCTTGTGTTTCCGGAGCCAGTAAAGATGCTGTTTTAGGCAGTGCTTGCACAAAAATGGTGTTATATAGAGTAAGAGTTTTAGTGCTTTGAATTTTTTGATACATAATCCAGCCCTTTTCATAAGGCAGGGGTTCACTGCACATTCCATTTTCCAGTCCTGATAAAGCATTTTGAATTTCTAAAGGCATTTCTTCCGTTTTTTGATAGCCGTTATCAATAAAACTGACCAGGGAAGTTTTGCTTTCCAGATTTTCAATAAGATCTTTAATCTCTATTCCCCGGGTAAGTTCCTTCCGAATAAATTCAGCAACATTTCTGGCATCAGAGAGTTCTGTGCTATCCGGAATAACCGGAACGGAACAATAACCCAAACGATAAAATTGCCATAAACGGTATTGCTCCAAATTTGATTGATACCAGGCACTTATTTCTGCATCACTTAAAGAAATATCCAATTGGGAGGGATCAAAAATATAGAGTTCCAAATCCGCATAACCGGAAATAATTTGTTCTACCTGTTTGCGGACTTTGGAAGTGAGCATTTCCTCTTCAATCAGCACTTTTTGCAGTTTCAGAATGGGAATAACATTTTCCTGATAGTGTTTTCTTAAAGGAGCTAAATTTTCCGGTTGATCGGTCATCAGGGATTGCAGGTATAATTGCTTGTCAAATTTGCCGTTAACCTGAAGGCGAGGGGACTTTATAATATGCTCAGGGATAGAATTGGTAAGCGTATCCAGAACTTCTGTAACACTTGCAGAAATGTTATACTTTTGGTAATAATCCTTCAGAATTATTGTTTTGGTGATATCATTCCATGTCTCATTATGTAATTTTTCCTTTTCTTCCTTTGTAGGAGTGCGTCCTGATTGATAACCAAAAATAGCATAATGCCCCCGGTAAGAATTATAAAAGTCCTCCAGAGAAATCTCTGTTCCATTCACGCTTCCTGCTACGGAAGAGGAATTTGCAGCACAGGAAACAAGGAAAAGTAAACCCAGCAGGGTAATTACAATAAATATAGGAAGCTTGTTCATTTTTCTCCTAAAAGTTGATTCTGAATCTTTTGCAGATATTGCCATGCCTCTAAGGGAGATAATTTATCCAGATCAATCTCTTTGATTTCGTTTATTACGGGATCATTTTCACTGGCTTTATCGGCTAAAATCTCAAAAATATCAATTTGAGGAACATCCCGCACTAATTTCTTACGGATGGTTGCCGTTAGCCCCTGGGGACTGATTTCATGCTCTTCCAGGTTTTTTAAGATTTCTTTGGCTCGCCGGATTACCTTTTCCGGAATTCCTGCCAAACGGGCAACCTGTATTCCGTAACTTTGATCTGCCCCACCGCGTTCTATTTTGCGAATAAAAATCATTTCTTCATTCCATTGCTTTACAGCTACATTGTAATTTTTAATTTCCGGATAGAGATTTTCCAGTTCTGTTAACTCATGATAGTGCGTAGCAAAAAGGGTTAACGAATGTTTATATTTTTGAATATATTCAATAATAGCCCAAGCTAAAGATAAGCCATCAAAGGTAGAAGTTCCTCTGCCTATTTCATCTAGTAAAATCAGGGAATTGGAAGTGGCAGAATGCAGAATATTAGCGGTTTCTATCATCTCCACTAAAAAAGTGCTTTGACCCTGTGCCAGGTTATCGGAAGCACCAACTCTGGTAAAAACACGATCAAAAACAGGCAGGGTCATTTTACCTGCCGGAATAAAACTTCCCATTTGAGCTAAAATAACCAGTAAACCAACCTGCCTTAAATAAGTTGATTTTCCTGCCATATTGGGTCCTGTAATAATAGCAATGCTGGTTTCAGGATAATCCAAATCTGTGTCATTGGGAATAAATTTATCGCTTTCCATCAGTTTCTCAATAACGGGATGTCTGCCATCTGTAATATGTAATTCCCGGCATTCAGTAAAAACGGGACGGGAATATTGATTTTGCCACGCAAGAAATGCCAAAGATGATAAAACATCCAGTTCAGCAATAACCTCGCTTAATTGTTGAAAACGAGGTAAGAACCCAGCTAAATTCTGGCGGAGTTCCTTGAAGAGCTCATATTCCAAATTTTTAATCTTCTCTTCCGAAGAAAGCACTTTTGCTTCAAATTCCTTCAGGCGTGGAGAAATAAAGCGTTCACTATTGGTCAATGTCTGTTTGGGAACATAATAATCCGGCACTTTGTTTTTGTTGGCAGAACTCACTTCTATATAATAACCAAAAACGCGATTATAGCCAACCTTTAAATTATTGATACCTGTTTTCCGGCGTTCATCTTCTTCTAAACGAGCTATCCAGCTTTTGCCGTCATAAATAATTTCCAGCAGTTCATCCAGTTCAGGATTATAGCCCTTGGCAAAAATTCCGCCTTCAGATATTGTTATAGGTGGATTATCGTTAATTGCTTTTTCAAGGAGTGATATAATATCCTCAAAACTGCCCATATTCTGTTTCCAGACAGCAAATTGGGGATGTTCAAAAGTGTTTAACTTGTTTTGCAGATTTCCGGCTGAATACAGATAGGACTTTAGAGCAATAAGCTCCCTCGGATTTATTCTTAAAGAGCCCAGACGGGTAACTAAACGAGTTATATCTCCAATTTCTTTTAAGATTAGGCGCAATTCTTTTAAATAGCTGCTTTTATCTATAAAGGACTGAATGATGTCCTGCCGAAAAGTAATTTCCTTGATGTCTAAAAGAGGATGCAACAGCCATTGCTGTAAAAGCCGCGAACCCATTGGAGTAATTGTTTGGTCTATAACGGAAAGCAAACTGCCATATTTTGTGCCATAACGCAGGGAACGAACCAATTCCAGATTTCTTCTGCTGATTTCATCCAGCTGCATATATTGGGAAAGGGAATAATATCTTAACGAAGAAATATGATTCAGCGGAGAAGTGTAAAGTCCTTGCACATAAGCTAATGCCGCACCTGCTGCCGTAGCTCCCAAAAGTTTATTATGAGCTCCATAGGGTTCTAAGGTAGTAACTCCAAAATGTTTTTTTAAAGTTGCTATTGCTTCCTGAGGTTGAAACTGCCAGCTATCAAAAACAGTAATTGCAGGTAAGGTCTCAAGAGGTAAGCTCTTCACAAATTCTTCCGCCTGAGAGCTATCAACAATTAATTCAGCAGCCCTAAATCTTTGTAATTCATTTATCAGTTCTTCTTTATCCAGTTCCGTAAAAAGAAAATCACCTGTGGAAATATCTAAATGTGCCAAACCGATTTTTCTTTGCGGATCGTTATAATATAAAGAAGCTAAAAAAACATTGGCATTACCTTCCAGAAAGGACTGATCCAATACAGCACCAGGAGTTATGATTTCAGTTACTTCACGCTTTACCAGCCCTATTGCCTTTTTGGGGTCTTCTGTTTGTTCACAGATAGCAATTTTCAGCCCTGCTTTAATCAGTTTATCTAAATAGGTGTTTAATGAATGGTAGGGAAAACCGGCTAAAGGAACTGGATTTTCGTCATTTTTATTTCTTGTGGTTAGAGTGATATTCAGAATTTTAGCAGCGGTATGAGCATCTTCAAAAAATGTTTCATAGAAATCGCCCATCCGAAAAAGAATAAGCTTATCAGGATGCTTTTCTTTCACAGCATAATACTGTTTCAGCATCGGTGTCAGCTTGTTATCTTCCACTTTTAGTATGCCGTTATAAAGGAATTGATATCATTTGTTGCCAGAAGTTCTTTTGCTTCTTCTGCCTGTGTTCTATCCGGAAAAGAACCACAAACAACAACCCAGCTTTTTTTCCCTCCGCTTATATCTTCATAGTAGGCAGCAGGTATATTAAGCAGGCGGATATTTATTACTAAACGATTAGCATTGCTTTCTACAGAAAATCTTCCTGCTTGCAACCAATAACCTTCTTGGGGCTTTTCTTTTAACCTAACTGGAGCATCCTGTTTAACATCAAGCTTAGAGGAAACAGTTGAAGGAGAGGGCTTTGTTTCAGCCGGCACACCGGGTTTTAAAGTATCTGGTTGTTCTTCCTGCACAATAGTAACTTGCAAAGGAGAATAGGGATAAAGAAAACTAATATCTATATTCGGCTTACTCCTTTTTATCTCTAAAATACGGTCTTCAATTTCATAAGCAACCTGAGAATAGCGGTCCAATTCATAACCCTTACGATAGGCATTTATAGCTTCAATTGGTTCATCGGATAGTTCATAAGCATAGCCCAGACGGTAATAAAAATACTGTTCATCTATTTCGCGCAGCTTGGCATTTTGCAATTTCAGTAAAGTAGTAACTGCACTGTATGCTTTTTTTTGTGCCAGGTAACAATCTGCAATCAGATAATATGATTTCTCGGCAAATTCTCCCCGGGGTTCCAAACGCAAATAATTTTCACAATTGCTGATAGCAGTTGTATAATCATCTTTCCACCAGGCACATAAACCAAGCCAATAAAAGCGTTCTATGATGTCGGGTGAAGTTATTCGCCTTAAGTATAAGGTTGCCTCTTCAATTTTGCGGTCCAGAATAAATATTTTACCCAGTTCTAAAAGAGATTTCTGGGCATAAGGACTTTGGGGAAACTTTTCTATTAACCACTGATGTGCAGAAATTGCCTCTTCTGTTTTCACTTTCAGTAAGGCAACATAAAAACCCAAACAAGCACGTTCTTCTTCATTAACAGGTTTCAGAGTGCTGATATTAGCAGAAAGCTCATCCAGTTTTCCGTTGTTATATAGTTTATCTAAATCTTGAAATTCCTTTCTAACAGCCGATAAAGCGAAACAACATAATCCTGTCAGCCAAAAGGAAAGAAGGATTCGCTTAACAACTGGAAAGGGACTTTTGAACATCAATTGCTCATTGAATTAAGCAGTTCTTCGTTGTTCTTGGTTGCTTGCATCTTTTTCCGCAAGGTCTCTATACCTTGAATAGGAGAAATGGTCTTTAAATATTTACGCAACACATACATCCTGTTCAACTCGTTTTGGGTTAAGAGCAATTCTTCGCGTCGGGTTCCGCTTTTTACTAAATCAATTGCAGGATACAATCTCATATCACTGATAGTGCGGTCTAAAACCAGTTCCATATTACCAGTCCCTTTAAATTCTTCAAAAATAACTTGGTCCATTTTGCTGCCGGTATCAATTAAAGCAGTAGCAATAATAGTTAAACTGCCTGCTTCTTCTGTTTTGCGAGCAGAACCGAAAAACTTTTTGGGCTTAATCAATCCATTGGCATCAATTCCACCGCTTAAAACCTTACCGCTGGAAGGAGTTATATTATTATAAGCTCTTGCCAAACGAGTGATACTATCTAAAACAATAACAACATCCTGATTTAGTTCTACCATTCGTTTTGCTTTTTCCAAAACCATTTCGCTAACTGCAGAATGATTTTTAGGGGATTCATCAAAAGTGGAACTGATAACTTCCCTATTACCCGGTTTAAGGATTTTTTTCATTTCTGTAACTTCTTCGGGACGTTCATCAACTAATAAAACAATCAGGCAAACTTCAGGATGATTACTGAGTATTGCATTTGCCGTATCCTGCAATAAAGTAGTTTTTCCTGTTCTGGGAGCAGCTACAATCAATCCTCTTTGCCCTTTTCCAATTGGGGTAAAAAGATTTATTATCCTTGTGCTGTAGTTATCAGGATCAAATTCCAGGTTTAAGCGTTCTGTTGGATAATAAGGGGTAAGTTCATCAAAGGGACGCAAATTCTGCATACAATCAGGAGCCATATTATTAACTGATTCCACTCTGAGCAGAGCATAATATTTCTCTCCTTCTTTCGGGCTACGAACAGGACCGCTGACCATATTTCCGGTTTTAAGTCCGAAGCGTTTTATTTGCGTTAGAGACACATAAACATCATCGCGACCTGGAGTATAGTTATTTTGAGGAAAGCGTAAGAATCCAAAACCATCTTCCATAATTTCCAGGCAGCCGGTTATAAAGGCAAGCCCTTCTTGAGCTGCCTGAAATTCCAGCATTTTGAAAATCAGTTCTGTTCCTTTATATTGTGTGTAGCCAGGCAAGCCAATTTTTTTTGCCAGGCGGCTTAGTTGAAGTTGATTCAAGCTAAAGAGGTCTTCTTCAAACAGCATTCGTTATCTCCTTTATCAGCTATTCGTTATAGCTTTATTTTCATTATTTTTTATAGCCGGTTATAGCTAAACGACAAGCACCGGCATAACCGATTTCTTTGATGCGTTCCATCAATTTCTGCCCTTCTTTTATTAATTCATCTGTGTTTTCCATTGTCTGCAGACGTTTAATAATATCCTGACAGTTTCGTATCAAAGAAGCACAATTCCTGCCAGGGTCATCTACAGGAACATAGAAATCCGTAACTTTAACTTTGTTCAGAGGCATTTTTTTAATTATATCCTGCAGTTCTTTTCGGGTAAATGTTTTTTGATGGTAAGCTCCCAAAAGGCGGTCTACTGAAGCAACCCAATGATGCATCATAATATGTGTTTCCTGAGCAGGGGTCTGTTCACCGTCACAATACATTTCTGTTATTAACATCAAGCCCTCAGGTTTCAGAACTCTTATCATTTCATTTAGAACTTTCTCTCTGTTCTTTATATGGTGTAAAGCATCGGACATACATACCAGATCAAAGTAATTATCTTCAAACTGCATATCTTCCAGATTCATACGGAATATTTCTATATTATTTTCAGGGAATATTTTTTGGGCATAGTCCACACAGCGTGCCGAGGAATCAACTCCAATGATTTGAGTGTAGGATTTTAGATGTTGTTTGAGAGTTGTAAGAAAGTCACCTTTTCCTGTTGCTGCATCTAACACATTACCACCATCTATTTTGGACAGTATTTTGATGATTTCATTCATAAGAGAACTCCTCGCTTGTATATTGATATGGGATTTTTGCCGCTATGTTTTTCTTCTCTGATTGAGCAGTTCAAAGGACTGCAATTTTTATTTTTAACCTTCAATACCGATAATTTATAACTGCCATTTTCCGTCAAGTATTATCTTTCACGGGGATGTTTAAATTGGGAAGATAACGGATTAAATTTCGGTAGTGTTTACGAATTGAAGTTATAAACCTTGGTTCTTTGTAATTGGCAAGCGTCTCCAATGCTTTTAAACGGCCATAATTATAAAAGTCCATTGCTTTATGAAAAGCAAAAGGATGACCTTCTGCCATTCCTGCTTCAATTACAATATCCGGACTAAAAGTTGCGATATCCCTAATTGCCAGATATGCCTGATTTTGTAAAACAGCATCAAAAATAATTTCGGTTCTGCTTAAGCGCTTGATTTGGGATGTCTCATCACTTTCCAAATTGATAAAACAAGCACTTTTCCGGGCTTCGGGCAAAACATTAACGGCAATAACTTTATCTTTGGGAAATAAAGAAGAGAACGCCAATGGCAAAGGATGTTCAATTCCTCCATCAATAAAAAGATATTGCTTAAATTTATAGGGAGCAAAAAGAACCGGCAACGAAGTAGAAGCTCTCATTGCATCAGCATAAAGCCCTTTGTGAAAAAGAACGGTGCTCTTACTTATTAAATCATAGGCACAGGCAATAAAAGGAATTTTCCCCTCTTCTATTTTTTTGCCTCCTGTCCACTTTAAAAACAACTTCAGTAAAAAACTGCCATCAAAAATACCTTGTATGGTTCGGTCTAAATTAAACGGTGAAAATACTTGGGTATTCTTGAAACTTTTAGAAATCTCATATATTTGATCAGAATTGAGACCTGCTGAATACAAACCACCTATAATACTTCCCATACTGGAACCGATTATACCGGTTATTTCATATTGTTCCTCCAAAACACTTAAAACACCAATATGTGCTAATCCCAATGCAGAACCACCACCTAAAATGAGAGTTGCCTTTTCTTTCATTCTCCATCTATCCTGATTTTTTTTCCTTAAACCTAAATAAAGCTAATCAGTCAAGCTTTATTTGGCTTTTAGTTGGCAATGTTATTTTACTGGAAAGAAAATAAAAAACTCGACAGAAATTTTACCTTTCAAAATTGTGCTTTTGTAATCTGATTAAATTAAGAGTTGTCATCGCTGAAGTCAGGAGTCGTCATCGCTTATATAACTTCAATCCTTGCCACAAATTTGTTTAGCGATGAGGACTCGTGACGAACATCCGGAAAAACGATGTCCCCATCGTTTTATGGTTGACAGGGATGTCAACCTTCCGGAAAAACGATGTCC
>Ga0302251_1001917_pt1 | contig 11243 bp, 11 predicted proteins | sample AAG_RA_Gln_MG_FD_193534 | JGI IMG/M metagenome (GOLD analysis project Ga0302251, IMG submission 193534) | Enriched activated sludge microbial communities from anaerobic digester in WTTP, New Holstein, Wisconsin, United States - AAG_RA_Gln | ecosystem: Engineered > Bioreactor > Anaerobic >...
AAGACATGCGGGTAAAGGTTGAATGCCCCTCCCAGCGATTCCCCGATCATGCCAAGATACCCCGCCCCAAAGTGGAGATCCTTACCCTCTGCCTGAAGGAGGCCGATCCGGAAAAGCCCAGCATCTTCAACCAGATCTTTGGCGTCAAGGAAGAACTTCAAAAGGCAGGGCTCAATCTGGTGGTCAAAAGAGGGGTCTTTACGGAAATTATCATGCGGGACTCCGCCAAAACCGATTCCTTCTTCTTCAGGTGTCCCAAAATGCCTTACGATCCCGACGCGAGAATCGGCGTCAGAAGAGACCCCAAAAATCCCGACCGCAAAGAGAAGATCTTCGGATTCAATGCCATTATCGACACCTCCATCGAACTGGATCTGGGAATAGAACTTCCCGTGACTTGCACCACTATCGCCGGCAACGGCGAAGAAGGCAGGCACTTTATTACCAACAAAATCCAGATCATGAACCATCACGGCAAATCCTCAAAAATCCATCTCGCCGATGCCAAATACGACGAAATCAACAACTACAAATTCTCCCGCGACCATGGCGCCATACCCATCATCGATTATAATGTCCGTTCAGAAAAGGTCTCCCCGGAAGACCTCAAGGAAAGAGGATACGATCAAAAAGGATGGCCCTATGCACCCTGCGGACTCCTTACCCAGCCCAACGGTTTCGATCATAAATGTAAAAGAGCTTCCTTCTCCTGCCGCCGCCAGTGCGTCCACTCAAATGATCCCAATATCACTAAATATTCCCTGAACTGCAAACACTGGATCAACTACCACGGCTACACCCGCCATATGTCCATCAAGGATTTCCCCAGGATGATCAACGAAATTATCCGGGGAACCGAACGCTATCAAAAGATCAAGGCCCTCCGCTCCGCCTCCGAAAGAACCAATTCCGCCGCCAAGGAAGACTTATGCATCCTCGACAAACCAAAAATCCGGGGACTTAAACATGCAGGCGTCCTAGCACAAATGGCCGTAATAACTATACTCCTCAAGCGCATTATATGCTTCATCGTCAAAGTCACCCTGGCACTAAGAAAACTTGCCGGTACCGAGCCCCTATCCAAACCTTTTCTCTCCGGTCCGGTGGTCCCCAAATTCATCCTCAATATCATCCAACGGGAGTAGCGGCCCTCGCCGTAAACTTCATCTCCTTCCCTTCCTAACTCAACCACAGGATACCTTTCGCCTTTTCCCAACCTCACCCCTCAACAGCCTGCTCATTCAATCCCGGTCCCCCTCATTCGCCGCTAATTCACCCGTAAATCTTCCCCAATATTTCCGACTCACCAACTCAACACCCTCGCATCGCCACCGGCCCGACCCAGCATCCTCATCATATGGAAGACTCTTAAATTGGCTCTTCAAGTCTCATAGGCGGCTCTATCTCCGTTAGTTCAAAAGTTTAAAAGATAGGGATGATCTGGGCAGCTAAAGGGTGGAAAATTCGCCAAGGCAGTCTCGATCCAGGAGGCTATTGTTCACCAGAGTAGTCCTGACCAGAAGGGGTGAAACCTTGAAATGGTCCGCGACGTTTTCGATCGCGGTATCACTTGGCGCGTCATCGCCCAAGTATTCCATCAAGTCTTTGAAGGGGCAAAGAAACTCCTGGGCAAAGGCGCGTTGAAACTTCTGCCGCTGTGTTTTTGTTTCGCAGACGGGAAGGAGCCGTTCACCAGGTTCGACAATGAGGTTATCGCCAATTATTCTTGCAAGGGAAAAACGTCGCCCTGTCACCGACATTTTGCTTATGAATACATTAATTTCCTCCACGCTATCCTGCGCACGGAAACCAGCATTGACGGGCGCTGATCTCGCCTTAACATATTCCAGTTTCCCTGCCGGCACGGACAGTATCTCGGCAAGCATCTTGTTCGCCACCGGGCCTTTTTTTATGGCCCAAAACATCCTGGCCTGACTTGCCGCCTCTCCTGCACGACGCCAGGAAACCGGGTTCGGTGGCGCAGTAGCGTGGATTTGTTTCCGCAACTCTGCTGCGCCAGCCACCCTGACAGGAAAGGCAAGCTTTCTCGCCTCATTCCAAAGCCACGCCACCTCCTCGCCGGCTTTCTCCCGGCAGGCCGCCGCCATTTCTTCAATTGCGCCGTCGCCGTAATCGCGCTTCATATCGAGAAGAGATGCAACCAACTGTTCAGGCGCTTCGTCCGGATCACGCCCTATCAGCGCTTCCATCTTTCGCCACACGGCCAATGATGGGTCATGGCGCTCCTGAAGGACTTCATCCCACAACCCCTTCAACTCTGCTTCCGATGGCGCTTTACTTGCCACACGATTTATCACGGCGTCAATAAAGACATCGACTGCCGATTCAAATTCTTCAACCGGCATGTCCAGATTTACTCTTTGGAGATAGCGAACGGGGCCGTTTCCTTCTGCGGGCGTGGCCTCATTTTTGATAGTCATCGCTTCGCCATCGCTGGAGAAAGACAAATCCGGCCAGCAATAACCGCCCCCTGCCGCCCCGAGCTTGTGCCTCATAAGCCAGGAGATGTCACGGCTTCTCTCCGGTTCCCATCGCAAGCGCCACCAGTTGGACGCAAACCAAATGGCCATTGCGTACGCGGAAACCCTTGGTCCTTTACGAACGGTCTTGGCAAGCTCATCGGACAGTTCCGTTATGCAATAGTCCCCCAGCGACATGTGCATATCTGCCAAGGTATAACGCTCGATCAGATTCTCCGATTCACGGGGCAGCCAATCAAATGAAATGTCAAAATTCCTGCTCATTTATCCTCTTTTGCCCATCGGTCAAGGACTACCAGCGAAAAGGGATCGCTTTTTAGTAAATGGTACCCATGATAAACACCCTTTTGAGGATTTTCAAGCTGCCCTTCCAAGGGCTGCCCTTCTTCAGTAACCGTCCAAATATTCTGTGGAAAATTATTCACCACCCGCCTGCTTACGAGCCCTCTACGCACACCCTTGCGCAGCAGGGCCTCTGCTTCTGATTTCTTAAAAACACTCACGGAATCACACAGAGTTTTATCCGCTCGCGGCTGGGCAGGAGGCGTCAGGCCATAATCGCCGGGATTGCGCTTATGCTCCGAATTGCCCTCATAAAACACATTCCTTGCCAATGCAAGCAAATCAATGCCATGGCAATCCTCACGAATGTGTCTTTTCGGATTATGCGATCTTCTTGGGATCATATTACAAATATTTCGTCTCAGTTGTTTTCAGCAATCCAGTAAGTTTGACCGTACTTATCTCGAAAATTATGCGCCCGCGGATTGGCATTAACTTCACTGTCGATGTGCAAAGAGAATCTTGCCATGATTACGCTGGCGACCACCACCATGATGACTTGTAAGCAGCGATGCCTTTTTCTTCCCAAATGAATTTTGTCCACATCAATTGCCGCGGTGTGCCGCCATACTTGAGATCTTCGGAAAGTTTCTGAAAAACCTCAGCGGTAATAAATGTTGAATAGCCGCCGTCTCTTAGACTGCAAAGCTTTGCCGCATAGTTCGCGGACCGTCCTACCCATACAAGATCGTTTGCTCCGCGTACTCCTGTGCGTGCCACAAGCAACGCACTTGTATCTATGCCGATGGATTGTTGAAGGTGGAAACTCGTATTCTCGTATCTCTTTTTAACCTTGGGATTAATCGTTTTTTCTACGACATAATTGATTTGCAGGGCGCACTTTGCCGCAGAGCTGTTCTTGTAATCTCCAATGAAAACAGCCATAACACGGTCTCCATCAAATGCTGTTATCACGCCGCCGTTATTCTTGATCAGCTCACAGGCACATACCAAATACGCCTTGTAAATTTCTGCGGCAAACCAGTCCTTATAACCCTCTACCAACCCTGTCGAATCAGCAAGATCGGCATATAGTACGGTGCCTTCCAATTCAACGGCGTCGTTGCCAAGACGGACATCTTCAGTCTCAGGAACCTTCTGGCCTTTGCGTTTTTGCCAGTCCGTCAAGAGGATATCATCGACAAGCAATTCTATCTCATTCAGGTTCTTCATTGAGATCTCCTATCTATAGTGGCCCGAGACGATTGATGATCTTTCGTAATTCATTGCATGCGGGACCCAGTCGCGACTTCATCGTCTCGCAGTCACCATCAGCATAGTCAATGGTTTTGATTCCAATGAGATCGGAGGGTAGTTTCACCTCGACGCCTCTACGGACAAGTATAAAAGTTCTATCTCTGCCAATAGCGCCAATCAACAACCCCAATTCAAAAACCACATTATCACGTGGTCCAAAAGCCTCACTGTTGCGGCTTGTGATTTTATCATCAGGCGAAAAGATAATTACACCAAAGTCGATACGTCTGATTAAACTTTTGAGATCTTCTATGGGAGTTTTCGATGGATTGAAAACGCCGTCAGTCCAAATCTCGACCACTAAAGGATCATGGTCGAAACCCGTTTGAATTTCACGAGCAATATCAAGCGATTCCTTGGCACACCCTAAGAAAAGCACCGGTTCCGATCTGGGTACGGGAATAAGCTTGCTCCGCTCGGTCAGCCTGTGCGAAAGTTCAACGGCTATTCTTCGCCACACTTTTGGATGGGCATCAGCAAAATCCGAAAAGTGCGGTTCTGGACATTTTAAAACCAAACAATGCTCAGCCGCTACCACGGTGGCACTCCTTCTCGCGGCATAATCAATGAGCGCCATTTCTCCGACGTGGGATCCAATACCACGCGTCGCTATGTGCCTGCCGTTTATGATGATGTCAAAACTTCCGGACACGATAAGATAAAGATCATTGTCCACGCTTCCTTGATTAATAATCGCTGACCCTTCAGGAATTTCAATCAGTTCCGCACCCGCAACAAAATCAGCAATATTGTCGATACCCCTTAAGAGAGTGGTCTCTGTGAGTGCTTCCAACAACCGTGCTTGCCCGTTTCCTCCAGTGAATCTACTCATCATCCCTGATGGGGATTCGGGCTGTTTTTCTGAAGTCGTCATTGTATATTATTCGTTGAAAAACTTGATAACTTCTTCCGCCTGGTTCGCAAGTTTTCTCTAATTACCAGCCACTTCACTTCTTCTTTAAGGGCTGTATTGTTTCGGTTTGCCTATTGTGACTTGGGTTGCATACACAACAGGGCTTATTGGTAAGGATTCACGGGTAAAATCCACCCTTAATCAATGCCTTGGCAAGGCTTGCCAATTGATGAGACGTACCGGGTGCGCCTGGATTTAAATTTCGATACTGTTGCCAAATAAAGGTGTCGTGTGCCGTTAACAGTGTTCTTTGCGCATTTAATATCCTCAATAAAGAAAGCAAATGCTGATAGTTTATCAATTGCGCAGGTCCTCTGTCTGCACAAGTTAACATCAATGAATTCACGAAGTGCGATGGTGGCGCATGGTGATAAGGGTACTGATGGATAATTTCCATTGCACAATTCGCCATTTTGATGGCGGTCTTTGAGCTGGCTTATAAGTAAAGTCTCTGTATTGTTTCGCATATTAGACGGCAATTCTTGTCGTTAAGCATCAGGCGTAATATGCAATTCTATTTGCTGCCGTGCCTGCAGCGCGGCGCGATTGGCGTCATCCCTTGTTTCTGCCAAAGCGACGATGCAACCGAGCCTTTCCATGCTATTTTCTAAAATGGAAACGTGCGAACCCGGTTGTTTCCATACCTCGACACAATGAATATTTGGAATTTCTCTGGCTTTATCCAATCCGGCGATGTCACGCAATGTGCCGGATGCATCGGCATGATAAAAGGCATAACACGCGCCCTTATATGTCTTTATTTTTGGTGGTTCGGCCGCGCCGAGGTAAAACTTCGATAGCCACTGCGGATAGTTCAACCCTGAGACGTAGCTCGCGATGGGATGAAACGTATGGCCTCCGCCAGCCCGCGCGCCAATCTCCAGGACAAAAACCTGTTCGTCTTTTGTGACGATGAATTCTATGTGCCCAACCCCTTCATGGAGACCCAAAGACCGCATGATCCTATCGGCATTGCATCTGATTTTTTCAACCACGGTCTTGCTGAAAAAGCCCGGATAGCTAATTTCCGTGGCAACACGCGACGAATAAGGCGCCTTGACTTTGTCGCTAAAGGCGACAATATGGGTCACACCCCCAAAACGTATAACTTCAACGGAACTTTCAATTCCATCAATAAATTCTTCGATAATCAAGCGCGGATTCCGGTGGAGGAACCGCGAAGCAAAGCTATACGCTTGAGGAATATCAGCGGATGAATTAATTACCATCACGCCCCGCCCACCGCCGCCGCAATCAACTGGTTTGATTACAAGCGGGTAGCCTATGGAGCGCCCGAAATCTTCGATTTCATCTTCTTTTAATATAATTTGGAAAGCAGGTTGTTCAATGCCGGCTACTTTCCAGACTTCGCGCATGGTACCTTTGTCGAGAACGGCATTCGCTGTTGCCATGCTCATCCCTTTTAAATTCAAGTTGTCAGCGACATAGACGGCGGCACGCATTCCATGATCATTGATTGAAAATATACCGTCAATTTTCAGTTTTTTCGCTGCCGCAAGCACTGCCTGACTATTGGTTATGTCGACACACTCAAAAAAAGGTGTTATTTCTTTACCAATTGAATTGATATTGCCATCAAGAACAATTAGCTCGACATCCGATAATTTGGCAATTTCAAGAAGGGAGTATCGATTTGTAATGCTTGCCCCCAGGACCATGAGTCGCTGCTTCATCAAAAATCTCCTCTATTCGTCGCTAAGTCCAACGATATCAAACGTATTCATCCCTTGATCCAATTTTCTGAACCATTCCTTCTCTTTTTCCAATCTTTCACGGGACAACTTAATAACTTTTTCTATGTCCTTTTTAGGGACGACAACGACACCATCATCATCTCCTTTAATGTAGTCGCCTGGATTTATAACCACGCCTCCGCAAGATGTCATCGTATTTATGTCATCTTTCCAGCCTTTGTGAGGGCCGGCAGGCGAAACGCCTCTACAAAAAACAGGAAGGCCACTTTCGCGGATTTCCATAGAATCTCTAACCGCGCCATCAATCACCACCCCTGCCGCCTTTCTCTTTATCGCCGCCGATGTCTGCAAAAAACCCCAAACAGATGTATTTACATGGCCTCGTGCATCGACGATCATAACTTCGTCTTCCTTGATCATGGTCAAGGCCTTGTGTGTTCCCCAATTCCCCCCGACCATTGATTTTACAGTGAATGCGATTCCAGCCATGTTTACATTTTGCTGAAGCGGCTTAATGCCCGCATCCATACAATTCATTCTATTCATCACGTCCGATAATATTGACGTCGGCAGTTCTTTTAGTATTTTAACGTACTCACTCATTTTGTCCCTCCTCAATGATCTAGAAAAGATTAAACACCGTAAATCAAGCCATTTGTCTTTTTACAATCTCTTCTTCCACTTTTGCGATGGCGTCTTCAAATTCTTGTTTCCGCTGGTATATTACGTGTCCTGTTCCATCTGCGATGCCCACAACTCGCGTCGGATTGGTTATCGAATCCACAATGACATCCCCATAACGGCCCACGATACCACCGGCGACTACCGCGGCGCCCCCAAGTTCGGCGCGGCCCATAATGTGATCCACCGTTTTTTGTACTCCCAATAATGACGCCAACTCCGCGGCTAGGGCCGCCCGCATGTCCGGTCGAATAATCTTCAAATTACGAGAATGCGCCATTGCAAGGGCGTCAGCAGCAATGGTCCCGATGCCCGCATCGAAAACGACGGCATCCGCAGGCAGCGCTTCAATGACTTCCCGACTAAGCAGGGGTGCCGTCTTTTCAAACCGCAGCAACGCCCGCACATCCTTGACCGCCTCTACCGGTTCCGCTGCGGCAGCGATCAGGTTTCCATCTCCAACAAGATTTTTCAACGCCACAATATGGGTGTTTAACGCCTCGTCCACCGCTCCCGTGACAGTGATGTTGGCACCATGATCCAATAGATTCAAAGTGGTCTTCGTTGCCAGCGCATCAATGCCATAAACGGCGATCTTTGCCCCATGCAATCCTCCCAGCATGGCCTCCATTTGCTGCTCCACGCTCTTGGCCCAGACGTTGCTGTCCTTATAGCCGAGGAATCTGCTCTTTTTGACCTGACTTTGAATACTTACGGCCAGCGACTCTTTGAGATACGGTTTCCGCTCTGAATCGACAAAAAAGACGTCAACCACGCCATCGGCAATCTCGACAACCTCTTTCAATCGCAAGGGGTCCGCCACTTCCATGCTGCAAATCACGAATTCAAACTCTTCCTGAATGAATGGCGACACGGTGATTACACGGCTGTCCTGCGAGGCCGCGACGATATTTAGGACACTAATTTTACCTTTTTTTACGGCAACTGATCGCGCCTCTTTTGTTATCTCCCTTACCGAGACAGTAAAATCTTTCAACTCATCCGGTTTTGAAGGGGCGGCAAAGACATTCTTGGGCATTGTCACGTACTGCCACCCCGCTTTGCCAGCCTTGGCGGCGCTTAGTCTTTTTGCGATCTCCTCGACAAGCTCATCGGGGGCATAGACCTGATCTGCTTCGCAAACGCCGACGATCAGGTCCCGCGGATCGACATGATACTGCTGGGCGTATTTCATGATGGTTTTCAAATAACTGGAATGAAAACCCGCATAACCGCTGGTGATATTGATGGAATCCCAACCTTTGTCCTTCAGCATGGGTTTGATGACACGATCGCTGATATCCATAAGGCGGTTCAGGTCAATCCCCAGGTCGATGCCCCTTTTTTTCAGCACTGTTAAAAGGACCTCCGTAACGGGATTGCCACCACCCCGACCCATGCCCTGGAGGGTACTGTCAATCCTGGTCGCGCCACAATCAATGGCTGTCAAAACATTTGCCATACCCAGCGCCAGATTGTCGTGACAATGAAGCCCTAAAGGAACCGTGACGCCATTGTCCCGCATCGCGGTCATATATGCGCGTACATCATCAGGCATCATGGTGCCCGCCGAATCCACCAGACAAACGAGATCGACTCCATAGTCCTGAGAGAGTTTTGCGCGCCGCGCCAGTTCAACCGGCGGCAATACATAGGATTTCATAAGATTGGCGGAAACAAACATGCCCAGTTTCTTGGCATGCGCCACATAATCCTTAGACTGCTCGACTTCATTGGCGTTGGTGCCAATCCGGACAAAATGCATCCCGTAACGGGCCGCCAACTCCAAATCCTCATGGCGTGCGATACCAGGGATAAAAAACATGCCCCATTTAGCTCGTTTAAATGTCTTTACCGCGGCTTGCATATATTCTTCATCTGTTGCCGCAGCTACTCCTTTACCTGCATTTGAAGAATTCAACCCAACACCATGCCCGATTTCAATGAGGTCGAAGCCAGCGTTTTCCAGGGCTGACCCAATAAGCATCGTATCTTTTTCCGAGAACTGGAAATCAATGACATAACTGCCGTCGCGGAGAGTACATTCAAGGATTTCAACTTTCTTGTTTTCCATTGGCACCTCCTTTTCAGGACCTTTATTAATTTTCGTCTTTGTGATCATAATTGTACGCTTTTTAAATATCCATTAAAGACATTATTTGTGCTTACCGTATCGTCTTTATAAACTATGATTGCAAATTCAAATGGCATATAATCGTGCCTTAGAGTAACTCTCTTACTTATGCCTTTGATTACTGATAAAAGCCAAAGTGGGTCTGTGTGATAAGCTGCTGGATTTTGGTAATCTACATAAGTACTCATAAAATCAACACATATAGCTACTTTAGAAATCGAATACATTCTATTGAGTGCCAGTTTGATATGCTCTTCATTATTTGATTCTATTAGTTTAGCATTAAATACTCCTGAAGCAACGACATAATCGAAATTTTCATTATTTGGAAAAGATAAATCTGAAGTTATATCAAATTCAAATACGTTGATTTGGGGATCAATCTCTTTGGCAGTTTTTAAGAGGCCAGGTACTATATCTATGCCTGTATATGTCCCATGCCATTGATGTTTCTTTAGAAAACGAAATAAGTCGCCAAAGCCACAACCTACATCAAGCACCGTGCTATACTTATTTTCAAGAATTGTCTGAGCGAGGATTTGAAATCTGATCTCTTGACGACCGCCTTTACCCCACCCTAATGTCGCAGGCGAATATCCATATTCTTTCAGTCGCGTTTCATACCTATTGATATATTCATTTACATCCGTTGATTTCACAATATCTACCTTTAGCGTTTTTAAACATTTAAAAGTGTTAATAAATTATTGCAAAGAATTCTATTTTGTTTCTCAAGACTAATGCTCTTGCTCAATAATGTAAAATCATCAAGCGCCTGCATAATGGAGACTTCTGGAAAATCCGAGCCAAATATAATTTTTTTGTCAAGTTTATCAAATAAAAAAGAAAGGTCTAAAGCCACTGAACTTCCAATGAAACGATGCATGGTATATGAAACATCAATCAACACATTATTATACCCTCTGATAGACTCAGCGAGATTCAATATTTCTGGACCGCAAGCATGAAGCAGAACAAAATTAATTGAGGGAAATTGTTCTAATACCCTGCGAATTGCATCTATTGGTGAGGTTCTAATTATTGCGCCAGGATACCGTAGAAGGGTATCAAGCCAGATATTAACTTTGATTTTGTTTTCCACGACTTCATTCAATATGTGTAAAAATCTAAAATCAGACAAATCGTATTTATGAAGCCTGGGGTGAAGCTTAAGAATTTTATAATCGCCTTTCTCGAAAATTGCTTTTATTTGCACTGAAGCATCATTCAAATTTTTGTATTTAATTGGATTTATCGACGCACCCGGAATTAGTCTGTCAGAATGTTTTATACATTCACTTAGAACAAATTCGTTTTCTATATAATCAGCTAAAGCTACAACTACAGCTCGCTCAAGACCAGCGTTATCCATCTGCTGCAAAAGAGTCCTCGTACTTGCATCATATGCAGTAGAAAACCACCTCCCGTTTGGTGTAATATGTGTCAGGGAGTCAACAATCATATGTGTAATACCCATTTACTAAGTCCGCGAACACCTCTTTCTATAGAATCAGAAGAGGCAGCCAAAGTCATTCTTAAATACCCTTCTCCACATTTGCCATAAACGCTACCCGGTACCATTGAAACCTTTGCCTCGGAGAGCAAACGTTCAGCAAGCGTTAAGGAGTCTAAACCAAGGTTGTGAATATCGATAAAGAGATAAAATGCACCTTTAGGAATAAAGACATCGATCCGTGTGT
>Ga0302251_1001918_pt1 | contig 11222 bp, 8 predicted proteins | sample AAG_RA_Gln_MG_FD_193534 | JGI IMG/M metagenome (GOLD analysis project Ga0302251, IMG submission 193534) | Enriched activated sludge microbial communities from anaerobic digester in WTTP, New Holstein, Wisconsin, United States - AAG_RA_Gln | ecosystem: Engineered > Bioreactor > Anaerobic >...
GCCCTTCGAGCAGCGCGGGCAGGTCCCGCGCCAGCAGGAGAATCTGCCAGCGATACATCCCGCGCCGGCGGGCGATAAAGGCCGGGGCCGGCCCGATCAGCCGCGCGTCCTGCGCCGCCGCGACCCGCGTGTGCAGGGTGCCGGCCAGATCCTGGGCCTCCTGCTCGCAGCGCGCGGCGCTGCTGTGGCTGTAGACGAACCGGGCGATGCGCCGGAAGGGCGGATAGCCATACTGTTTGCGGTAGGCCAGCTCCTGCCGGAAGAAGACGGCGTAATCCTGGCGCACGGCCGCCTGCACCGCATAGTGCTCCGGGTGATAGGTCTGTACGATCGCCCGGCCGCGTTCCTCACGCCGGCCGGCCCGGCCGATCACCTGCGTCAGGAGCTGAAAGGTCCGCTCCCCGGCGCGCAGGTCGGGCAGGTGCAGCGCCGTGTCGGCGCTGACGACCCCCACCAGCGTCACCAACGGCAGGTCCAGCCCCTTGGCCACCATCTGCGTACCCACCAGGATATCGGCCTGGTGCGCGCCAAAGGCGTCGAGCAGCGCCTCGTGCGCCCCGCGCTCGCGGGTGGCGTCGCGGTCCCAGCGCAGCACACGCGCCTGGGGAAAGGCTTCCGCCACCTCCGCCGCGACGCGCTCCGTCCCCGCGCCCAAGTGACGGATTTTCGTGCTGCCGCAGGCGGGGCAGACGGTGGGCGTGGGCGCATGCCGGCCGCAGCGATGGCACAGGAGCTGCCCCGTCTCGGCGTGGTAGACAAAAGCCACGTCGCAACCGGGGCAGCGCACGACGTGGCCGCAGGCCCGGCACAGCACAATTGTCGCCGTGCCGCGGCGGTTCAAGAAGAGGATGGCCTGTTCGCCCGCATCCAGGCAGCCGCGCAGCGCCCGGAGCAGGGCCCGGCTGAACATCCCCATGTGGCCGGCCTGCAGCTCCTCGCGCATGTCCACCAGGTGCACGGCTGGGAGCGAGGTGTCGGCCAGCGCGCGCCGGGCGCCGCCCTCCTCGCGCACACGGATGCGCTCGGCAAGCTCCAGGAGGCGATAGTCGCCGCGCCGCGCCCGGGCGTACGATTCCACGGCCGGCGTCGCGCTGCCCAGGATCACGACGCTCCCGCTGATCCGCGCCAGTGCCAACGCCGCGTCGCGGGCGTGGTACCGCGGGGCCAGGTCATCCTGCTTGTAGGAACCGTCGTGCTCCTCGTCCACCACGATCAGCCCCAGGCGCGGCAGCGGCGCCAGCAGCGCCGAGCGTGGGCCGATGACCACATCCACCACCCCGGCCCGCACGCGCCGCCACTGGTCGTAGCGCTCGCCGATCGTCAGCCCGCTGTGCAAGACCATCACCTGCCCCGGGAAACGCGCCACAAAACGCCGCACCATCTGCGGGGTGAGCGAGATCTCGGGCACCAGCACGAGAGCCTGCCGGCCGGCGCGTAGGCAGCGCCCCAACGCCCGCATATAGATCTCGGTCTTGCCGCTGCCGGTGACGCCGTGCAGGAGAAAGACGGGCGGATCTTCCCGGTCAAAGGCTTCATAGATCTCCCGCCAGACCCGGCCCTGCGCCTCCGTCAGGGCCGGCGGCACCTCCGGCACGACCTCCAGGCCGGCCAACGGGTCCCGTACGACCTCGCGCTCCTCCTCCCGGCAGACGCCCGCGTCGAGCAGCGCCTGCACATCCTCCCGGCCGGCCCCCGGGACGGCGCGGTACAGGCGCGAGAGCGGCAGCGCGCCCTCCGCTGCGTCGGCCAGGCGCATGAGCAGCTCCGCCTGCCGCACGTCGCGGGCCGTACGCCGCAGCTCCGCCGCGCGTTCCCACGCCACCGCGGGCAGCACGAGCAGGCGCAGGCGCGCCGGCCGGCGCTCCTCGCGGACGAAACGGGCCTTTTCCAGCGCCCGCCGCACCTCGGGCGCCGCGGCGGCCTCCTCCAGCGGCAGCTCGCCCCCGGCATCGCGCAGGCCGCGCAGCAGTGCGGCCTGCTGGGGGGCGCGGCGGCCGCGCCGTTCCAGAAAGGCCTCCACCTCTGCCGCCGTGGCCTCCAGGCGCAGCGTCCGGAAAGCGGGCTCGGAGCCGACCAGGCCCGCGGCCTCCAGCGCGGCCAGGGCGTCCGGGCGGGCCTTGACCTCGCCGATGAGGGTGCGCCGATCGCGCGTGCCGGCCGGCGCGCGCGCCAGCGCCTCCAGCACCCGGGCGCCGGCCGAGTGGCGGCGGCCGGCATACAGCTCGGCGCGCAGCGCGGCAACCTCCTCCGGCGAGCCGCTGAGCACCAGGAATGGCTCATAGCGGGGCTGGGCGGCGGGCTCCTCCGTCAGGTTGGTGATGGCCACCCAGCCCCGGCGGGCCAGGCGCGCCACCGTCTCGCCGACATTGCGGCCGAGCTGGCGGTTGAGAAAGAGGACGTTGACCGTCTCCTCCGCCGTGCGCAGCGCCTCCACCACCCGGCGGGAGAGGGCGGTGAGTCCCTCGAGGGAACGGGTGCGGCCGGCCGGCGTGAGGGCGACGAGCGTCTGCGTCCGCGCCAACAGGCCCGGGGGCAGCATGGCAAAAAGGGCCTCGGCCAGCCCGCAGCGATAGGTCGCCGCCATCCAGCGGCCCAGCTCAAGCTGGGAGGGCGTCAGGACGGGCTCGGGGGACACCAGCTCGGCGACCTCCTTGGTGGCAAAGTCGGGCTTGCGCGCCGTGATGCCGACGACGATCCCCGGCAGCCGGCGCTCGCGCAGCGGCACCCAGACGAGCTGGCCGGGCGCAGCCTGGCCGCGCAGCGCCGCCGGAACAGCGTAGGTAAAGGTCCCCAGCGGCCGCGTCCCCTGGCGCACCGCGACCTCGGCATAGAGGGTGGGGGTCTTGGCGGCCGGCCCGCGTTGGGTAAAGAGGTCCGTAAAGTCGTCCATGGCAAGTCCCAGGTGCAGGTGCCGGGTTGCAGGTGCCAGGTCGCCGGTTCTCGTGTTGGGGTCGGTCGACCTATTGGGCACATTATAGCATGGATGGAGGTGGATTCCAATGGCCGCGAGGCGGCTCGTTCATACCAACAAACGGGGGCCGCAGTATGCGGCCCCCGCTGTCGAATCGGTGGTTTTGCGGCGAAATCCGGGCTAGAAGAGCCCCACGACCAGCCCCGTCTCCAGGTCCAGGTCCACGTCGTAAAAGACCGGGCGGGTCGGCAAGCCGGGCATGGTGCGCATGGTGCCGCAGAGCGGGTAGAGGAAGCCGGCACCCACGCTGGCGCGGATGTCGACGACCGGCAGGCGGTACCCCGTGGGCACCCCTTTCCACTCGGGGTTGTGGCTCAGCGAAAGGTGCGTCTTGGCCATGCACATTGGCAGGCCGGCAAAGCCCAGGCGGGTGTACAGCGCGATCTTGGCCTCGGCTTCGGGCGAGTAGTCCACGCCGTCGGCGCCATAGATCTGGGTGGCGATCGTCTCGATCTTTTCCTTGATGCTGGCCTCGAGCGGGTAGAGGAAGCGGAAGTCGGTGGGCTTTTCGCAGGCGGCGATGACGGCCTTGCCCAGCTCCACCGCCCCGGCACCGCCGTGGGCCCAGTGATCGGACATCACGGCGTCCTCGGCCCCGGCCTCGATGCAGGCCTTGCGCACGAGCTCGATCTCGGCGTCGGTGTCGGCCTCGAAGCGGTTGACCGCGACGACGACGCGGACGCCAAAGCGCAGGGCGTTCTTGATGTGGGCGACGACGTTGCCCAGACCTTTTGCGAGCAGCTCCAGGTTCTCGTCGGTGTACTCGGGGGCCAGCGGCCGGCCGGCCACGACCTTGGGCCCGCCGCCGTGCATCTTGAGCGCGCGGATGGTCGCCACGATCACGACGCAGTTGGGGACCAGCCCGCTGTAGCGGCACTTGATGTTCATGAACTTTTCCATGCCGCAGTCCGCCCCAAAGCCCGACTCGGTGATCACGTACCCGTCGGCCCCGACCAGGCGCAGGGCGATCTGGTCGGCGATGATCGAAGAGTTGCCGTGGGCGATGTTGGCAAACGGCCCGGCGTGGACGATGGCCGGTGTGTTCTCCAACGTCTGCATCAGGTTGGGCATGATGGCTTCCTTCATCAGGACGGTCAGCGCGCCGGCTACGCCCAGATCCTCGGTCGTAACCGCCTCACCGGCCTTGTTTGTGCCGATGACGATGCGCCCCAGCCGCTCGCGCATGTCCTCCAGGCCCGTCGTAAGGGCCAGGATCGCCATGATCTCGCTGGCGACGGAGATGTCGTAGCCAGTCTGGCGGACCATGCCCTTTTCCTCGGGCCCCAGCCCGATCTGGATGCGGCGCAGGAAGCGGTCGCTGACGTCGATGACGCGGTTCCAGGTGATGCCGGCGGGGTCGATGTCCAGCCGGAACATGCGGCGCTTTTCCTCCAGCGTCAGCTGGTCGGGGTCGGTCTTGGCGATGCCCAGCTTCTTCAGCCGGCGGATCATCGTCGGGGAGAAGCGGCGTTTGCCCTGCTTATCCTTGGGGCAAAAGGCGTTAAAGAGCTTTTCGTCGTCGGGCTGCTGGGCCTCGTGGAACATGCGCGCGTCGATGGCCGCCGCCACCAGGTCGTGCGCGGCGGTGACGGCGTGGATATCGCCGGTGAGGTGGAGGTTGAAATCCTCCATCGGCACCACCTGGCTATAGCCGCCGCCGGCCGCACCGCCCTTGATGCCAAAGGTGGGCCCCTGGCTGGGCTGGCGGATGACAGTGATGACCTTTTTGCCCAGGTGCGCGCCGAGCGCCTGGCTCACGCCGCACGTCGTGGTGGTCTTGCCCTCGCCCAGGGGAGTGGGCGTGATGGCGGTGACATCAACGTACCGGCCTTGAGGACGGTCCCAGATGCGCTGCAAAACGTCGAGGTGGATCTTGGCCTTGTACTTGCCGTGAAAGTCCAGGTCGTCCTCCGTCAACCCAATCATATGGGCGATCTCTATGATCGGCTTGAGCTTGGCTGCCTGTGCGATCTCGATGTCGCTCGGAACGTTTGCCATCGTCACACTCCTTTTTGGGCTATAGGGGTCCCGCCGGACCCCTCACCGGTGGGTTTTTAGCCTCCTGCGCAGGAGGCTGCTGTCCAGAGCGGAGAACGGTGCTATTGTACTATATTGTGCGCCAATGCGCAAATGGTGGGGTCGCAGGCTGCCAGGGGCGAGCGGGCGGCTGCCGGGGATCCGCGGGCGGGCGGCGCGGAGCGCGGCCCGCATACCCGGACCCGCGGGTCCAGGTATGCGGGGAGGCACCCGCCTACTGGCCGCAATACGGGCAAATCTGCCAGGTGAGGTCCATCAGCCGCCCGCAGGCCGGGCACTTTTTCTTCAGGGGGGTATGGCAATAGGGGCAGAGCACAAAGTCCACTTCGCTGCCGCGCTGGCAGGTGGGACAGACCGGGCGCTGCTCGAAATCCTGCAAGATGTATTCCCGTTCCAGGGCCCGGGCGTCGGCCTCGGCGATCTTTTCGTGCGGCCGCAGCAGGTAATAGACCAGGAAGCCGGCCAGCCCGGTCAACAGGACCAACAGGGTGGCAAAGAGCTGCGCCAACAGGCTCTCGGTGCGCGATCGGATATCCACATAGGTCCATGCCGCCAGGCCCAGGCGAAAGACTGCCACGTAGCAGGCCAGTACGATGCCCACGATCTTTAGGACCGGGAGCGCCTGTGCCAGGAAATCGCCCAAGAGTTCTTCGATCATTGTACACGTCCTCCAGTCAAGCGAATCCGCTCGTCAGCGCATCCAGAGTCGGCTCGTCCGCCCGTCGGCGGAACGGCGCAGGGCCGGCCGGCCCAGTTCAGCCAATCCGGCGATACTCCTCGATCGGCATAATAAAGACGTGTGCCCCGCCGACCTGCACCTCGACGGGAGCCGGGGGGAAGAGTCCCCCTGTCTCCAGCATCGGCGAGATCGGGCTGAGGTAGCGCGTCCGCGAATGGCAGCACTTTTGGATAATGCCGAGGACGGCCTCGAGCTTGCCGTCGTCGTCCACGGCCACAAAGAGCGTATCGTTGGCCTCCATAAGGAACCCCCCATAGCTGGCCACGTGGGTAAAGGGAAAACCCGCCTGGGTCAGTCCCTGGCGCAGCTCGTCCAGGTCACGGCGCTGGATGATGGCCACGATCAGATGTCCCGCCATAGTTCACCCCCTGTCTTCTGGGCGAAAGACGCGGACGCGCCGCCGCGGCTCGCGCCCCTGGCTCTGCGAGTTCAGGTGGTACCGTTCGATCATCTGGTGCTGCAGCCGGCGAATAAAGGCGTTCTGGGGGCTCAGCTCTACCGCGGCGCGGTCCCCGTTCAACACCCGCTCGATAGCTTCCTGGGCCTCGTGGAGCGCATTGTCGACCGTCTCTTCCTCTCCCGGCCGGGGCTTGTCAAAGAGCAGCCCCAGGCAGTTCTCGATCTGCACGATGGTGTTGGACTTGAGCACATAGACCGGGATGCCCGACTCCTCGGCCTCGCGCAGCCGGCGGGGGGCCTGCCGGTAGTAGCCCTGCAAGGTGATCACGACGTTGGCCTGGGAGAGCTCGTCGACCAGGTCCAGCGGCGCCTGCAGCTGGCGCGCGGCCCGCGCCAGGCGTTTGCGGTTCACCCCGAACGAATAGACCCGCAGTGGGCCGCGCGGCTTCTCCGGCAGTCCGGGGGCCGGCGGCTCTTCCGCCGGCTGCGCGGGGCCGGCGGGTCCCTCGGCCCGGCCGGCCGGCCGGCGGAGGGGAGCTTCCCGGCCGTTCGTCCGGCGGCGCGTCTCCTGGTGCCGCCGGTCCACCCCGACGCCAAAATAGTCGCGTTCGGTGCGCCGCTCGACCTCTCCGCTCCCACCGCGCTGGCGGACCTCGGCCGGCGCGGGGAAGCCGCGCAGGATCGAATCCACCACCTCGGCCACGTCGTTGTGGACGACCACGGTGTCCCAGCCCTGGATCTCGACGACGATGTCAAAGGTCGGCGGCGCGCGCCGCTCGAGGACCGTCTTCTGCGTCCCCCGGCGGCGGGCTTCCTCGTCCCCCAGCGTCACCGACTGGATGCCCCCGATCAGGTCGGACAGGGTCGGGTTGAGCATCAGGTTCTCCAGGGTGTTGCCGTGGGCAGTCGCGACGAGCTGCACGCCGCGCTCGGCGATGGTGCGCGCGGCCGCGGCCTCCAGCTCGGTCCCGATCTCGTCGATAACGATCACCTCGGGCATGTGGTTCTCGACGCCCTCGATCATCACGGCGTGCTGCAGCTCGGGCCGGGGGACCTGCATCCGGCGGGCGCGCCCGATGGCCGGATGCGGGATATCGCCGTCGCCGCCGATCTCGTTGGAGGTGTCGACGATAATGACCCGCTTGCGAAAGTCGTCGGCCAGGACGCGGGCGACCTCGCGCAGCATCGTCGTCTTGCCCACGCCGGGCCGGCCCAGGAGCAGGATGCTCTGCCCCGTCTCGATCAGGTCCTGGATGATGGCAATCGTGCCATACACCGCGCGGCCGACCCGGCAGGTCAGGCCGATGATGCGGCCGTCGCGGCTGCGGATGGCCGAGATGCGGTGCAGGGTGCGGGCGATGCCGGCGCGGTTGTCCCCGCTAAAGAGGCTGACGCGCGCGAGCACATACTCGAGGTCCTCCTGGCTGACCTCGTCGGCGCTCAAGACGATCTCGCGGCCGCTGAAGCGGGCCTCGGGCGGCCGGCCGAGGTCGAGGACGACCTCCAGGAGCTCGCTCAGCTCGGGCGCGGCACGCAGCGCCGGCAGCAGGCGCAGGGGCAGGGCCCCCAGCAGCGCTTCCAGGTCGTCGGTGATGCGGTTCTGGACGACGGGGAGCGCGCCGGGCTCTGCCGGTGGTGTGGATGGGTTGGGGTGCGGCGTGAAAAGGTTCATCGGTCCATTCTCGGTATACAGTTCAGTGGACAGTCTTCCGTGTGCTGTTTTCAGCAGACGGCCCCCGGCGGGCATTACTTGGGGGTCTCGGCGCAGGCCGAGCCCACCGACGGTGTGGAGGTGACGGTGCCAAGCGCCCGCTCGGCCGGCCGGGAGGCCGCCGGCTGGCGCAGCGGCTCCGGCGCCGCCAGTTGCTTCACGAGCAGCACCTGCTCGGACTCGGTGCGGAAGCCCACCCGGCGGGCAACCTCCAGCAGTTCGCCCTGGTAGCTGCGCAGCACCAGGTAGGCCGGCCGCGGCGCGCCCGCCAGGCCGTGGTGCAACAGCGCCGGCGCGTGCTGGCGGCAGGCCGGGTCCAGCAGCAGCCCCAGGCGGCAGCCGCGCGGGCTGCGCTGCCGCCGCAGGCAGGCGCAGAGCCTGTCTTCCCCCGGCCAGAGCCAGAGTTCTTCGTCCGTCTCTTCGGCCAGGGTACGGCTGCCCTCCGCCTGTTGCACCAGGGGCGGTGTCAGGGCGGCGTACAGCCGCTGCACGGCCCAGCGATCCTCCGGCTGCGCCGGCCGCAACGCGCTCGCCGCGCGGCCCGCCTCCGGCGCGCCGCCGTCATAGACCAGGACCGTCTCCTCGGCGAACGGCGTGAACCCGGCCCGCCGGAAGGGCTCCAGGTGCTCCTCGCCTGGGACGGCGGCCAACAGGCGCAGTACCCCACGGCGGCCGGCCACGGCGCCGAGCGCCGCCAGGAGCACGGCCCAGTCGTCCTGGGCGCCGGACTGCCAGGCCGCCAGGTGGGCCACGTCCCAGGCGCTGTTGTCCCGACCGATACCGGCCTGGACGCTGGCGCGCAGCCCGCCGGCGCCATGGGCGAGCAGCGTATAGCCCGGCGTGCGGGCCCAGGGCAACAGGGCCGTCCCCGGCCGCTGGGGGAAGAGCAGCGTCTGCACCCGGTCGAGCTGTATTTCGGCGTGCCGGGGCCGGTTCAACGCCGGGATGTCGAGCACGTTGGCCGGCCGGATGCTGTTCGGCATAGTTCGGTCACCTTGCCGCCAGGTCGAGAAAGTAGCGGTGAAACCGCCCGTCGGCGGCGGCCTCGGGATGAAAGGCCGTCGGCGTCAGTTCGGGGTGAAAGGCCGTGCCCAAGACGCGGCCCTGCTGCACGGCGACCACCTTGCCATCCTCCATGCGGGCCAGCACCTCCACGTCCGGGCCGCACCGCTGCACGTACGGCGCGCGGATAAAGATGCCCCGGAAGGGGGGCGGCCCCAGGCGCGGCACCTCCAGGTCGGCCTCGAAGGAATCGACCTGGCGGCCAAAGCCGTTGCGCACGACGGCGATGTCCAGCAGCCCCAGCAGCGGCTGGCCGGGCACGCCGTCCACCGCCTCCCGGGCCAGCAGGATCAGCCCCGCGCAGGTGCCCCAGAGCGGCCGGCCGGCCGCGGCCAGGGCCCGCAGCGGCTCGACCAGCCCGTAGGCGGCGGCCATCTTGCCGATGGTCGTGCTTTCCCCACCGGGGAGGATCAGCCCGTCGAGGCCGGCCAGCTCCCCGGGCAGGCGCACCTCCACCGCCTCGGCGCCGAGCCGGCGGAGCATCACGATGTGTTCGTAAAAGTCGCCCTGGAGGGCGAGGACGCCGATTCTCATCCTACCACCCGCGGCCGGCCAGCCTCTCCTCAGCCGGGATCGCCGCCATCTCCAGCCCGGGCATCGCCTCGCCCAGGCCCTTGGAGACCTCGGCGATGATGGCGGCGTCGCGGTAGTGGGTGGTGGCCTGGACGATCGCCTTGGCCCGGAGGGCCGGGTCGGCGCTCTTGAAAATGCCCGAGCCGACAAAGACGCCGTCCACCCCGAGCTGCATCATCAGCGCGGCGTCGGCCGGGGTGGCGATGCCGCCGGCGGCAAAGTTGACGACCGGCAGACGGCCCAGCCGGGCCGTCTCCACGACCAGCTCGTAGGGCGCGCCCATCTCCTTGGCGGCCTGCATCCACTCCGCCGGGTCCATGCTCTGCAAGTGGCGGATCTCGCCCAGGACGGCGCGGGCGTGGCGCACCGCTTCGACGACATTGCCGGTGCCGGCCTCGCCCTTGGTACGGATCATCGCCGCGCCCTCGCCGATGCGCCGCAGCGCCTCGCCCAGGTTGCGGCAGCCGCAGACAAAGGGCACCTTGAAGCCGTGCTTGTCGATGTGGTGCTCCTCGTCGGCGGGGGTGAGGACCTCGCTCTCGTCGAGATAGTCCACGCCGAGCGCTTCCAGCACCTGCGCCTCGACAAAGTGGCCGATACGGCACTTGGCCATCACCGGGATCGTGACCGCCTCCATGATCTGTTGGATCAGCGTGGGGTCGCTCATTCGGGCGACACCGCCGTGGGCGCGGATGTCGGCCGGCACGCGCTCCAACGCCATCACGGCGCAGGCGCCCGCCGCTTCGGCGATCCGGGCGTGCTCGGGGGTGACCACGTCCATGATCACGCCGCCCTTGAGCATCTGCGCCAGGCCCACCTTGGTCTTCCACGTCGCTTTCTCAACCATCGTGCACCTCCTGCGCGTCGTTGCGCAATCGTATTAGCCCAGCCGCCGCCGCCCCATTGCGGCATGCTGCTGGGGTTTTCCTACTCCCTATTGTACTACAGAATGCGCCGGATGCAACTCGCAGACCGGGGAGCGTGCGGCCCGCCGGCCGGCCGGCCGGCGGGCCGTCGCCCAACTTGCGCGCCGCACCGCTTTTTGGTATGATAGGGGCAGTGCGTGCGCGACAGCAGGGTCCCCACCTTGATGCTGATTGGTTGTTCGAGGTGTCTATGAAAGACTGGGCCGTCCAGGGTCCGCTGCTGAACCAGAGTGCAGTCTGCGAGCCGATCCTCCGCTCCCTGCCACTGTGGTTTGGGATCGAGGAAGCCGTCGTCGAGTATGTCCGCGCGATCGAGCACCTGCCCACCTTTCTGGCAGCTGCTGACGGCCGGATCGTCGGATTCATCTCCCTTAAGGAGCACTTTGCCGAATCTGCCGAGATCCTGGTGATGGGCATCCGGATCGAACATCACCGCCAGGGGCTGGGACGGGCCCTGGTCGAACGGGCCGCGGAGTGGCTCCGCTCCCGCGGCACTGAGTACCTGCAGGTCAAGACCCTCAGTCCGGCCCGCCCCAACGAAGAGTACGCCCGGACGCGGGCCTTTTACCGCGCGTTGGGCTTCCGGCCGCTGGAAGAGTTTCCGCTCTTCTGGGACGAGGCCAACCCCTGCCTGCAGATGGTGAAAGCGCTCCGCTGAGGGAGGTCGCCATGCCCCACCCGATCATCCGCCGCATCCGCCTGGCGCACTGCGCCCGCGGGCCCGAGCTGTGCGCCCAGTGCCGCGAGATGGACCGTGAAGTCCCCGCGCTGCTCGACGTGGACCCGCCGAACTATGGGCAGGTA
>Ga0302251_1001920_pt1 | contig 11213 bp, 9 predicted proteins | sample AAG_RA_Gln_MG_FD_193534 | JGI IMG/M metagenome (GOLD analysis project Ga0302251, IMG submission 193534) | Enriched activated sludge microbial communities from anaerobic digester in WTTP, New Holstein, Wisconsin, United States - AAG_RA_Gln | ecosystem: Engineered > Bioreactor > Anaerobic >...
GGGCTGGAAGTTCGCCGAATGGGAGATGCGGGGCAGCCCCTTACGCATCGAAATCGGCCCCAGGGACATGCAGGCCGAAAAGCTCGTACTCGCGCGCAGGGATTCGGGGGAAAAGAAGATCATTCCCGTGGCTGAAGCGGTCGGCGCGGTCAAGACAAGCCTTGCGGATATCCAGAAGTCGCTCTACGAAAAAGCCAAAGCCTTCAGGCTGGAACATACCCAGGATGTGGCAGACCTGCCCGGTCTTCTGGAATACTTCGGCGCCGAGGGAATGGGCACCGCCGACGCCCACGGCGGCTTCGCGCGGGCCCTCTGGTGCGGCTCCGCCGCCTGCGAAGCGGATCTCAAGGCCAAAACAAAAGCCACCCTGCGCTGCATGCCCCTGGGCGACCAGGAAGGCATCGAGGGCAGCTGCGCGATCTGCGGAGCCCCGGCCAAACATAGGGCGCTTTTCGCCAGGAACTACTGAACCGGCCGACACACCGAAGCTCGGACACGATCCTTGCCCAGTTTCGTCCCAGGGGCTAGTATACAGTCATGCTCTCCGAGGACCTTCTTCTCTTCGCCGCCGACGCTTCCCGCCTTATGCTCGAAAGCGGGGGCGAAACCTACAGGGCGGAGTACATCGCCATGGGCATTATCATCAGTCAGGGCGGCACCGAGGCCGAGTGCTTCGCCACCAGCACGGGTCTCATGCTCTCTTTTTCCGGGGAGGACGGCAAGGTAAGGGCAGTGGTCAGGCGCATCAAACGCCACGGCATGAACCTGGAGAAGGTTTACAGGATCGACAACATGGTGCGCCATCTTTTGTTGGGCGATATCGATATCGAGGAGGCGGCGCGGCAGCTGGACGAGGTGGAGCGGATGCGGGACCGCCCCGTTTGGATACGCATGATCGCCAGCGCCTTCGGGGCCGGCTGGTTTTCCCTCCTCTTCAAGGGCAAGACCGTGGATGCCCTTACGGCCGCCGCCATGGGCGCCCTGCTTTCCATTCTCATCTATGCGTGCCAGCGCCTCAAGCTACCCGGTTTTCTCTCCAGCTTCACCGGCGGAGCCTTCGCCGCCCTGGCATCCCTCGGCGCAGCCTATGCAGGCCTGCCCATCAATACCGACGCGGTGATCATAGGGGTGATCATGCTCCTCGTTCCCGGGGTGGCGATAACCAACGCCATACGCGACACCATCGCGGGGGACCTCATAGCGGGCCTGGCCAGGGGTGTGGACGCCGTGATCACCGCCGCGGCCATTTCGGCGGGCGCCGGCGGCGCCTACGCCCTCTGGCAACTCCTTCTCTCGGGAGGGCAGGCATGAACCCCCAACTAAGCGGTATATTCTCCCAGCTCAAGGAACCCCTCTTCGCGGGCCTGGCCACCTCCGCTTTTTCCGTCCTCTTCGGTCTTCACTCGGCGGATGTCATCCTCGCATCAGGCGGTTCGGCCCTGGGCTGGGCCGTCCTTCAGGCCATGCCCCAGTCGGGCTCCCCGGCCTTCGCCACCTTTTTCGCCGCCCTGGCCGCGGGCCTTTATGCCGAAATCGCCGCCAGGGTCCGCCGGCGCCCCGCGACCCTTTACATGATCGCCTCCATTATCCCCCTGGTCCCCGGCGGGGGCATGTATTACACAATGCTCTCCAGCCTGGAAGGGAGCACGTACCGCTCGGTGGAGCTGGGTTTGAGCACGATTATGACAGCCTTCGCCATCGCGGCGGGCCTGGCTATCTCGAATGTCCTCGCCCGCATGGTCTTTTCCTCGACGATTTACAGTATATTGAAAAAAAGGAAGATTTTTCAAAAGCCGGACAAGCTTTGAAAGATCCGCCGATACGATAGACAGGCTTCATAAACTATAAACGCCCAAGCATCACGGAAGGAGAACCAATGTCGTTCACCCTGATAGAAGAAAGATTTATCCACGAAATCGATTCGACCGCCGGATTGTACAGGCACGACGCCACCGGAGCGCGCCTGCTTTCCCTGAGCAACAAGGACGAGAACAAAGCCTTCGGCATAGGCTTCAGGACGCCTCCCAGCCGCTCCGACGGCGTCGCCCACATCCTGGAGCACTCGGTGCTCTGCGGCTCCAAAAAATATCCGGTAAAAGAACCTTTCGTGGAACTCCTAAAGGGTTCCCTTAACACTTTCCTGAACGCCTTCACCTACCCCGACAAGACAGTCTACCCCGTGGCTTCCACGAACAAGAAAGATTTTTACAACCTGGTGGATGTGTATTTGGACGCGGTGTTCAATCCCCTGATCAGCGAAGACACCTTCAGGCAGGAGGGTTGGCATTACGAGGTGGACCCCGAAACCGGGGATTTGAGCTACAAGGGGGTGGTGTTCAACGAGATGAAGGGAGCCTATTCGGATCCCGACGACTTCCACGACGATCTCTGCCGTCGCTCCCTCTTCCCCGACAGTCCCTACGGCCTGGATTCGGGGGGAGACCCCCGGGTGATCCCCCAACTAAGCTACGGTGAATTCAAGGCTTTCCACGAAACCTACTACCATCCATCCAACGCTTTTATCTATTTCTACGGCGACGACGAACCGGAAGAACGCCTGGCCTTCCTGGAATCCCGGCTGGCCGGCTACTCCAAACTCGAAATCGCATCCCTGCCGGCCCCGCAGCCGGCATTCAAAGCGCCTATACACAGGACCGCCTATTACGAGGGAAAGGATCCCAAGGCCTGGACGGCGGTGAACTGGGCTCTGGGCGAGCACGGCGACCATGAGACGAGTCTCGGGCTCGCCATTCTCTCCCACATCCTCACCGCCACCCCGGCCTCTCCCCTGCGCAAGGCGCTCATCGACTCGGGCCTGGGCGAGGACCTGGCGGGCTTCGGCCTGGAGGAGTCCCTGAGAACCATGGCCTGGTCCGTGGGCCTCAAGGGAGTCCATCCCGGCAAAACGGCCGAGGTGGAAGCCCTGGTGTTGAAAGAGCTTTCGAGGCTGGCGGAACGGGGAATAGACAAAAACAGCGTTGAAGCCTCCCTCAACACGGTGGAATTCGCCATGAGGGAAAAGAACACCGGCCGCTTCCCCCGGGGTTTGGCCATTTATCTCGAAGCCCTCAACGACTGGCTTTACGAACTCAACCCCCTGGACTCTTTAAGCTTCGAAAGCGTTCTCGAAGCCATCAAGCGCAAAGCCCTGGGCGGCAAAGGCTACTTCGAGTCCCTCATACGGAAGTGGTTTTTGGACAATCCGCACCGCAGCACGGTGACCATTCTCCCCGATCCCGAAGAGGGCTCGAAGCGGGAGGCCGAGGAAAAGGAAGCCCTGGCCAAAATCAAGACATCCCTCTCCAAGGACGAAATGAAGGCGATAGAGACATCGGCCCGACGACTCAAAGCCCTCCAGGAAAAGCCCGATAGTCCCCAAGCCCTGGCGACCATTCCCGGGCTGACATTGGAGGACCTGCCCAGGGAATCCCTAAGGCTTCCCGCCCAGGAGGTTCGTCTGGGAAACATTCCCCTGCTCTACCACGATCTGCCCACCAGCTCCATACTCTATCTGGATCTGGCTTTCAGCCTTGAAAACCTGCCGGAGCGTCTTCTCCCCTATCTGGGACTCCTGGGCAGAGCGCTTTTGGAGATGGGCACCGAGGACTTCGACTATGTGGCCCTGAGCCAGGAACTGGGCAAGCATACCGGCGGAGTAAGGGCCAACAGCCTTATGGCCACGAGGTGGAAGAAAAAAGAAGCGGTCGCCTACTTTCTGCTCCGGGCCAAAGCCATGGCCGACAAGACACCCAGGCTTTTGGAACTTCTCTCCTCAATCCTCCTGGGCGCCAGGCTGGACAACAAGGAGCGTTTCAAACAGATAGTTCTGGAGGAAAAAGCCCAATCCGAGGCATCCTTCATTCCCGCCGGCCACGCGATGATCGGACAGCGACTTTTATCCCGGCTCTCGGAGTCCGAACGGAAGTCGGAACTGATAAACGGCCTCGAGCAGTTGTATTTTTTACGCGAACTCGCCGGGAGGATCGATACCGATTGGGCTTCGGTGCTCTCGGAGCTGAAGGAAACCAGGAACGCGGTTATTCGAGCCTCTGGCTGCATCGCCAACGCCACGATCGATAAAGACGATTTCGAGAAGCTGATGCCGGAGCTGAGAGCCTTCGCCGCGAAGCTCCCCGCCGGGGGGGCTGGCGATGGGAAGGTCCCTGTACTCGCCGGGAAAGCGGACTATACGAACGGCCAGGGCGGCGAACAGCCTGCGCCGCCATACGAGTACCTCACCGCCCCGAGCCAGGTGAACTTCGTAGGCAGGGCCTTTCCCCTCATCGCCGAAGCTTCGGGGGCCTTCCTGGTGGCCAAGAAATACCTGGATACGGCCTACCTCTGGGAAAAGGTAAGGGTGCAGGGCGGTGCCTACGGAGGCTTTTCCACCTACGATCTCAACTCGGGCAACTTCATGCTCCTCTCCTACAGGGATCCCAATCTGCAAGAGACCTTCCAAATCTTCGATACGGTTCCCGGTTATCTGGCGAATATCGATATAAGCCAGGAAGAGCTAAAGCGGGCTATTATCGGCACCATAGGCGGGGTGGACAGCTATCTCTTGCCCGACATGAAGGGTTACGTAAGCCTCGTCTATCATCTTACAGGCTATGGACACGAGGACAGGCAGCGTATGCGCGACCAGATTCTGGACGCCTCGGCAGCCGACTTCCGCGCCTTCGGCAAGGCCATAGCCGAAGCGCGGTCCCGGGCCGTGTCGGGGGCCCTCGGCTCGGCCCAGAGAATAGAGACCCTGCCCGAATCCTATCGCAGGGATGCCGAGATAAGAGCCGTGCTGTAAGGGCGGCCGCGGATAGAAGCATGCCGCGGCCCTGTGGTATAGTTGCCGCCGAATGAACATTTTATCCATGTCCGGGGCCGCGGTCGCCCTCAAGGACGGCTACCTCTTCGAAGACCTCGACCTGGGACTAAAGGCCGGGGAGCACATCGGTCTGGTGGGCAAAAACGGCTGCGGCAAAACGACCCTGCTCAGACTCATCGCCGGCCGCCTGGAGTCGGATAGGGGAAGCCTGGCCCGTCGCCGCGATCTGGCCATATCAAGCCTGGAGCAAATCCCCCAATTCGAGCCCGGGGTCAGCCTTTCTGAATTTCTCTATTCCGGCGATGCCCCCGAGATTAGACTCAGGCTCATGCTCAAAACCGCCCGGGGCAGGGAGCTTGCCCGGGTGGAAAAGGAACTCGAAGCCCTCGGCCCCGTTCCCCTGGAAAACCGCTACGCATCCCTCTGCGCCGAGCTTGGCCTCGCCGACATGGAAAAGCCCTTGGCCACCATGTCGGGAGGGGAAGTCAAAAAGGCCGCCCTTGCCAGAACCCTGGCGCCCAAATCCGATCTCGTGCTCCTGGACGAACCTACCAACCACCTGGACCTGGACTCCATAGAGTGGCTTGAAACCCGCCTTTTGAACGCCGGCTTCGCCTTTGTGCTGGTCACCCACGACCGATGGTTTTTGGACGCCGTGGCCGATGCCATCCTGGAGATCGACCGGCGCAGGGTATTCCGCCATCCCGGCAACTACTCGGCCTACCTGGAACGCAAGGCCGAACGCTGGGCGAGCCTGGAGGCGGCGGAGCAGCGACGGGCGGCTAATCTCAAGATCGAAATGGCATGGCTCATGCGGGGAGCCAGGGCAAGGGCGACCAAGAGCGAACGTCGCAAGGACGAAATCAAGGCTATGCAAGCCTCGGTTTTGGAGCGGCCGGCCTCGAATTTCGTCTTTTCCTCCGCCGAAAGCCGTCTGGGCAAGAAGGCGGTGAAAATCGACAAGCTGGGACTTCGTTATGGCGAGAGGCGGATACTGAAGCCTTTCAGCTATGAAATTGCCCCCGGAGCCCGGCTGGGGGTGGTCGGCCCCAACGGCTGCGGGAAGACGAGTCTCTTGGATATGATCGGGGGAAGGCTCGAAGTCGGCGAAGGCTCCATAGTCCGGGGCGATACGGTTCGGATATCCTATTTCGAGCAGGACGGCGATTCGATCCCCCAGGGGATCTCCGTCCTGGACTATATCCGTGATCACGCCGAACGACTGCGGCTTTCCGAGGGCGCGGCCCAGGACGCCGCCCTGCTGCTGGAGCGCTTCGGCTTCGACCGGGATTTCCAGGCTCTGCCGGTGGAAAGACTCTCCGGCGGCGAACGGCGCAGGCTCCAGCTGGTGCGCATTCTGGCCGAGGCTCCTAATTTTCTTTTATTGGACGAACCCACCAACGATCTGGACATAGAGACTATCGAAGCCCTGGAGGAATTCCTGGAGGGGTTCCAGGGCTGCATAGTCGCCGTCTCCCACGACAGGGCCTTCCTCGACCGGATCGCCCGCTTTCTCTTGGTGATTGAGCCCGACGGAAAGGTTTCGCCCTTCAACGGCTCCTACCTCGAGTGGAGGGAGGCCAGGTCCGACCGGGCCGAGGCCCCCGGTCCGAGGAAGGTCGGCGCGGCGCTTCAAGGTACGGCGGCTGCGGGCGCGGCGCCCGCCCGCAGGCCCAAGAAGCTCAGTTTCGCGGAGCGCAGGGAACTGGAGGGAATCCTGCCCCGCATCGACGAACTGGAATCCGAGAAAGCGAATCTGGAGGCCCTCTTCGCCCGGGCGGGCGCCGCGCCCCAGGACATAAGGGCCGGCCAGCTTCGCTACCACGAAGTCCTGGCCCTCATAGAATCCCTCAGCCTCCGCTGGGAAGAGCTGGCCCAGAAGGACAGCCAGGCGTGAACGATCGTAACGAAGACGGTGGCGGCAAAGACGGCTTGAAAACTCCGGCCGGGACACCGATTCCAAACCCAGGTAACGGCAGCCCCTTCGACCTCCTCTCCCCCGATATCATCTTCGACGCGGTACAGTCAGCCTACGACATCAAGCCCGACGGAAGACTCAGCCCCTGCTCCAGCTACGTCAACCGCGTATACGGCCTGAGCAGCGAGGCCGGGGACGACTACGTGGTCAAATTTTACAGACCAGGCCGCTGGAGCGAAAAGGCGATCAGGGAGGAGCAGGACTTCCTCGCGGATTGCCAAAAGGCCGAAATCCCCGTAATCGCGCCTGTGGAAAACTCCGAAGGGGAAGGCCTTTCGGCCTTCGATCTGGAGCCTGAGGAAGAAAATGGCCGGAAACCCCTGCGCTTTTTCTTTACCCTCTACCCGAAAAGAGGAGGCCGGAACTTCGACGCCGAGGGAGACTCGGACTGGCTCAGACTGGGCAGACTCGCCGGCAGACTTCACGCGGCAGGCTCGCTCCGGGACGCCCCCTCCAGGGTGAGGATAGGGCCCGAACTCGCCCTATCCAATCTGGAAAAAATCGAAGCCCTCATCCACCCCGAGTTCAGAGCCGAATTCGTCGGCCTCTGCAAGGACGCGATCAAGGCCGGATACGAAACCATGTCTTCGCCCCGGGTACAACGAATCCACGGCGACCTCCACCGCGGCAATATTCTCGAACGTCCGGGCGAAGGCCTGTTGCTCCTCGACTTCGACGACATGGCGATCGGGCCGCCGATACAGGACCTCTGGCTCCTCTTGCCGGGCCGCGCCGCCGAATGCGGCCGGGAGCTGGGACTCCTGATGGAAGGCTACGCCGAATTCGGAGAATTGCCTGCGGGAAGCACAGGCCTCATCGAAAGCCTCCGCCTCTACAGGATGCTGCACTTTTTGGCCTGGAGAGCACTCCAGCGCCAGGATCTCTGGTTCAAAAAAGAGTTCCCCGACTGGGGGAGCAGGGCATTCTGGATCCAGGAATTAGAAGACTTTCGCGAACAAGCCACGATCATCGCCTCGGAAGCCGGCGCCTAGTCTCTCCCGTCTTTTTTCCTCTCCCGGCAGCTTTGGCAAACCAGCCCCTTTCCGGAGCCCCCGTCGCGGGAAGGCTGCGTAGACGCTGGGCAAGGAAACTCCCTCCCACAACCAGCAGGATACCCGCCATCTGGTTGATCGTTAGCCCTTCGCCGAGGAAAAGTATCCCCGCCAACACCGCGAAGGGAACCTCGGTGTAGGAAAGGGCGCCGTACTGGAAAAGCGTAAGGCGCTTCATGCCATAAAAAATAAGGCCGAATCCGATGAATCCCACCACCAGGCCGTAGAGGGCGCCCAGTCCGATATGGGCGATGGCCGCGCCGGGAAGTTCCGCGACGAGAAAAGGCAGAAAGACTATACCCCCCGCGGCGTTCTGGAAAAACACCGTATCCACTTCCTTTACTTCCTTCAAGGCTTTCTTGAACATGACAGCGGTGACGGCATAGACGAAAGCCGAAACAATCATGACCAGGCTACCCAAAAAATCGCTGCGGGAGAGGGCGAAACCATTATGCAGATTCATGACCACCACGCCGAAGAGGGAGATCAGCAGAACTCCCACCTTCGAAAGCCCAAGGGGTTTTTTCTCCTTGAGACTTTCCACCAATAGGGCGAAGATGGGCCACAGGTACAGAAGCACGACGGCATTGCCCATGCTGGTCAACTTGAATGCTATGACGAAGAGCAGCATCCTGAAACCATTGAGGGTGCTGGCCACAAAAAGGGCCTTCCTCATTCCCGGTTTTCCGAAGAGCACCCCATGCCGCCATGCCGAAGGCAATGCCAGAAGGAATGGGGTCGTCATGCGCAGGCTTGTCATGGCGATGCTGGAAAAGGGAAGGCCTTTTATAAAAAGCCCGCTGGACGCGCAAATCGCCGTGGCTGATAGGACCGCCAGCACAGGAAGGGCTCGGCCGCCCCTCGAAACACTCATTTGTTTTCCCCCTCTTCGAAATAAAGGCCGCAATCCCGAAAGCTTATTCCACCCATCGAAGCCCCGCCGGGCTGCCGCGCGCCACCGCATAGAGCTTAGCCTGGGGCGGTACGGGCCGGAATTTACATTCGATCCAGGATAGTCCCAGGACCGGAGAACCGCAAGCTTCCCCACCGACCCAACCGGATTTCTTTACACCATAACCTCGCCTAGCCTTCGCGCCAGGGATATCGTATTATCAGTAAGAGATAGTACCTGCATCGAAGAGATACAAGAGAGTTCGACAACTACCCCGCGGCCCCTGGCGGCCGCGATTTTCGGCTCCAGGAAGGGCTTGTATGAGCGATCTGGACCCGCGAACCCTGGTTCGCTTGATGAAAGAATCGGAACATCTGTTGGAAGACCCCTATTCCGGCAAAACCTTCAGACCCTTGTGGCTTCGCAGACTTTCCATTCACGAAGAGGTTCTCGGTCGGAACAACCCGGCCGCCGGCAGCGGAATCGGGGAAATCCGTTACGGATATTCCGACAGTCCCTTCGGGCTCTGCCGCATCGAAGTCGGCGCCCAAGGCATCCTATCCCTGAATTTTCTGGATTCGCCCAAGGTTTTGGACCAGGCGGCCGCGCATGCGCTCGTGCTGCGCCGATGGCCCGGGGTCCGCTGCACGCAGGACCGCGCCCTGGCCGAAACCCTGCTCGGAAACATATTCGCCCGGGATTCCAGGGCGCCGCTCTCCCTCCACCTCAGGGGCAGCCAGTTTCACTTGAAAGTATGGCGCAGCCTTCTGACGGTTCCCGAGTCCTGCCTTGTTTCCTATGCCAGGCTCGCCCGGATGGCCGATAGCCCCGGCGCTTCAAGGGCGGTGGGCGGCGCCGTGGCTTCCAATCCCATCGGCTATCTCGTCCCCTGCCACAGGGTCCTGCGTACCGATGGACATTTGGGAGGCTTCAAATGGGGACTCGAGCGGAAGAAGGCCATGATCGTCTACGAAGCCGCGTTGAGCGATATCGATTTCAGGACAGCAGAAGGCGCCCGAGATCGCTGATTGTTTTAGCGTAATACGTCGCGTTGGAGTGTCGCAGCTCTTCCTCGGAACCGTATCCGTACCCCACCGCCACCGTATCCAGGCCGTTTCCGCTCCCCCCGACGATATCGTTTTCCCTGTCCCCTATCATGAGGCTTTCGCGCCGACCCAGGGCATGCCTGGAGATCAATATTCCGACGATATCGCTTTTTTCGATGATGCTGCCATCCATTTCGCTGCCCAGGATTTCCGCGAAATATCCATCGATGCCGAAATGGGCGCAGACCTGCAACGCGGAGACGGTCGGTTTGGAGGTGGCGACGAAGAGCCTCTTCCCGGCGGCCTTCAGGCGACCCAGTAATTCCGGGATGCCCTCGTAAGGCTCGTTTTCGAATATTCCCCTGTCCGCGTAGTACTCCCGGAAATAGCTCACCGCGATCCTGGCGGTTTCCCTGTCCATACCGCAGTGCTTTTCGAAAGAACCGAAAAGCGGCGGCCCCAGAAACTTCTCCACGACCGCCTGAGGCAAGGGAGCCAGCCCCATTTTCCGCACCGCGAATTCTATGGCATTGACCAATCCAGGCTTGGAATCGGTCAACGTTCCGTCCAGATCGAACAACAGATTGTCGTATATGTCGCGCAACATCACCAGCGCTCGTAATGCAGGATCTCTTCCATGCGCTTTCGGGGCTTGGGTGCCGGCGCCTCGTCGGCATACCCTAGGGTTATCACGCCGACGACGAATTTATCCTCCGGTATGCCCAGCAACGGCCGGAACTCCTTCTGATCGTACCAACTCACCCAACAGGTATCCAGCCCCTGATGCCGGGCTTCCAAAAGAATATGGCTCATCGCGATGGCAGTATCCCGGATCACCCGCTTGAGTTCGAAGCTCGGGCTCTCCTCGTCCACGTACATCGGCTCGGCGTTCTGCGTCCTGGCCCGAATATCGGCGACGCAAACGATGTGCACCGGCGCCGAAGCCATCCAGCGCTGCTGGTTGGATGCCATGGCGATCTCTTCCCTTTTTCCGGCGTCGGCGACCACGATAAAATGCCAGGGCTGTTTGTTATGCCCCGAAGGCGCCAGTCTCGCGCTTCCCAAAATCGCGTCCAGCTTTGTTTTTTCAATCGCCTCGACGCTGTACCTGCGAACGCTTTTTCTTTCCTCGATTTCCCTCATGCCATCGCCTCCTTTCGCGCGTCTTTTCCAAGGCCCTCGGCGGCGCGGGGCGCCGGGAACCTTGGGCTCGCAGCCCACAGGAACAGAATCAGGCTTGTCGCGCCCACGAGACTACCCGCGCCGGTGGACAACCCGGATAAAAGACCAAATTCCATACCTGTGATTCGCAGAATACGGAAACAAAAAGTTTCTACCTTGTCCTCAAAGCGGCCCTGATTTCCGCATAACTTTCGTTGAGGGTGGAATGGTGTATTTTCGTCGGGTCGAATTTCAAAAGCTT
>Ga0302251_1001922_pt1 | contig 11192 bp, 11 predicted proteins | sample AAG_RA_Gln_MG_FD_193534 | JGI IMG/M metagenome (GOLD analysis project Ga0302251, IMG submission 193534) | Enriched activated sludge microbial communities from anaerobic digester in WTTP, New Holstein, Wisconsin, United States - AAG_RA_Gln | ecosystem: Engineered > Bioreactor > Anaerobic >...
AGTTTCGGGCTTGCACAAAGTTAAATTTGGCAATCAATCTGAAAAAATAGGACAAAACGAAAACCACTTCAACGTCTAAATTTCAACGTTTGAAGTGGTTTTTTTACTTTAAAGTCCTAAACTCAGGCCCAGCGCTCATAACCAGGACCTTTACCAGCTTGAAGTTTGGCCTGGATATCCACCAGAAGATTGATCTTGTCCGGATTTTTTCGATAAGGTCTTTTGACTTTTGGAGTGTGGACGGTCTTTCCGAGTATTGCTGATCTCAGTTCATCTTCAGAATATCCTTCACCCAGGGATCGTAATCTGGTGAATTTTTGCTGACCACTGGCTTTGAAAGCGAGATGCTGCCCTTGTTTCACTTCATAGTCGGACTCCATCATGAGCTTCAGGAAAGTATCAAAATCTGCTGGCTTTTGCGCCATGACAGCATCGATGGTTTGTCTCAGCTTCTCCTGCCAGGATAGAGGTTTTTTATCGCCCAGCCATTTGCCGTAATCAGATGGTCCTTGCTTTGGCGCTTCGATAATCGAGAGTCCGTTCACAAAACAAAGCTTGTCGCTGATTTTCCGGATCGCTTCACTGGAACCAAGGAAATTCCTGAATTTCTGTGTATAATCAATGGATGTGGAGTTAAAAATGATGTGATTATGGATATGGGCATGATCCGTATGGGTAGCAACAACAAATTGATACTTGCCCTTGGTGAAGCTCATGGCCAGCTCAAAACCGATCTCCTGTGCCTTCTCCGGCGTGATCTCGCCAGGCTTAAAGGACTGCCGGATCTGATAGAGCACAATGTCACTTTTCTTCTCATCACTGCGGCCAATGTAGGTCTCATATTCTTTTTTGCAAAGCAGCATCTCTCCAGCAGCGGTTTCCGGTTCACAGCCATAGGCTTTGACGAGCTGGCCGCGGTTGGTTTTATCAGGATTGATGGCATAGGAAAGGCGCTCATGTACCGTGTGGGCCACGGTTTGACCTTTGATGACATGCATGGGGATTAATCTCGTGGTTGCCACAGCGGACACCTCCTTCCAAAAGAAAAAGGCGCAGCAGATTGCTCCACCGCGCCCGTCACAGGATCATACTTCTTTTCCTCAAATAGCTTTCAAAGAATCATTGAATACGCCAAGCAGCTCAACCAGGAATGCTGCGATCAGCGGTAGTCCGAAGGGACTGATCAGCCAGGCCAGGCCCATCAATCTTAGACCTTCCGGGACATTCTGCAGCAGCACCATGGTTCCCAGCGCGATGGCAAAGCAGACAAAAGCCACGATCCCCAGCACCATGGTGGACAGCTGGCATAGCAAACGGCAGGCTGCAACAAGGATCGTTAAAGCCAGTGTGATTGGGAATAAGAACAGCTTGATGAGAAATCTCATGCTGCACACCTCCATCCTTCAGAAAATTTTCTTCTACCCTGATCGTAGCAAGGAATACAAAGGTCGTCCATGTTGTCGATAAAAATTTTTAGTCTATGGTGGAAAGGCGGGTCATGATCTGATCCGCCTTTTCCCATACACTCTTTAGGCTGCTCTGGATATCCTCAATATCGGCTTCATAGATGCGCCCGGTATCATGCGCCCGCTTGGCGTATTGATTCAGGTTGTTGCTGCTTCTTCGAAGGAGCGATACCAGTTCAGAAATGTCGGAGAGGTCCAGCCGGACCACATAGCCGTCAATGGCCATCTTCCTGATGTAGGCCCCCATGTTTTTTGTCCCAAGCTGGCGCATCTTTTCTTCAATCAGCGCCTTTTCACGCTCGTTGACCATGATAATAATGGGGATCTGACGCTTCCTGTTTGCCAAATCATCACCTCCTCAAGTGCACCACCCTTCTGCAGCAGATGCCCCGCTTTAGTCGTCTTCTTCCTTGTAGTCGGGAACCAGGATCAACTCTCCGTATTCCTGATCACTCATGGCTGACAGCTTCTTCAAAGCACTTTGGACAAGCCCGGCAAGCTCTGCGTCTTCAGGACCAAGCTTCAGGACGATTTTTTCAAGCCCTGCCATCAGTCCAGCCCGGGTGCCGGTATCATAAATACACATGAGGTTAATCTCTTCAATACTGAATCTATCCATCTTCATCTCTCCATTTCTGCAGGTTTGTGAGGCAGCGTTTTGCTGATCTCCGGTTTCTCAGAAGACTTTTTCAGCCGCTGCTTTACGGATTCTTTCTGGGGATTTTTCTTTTCATGACCTTCGACAGCCTCTCTGGATTTATCCATGTCTTTGAGAGAAACGTTATTGATCAGGCCATCAAATTGATTGTCATTCTGCTCCATCGTATCCTCAATGCTCCGCAATGGATTGATGGGTTTGAGGAACTCCGGAACTTCCTTGAAGCCGATGGCATCCACATAATGAGCCGTGTGCTCACCGTTCTGCTTCAAGACGATGACATCGCTCATGGACAGGCTATGTCCGGTGAAGTCCTTGGGCCGATCCTCATTGAATTTTTCATAGATGCCGTTCAGCGTCCCATTAGTGTCGGCAGCCGCCTCAAAATGTCCGGTGTAGGTCAGATCATAATTCTTATAGTCCACAGTCAGACCGAGCTTCTGCAGGTGATACAGGCTCTCAAATTGATGGTTGCGCAGATTCTCGTCGTTTTTCAGTTGGTAGATAGCGTAGGTGTCATCCGAACCAGTGAGGAATTCCACCTCCTGCTGGCGAGGAGAAGGATTCTCATCAGTCCCCGTCTTTTCGTCCAGTTGACCGATATCTGCTGCAGCGATCCCGAGCTCCTGGGTGATTTCCTTAAAATGGCGGTCGATGTCATCGATGAGCTCTGCTGAAGTCTTGCTGATGGTTTCAAGCGATGCCTTCAGCTCGGGCAGATCCTTGTCCTTGCTCCAGGCAGCGATGTAGCCAAAGCTGTTCTCGTCTGTTGCGATGCCATAATAGGCACATACCGCAAAGGAAACACTCTCTGCCTCCACTTCTTCGGTTCTCCGATCCTTGGGCTTTTCCGGTGTTTTGCCAGCTTCTCCATGATCTTGAGCCGCGTCAGGCTGCAGATTGTGAAGCTTGGCGTGAGCGATCTCATGGATTGCCGCAGAGACTGTCTGGATCTCACTCATGTCTTCTCGAATGGCGATCTTTTGTCTGCCCTGGCTGAAATAGCCGTCGGTACTCTCCGGCATGGCTTCGAAGGAGATGGGAACCGGGGAGGATCGCTTCAGAGCCTCCATGAAAACATCGAATTGCTTGACGTCACCGGTCAGTGTGCCTGCCAGCTGGGGAAGGGGCTTCCCGTCCGTCTGGGAGACATCAAAGACTGAGACGACCCGAAACCGGGGGATCTTGATCTCCACTTCCTCCGTCAGTGTCTTGCCAGTAACATCCCGCAGGGGTTTCTGCGTCACAGGATCAAGCTTTTCAACTTCCTTTTTCGTTTTAACAGGGGCTGGGGCAATGATTCGGATGCCTTTTTCACCCTTCAGCACATTGCGCTGGAACTGATCCTGCCAGCGGTTGTATCCAGCGACCAGTGTGGCATCCGGCTTTTGCATGGCGATCAGGATCGTATTGTTCAGGGAATAATGATGGAACCTCGACATGGTGCGCAGGTAGTCCTGGTATTTATCGCCGCTGAAAAAATCACGGATGCCTTGTTCCAGCTTGTCCGTGATTTCCTTAAGGCCATCCTTGATGTTATTTCCGGGTGCCGCCTGAGCCGACGATTCTCTGACCTTTTCCTTTTGGCCGTAAGCAGCTGGAGCTTCCAACACGCCGTGGGCCTGGAAAGAGTAGACATCCTGCTGATTGATTCCATTGATGATCAGGTGATCCAGCACCTGGATGCCCAGAAGATTCCCGGTTTCCTTCAGCCTTTTTGTCACGGTAAGATCTTCGGAGCTTGGCGTCAGATCGCCGGATGGGTGATTGTGACAAAGGATCACGGCATTAGCCTTATTGACGATGGCATTTCGGAAGACCTCCCTGGGGTGGACGATGGAGCTGTTGATGGTCCCAAGGGATACAACCTCATGATCGATGACACGGTTCTTGGTATTGAGGAAGGCCACAACAAAGGCTTCCTTGTCATGGACCTGATCCATCACCGAGCGAAAGAAGGCCGCTGCTGCATCCGGTGAATTAATGACTGGATTTTTCGTGTTGATGCTGCTGCTCATGCGGTAAAGATCCAGAAAGGCTTGATGCTTTTCCCTCTGTGCAGGTGTGCTCAAAAGCTGGGTGGCGTTCTCCACCAAAGCGCCGATGCCTTTTCTCTGGGCGTATTCCAGCGCGTCATCCTCCTTGACGCCAATGATCCGGGCAAAGGCCTGGACATAGCGAAGTTCATCCGTGTTATTCATCGCTATCCACCTCCAGCTCGGCCATCATCTCAACTAAGAGAAACAGATCTCCCAGCTTGTCGGCATCTTCCGGTGTTGCAACATATTCTTCCGGATTTTCCCAGAGCTCCAGCAGATTATCCGTGCTCACCTCAATACCGAGGAGAGCCTTGATCTGTTCTTTTACATTCATGATTTTTCCATCCTTTCCTTGGATTTTGTTGACGTTTTGTCCTTAGCCTTGGTTTCACCAGACGTGAATTCAAGCCTGAAATTGACGTACTTTCCGCCGGTATCCTCCATGACGATCCGGGCATCATAGGTCTTATGCGTCTTGGGAGAATAAAGATTTTTCATCAGGATGCTGCCTTCCTGAAGCAGAGAAGCAGCCACCTCGCGTGTCAGTGTTTTTTTCTTGTCCTTGAAGAACCGGTTGTCCTTCCAGAGGGCAAATTCACAGGTTTTGTTCTGGCAGAAAAAACGACGTTCCCCTTCCAGCACCTGATCCTGGCAGCGCGGGCAGGGTCCGATGCTTTCCGGATTCAAGGCCAGCTCGCCGGGGGTTTTAGAGACCGCCCGATAGGTTCTGACCAGATCCTTCAAGTGCTGAGTGATCTCCGCCATGAAGATCTCAGGTGAGAGCTGACCCTTTTCAATGCGCTTCAGCTTTTCCTCCCATTCCGCCGTCATCTGAGGGGATTTGATCTGCTCTGGCAGGATCGTGGCCAGAGCAACTCCCTTATGGGTGGGCTTCAGGGTCTTGAGCTTTTTGTCGCCTCGGCGCTCTACGAGCTCAGTCTTGATCAATTTTTCCAGGATGCCTGCCCGTGTGGCCGGAGTCCCCAGACCTTTTCGCTCCGCATCCTCTGGCAGGTCTTCAAGGCCAGCATTTTCCATAGCAGAGAGCAGCGTATCCTCGGTAAACGGCTTGGGTGGCGTGGTTTTCCCTTCATCCAGCCGGACGGAGACCGAATCAAAGCGTTGATCCTTTTCCAGTTTGGGCAGAGTGGCCTCCGTTTTCTTCTCAGATTTTCGAGTGGCAAGCGTGCTGCGATAATGCTCCTCCACAGACTTCCAGCCGGACTGCAGGATTATCTTTCCCTTGGCGGTGAAGAGTTGGCCAGAGCAGTCCAGAACGACCGTCGTTTCTGAATACCGATGAGCTTCTCCGGTGGCTGTGATGAGACGTATGGCCAGAACCTTCAAAAGCTCATGTTCGCCTTTGGGCAGACTTTCCTGGCTATTTTCCTTCAGAGCAGGGGTCGGGATGATGGCGTGATGGTCGCTGACCTTGGAATCATCCAGCAGCTGCTTCAGATCCGTCGAATATCCCTTCGTCAGACTCTCCGGCAAAACTGAAACTGCTGACTGAAGGACGCCTGCAGTGGACTGTGCCATATCAGCCGTCAGATAGCGGCTGTCGGTTCGGGGATAGGTGATGAGCTTTTTTTCATACAGGCTTTGGGCATAATCCAGCGTTTGCTGTGCTGTGTAGCCAAGAAGCCGGTTGGCTTCCCGCTGCAGGGTGGTCAGGTCATATAGCTTGGGCGGTTTTTCCGTTTTCTCCTGGCTCCTTACCTCAGTGACTGTGGCGGACTTTCCATGGCATTGAGCCAGGAGTTTTTCAGCCTCGGCCTTGATCTTTAGCTTTTCACCGGCTGCTTCAAAGCCGGTGAGCTTCAGCACAACGGTGTAGAATGGCTCGGACCTGAAATCTTGAATGACAGACCAGCGATCCACGATCATGGACAGCGTTGGCGACATGACGCGGCCGACATTGAGGGTCTGACGATACAAAACGGAAAAGAGTCTCGTTGCGTTGATACCAACCAGCCAATCCGCCTGTGACCGGCAGAGGGCAGATTGATAGAGCGGATCGTATTCCTTGCTGGGCCTTAGTTTCCTGAAGCCTTCGCTGATGGCCTGGTCCTCCATGGAACTGATCCATAGGCGCTTTACCGGTTTCTGACATCCCGCCTGGCGATAGACCAGACGGAAGATCAGTTCCCCTTCGCGTCCGGCATCCGTGGCGCAGACAATCTCCGTCACTCGAGTTTCACCCATCAGGCCTTTCAGGATCTTGAATTGCTTTTGTTTGTCCTTGGGCACCTGGTATTTCCATGGCTCCGGAAGGATCGGCAGATCCTCGAAGCGCCATTTGCTGTAGCGTTCGTCATAAGCGTCCGCCGGAGCAAGCTCCACCAGATGCCCCACGCACCAGGACACAAGATCGTCAGGACCTTCCATATAGCCGTCCTTGCGACTGGAAGCGCCAAGCACGGCGGCAATGGACTGAGCTACACTCGGTTTTTCAGCAATCACCAGTCTCATTTGTCCACCTTCCTTTTTTTGTTGGGTAGAATCAGTTCGCGGTAGCAGACACCGGTGCAGCAGTTGCCTTGAAGATAGCTGCAGCCATGGCAGGGATGGGTCTTGGGCAGGACAGGAGAGAGCTTCTCCTGCCGCTGCCTGGGCTTTTGCTTCATCAGCCGTTCAAAGGGACTGTCCGTAAAATGCGTCATTCGTCATCACGCTCCGATTCGGAATTTTCCTGATCCTCTTCAACCAGCAGTTTTTCTTCATAGTCGTCATCGTCATCAAAGCTGTACTCATCAAGATTGGTGTTTCCCTTGACGCTGGGCTTGGGCTTTCTCAGCTTGAAGTACCACAGTCCGCCGCCGCCCAGAATGACCAGGAGGACCATGAGGATCGGTACAGGATTCATGCTTTTTACAGGTGCGGGTTCCTCTGCTTCTGTTTCTGGCTCCAGAGTAGGCTCGGGTTCCGGCTCAGGTACGGTTGGTACAGCACCTTCACCCGGCAGGGGCTCCAGCGTGCCGTCTTCCTCCATCAGGGCTCTGAGGTCTGCTTCATCCACCAGGTTCAGGAAGTATACGTTATTTTCCTTGCCTGCCCGGTCGATGATCAGGTAGAAGGTGTTGCCCGCTTTGGTTTTGACCGTAATGAACTGCTTGTCTTCGGCCTGTTCTCCTTCCAGGTCATCCACAATGGTCAGGTTACCTTCCGGAGTCAGGGGCACAGCAGCTTCCGGTTCAGTTTCTTTGACGGGATCAGAGGGTGCAGGCTCGGTCGTCGGCACCACCACAGCTTCCTCTATCGGATCGGAGCTAGCCATATTCACCTTGGATTCGTCGGTCTGTGCATAGGCTGGGACGGAAAGGATAGAAAGGCAAAGCAGCATAGCAAACAGCATGGCCGAAGCACGAGGCCATTTCTTACTCATTTTCATTGGCGTTATCCTCCTGTGTTTTGAAATAATCGGGTGCTCCGCCTGTTTCGCGAAACACCCTGATGAATGCGGCCAGCTCTTCTGGAGTGGCCGAGACGCTGCGGACCATTTCCACGATCTCGGTCTTCTCCAGCTCGTCCTTCTGTGCCTTAAGCTCGATGAGTCTGGCCTCAAGGCTTTTGATTCGGTGGGTGATCTTATCGATCTCCTCCGTCAATTTTTGTATTTTGGGATTCATGGTTACCTCCTTGGCAAACGCCCGAAGGCGTAAAAATGGGATTGGAAATACGAGGTGTTCATGGAGGCATATTGGATGGGATTTCCGGCGTGGATCATCATGCCGTCGCCCACATAGATGGCCACATGGGACACCGGACCGATGCTGTCGTAAGTGCCGGTAAAGAACACAATGTCGCCGGGCCTGGCCTCCGAGGGTGGGATGATGGCACACTGGTCAAAGATGCCCTGGGCAGTAGTTCGGGAGAGTGGATAGACACCGGAATTTTTGAACACCCAGCAGACAAAGCCGGAGCAGTCAAAGGACGTCGATGGTGAGGAGCCTCCCCAAACATAGGGATAACCCAGATACTTTTCAGCTTCCTTGATCAGGGCCGCGAAGGTGGGATCTGACAGCGCTTCCGGCGGGATGTCATAATCGGTATAAGCACCGTTGGTGCCGCTTATAGCAGGTGGGGTATAGGCGTCTGTTCCCTCAATGAAGAAATATGGATTCAGGTACTGTCCGTTTATTGTCAGCTCCAGGTGGAGATGACTGCCGGTACTGGCTCCGGTGCTGCCCGCCTCGGCAATGGTTTGTCCACGAAGGACACTCTGGCCTTCGGTCACAAGAAGGGTGGCGCAGTGCGCATAAGTGCTGCGGTAGCCGTCCTCGTCCTCAATTACCACGTAATGTCCATAGCCGCTGGCGTCATAGCCGACCCTGACCACAACACCGTCATGGATGGACTGGATTGGTGTCCCAAGGGGCACTGACAGATCCAGTCCGCGATGGATTTGAAGCTGCTGGGTGATGGGATGGACCCGCCAGCCATACAGACTGGTGACATGCCTTGGCCAGTTGAAGGAAAAGGGATTGGCGAAATACTGCTTGTTGCCCCTCGTTTCCATATACACGAGATACATTTCCCGCTGGTCCGCGTTCATGCGGGGATAGACCACGGAATACAGGGACTTGCTGCTTAGGTTGACATTCAGGATATAAAAGTTATAGGGAACCTCCACTTCATAGCGGTCACGAATGAACTGAACCTCGCCAGTTTCCGGATCCGTCACGGTATAGGTCCGGTAACGGGTCTCCGTGCGGTAGCGTACCTCAACTGTCTCGGTGATATTTAAGGTGTACATGACTGAGAAGACGGATCTCAGCTCGGCTACGACCTCAGCATAGGTGAAGTCCTCATACCGCGCTGTCAGGTAGGCGATCAGCTCATGGGGATCATGGCCTATGGGATCGACGGTGTAGCAGTATTCGTCAAAGCCGGGATAATCCCGTTCAATATTGTTTAAGTCATACTGAAGCGCTGCCTCCAGCCGGGTATACTCAAGATCCGCAGCGGTGATGTCCTCATCAGAGGCGGTATAGGATGTGCTGAGAAAGGCGTTGAGACCACCAACTGCAATCTGAGAGCAGCTGGATAGGGTATTCATAATCAGTACCACTGCAAAGAAGATGCCGATGGTCTCGAGAACAACTCTACTGTGTCTGCCTATGAAGGCTGCGGTCTTCTCCGCAGCCGCCTTGGCCTTTTTAGCGGACTTTATGGCAGTCTCCGCCGCCGGGTAGACGGACTGAGTACGGCTGGCAGCTTTGGCAGAAGCATACTCTTTCTTGATGGCCCGTTTTTGCTGCCACCGGGACAAGGGACTCGTCGAGAATGATGACTTCTCCCGGGATGCCTGTTTCTGAAGATGGCTGATATTGGCCTGGTCCAGCTTATTCTCCGCTTTCAACGCTTTACGCTGATGCTTCAGGACGTGGGAGCGATGGGCATTCTGAGCCGTTCGGACGGTGCCTTCTGCTGCTCCTTCCATTCGGTGGGCAGCTTCTACACCAACATTGTCATCCTCAGATGAGGTGATCTGCCGGTGGACCTCAGCTGCAGGCAGGGCAGTTGCTGCCGCCCTCAGCACGGACGGTGACTTTTTAACCTGAAGATCTTCGAACTGCAGCTTCACCGGCTTTTTCAGCGGGGTAAATTCAACATTCTTTTCATGCGTTCCCAGGGATTCCGGTTTGATTTTCTTTGTAGCTTGATTCAGCTTTTCGGAGGCCTTATCGACTCTTTCGATGGATTTCTTGAGTTTTGGGTTACTCCTTTCTTCCTCAGTAAACTTGAGTCTGGTGACGGTTCGCTTGGTTTTCCTGGCGCTCATGTCACACCCCCTTGACCTCAGCTGGCTTCGTCGTCATGATTCGGTAAAGCTCGGTATCCTTCGGGAAACGATCGGCAAAGGGCAGGATCACATTGCCATAGAACAACAGGCCTTCGCCCTCCCCGGAGTGGGTGACATAGGACAGCTGGTGGGGAGAGATGTTGAGCTGCTTGGCCAGGATCTGCCGGTCGCCGCCCGCCTGGTTCAGCATGTAGACGAAGTCGCTGTTTTCGAAAATGTTCTCGATTTCCCTGGAGGACAGCAGGTCCTTGACGTTCTGGGTGATGCCCGTGGGGATGCCGCCCCACTTTCTGAATCGCTTCCAGATCTCCACCGAGTAGGCGGCGGTCTGCTCCTCCTTAAGTAGCAGATGGAATTCATCGATGTAGTAGCGGGTGCTTCGGCCTTCAGCCCGGTTGGCAGTCACGCGTCCCCAGACCTGGTCCTGCACAATGAGCATGCCCAGCTTCTTCAGCTGCTTGCCCAGTTCCTTGATGTCAAAGCAGACCAGACGGTTCTGGATATTCACATTAGTCCTGTGGTTGAAGACGTTGAGGGAGCCGGTGACGTAGATCTCCAGCGCCGTCGCAATCAGCCGGGCTACCTTTTCCGGTTGCTCCAGAAGGATTCGGTGCAGGTCACCCAGAATGGGGACGTTCTCAGGCCTTGGCTCATTGAGATAGGCCTGATACACCATGCGCACGCAGCGGTCGATGACGGTCTTTTCAATAGGCTGGAGGCCTTCTCTGCCACCAACGATGAGCTCGCACAAGGATAGGATAAAGTCGGATTTCAGTGATAGCGGGCTTTCATCCTCGGAGTAGTTCAAATTTATATCCATGGGATTGATGTAATGTCCGCTGGTGGGTGAGATCTTGATGACCTGGCCCTTTAAGCGCTCCACCAGGGGGTAATACTCGCCCTCAGGATCGCAGATGGTAATGTCATCTTTGGTGATGAGAAAGGCATTGGCGATCTCTCGCTTGGCGGAAAATGACTTGCCGCTGCCGGGGGTGCCCAGGATCAGGCCGTTGGGATTCTTCAGTGCTTTCCGGTCCACCATGATCAGGTTGTTGGATAAAGCGTTGAGCCCGTAATAGAGCGGTTCACCATCCCGCTGGAACAGCTCCTGGGTGGTAAAGGGCACGAAGATGGCCGTACTGGAGGTGGTTAGGCCCCGCTGGATCTCGATCTGATTGTGGCCAAGGGGCAGGGATGAGTTGAGACCGGATTCCTGCTGGAAG
>Ga0302251_1001923_pt1 | contig 11192 bp, 5 predicted proteins | sample AAG_RA_Gln_MG_FD_193534 | JGI IMG/M metagenome (GOLD analysis project Ga0302251, IMG submission 193534) | Enriched activated sludge microbial communities from anaerobic digester in WTTP, New Holstein, Wisconsin, United States - AAG_RA_Gln | ecosystem: Engineered > Bioreactor > Anaerobic >...
TAACCTCATCAAATTCTCTCGATTATTACTGGAAAGTAACGAGTACAGGTTTCTCCGGCGTTCCTGCCAATTCTGTTTCTCATACCTACCGTTATGTTGATGCCGATATACGGGGTACTGAAGCCAACTATATCCCTGGCGTTTATCGCCCCTATAGCTGGACATACATAAATGATATATCACAAGTGGTAGATGCCAATAATGAAGTCCGTTTCTGGAATATAAGCAATGTTGATGGTGATTACACGGCTGGTGAAATATCAGCCTTTGGCACTGTGAAAGTTTTTTATAGCCGACAGAACGGCAATTGGGAGGATGTAAATACATGGTCGTCTGTAAGCGTGGGAGGTCCTGTCGATGGCGCTTTACCCGGCGCTTCTAACCCTGTGGTTATAGGCAATGGAACTACTTTGAATCATACTGTTACAATAACTGCAAATAGTAAAACAACAGGAGGATTGGAAATTAGGTCAGGTTCAGTACTTGATATTGGTACTACCACAGGGCATAATTTTGGGGGATTGCCTGATAGTAAGGTATTGGGTACCGGGAAAATTCGTATTTCTTCATCATCAGCCACTGCAACCTTTCCAACAGGTGATTTTGGTAATTTTTTAAGTAGTGGAGGAGGTGCTGTTGAATATTACTCCACAGGTACAACCAATTTCACCCTCCCTGCTTCAAAAACCAATTATAATAATCTGATTATCTCCCCAGCAAATGCACAAACTATAACCTTCCCAAATATCAATTTACGTATTTATGACGATTTGCAAGTAAGTGGAACGGGTACCGGAGTTGCACAGTTTAATTCTGCTGCTGCCCAAACTCTAACTGTCGATAGTAACCTGATTGTCAATGGTGGAATATTGCGTTTTATGAATAATAATAATGCTCAAACGGTAAATGTAAATGGCGATATAAACATTGCTTCGGGTGCTACATTTGATGTTTCAACAGCAACCAATGCCACTAACATCCTTTATATATACGGCAATTTAAATAACAACGGTACTTTTGATATGTATGGCAGTAACACTGCCCGTGTTACCAATGTTTTCTTTAAGGGTGATGTAAATAGAGTAATTTCAGGCACAGGGACCAATGAGTTTAACTACCTGTATGTTGATAAGGGAAGTTCACGAAATACTATCCTGAATGTTACAGCCAATAATCTGACATTGCAGGGAACGGGAACGGCGCTTATTTTAAACAATGGGACATTTCGTATTTCCAATTCTTCTTTAAATATGACTCTTTCAAGCACCACTGCATTTACTGTTCCCAGCACAGCTGCCCTATCGGCCTATGATGGAACTGTTAATATTGGTACCACCAACAATGCAGGTGATTTAATTTTGAATGGCCGTCTCGAAATTATTAATAATGGAAAGGTAAATATCGGGCAGTTGGGTCAGACCTATAACAATGACATAGAATATGCTTCGGGTGGAAATCCTGAAATTATTGTTGCCGATAATGGCTATTTATTTGTAAATGGACAGGTTAGAAGATCCCTAACCATTTCATCCGGTTCATTAAATTATTCTCAAAGTGGAAATTCAACGGTGATTATTGATGGACAAGCTGTTAGTAATACCCGTGCAATGTTTGAAATTTTAAATGACGGTACTTTCAATATGTCGGGAGGTACACTTACCATTTCACGCAATTTTAACAATGCCTCATATAATGAACTATATATAAATCCAGCAACCTATTCGGTTACAGGAGGTACTGTTAGACTTGGCTCGGCAGCTGCTGCATCAGGTTCATCATTTAACTTTGTATCATTGGCTCCTTTATGGAATCTGATAATTGATGCAAAAACAACCACAAAAATTGCCAATTTACGGGTATCTTCATTAAATATTTTAAATAATCTCACAATAGAAGACAATTCAGAGTTTCATGCCAATGGCTTCGACGTTACTATTGGAGGAAATCTCGCCAATAATAATCTTAATTCAGCATCAGGTATTTCAAACGGAGGATATCAGCCGGGATCATTAACTCAAACTACTACATTTAACGGGGCTTCAGCTCAGACACTTACAGGGAATGGGGCTAACCTCACCAATTTTGGCAATCTGGTTGTTAATAAAACAGATACCCTTAATCTTGCTTCCAACAGTAATGTTCGGGTAAATAATAATTTTAGCCTGATTTCAGGGACTCTGAATGATGGAGGTAACAATATTACCATTATTGGTGATATCTATAATTCTGCAGTTCATACCAGCCCTCTTTCTACTGGGGGAATTATTCTTAATGGCTCCTCAAAACAGGAAATATCAGGTAATGGCAATGGTACTTTTGGAAATGTCCAGATTAACAACTCTGTTGGCATTAATCTGGTTGATAATTCTACTATTAATGGAGTTCTAACCTTTACCGTTGGAAATCTGTATATTGATGACTATTTGCTCACACTTGGTCAAAATGCTTCTATTGGCGGCACGCCCAATGTAAACAGTATGATTTTATTGAACGGCGTTATCAGCGATCAGGGGGTTAAGAAATTATATCCTTCTGGAGCTTACGACTTTACTTTTCCTATTGGGGTAAGTGGTAAATATACTCCGGCAAGATTTAATGTAACTTCTAATGGAGCTGCAGGGAATATTATAATACGGCCAATCAATTATAAGCATCCCGCCTTGAGTGGCGGAGGCACATCAAACAGGCTTGATTATTACTGGTTTGTGACTTCCGGTGGTTTTAGTAATCCTGTTGTTGAACATACTTATTACTATGATGATGTGGATATAAAGGGAAATGAAAATACTTATGTTGCAGGTCGTTTTATTGGAAATACTTGGACTCCAACCTATTTATCAAGTGACAACACTATAAATGCTCCATTAAATACAATTAATATTTTACCCTCAGGCGGTGTTGGTTATATTGATGGAGAATATACTGCTGGCGATGCACCTAATTTTGTTAATTTACCAGTTTACTACAGCCGTAATGCTACGTTGGGAGGCAACTGGACCGACCCCAATGCATGGACATTAAATTCAGATGGTTCCGGTGGTCCAGCACCTTCATATCCGCAAGGTAATCCGGTAGTTATTCTTTCTGGCCATACTATTACAATGGATGCAAACACGCAAAATGCCTATTCGGTTACTATTAATGGTACACTAAAAATTGGAACCACCTTATATCATAACCTTGGACATATCAAAGGAGGTGGAACCCTTCAGATAACAAGTACTACCCCTAGTACAGACGGCGTTTTTGTTTTTCCGGGTGGTGAATTTGACGATTTTATGAATAATGCTACAAGTACTATAGAATTGACAAATAATACTGCAACGCCTGCTTATTTGCCTCTTAAACCTGGAAATGATTACAAGCCCTATCAGCATGTAATATTCTCAGGAAGTGGAATTAAATATGTTAGTGCAGACGATTTGAAAGTCCTTGGTAATTTGATAATCAGAGGAGGTACTCTCGATGATACCAAATTCAATAAAAATATTACCGTTCTTGGTAACTGGATAGACAGTACCACTACGGCTTCTGGAGGATTTGTTCCCGGTTTGGGGACAGTATTCTTCAAAGGCACTGCAGCTCAAACTATGAAAGTTGTTAATGCCACTACTACTGAGCAGTATTATAATTTAAGTGTAAATAACTCAGCAGAATTAACAATAAGTGGAAACGGTCAGGCTGCTGTTGGACAATATCTTTATCTTACCAATGGTGTTATTACCACCAATGCTACCAATCTGTTGACTCTTACAAATAGCAGTACCTCCGTTGTAGTGGGTGGCAGTAGCAGTTCGTTTGTTAATGGTCCTTTAAGAAAAAATATTCTTTCAAATTCTTCTTTTAATTTTCCAGTAGGTGATACTTCTCGATATGGTAATGTTTATGTTTCCTCAACTTCTACGGGGGGCTATTATATTGCACAGTATTATAATCATAATCCTGGAAATGACGGAATGGATCCAAACAGTAAAATTAATCCTGTAGATGCTGTTAGTAATACGGAATATTGGAGAATAAATGGGCCTACTGGTGCAACAGCCAATGTTCGTATTCGATGGGATTCGCAAAGTGGGATAATTCCTCCCGATGCAGGAAGCCGAACTAAATTGCGTATTGTTGAATGGAATGGAAGTGCATGGGAAAACCGTGGGAATGTTATTAATGATGGCGGTGTGAACTCGGGTACTATTCAAACAAGTGCTGTTGTGGCCATTAACGGAGATCATTATTTTACTATTGGTGTTGAAAGCCTTCCAACAGCCACTATAACCAGTGGTAATTCAAGTATTTGTGATGATGGCTCTTCAACAAATATCAGTATAGATCTTACCGGTGTAGCACCATGGTCAATTAAATATAAAGTAAATGGTGCAAATGAAACCACTGTCAATAATATTGCTGTTTCTCCCTATATGCTGGTAGTTTCAAATGCTATTGAACCACTTGCTTCTGGCGGTCCTGGCAATTATGTATTCAATATCTCCTATGTACGTGATGCAACAGGAAGCACTGGAGTACGTGATTTCACCAAAACAGTGACTATTACCCTTAATGAATCACCTAATCCTGTTGTTACTGGTAATACTACTGTTGCTATAAGCGAAGCAGGGGTGGCATATCAGTCTGGGACAGGCAATATTTCTGGCCATACGTATTATTGGGAGGTTTCTTCAGGGGCTTCAATTACTTCAGGACAGGGAACCTACAGAATTTTAGTTACGTGGCCTTCCTCATCAGGTACTGGTTGGGTCAAATTAACAGAAACGGTTACTACGGGAGGTTGTTCAAAATTCAACCAGCTTAGCGTTCAGATAACTGATATTCCAAGTCCTCATGTTACCGGTCCAACACCTGTTTGCAATGGGATTACAGCAACATACAGCACTCCTCATGTTGGTACTCACACATACCAGTGGAGTTTACCGGATGGCGGTGGTTCCATTATAGGTAGCAGCATTCTTAATAGTGTTGATGTCCAATGGAATTCAACTGGTATTTTTAGAGTTAAGGTGATTGAAACAGGTTCGGAATCAAAAGAAGATTATATGGAAGTTACTGTTAATCCTTTGCCATTAAATACTTTTACAGTAAGCGATCCATCAATATGTTATGGAAGTACAGCAAATATCATAGTTTATGCTACTTCGCCGGGATTATCATTTCAGCTGAGAAACAATACTGATAATAGTAATGTTGGTTCCCCTGTAAGTTCTGGACCTGGAGGCGATGTTACTATCAATGTTTCTCCTGTCTCAACAACTGTTTATAATATTCTTGCAACAAATGAATATGGCTGTTCACAGCAGCTAACGGATTTATCAACTGTTTCAGTCAAGGAAAGGCCAACGGCTTCCATTGCTGTTGATGGTGGTTTTAACCCCATCTGCGATGGTGACAACACCCAGATGACCATCACCCTGTCGGGTGGAACTTCACCCTACAGCTTCAGCATCACCGATGGATCCCACACCGATAGTATTACCGGCGCAACTTCTTTACCATACACATATTCTCCCACAACTTTCCCAATTTGGACTGGGCCGGGGAGCAACAACACCTACACCTACTCCATACCCACCGTTACCTCGGCAAACGGATGCACAAACAGCGGTTCAAACACAGTTGACGTTACCGTTTACAAGGTACCGGAAACAGGTCCGGAGTATCATATCCCTAACAACATGGGCTTTTAAATTCAATATTACTGCTAAAACAAAAACTACCACAGCAATACTCACAGTAGTGTTGTGGTAGTTTTTTTTAAGAGTGTTGCCGGTAGCCAAAATTGGTTGTCTAAAGTGTAATTGAAACAATTTTATACTTTTGTAGCTGATATGAACGCCTCATGAGCAGTCTTCCCGAAAAGCGTATTGTTGATTTCATCAACGAGCACCATGTTCTCACTCTGGCCACCAGCTTTGAGGAGGAACCATGGTGCGCCAGCTGCTTTTACGTCTATATGCCTGAGGATAACTGCTTTGTATTCACCTCCGATTTTAACACCCGGCACATCCAGCAGGCAAGCCATAATATTTATGTGGCCGGAAACATTGTATTGGAAACCAGCGTGGTGGGAAAGGTGCAGGGAGTTCAATTCCAGGGAATCATCAGCCAACCACAAAACGAGCAGTACGAAAAGGCGAAAAAAGCCTATCTGAAGCGATTTCCTGTGGCAATGCTTATGGATACCCACATCTGGGTGGTTGACGTTACCTACATAAAGATGACCGACAACCGATTGGGCTTCGGGAAAAAGTTGATCTGGTCGAAGAATATTGCCTTTCAAAAGTAAACCTCCACTTGCGGGAAAACTTTACCGGCCCGTTGATTTGGTTGAAATTACAGGAATAAGGGGATAGTAAAAAGTAATTCTTAGCGGAGTTAAATTTAAGATTATGGCGATAATCCAGCTCGAAAATATGGAATTTTACGCCTACCATGGGTGTTTTGCCGAGGAGCAGGTGGTAGGCAACAGGTTTCTGGTTGACGTAACCGTTGATGTTGATACCACCAATGCCCAGCATACCGATAGGATTGACGATACGGTTAACTACCAGCATGTTTATAACGTGGTAAACGCTGAGATGCAGGTAAAATCAAGGCTACTTGAGCATGTTGCCGAAAGAATTGCGGCAGCCATTCATGGCTCTTTTCCCCAGGTAAAAAGCGTAAGGGTTAAGGTTTCAAAGATGAACCCTCCGCTGGGGGGCAGCATCGAAAGGGTGAGCGTTACCCTCGACAGGGACTTTCCGCTTTAGGAGGCGTTGAATTTTGCCGGAATGTTATTTTTTGTATCTTTGCCGCCACAAGTAAAAGGGTACCGTGGCCGAGGGGTTAGGCGCTGGTCTGCAAAACCATTTACAGCGGTTCGAATCCGCTCGGTACCTCTTCTGTAAGCCCCCGTGGGGGCTTTTTTATTTCTTAACGTGCAGCCCACACTCCCGTGTGTCCTGGTTCTCCCACCACCAACGTCCTGCCCTGATATCCTCTCCGGGCATTACTGCCCTGGTGCATGGTTGGCATCCAATGCTTGGGAAACCCTTATCGTGAAGCGTGTTGTAGGGTACGTGGTTTTCACGGATGTAACTCCAAACCTCATCCTCTGACCAGCCAATAAGCGGGTTTAGCTTGATAAGACCATTTTCCTCATCCCATTCCACCAGCTGCCCGTCGGCTCTTGTGATGGTCTGACTACGTCTTAACCCGCAAATCCAAACATCAAGTCCCTGAAATGCCTTTTTCAGTGGCTCTACCTTTCTTACATGGCAGCACTCCTTCCTGTTTTCAACACTTTCGTAAAACAGGTTAATTCCCTTTTCCGTAACCATCCTCTCCACCCTGCCGGCCTCGGGGAAGTAAACGCTGATGGAAATTCCATACCTAAGGCAGGTTTTCTCCATCAGCTCGTAGGTTTCGTAGAAAAGCCTTCCGGTGTCAAGCGTGAATATTTTGGTAGCTGGGTCAATCTTCACCACCATGTCGGTAAGCACCTGATCCTCAGCGCCAAGGCTCGATGATAGCGCTATCCGCCCCTTATACTCCTGAATAAACCATTTAAGCAATTCCTGAGGCGTTGCTTGACCAAACCGCTCGTTTAACAATCGAATTCTGTCGTTCGTCATTATGCTGAAATTGAAAGGTTTAAAAAAAAATACAACTCGTCAAAAATACTCATCATTTTTATGTAAATAACTTGACTTTCAATATGAAAAATGTATTAACTTGTATTGATACAAATTAGACAATAAACGATAGCTAAACAATTTAAAGAGAAAAAGGATGAAACATTTCTTCACGCTAATTTTAACGCTATCCATGCTAGCCGGGTACTCCCAGGAGGTGGCCATGCAGGTGCTGGCCGCGGCAGGTGGATACTACTTGAATGCTGGGGCGGGCATGTCGCTGAGTTGGACGCTGGGTGAGCCGGCCTACACCACGCTAACCTCTTCGGAGGTAATCCTTACCCAGGGGTTTCAACAGGGTAACCTTCTCGGAACGGAGATCGAAAAACCAGTCGCTGGCAAAGGGGACATCCGGGTTTACCCAAATCCAGCCTCCAGTGAGGTGAGCATTGCTGTTGCGCTACCTAACACCAAGGGCAATGCTACCGTGGAAATCTTCGACATAACCGGACGCATGGTAAAAAGCACGATTGTGGCGATCACTGGACATGAACCCTGCAGGCTTGATGTGTCCAAACTTCAGCCGGGAATCTACCTGTTGAGCCTAACCCTGGAGAATTCCCATGACGTGCGGGTGGTAAAGCTGGTGAAGAAGTAGCAGCCATGCAGGATATGGAGTAATAATAATTTTCTAAAAACAAAAACTATGAGAATTAAAGGTGGCCTTTTAACAGCAGTTCTGGTAATGGTGTTCTGCATTAGGGCGAGTGCCCAGGCACCTAACGGAATCAGCTACCAGGCCGTCCTGCGGGATGCGGACGGAAAAGTGTTGGCTAACCAGGCTGCAACGCTCAGGCTGAGCCTAAGTGGCAGCGATGGCGCTACGATTTACTACAGCGAGACCCAAAGCGTGCTGACCGATGCGCTGGGTATGGTGAAGGTGGTTTTTGGAGGCGGGCAGCTGGAGACAGGAAGTTTTGGAGCAGTACCCTGGTCGTCGGGCGGACCAATCCATCTTAAAGTAGAGGTAAAGCTCGATGGGCAAACAGCCTACACCCAAATGGGGAGCGAGCAGCTGCAGTCGGTACCCTACGCCTTAGCTTCGGCCGATGGAGTTGGTGGTAGCGGAACCAAGGGAACATTGGCCATTTGGGATGGTGCAAAAACACTAGCCGACCTGCCCAACATGACTTTCAGCAACAGCCTGTCGGTGGTGGGTAGCCCCACGGCCAACCCCGACGACCCGATATTCGAGGTGAAGAACAGCAACGGGGATATAATTTTTGGCGTGTACCAGGAGGGTGTCCGCATCAACATCAAGGACGACCCCATAGGTAAGGGTCTAAAGGGCGGCTTTGCCGTGGGTGGCCTCACCAACCAGACCAAGGCGGGGCCGGTGGAGTACCTGCGCATCACGCCCGATAGCGCCCGCATCTACGTGAAGCAGGAGACAGGAACCAAGGGGTTGAAGGGGGGATTTGCCGTGGGCGGCCTCACCAACCAGGTTAAGGGGGTGGTATCGCAGAACCTGCTGTTCCTGGCACCCGACTCTGCCCGCATCTACGTGAAGGAGGACGGCACAAAGGGCGTTAAGGGAGGCTTTGCCGTGGGCGGATTAACTAACCAGACCAAGGGAAACTCTGCACAGCTTATTCACCTGAACAAGGAAAACTACCTGATTGGGCATAGAAGTGGGGAAAACCTGGTGGATGGTTCAGGCATTTACAACTCAATTTTTGGGTATAATGCCGGTATGTCGCTCACAACCGGTCGTAACAATGTTCTTATTGGCACAAAGGCTGGATACTCCATTAATACTGGATACTCCAATATAGTGATGGGCAACATGGCCGGAAGTACAATTGACAACGGTTCCCAGAACATTATAATCGGCGATTCGGCTGGCTTGAGCGGAAAGGGATATCGTGCCATTATCATTGGAAACAAAGCCGGGAAAAATGCGGGGAGTTTTTATGAAGCTACCTTTATTGGCAACGGGGCCGGAGCCAACGATGTTAGCTATTTCCCTAACACTTTCATAGGCAACATGGCCGGCTACAACAACGCTTCCGGTATGCAAAATACCTTTATTGGAAATAGCGCTGGATATAGCAATACAGTGGGGAATAGTAATATTTTTATAGGGAACTACGCAGCATACAGTAACACCTCAGGTGGTCAAAATGTTTTTGTTGGTGAGGTAGCCGGTTATAGCAACACAACCGCAGGCGGAAATACTTTTGTAGGATACCACTCAGGCTATAGCAATACTACTGGACATGGAAATTCGTTTTTCGGCAACTACTCAGGTAACCAGAATACCAGTGGTATTAATAATACCTTCATAGGGAATGGATGCGGAAGTTTTAACGTTGAAGGAGAGGACAACACCTTTGTTGGTCAACAGGCAGGTGGTAGTATTAGCCAAGGATTGGGTAACTCCTTTTTTGGGCAATCAGCAGGGTTGGCCATTACTAGTGGAGATAATAATTTATTTGTTGGAACAGGAAGTGGATACTATAAAACCTCTGGAAGCAACAACGTTTTTATAGGTAACCATGCAGGTGCGTTAAACTCCACGGGTAATAGTAATGTATTTATTGGTTACAGGGCGGGTTTCGATGCCCTAGGTTCCAACAGGCTTTACATCAGCAATTCGGATGTAGATTCTACGCAGGCAATTATATTCGGCCGTTTCGACGCCAAAGAGCTAGCCCTTAACGCAAAAGTAGGAATTGGCACCCTCACACCCGATAAAAACCTCACTGTAGAGGGCGATGCCCGGGTAACGGGAAACATTTACTATGGTGGAATAGGTGATACTACTTTTTATAATAAACCCGACTTTGTTTTTGGCTCGGGGTATGCCGATTACTTTACCCCAACGGAGGTTGACCGCTATATTAACAGGCACGGTCATCTGCCATGGCTTACCCCGGCATCAAAGGAGAATGATGGGGTTAACCTTACCCGTATGCAGTTCGAAACGGTTGAAACGGTTGAAAACCTTCAGCTGCAAATAATAGAGCAGCAGAGGAAGATTGACGAACAGCAGGACGAAATCGAACAACTCAAAGCCGAGCTGAAGGCCATTAAAAAGATGTTGCAGAATAAGTAAGCAGAATAAGCTGCTCAATTATAGGAAAAGCCAGCGTACGCTGGCTTTTTTACTATACTAGTCGTATTGTTGTAACCCCAGGGGAAATATAAAAAAGTGGGTAAGCTACTTATATCGCACCGCTACAACCACCTTACCCTTGCTACCTTCCGGTCCTGGGGGGGTTCAGCAGGAGCTGGTCGTATAAGACTTACCCACTGCAAAGGTAATATATTTTACAGGAGAAGTCAAACCCATTTAGCACATTTAACTATAAACTTTTGCTGGCTTTAGGAATGAAAAGGAAATGATTTAAGTTGAACGATTGGGTGCGTCAGTAGAAGGACATGTTTCGCCAAAAGTCGGACAGGTTCGAGCCCTGAGCAGCTTCACAGGTGTTATAATGAGTAGTTCGACTGGCTCACTATAACACCAGCCAAACAACTCACTGTAACACCTATCGAAGGGTG
>Ga0302251_1001925_pt1 | contig 11185 bp, 13 predicted proteins | sample AAG_RA_Gln_MG_FD_193534 | JGI IMG/M metagenome (GOLD analysis project Ga0302251, IMG submission 193534) | Enriched activated sludge microbial communities from anaerobic digester in WTTP, New Holstein, Wisconsin, United States - AAG_RA_Gln | ecosystem: Engineered > Bioreactor > Anaerobic >...
TTATCCTGATGCATTCTAATTTTCTTTTCAGATTATTCATATTAAGCAACTTTATCTTTATTTTCTTGGACAAAGCTTATTTTTACCCCTAAATATTTTTCAGCCAGATAGTAAAAGCTGCCCAGTTTTGCAATCGGGTTCTGAAATGAATTCCATTTTTTTAATAGGTAGGGGTTATCATTACTATAAGCGGGATTATTGGCAAACATCAGCCATAAATTCAATCCATCATTACCAAAAGCATTTTTTATTGCATATCCCATTTTTATCCAATCAGAATACTCTATTTTTTGAGCTCTCTCATTAAAGCTTTCAATTAAACACTTAACATTTTGATAATCAGAGGGGGAATAGCTTTTCGCTTCAGTTGGGCTACAATTACTGATAATAGTTTTTTTATAGCTTTCATATTCATATAGGACAGGACAGGTAGTATTTTGCATAATTAACTGTTTTGCAACAGGTGCTAAAGGGGAAGGATTAGGATTATATCTAAATATAGCATCCATAAGCGGGATGAGCTTATCGGGGTTATAATCCAAATCGCTTCTGTTTTCAGGCAAATTTATCCACTCATAATTACCACCTCCTATAACAGTGGAAGGCGGAGCAAAAATGAGACCTCCTTCAGCTCGGATATCAATACCTATATTGCTGTTTGTAGTGGTGAGCGTTTTACGCTGATAACGCTGTTTCCATAGTTCTGAATGTGACCAATTAAGATAGATATGCATACCTCCCGAAGGAGAAAGAGCACAACAATATTCGGCTATATCCAGCCCATATTCATCCAGCACATCGGAAAGAGTAGTATCAGTTTTATCAATGTCAATGACCATCAGTTGCGACACCTCTCCGGTGATGATGGCTATCGCATTATGCCATTCTTTAATTGCTGTGGAAGTAAACGATTGGTTCTTCCACGGCGGCATATTCGTGGTTACTTTTTTGCCATTTATCAATTGCAAAGTAAGCGGAACCATATTAAATCCCAGCTTCTCATAATAGAGCCAAGCATTAGATAAATCCACGGAAACAATTGCCTGGCTTTTCTCCTCATTGTTTACGTGTATTGGCTTATTGCCAGTAGGCGAATAAGCAGTTGTTTTGTCGTTTAGTTTAATAATATACTTTTTCATTTTTTTTATCTCCTATGTTATAATATTTTTCTTCTTTTCATTAACCATTTTATATATCATTTTGAGAAAAACAGTATTTTCTCTTGTTAGTGTTAACCTTATAATTTTGTTACCTCTCATACTAATATTTACTGAAATATATATTTTCATTTTTATATCCCACCTCTTTCCTGTTTTATTCACTCTCTGCATATAATAATAACCATAAAAATAGTTACCAATTTTTTGTCCAGTATTGTGGGGAATGTGCTAATATTTTTATTTAATTGATACTTGGAATTTATTTTCATATTCCCGAGATACCTGTAATTTCTCACTATCATATTAAATATAGAGGAGTTAAGAAATATGGCTTGGTTCAGCTCATCCATTTTTACTATTCCAACACATCATTAAGCCCCGGCGTAAACAGCGTTTTACAATTGCCACTGCTTCGCTGTAGCCGTCCTTTTCGGCTTGTTTCAGCAGGGTGTCTATATCTTTACGCAAACGGTCGTAGGCACGGGAATCATCATCGTTAAAGCACTTTATTTTACCGGTGGGGAGAGTGGTTTCCCGGCGATAACGGATAAGGGCTTGAATTTCTTCGTCATATTCGTCTGTAGCATTAAATGCCTTCAGTTCTAAAAGATGGTTCAGACGCTTATCTATGGTTCTTAAGGTCTTACTATCGGTCATCAGAATAGGAGCAAAGTGATAGCGATTGCGGAATATAAACTCGGGAGGGATTTGCAGATTAAGAGCTAATTCCATATCGGAAGCCGGGAGCGGAGTATCGGGATAGGCATAAAGCAGGTCTATCACCTTGCTACCTTTATAGTTAGGGTAGTTGTTCAGGAGTGTCCTAACGGCTTTATTGTTCTTTGTCATTTTTTCACCTCTGTTAATAACTAATATATTGATACCTATATATGATAGTTGATTTTTGTCAAGTTGAAATATTACGCATCACATTGGCATATCTTATTGGAAAATAAGGTGTTATTGACATAGTGTGAGGTAGCGAGGTGGCGAAAGGGTTAGAGGGATTTATTTACAAAGAGAAAAAGAGAGAAAGAGAAATAATTAGAATGTATTTAGATGGCGAGAGGCCAAGGGGTCGAGAGGTCAAGGGGTCGAGAGGTCGAGAGGTCAAGGGGTCGAGAGGTCAAGAGGTCGAGAGGTCAAGGGGTCGAGAGGTCTTGAGGTCAAGAGGTAAAGGGGTCGAGATGGGTGACGACTCCTGACTTGTAGTTCATTCCAGAGCTATTAAATCCCTAAAAATCCCTATAATCCTGTTCATCCTATACCTATTAAATCCCTAAAATCCTTTTTATCCTGTTCATCTCATACATATTCAATCCCTAAAATCCCTATAATCCTGCTCATCCAGAGCTATTAAATCCCTAAAAATCCCTATAATCCTGTTCATTCCAGACCTATTCAATAATCAAATCTGTGTAATCAGTGTAATCTGTGAGAGATAGTCGTCATGAGTCCTCACTGCCAAACAAATTAGTGGGATGTGTATAAATATTGATGGCAGTGACGACTCCTGACTTGTAGTTCATCCCAGACCTATTCCATAATCAAATCTGTGTAATCAGTGTAATCTGTGAGAGAAAAATTATTTTGAGAAGTGGGGGCAAATTTCCGGCGTATATATATGAGGACAAAATTATGATAGTAGAATCCAAATTGGAGTTACTCTTCTGCGGTAGTTGTGAGGGAATGGTGTATTATTACAATAAACGCTTAGGCAAGATGATTGCTCGGAAATGGGTGAAACCCAAAACAACAGCAGCGAATAGGCGTTTAGGAGCAATTAGCCGTAACCTGAAGAACTTGCAGCCATCAGAAGGATATATCAAAGACCTGCGAGTTTATATTGCACTATATGATTATTCTCCCGGCGAAAGACATTATATGAGCTGGCAAAATGTATATCTAACCCTGATGTATTCGCTGGCAAAACAAAATCCGGCAGTTGATTTATTAACAATTAACAGAGAACAAATTACTTCCGATAACCTGCCCTGCAAATGCGTTAAAGATGCTATTGAAGCAGGACTACTGCGCGAGGTTAACGGATACGAGAAGTTGACGCAGGAGATTTAAAACCCCAATAAATAATAGGAGGGCTTTCTATTATGAAGGTCAAATTAAAGTACGGCATTAGAACCTATAGTGGAACTCTGGATGAGTTAACCTTTGGTTCTTACTTCCAAGACCGCGTGTGTATTGCACGCAAGTATGTAGTTCCGCGGCTTACCGACCAAAACAGTTTAATGGGTAACAAGATGAAGAACCTGGCAGTTATTTACGAAGATGTTTCTGATAGCTACAAGCTAGAGCTGAAAAAATATGCTTCCTTGCATTCCATCTTAACTCCCAGAGGTAAACTTCCAGCTACGAGCTACGCATTGTGGGTGAAAATGATGTTCCTGTTTGCCAAAGCAGACCCTGAACACATTGACCTAGTGACACTTACCTATTCGGATTTGCAAACTATGGGCGACGACATTCTGTCCATTGCATCCGCTGTGACTAACGGATTTATGGATAATGTGCCCGGAGCAGAAATGCTAACGGCGAATATGTAAACAAGAGCGGGAATTCGTTCCCGCTTTTTTTTTCTCGCAGATTACACAGATAACACAGATTTGATTTTTGATGGGTCTACAGGGTCGTTGTTTCACGCAGATTTCGCTGATTACGCAGATTTGATTTATGATTGTTCTTAAGTGCCGTCAGACTTGTAGTTCATCCCAGACCTATTAAATCCTCTTAATCCTTTTTATCCTGTTCATCCAGACCTATTAAATCCCTAAAATCGTTTTTATCCTGTTCATCCAGACCTATTAAATCCTTACTTCTAAAATAAAATCTGTGTAATCTGTGTAATCTGTGAGAGAAAAAAAGCTGATGAACGGCGACCTCTGGCTACACGGTTTCGGTTACAAAGAGTTATAAATGGAATGTTAATTGCATTTAAAAAGATTGACACTTTCTGCATAGCTAGGTGCGACGCTGGAGGTGTGTGAAAAAAAACTTATTAACAGGGGAATAGATGACTGTTCTGATAATTGTGACTATGCTGCTAATAGCTCATTGGATTATAGAATATCAAAGACATACCAAAAATGTGCTGTCCATTCCGATTCGGATTCATATTAACGGGACGCGGGGAAAATCCAGTGTAACTCGCCTCATAGCAGCTGGCTTAAGGGAAGGAGGAAAAGTAACGGTGGCAAAAACTACAGGAACTTTACCCAGAGTTATCCTTCCGGATGGAAGAGAAGCAGCTATTTTGCGTTTAATGGGAGCTAATATAATTGAACAGAAATACATATTCCGTCATGCTGTAAAGCATAAACCGGATGCCATAGTAATTGAATGTATGGCAGTAAATCCTGTTTTGCAGTGGATAACCGAAAATAAATTTATTCGTAGCACAATCAGTGTTATTACCAATTGTCGGGAAGACCATCTGGATTTAATGGGTTCAACATTGGAGAGCGTAACAATGAGTATCAGTAATACAATACCTAAAAAAGGGATATGCTACACGGCAGAAGAAAAAGAGTTTCCGCTTTTGGAAAAAGTAGCGAAAAGCAGGCATTGTAAAATACAAAAAATAAGACCTAAAGATGTAACAGAAGAGGAATTGCATAAATTCAGATACATTGAACATGCAGAAAATGTCCAGTTAGCCCTTGCCGTCTGTGCTGAAGCGGGAATTCCCCGAGATGTAGCTTTGAGAGGAATGCAAAAAGCGACTCCCGACCCTGGTGCTTTAAAAAAATACCGGATTGAGGATAGAGGGAAGACCATAATATTTTATAATGTATTTGCGGCAAACGACCCACAATCAACAGTAGAAATTATTAAAATGGTTACTGGTAATCTGCAGAATATAGAAAAGATAATTATCCTTAATAGCAGAGCGGACCGACTTTTTCGCAGTCATCAATTAGTGGATGCTATCAAGCCCCTGGATTTTTCTTATTTATTGCTAACGGGAGAAATTCCTGATAAGATAGAATCCTATGCAATTCATTCAGGTATTCCCCGGGAAAAAATATTCCCCCTGGGTGAACCTTTACCGGATGTTATCTATCAAAAGGTGTGGGAGCTTACAAAAACTGAATCTCATATTCTGGGAATCGGTAACATCGCCGGGACAATAAAATACGGGGCACAAATAGTAGCCCACTTCAGACATAAAATGAAAGAGTGTAATGAAAGGAGCCGGATGTGATTGATACAATAGTTCAAGCCGCGGTCGGGATGGGCGTAATAATCTCGTTGATGTTCAGTGAATTACTAGGCGCTTCTGCGGGAGGAATAGTAGTTCCCGGTTACATTGCTTTATATTTGGATAGGCCATTACAGATTTTAGGCACTTTGGTAATCAGTTTGTTAACCTGGGCTATTATACGAATTATTAGCACATTCACTTTGCTTTTTGGTAAACGGAGGATGGTGCTGAGTATTTTGATTGGCTTTATTTTGGGTTGGGTTTCCCGAATTATGGTTGTTCAGGATATTACTATTCACCAATTGCAAATGCAATCTATTGGTTACATCATTCCTGGGCTTATTGCTAACTGGTTTGAAAGGCAGGGATTTTGGAAGACAGTATCTTCTATGGGGATAGCTGCGATAGTAGTCCGCTTAGCTTTAATGGTTATTTTTAACGGAGAATTGTAAAATGATGTATCGTCCATCTTTGAAATCCAATCGTTCTTTAATCATTCTTTTGTTGTTAGCCATAATTCTTTTTTATATAGCACAAACCAGTTATGTGCAAATAAAAAGTGATAATTATGAAGTCAAGATAGCTGCATCTCAGTTAATGAAAGCGGCAATGGATTCATTAACCGCTGAAATAAATAAAAGAGGAATAGATATAGACCCTATAGATGACCCGCTGCAAACCGGTTTAATTGGAATGCGCTTAAGTTCTATTACTACGGACAGAGGGTTGCTTTCGGAAAAGAGAGCTGCTCTTAATCCCAATCTGGCGGCTATATTTGTGGAAGAGCTTTCCCAGCTGAAACTTATGCCTGGGGATTATATTGCTGTAGGAATTACGGGAAGCAATCCTGCAGTTAATATAGCTCTTTATTCAGCTATTAAAGTAATGGGATTAAACCCTGAAATAATTGTTGCTTTATCCTCAGCATCTTATGGAGCAAATAGACCAGAACTTACCTGGCTGGATATGGAAAGCATTCTGAAAGAAAAAGGTCTGTTTGATTTTGGTTCTAGTTATGCCTCCCTGGGTGGGAAAGAGGACCTGGCAATTGGCTTATCGGATAACGGTATTAAAGCCCTTCGGGACGCAATGCAGAGAAATAATGTTCCGTTTTTAATAGGGAATGACCTGGAAGATAACATCGCTATCAGGATGGCGGCTTATGAAGAACTTTTGCCTGAAGGAGAACGCTATAAAGCATTTGTAAATATTGGAACAGGTATAGCGAATGTAGGTAGTGAGCCCAATGCCAATCTTATTCCGGAAGGTATCAATCGCAATTTGGCTGAACATAATTATGAAAATGAAGGTGTGATGATTAAGATGGCAAAGAACAATGTTCCCGTCTTGCATTTTCGCCGAATTTTACGCTGGGCAAAACGCTACAACCTACCTACTTCGTTTGACACAATGCCTAAAGTGGGAGAAGGGAAAATGTTCGTTTCTCGTATCCACAATCAAACAGTCACTATTATATGTCTGACTATCTTACTTATTGCCATAATAGTAGTAATTATATTTGACCGTCATGACCGACAGTTTATGGCTAATATTGTAGACCTTGATGAAGAACTGTAAGGAAACTTAACAATGCAAAAACACATTATATCCGTCTTATTGATTATTCTGGGAATCAATTTGCTATTTTCCCAAGCTGTAAATAGATATAAGGTTCTGCCATTTGATAATCCTGGTACTAAACGCCTGCTCCAAACTGAAGCGGGAAACTATTATTATTATCGTAGTTTACCTGAAAGAGCATTAATTTTAAATACCACCGGTGTGGAGAAAATTGAGCTACGCAGTTTCAGCAAAGAAGCAATTCGTAAACCGGAAATTGTAACTGTTATAAATAAAGAGCAGAAGACATATCCGCTTTCCTTAAAAGAAAAGAAAGGGGATTATTATATCTATCAGCCCATTATCATAGATATTCCAGAAAACACTAAGGACATACAGATAATTTGCTATGACCGTTCAACTTATATGCGTGCTTTCAGTGTTTTACCTCCCAAACAGCCAACAGCAACAAAACAACCTAACATTGTTATTAAAGCTCACAGTGGGACAGTAAGTGTGCAACATAACAGCTCTAACAGCGATTATTACACTTTTTTGCCCAATCAACCCTTTAAGTTTACACTCCATAATGGCAGAAACGCTTATGTTTATGTGCGTCCGCGTTTGCTTGACCGTTCCATACCTAAATTGGGATTATATGCTAACGGGGATTTAGTTGAGGTTATAGAATTTACCCTCAAACGCACAACAAAATACCGCAGTCAGGGAATAAGCAGTTTGGGAATTGCCAAAAAAATTGTTTTACCTGCCAACGCACAGAGCACAGATTATGAATTAAGAGCTTTGAGTGAACATTTATTCCTTGCCAAGCCGGTTATAATGAAGAAGTAGAGTGGTCTATGGATAATACTAAAGTAAAAGAAGTTCCTTCTAAACCAAAGTGCAGAGAGAAATTAAAGGAAAAAGAAACAACCGCTGCTTTTGAGGTTACATCCTCAAATCATACAGGGAAAACTAAAACCGCAAAAAAAAGTAAGATAAGAAGAAAAACCAATATCCGCCCTATAATTCTTCTGATTACTTTCTGTCTATTTTTCAGCTTTTCCCGAGTTGCAGCACAAATAACCGGTTCTGTAAAAGTGGAAGCCGTTTATTCTGATAATTCGTTTCACCTTTCGGAATATGATATTGACCGTTTTAATGATGGTCATCCGAACCTAGAATTTGTAGATACGATAGATGATTTAACCTTAAAAACGCGCATTGAACTACAATATCCTTTTTCTTATCGCTGGTGGAAATTTACACCCTCGGTAACTGGTAATTTTGCTCAAAATATCAGTAATGAAGATAAATACCGCACTGATTGGGCATTAAAATTTAAGGTTTACCGCTATTACTGGAATTGCAGTATCCAATATACCAGTAATCCTTATATTTATTTCCGTCAATTTGTGGATAGCGATGGAACGGGTGAACTGGAAAAATACTGTTACAGCCGCGATACATATCGGGGTGATATAGCAATAAAGCCCCTTCCTAAAACTATTGTGAAAGCTAATCTGCGCTATGAACTTTATCGTTATAATGAATATTTTATGGAAGGTGACGGCACAGCTATAACCGGAGAAGCAGGAATCAGCTATAAATTTCCGTTTTTTACAGTAGAAGGTTCTTACGGCTATCAGGATTTCAGCTGTGATAAACGCCTAGAGAATAAAGATTGCTCCTATCAAAGTAATATATACAAAGGCGCTTTAACTTTGCCCAAAATGCCTCTTTCCGAGAAAGGGAAAACCCTTTGGCAACCTTCTTTTGCTCTAAATTATGAACAGCGTTTTTACCAGGGAAGTGGCTCCTGGTATGGTGGTAGGGCTTACTATACTTATAATTTATCTGCCGGTTGTGATGTATTTTTTTCCCCGCAATGGAATTTATCTCTTGACTACTCTCACTATTTCAGGAATGTAGAAACAGATAATGAATCAGTGCAGCGCTTGAAAGAATATGGTGAAAATCGTATAAGCACTGCATTGCGCTACAAGTTTTAATTTTAGAGGTGAAAAATGATTTTTAAAAAAGAGGATAACCCCGAAAAAATTAATGAATTCCTTAATTTAGTGGAAAATCCTAAAGTGGAATTGCGCCACTATAAAAAACCCGTTTTGGTCTGGGCTGTGGATGAAGGAACCGTCTTTTATTCCTTTTGGGAAGAGGAAATGCTCTCGCGTTACGGACTGGATAATGTAGATGGTTGGGATTTTGAAGAAGACCTTCTTTTTTGTCCCGACTGGATTGGAGAGGCAGAAGAAGAGGATTTGGATGATTTTGATTTAAATGATGAGGATATTGAAGACCTGAGTAATTTTCTTCACCATAACCTGAACGACAAGGAATAACATTGCATATTGCCATTCTGGGAGGCGGAGGATGGGGTTTGGCATTATCTTCACTGCTTTCCGAAAACGGGCATCAAGTTCTGGTTTGGGAATATAATCCCGCATACTTGCAGCTATTAAAAGAGACGCATTCCAATCCACATTTACTGCCTGGTGTTACTATTCCTGAGCAAGTTTGTTTTACTAATGATTTTAATGAAGTTTCCACTTTTTCCCCGGAAATTATTATCCTGGCAACACCTACACAATTTTTGCGTTCCACTTTGCATAAAACTCCTGTTTCTTTGTGGAATGGACAGCAGCTTTTAGCTGTAGTAAATGTAGCCAAGGGAATAGAGGAAAAGACCTTCAAAACCCTTGATGCCGTTATTAAAGATGAACTGCCTTTTTTACCTGAAAGTAAAATTTGTGCTTTATCCGGTCCCTCCCATGCCGAAGAAGTTGCCCGAAAAATACCTACTACAGTTGTTATTGCCGGTAGCAACGAGAATTTACTTTGCCAACTGCAAACTGTATTCAGTAATGCTTATTTCCGCGTTTATCGCAATTTAGACCTTATCGGAGTGGAAATTGGGGGCGCAGTTAAAAATATTATTGCTATCGCAGCAGGTATAATTAGCGGTTTGGGCTTTGGAGATAACACTATCGGAGCTCTATTAACCCGGGGAATTGTGGAAATCCAACGCCTGGGAGTAGCTTTGAATGCCTGCCCCGAAACATTTTTAGGGCTTTCAGGAATCGGGGATTTGATTACTACTGCTACTTCCCTTCATAGCCGCAACAGATTTGTTGGCTGGGAAATTGGCAAAGGCAGAAAGCTTTCTGAAATATTATCTAAAATGGAAATGGTGGCTGAAGGAGTTGCTACTACCCGCAGCGTTTATTTGTTAGCAAAAAAACTTCAAGTGGAAATGCCTATTGTAGAAAAGGTCTATCAAGTCCTTTACGAAGATAAAGACCCCAGGCAGGCAATCATAGAATTGATGACTCGCGACCTCAAAGCTGAATAAATGTGTTTGTTTCACGCAGATTACGCTGATTACGCAGATTTGATTATGGAATAGGTCTGGGATGAACAGGATAAAAAGGATTAAGAGGATTTAATAGGTCTGGGATGAACAGGATAAAAGGGATTTTAGGGATTATTAAATAGAAAAAACGATTTAATATATACATAGACGGAGCTCCCAAAGTTATGTCACAGATGAAAGTTCTCAAGGCACAAATGCAAGTCAGGAGTCGTCACTGCCGAAATAACTTTTAAGCTATGAACTAATTCGTTTGGCAGTGAGGACTCATGACGACTATCTCTCACAGATTACACAGATAACACAGATATGATTTTTTGATTGGTCTACAGTGCCGTCATTAGTCATATGTGCCACAAAAGTTATCTCCCAGGTGAAAATTCTCAAGGCACAAATGACTCCTGACTTGCATTGAGGACAGGAAACGACGAGGACGTCGTTTTTCCGGAAGGTTGACCTCCTGGTCAACCATAAAACGACGAGGATGTCGTTTTTCCGGAAAAAAAACGGAGGAACAGCGTCCTCCGTATATACAAATTATCTCCGAGTTATTAAATCCCTTAAAATCCCTTTTATCCTGTTCATCCCCTACCTATTAAATCCCATAAATCCTTCCAATCCTGTTTATCCCAGACCTATTAAATCCTTACTTCTAAAATCAAATCTGCGTAATCTGCGTAATCTGCGTAATCTGCGTGAAAATTGTCTCTTTGTTACCATAATAGTATTCAAGATAAGAAACCCTAATTTCTGGTTTAGAAATTGCTTAAATATAGAATAATAGCAATAACGACTGAGAGGATATGATGCTGAGGAAATTATTATTCTGTGCAATCATCTTTTTCGGACTAAGATTTA
>Ga0302251_1001926_pt1 | contig 11184 bp, 9 predicted proteins | sample AAG_RA_Gln_MG_FD_193534 | JGI IMG/M metagenome (GOLD analysis project Ga0302251, IMG submission 193534) | Enriched activated sludge microbial communities from anaerobic digester in WTTP, New Holstein, Wisconsin, United States - AAG_RA_Gln | ecosystem: Engineered > Bioreactor > Anaerobic >...
GTGTTATGTAAAACCCCCTTTTACCTACAGAAAATCCCTGAAAGTTGAAAAAGGGGTATAAAATTCTTGCCAGGAGGGTTCTTTTTTGCAAAATTGGTGGGGGGCAGAAATCCAAAATCCTATCTGTTGTACCTCCTCGCTAAAGGTTTTTCTGTATCCTACATGTAAATTTTATCAGATATGGTAATAATAATCAAATATTGATGAAAAAATAACGCCTTTTTGAAGGGGTTTTGTGATGCTTTTTGCAGATGAAAATCACTATTGCAGAGGGATCTGGGAAATGGCGAAAACCACTACCTGTAAGGCATTGAGATATTGTGAGATATTTCTGCCTTTTCAGAGAGAGAAGAGTATGATTATGCTGGTTTTGCTGTTCAGGCAGGCCACCATTCATCGGAGCGTAGCGGAGACCATTGACGTGGGTAGAAGCCTGTGGCAGCCAGATCGGCTGAACCAGCCACAGAGAGCTTCCTGGCAAAGTATTCACAGACTGCAGGGTTCCGGCCAACAGGGTGGCGGAAGGGGGCGGAAGGGTCAGGTGGAGGCCGTTGCCTGCCGGATTCTGCAGGATAGGACAAATCCAGATTATCGAAAGAGACGGTAAAATTCAATGGAGGCACTAATTCATTCAATCTCACAGAAGTATGATTCAAAGCCATTTACAGAGCGCTTTCGACCTGCCTGCAAATTTCGAACTCAATCGCGACTGTGAAATTCCATCCTCTTGGATCCTCTGAAGGCGCTGCTCCGGATTCCGAGAGAAAGTAAAAGTCTGATCTTTTTCATACCGCTGATTACGTACTTGACAGGAAATTGTATTGCATGGTAAGACAAAGGATGATATCATTTAAGAGGAATATGATATATCTACAGAAAAAGTTGGAAAACATAACAAAATCTGATGACTTTCCTGAAATTTCAGCAGCAGATATCAGAGATTCCGGAACATAGTATCAGGTAGTGTGAAACAGTAGAGGTGGCATATGGAATCAATAGAAAACAGGTTCAGGCAGTTGCCCCCAGACCTGCAGAAGGAAGTAATTGATTTTATAGAGTTTCTGCTTGCCAGAAAGGTATTGAAAGAACAGAAAAAGCCTCAATTGCAATGGATAAGCGGATTAGAGGATTTTAGCGAGGAATTCACCGCGCTTGAGCTTCAGAAAAAAGCATTGGAATGGAGAGGCTGATGTATCTGATTGACACAAATGTATTTCTTGAAGCTCTGCTGGGTCAGCACAAAGCCCCGGAGGTCCGTTCTTTTTTTCAGAAAATGAGCCTGAAAGAACTTTTTGTCACCGATCTCGCCCTTCACTCAATAGGGATAATACTTTCAAGATTGAAAAGTTTGCTCTTTATAATGTCTTTGTTGATGATATGATAGTAAACGGAATGGCTGTGCTCTCGTTAGCTCCCGAAGAACATAAAATCATCGAATCGATAATTCAGAGATTCAATCTTGACTTTGATGATGCCTATCATTACGCAGTATCTCTAAAGCATGGCCTGCACTTACTAAGCTATGATGCTGATTTTGACAGAACCGACATACAGCGGAAAGAACCTTCCAGTGTGTAAAAGCCGCTGAAAGAGGCGCTCGTTCAATCGAGATCTCATGGCAGTGTGATGAGGCCGGGGTTTCAGTGAAAAGACGATAAGGTGGCATTCATCTTTTAAAAATCCAGAAAATCTTCCCAGAATGTTTTTTTTATTTTACTTCTGAGTGATTCCCTACAGGAAGGATTTAATGAAACAGCCCTTTTGTAATCGCCCTCCATCTCATTTTTCCAACCGAGTGCCTTATAGGCGATGCATCTGTTAAAGTACACTTCTGTAAAGTCTCGATTGAGTTGAAGGGCTTTGGTATAGTTTTCAACGGCATTTTTATAATCACCTTTGCGGAAATAGACATTACCAAAGTTATAATAATCTTTAGCTGAAAGTTTAATATTATGTTTAACGCTGGGATCAGTCATCTTGGCTGTTTTAAAGTCTATGGCAGCTTTATCATAATCACCCGCAGACAGAGAAGAATCTCCCCTTCTCATATAAGCGTTGGCTAAATCCGGATCAATCTTTGCTGCCAGGTCAGGTTTGAGTTGAATGGCTTTTTTAAAGTCTTCAATGGCTTTGTCATTGAATAATTTCTTATTAAAATAATCTTTGCCCCGGTGGTAATGTGCGATGGCTAAGTCCGGATTAATCTTTGTTTCCTGGTCAGGTTTAATCTGTATAGCTTTGGTGTAATCTGCGATGGCTTTATCAAACTCACCTTTTTTGTAATATGCGAAGCCTCGTTTCTTATATAGGTAAACTGAGTTTGGGTCAATCTGAATAGCTTTTGAGCAGTCTGCAATGGCTTTATTAAATTCACCTTTGTTAATATACGCATGACTTCGATTTAAATACACCTCAGTAAAGTCTGGAGTTAATTGAATTGTCCTTGAAAAATTGTCGATGGCCTTATCATTATTACCTTCGGCGAAATATTCTCTACCTCTGTAATAGTGTGCTGAAGCCAAGTCAGGATTAATCTTTTTTGCCAAATCAGATCTTTTCTGAATGGCTTTATTAAAGTCATCAATAGCTTTATCATAGTGGTTCTCTTTTAAATAATCCTGCCCTCTGCTGTAATATGCGTTTGATAGTTCCGGATTAATCTTTGTTTCCTGGTCAGGTTTAATCTTAATGGCTTTGGTATAATCGTCTATGGCCTTATCATAGTTGCCTTTTTTGCAATATACAAAACCTCGGTTAACATATGCATCTGCATCACCCGGTTCAATCTGAATGGCTTTGGTATAATCGTCGATAGCCTTTTCATAGTCACCTTTATTTGAGTATGAAAGACCACGGTTATAAAACATGGCGGCACAGTCGGGTTTTAACTGGATGGCGCGTGTATAGTCTGAGATAGCTTTTTCATATTCACGTTTAATATCATATACGTCACCTCGGTTATTATATGCTTCAGCGAAGTCCGGCTTACTCTGAATGGCATTGGTGTAGTCATTAATGGCATTTTCATAGTCACCTTTTTTATAATGTGCGTCCCCTCTGTTAATATATGCTTGGGTATATTCAGGCTTGAATATAACGGCTTTGGAATAGTCAAAAATAGCCTTATCAAAATGGCCTTTGTTATACTGCGCAATACCACGGCTGTTGTATACTTCAGCATAATTTGCTTTGAATTGGTTAGTTTTGTCGTAGTCTTCAATAGCCTTGTCATAACACTTATTGTTATTATAAGCGATTCCCCGATTATAATAAGCTTCAGCATAGTCAGGTTTAATCTGAATAGCCTTGGTATAGTCTGTAATAGCCTTGTCAATGTCGCCTTTATTGAAAAAAACATCTCCTTGTTTGTTATATGCTTCAGCTAAGTTAGAGTTGATTTGAGAGGATAATTCAGGCTTTATCTGAATGGCTTTGGTGTAGTCTGCGATAGATTTAACATAATCACCTTTTTTTAAATATACAAGCCCACGGTTAATATATGCTTCAGCGTCATCTGGTGCAAGTTGAACAGCTTTTGTATAATCTGCAATAGCCTTGTCGAATTCGCCTTTGTATTTATATGCAATGCCTCGGTTCACATATGCATCAGTCAGGTCCGGTTTGAGTTGAATGGCTTGGGTGTAGTCTGCAATGGCTTCATCACAGTTATCTTTATTTGAGTATGAAAGACCGCGGTTGTAGAACATTTCAGCACAATCCGGCCTTAATTGGATGGCGCGAGTATAGTCTGAGATTGCTTTCTCGTATTCATGTTTCATGTCATACAAATCACCTCGATTATTATACGCTTCAGCAAAGTCAGGCTTTATCTCAATGGCGCTGGTATAATCTTCAATGGCTCTGTCATAGCTGCCACTTTTGTAATTTTCTTTACTCCGATTGTAATAGGCGATGGCCAAATCCGGATTAATCTGTGTTTCTAGATTGGGTTTAATTTGAATGGCTTTGATATAATCATCGATAGCTTTGCCATAGACACCGTTTTTGTTATATGCAAAACCACGGTTCTTATAATTATAAGCCGAGCCTGGGTTAATCTGTATCAGTTTTGTACAGTCAGAAATGGCCTTATTAAAGTCACCTGTGTCGTTGTATGCAAGACTCCGGCTAAAGTATGCTTCAACAAAGTCTGGATTATGCTGAATTGCCTTTGAGAGATCTTCAATGGCTTTCGTATAGTCGCTCTTGATGAAATGTGTTCTACCTCTGTGATAATATGATGAAGCCAAGTCTGGATTTATCTTTGCTGACAAATCAGGTTTAAGCTGAAGGGCTTTAACAAAGTCTTCAATTGCCGGGCCATAGTTTTTATTATTGCAATATTCCTTACCCCTGTTGAAATATGCAACTGCTAACACCGGATTAATCTTTGCTGCCAAGTCTGGTTTGATTTGAACGGCTTTGTTGAAATCTTCTATAGCTTTATCATAATCGCCTTTGTTAAAATATATGTTGCCTCTGTTATAATATGCATTGGCATAACCTGGATTGTTCTGTATTGCTTTCCCATAATCGTTTATGGCCTTGTCCAGGTCACCTTTGCTTTTGTATGCGATACCTCTGTTATAATATGCATCAGCATAGTCAAGTTTTATCAGAACGGCTTTGGTATAGTCTATCATGGCACCGTTCAGGTCACCTTTATTGAAATATGCAAGACCCCTGTTATTAAAGGCAGTAGCATAATCTGGTTTTATCAGGATGGCTTTGTTGTAATCTGCGATAGCCTTATCAAATTCGCTCTTATTTCGATACGCTATGCCCCGGTTATTATATGCTTCAGCCAAGTCAGGATTTATCTCTATGGCTTTGTTATAATCGTCGATCGCCTTGTCCAGGTCACCTTTGTTGAAGCAGGCAAAACCTCGGTTATAATAGATGGAGGCAGAGTCAGGCTTTAGTTTGATGGCTCGAGTATAGTCAGAGATTGCTTTCTCGTATTCTCGCTGTATATCATATACATCACCCCGGTCGTTATATGCTTCAGCATAGTCAGGTTTGATCGTGATTGCCCTGGTATAGTCTTCAACTGCCCTGTCATAGCTGCCGATTTTGTAATTCACTTTACCCCGGTTGTAAAAGGCGATAGCCAGATCCGGATTGATCTTTGCTTCCAGGTCTGGTTTATTCTGGATGGCTCTGGTATAGTCTGCAATGGCTTGTTCATAAAAGCCGATGGTGAAATAGTCCCTGCCTCTGCTGCAATATGCCAGGGCCAGTGCAGGAGTTATCTGTATGGCAGGGTTGAACTGAAGAGCCTGGTTATAACTTGCTATGGCCTTGTCGTGATCGCCCTTGTTGTAGTAAGCGAGGCCCAGATTATAATATGTATCTGCATTGTCGGGTTTTCCCTGTATTCTCAAGTCTGGCTTAATCTGCAGAGTTTTGGTGTAATCTTCAATTGCCCAGTCGTAGTCGCCTCGGTTATAATAGGCACTGCCTCTGATCTTATACGCTTCAGCCAACAAAGGGTTGATTTGAATGGCCTTTGTGCAGTCAGTTAAGGCTCTGTCATAGTCACCTTTTTTATTGTAGGCAAAACCTCGGTTTTTATATGCGTTAGCGAGGCTCGGGTCAATCTGAATGGCTTTGTTGCAGTCTGTAATGCCTTTGTCATAGTCGCCTCTGTTGTTGTAGGCAAGAGCCCGGTTATTATAATCGATAGCATCGTCAGGTTCAATCTGAATGGCTTTGTTGCAGTCTGCAATGGCTTTGTCAAAGTCGCCATTGTAATTGTATGCAAGACCTCGGTTATTATATGCGTTAGCATAGTCAGGATTTATTTGAATGGCTTTGGTATGGTCTGCAATAGCCTTAACATAGTCACCATTACATTTGTATGCCCAACCTCGCCAATTATATGCGTTAGCATTGTCAGGGTTTATTTGAATGGCTTTGGTAAAGTCTGCAATGGCTTTATCATAGTCGCCTTTACATTCATATGCTATGCCTCGGCCTTTATATGCTACATCATAGTCTGGCTTTATCTGAATGACTTTGGTGCAGTCTGCGATGGCTTTATCATAGTCGCCTTTACTAAAATATGCAACACCTCGGCCTCTATATGCTTCAGCCATGTCCGGTTTAATCTGAATGGCTTTGGTAAAGTCTGCAATGGCTTTATCAAAGTTGCCTTTACTAAAATATGAATCACCTCGGTTGTAATATGCGTTAACATAGTCAGGTTTGTTTAGAATGGCTTTGTTGTAGTCGTCGATGGCATTGTCCAATTTGCCTTTATTGAAATATGCAAGACCTCGGTTATTATAAGCCACCGCAAAATCAGGTTTGAACTGGATGGCTTTGTTATACTCAGCTATTGCCTTGTCAAGATCTCCATTGTCATAATGTGCCTTCCCGCTCTTCAGCAGTGCATCGGGATCCGGCAGGCGGGTCAGCCTCTTAAGGATTGCAATCGCATAACTGTGCCCCTCCGACTCGGCAATTTTGAGAGGGATATTGTTGTTGCTGTCCTGTGCATCTGTTGCGGCGCCTTCATCTATCAGAAACTCAATCATCTCGCCGTGGCCACCGGCGGCTGCGCAATGAAGAGGCGTAGAGCCGTCATGGGAGGTTGCGTCAACCTCTGCACCCTGGTTGACGATGGCTTTCGCCGCCTTTATCTTGCCTTTCTGGGCCGCAAGGTGAAGAGGCGTATTGCCACTGTTATCCCTGGCATTGAGATCCGCCTTATGGGCGGCGAGAAGATCGACTGTCCTGTACTTGTTTGCACTCGCAGCTTTGTGGAGAGGTGTCACACCGTCTTTGTCCTTGACATCCACAGGTACACCTGCATCAATGAGGAGTTTTCCGATGTCGATACGATCCCACGAGGCCGCACAGTGGAGCGGGGTATTGCCGGACTGATTCTGCTTTGTCAGGTCATAGCCTGATGAGATGAACGCCTCTACAGCCTCGATATCATTCTTCTTTATCGCTTCGAAGATGTTCTTATGCCTGTTCAATGCCGCCGCAGTGGCAGGCGAAAGGGCCTGTGTGCTCTTTGTATGCGGCGGAGAGCTGCTCTTCACCCCAAGGTTTCCCGACCGGATCGATTCGATTCTCTCCAGCACTTTTTCCGCTGTCTGTGGTCTCTTCAGGGGCACCACATCCAGCATCTCCATCAGGAGCTCCTCGAACGCATCAGGCACTGAGGAGTTCGAGGCTTTCACCGGCTCAAAGACAAAGGGCTGTCGGTTGGGATCTTCAGGATCGTATCCAGTGAGAATATAGTGTCCTACCACGGCAAGTGAGAAGAGGTCGCTTCGGGCGTCTGTGTAACCTTTCCACTGCTCCGGCGGAGTATAGCCGGGCGTTCCTATGGCTGTGGCCTGCTGTGCGGATGTCATAGCGCGTGCGATGCCGAAGTCGACGAGGAAGACCTTTCCGTTCTGAAGCATGATGTTTCTGGGGTTCATGTCGCGATAGACAATGGGCGGGTTGTGGGTGTGAAGATAATCGAGGATACGGAGAAGCTGCGTGAAATAGTTGAGGCATTCGTCGAGATGGAACGGCTTCCGGCTCCGCTCCCCGATAATCGTGGCCAGATCCTTTCCTTCAATGAAAGTCATCACGAGATAGTATGCCGGCGATCCGGTTATGTGATCCGGTGCGGTGAAGTGATCGATGACCTTTGGGAGGCTTCCGTGGTGGAGTTGCGCCAGGATCTCGGCTTCTTCCTTGAAGCGTTTCAGTGCATACTGCACGTCCATCTGGCTCTGAGATGAGGGCTCCATCTTTTTGATTGCCACGATGGTGTTGAGGCGTGTGTCTCTCCCTTTGTAGATGCAGCCCATCCCGCCTCTTTTAAGTTCTTGCAGGATCTCGTAGCGGTTTTCGATGAGATGGAGCTTTGGTGTGGATGCCTGAAAGCTCCATCCGCAGCCGACGCAGAACTTCGCATTGTCTCTGTTCTGTCGATTGCAGTCCGGGCAGAACTTGGGCATGTGCAGTTCCCCCTCACATGATTCTCCATTACTCTTCTCTGTGTGGAAGGCAACTCCTCTGGTACGGTTAATGCTATTTGTTGAACTGATGAATTCTTCTGCGGACGAATACTGTCTTTCAATGCTGAACAGATATAAGTTATTGATGATGCATTGGAAATGGCTTTGCAGCGACCTTCAGTCTTTTCGTCTCCCTCATGCAGATTATTTACAGGACGTTCAGCCAGATCCTGTTGAGACGATCTGGCTCATCTACTTCGATGAGCTCTACATCGCAGAGCGCTTTTTCGAGAACATTAAAGGACACAGGCATCTCGCCTTTCATCGTGTCGCACCACGCCAGGCCTGAAGGAAGATGCGATGAAGCACTATCTGTTATGGCGGCTTCCTGGTCTCTCTTCCGACAGCATGACTATCATCGGGGAAGCTTTTGACGATAAAGAGAAGGAGTGACTTCCTGTCCGGAGAGACATTGAGCCAGATTGTTATCAATGGACGGAAGCGCCGCCTCTTTTTGTTTTAGTTTTCAGCTCCCCAGATGACAGAGCGCTTTTCTGGAGGGCGATAGAGTGCATTGTTCTCTTTGATCTCCGGGAAGGCCTCGTAGAAGGCAGGGACGTTGAAGAGTGTCCCGTTGACGCGGAACCTTCCCGGTGAGTGGACATCTGTCTTCACCAGTTTCTGCAGTGCTTCGTCCCGGATCATTGTGCGCCATATTCTTGCACATGACAGGAAGAATCGCCGCGATTTCTCCCTGTCTTTCTCAGCCGACTTACCGAGTGACAATTCAAACGCGTTGCAGGCGATTGTGAGTCCGCCCATGGCATATCACCAATCCGATGGCGCCGTAGTTTGTTGCGTCATCTGCATTGACATCGAAGAATGGCGGCTGAAGAATGCCTGCAGGGAAGATCATCTCATTTCTGCTGGGCTCATAGTGTGCAGTGACCGTCTGTGGGTTCATGAGCCATATGGTGCGGTCCGCCGCCTTGCCGACATGCTCGATTCCCATGGGACCAAATCTGAAGTTGAACCGGTTGCTGTTCAGGATGTTCCGGACATAACAGTCGCCTGAGATTTCAAGTGATGAGTGATCGTGCCAGACATCCGGATATCCTGTTTTTACATCCATGGCATCGAGCTTCTCTCTGGCCCTGGCTTTTGTAGAGGCGCTCATCCAGGAGAGCTGATCTATTGTCTCGCCGAATGCCTTTTTGAGATTGGAAACCATGGTGAACATCTTCTTCTTTGCCAGCGGCGAGAAATGCCTTTTCACGAAAAGACGTCCTGGAATCTCGCCAAGACATTGATTCATCGTGTTCGTGACTTTCTTCCACCGCAACTCCATTGAATCTCCTGCCTTGTGAGCGACGCTGCAGCGAATTGTGGACTGTATCGGGGCGCCATTGACAACAAGCCTCTCACCTGAGCTTCCGGTTATATGACCCTGCCATTCCCATCGCGCCAGATGAGTCGTTGAGGCGCCTCGCCCTCCACTGACAGCTTCCCTTCATGAACAAGCGCGTGACACCTGGAACAAAGAGTAAGAAGCCCGAAAACGCTGTGGATGCCGCATAGAGCAAAGGCTGTCAAATGATGAATTGTGAGAAAGATCTTTCTTCCGCACTCAGGAGCCTGGCATGCGCATCTGTCCCGCAACAATACCTTTTTCCTAAAGGCGCAGGGATGGCTCTCCCTTCCTTTCTGATGCTCTTATAAGTGGATTTATAGTGTTTGCGCCCTTTTCTCTTTGCAGCCTTAATACTCATATACTGCTCATTGATATACTCATGGGCTTCCTTTTGAATGTCTGACTCTTTCCTGCCGGCAGCAACTGACGTAATGCCAGTATTGTGCTCTTTTTCAATACTCTGATCTCCTGTGGGAGATGCTGTGGGATGGCCTGTTCGATCCCACGTGGGACGGCCTGTTTGATCCCCTGTGGGACATTCTGTTTCATCCAGTTGGACTATTTCAGCGTCACAGAGCGCTTTCGACATACCTGCAAAGTCCGAACTATCTGAGATCATGATGGAACATAGTTTGCTTCGCTCACAATTGGAATAATGGAATGGTGGAATACTGGAATAATGGATTCAAGAGAAGAGGGGAAGATAAGATCTGAGTTCCTCGGTTTTTTCTTCTTTCTACCCCACCATTCCCCCCTCCGGGGCAGGCAGTGCTCCACCATTCCCCCCCTCCGGTGGCAGGCAACGTTTCTATAGAAGTTCAGAGGCGTCTGTATACTGCTCTTCGGCAGCTTTCGCCCTGGGCTTTGTCATCTCCGCTTCTGCCACTGTTTTTTGGCTTCCTGCTTCTCTCCTTATACAGTTAATTTACAAGGCTCGGCCTGTCCACTGCGGGGCCGGACAGTTCGTGCGGCGGCTTGTGAATTCACAGCAATCCAACCCTGTCCGGAGTGCCATCAGCCCCGCCATCAGCCCCGCCGTCAGCCCCGCCATGGTATGGAAGGTGTTATTGAGCTTCGCCACGAAGGATTCTGATGCGTCATCATGGTGTTACTCAGTGCTGCTCTCGGAAGGCACGGTCGGGCCGGTGTATCTGAGAGTTTCCGTCTATCCAGGGATGATGTCGTAAACTGCATAACAGGAAGTGGATATCTGCCATGAAATATACTATCCGAAGAGCAAAAGCAGATGATATTCAGATGGTAATTGATCTTGCTGTCGAAATGGTGGTTCACAGCCTCTCTCCCTTCAGGGAGACATCCAGGGAGGAGATACGGGAGTTCAGGCGTACAGATCTTGCAGTACTCAAAAACGCCGAGCGTCATGAAAATATCGGAATATTCATTGCTGAAGATGAAGAAAAGTGCTTTATCGGCCACGTCATTGTGGTGGGCGGGGATGTTGAAACCTCAACAGGAGAAAAGCAGGGGTGGGTTTTTGATCTTTCTGTCAAAGAGGAGCATTGGAGCAGTGGGATCGGAAAGACGTTGATGCTGAAGGCTGAAGAGTTTGTGAAAGGTCTGGGACTCAAGTATCTTGGGATGGGTGTCACCACTTCCAATGAGCGGGCAGTCAGGTTTTATGAACGATGCGGATATAGAGAAGAGCGAAAAAGAATGATTAAACGTATCTTGCGAGATCGCTCTTTGCCGGAGCAACCTCTCTGCCTGCTGCTGTTATCCTGTTTTTAAAAGGCTCCCAGTCGACTTCTGAGCAGTTGACGACTCCCTTCGGAATCTCCGATGTGT
>Ga0302251_1001927_pt1 | contig 11174 bp, 8 predicted proteins | sample AAG_RA_Gln_MG_FD_193534 | JGI IMG/M metagenome (GOLD analysis project Ga0302251, IMG submission 193534) | Enriched activated sludge microbial communities from anaerobic digester in WTTP, New Holstein, Wisconsin, United States - AAG_RA_Gln | ecosystem: Engineered > Bioreactor > Anaerobic >...
AAAGACGTGCACAAACAAATGTGCCGCCGCAGACAAGAGAGCTCGCTTTCTTGTCTGCGGCGGCATATTTGTTTGTATAGGGCGCAGCCCGCGCCCGAAGCGCAGCCTGAAACCGAGCGCAGCGAGGGGCGGGCGAAGTGAGGGGCACGTCTGATGGGTGAGATGTGACTAGTGGTATAGGGTGTAGCCCGCGACCGAGCGCAGCAATGGTCGCAATGAGTAAGTTTCAAATCCAAGTTGAACATGCCTGAAAAATCCCGCGGTGGATCAGTGAGCATCGCAGCGAGGAGGCGGGCGGAGCAATAGGCGACAGCCGCGAGGAACACGTCAGGCAATTTAAAGTGCAACTTGAAATATTTCAGGATTATTACAATGCTCTGGCACCAAGTTGAAACTTGTCCGCGTCACCAACTCAGAACCTGTCCGCGTCACCAACTCAGAACTTGTCCGCGTCCCCCAAAAAAAATCATCCCTTTACGCACGCGCGTTCTGTTATAATAGTCATGTGTGACCATTTTGAGAGGTGTTTTTTGTGGTGAAACAGACTAGAACTTATGATAATGAGAGTATTACCTCCCTGAAGGGTGCCGATCGGGTGCGGAAGCGTCCATCGGTTATTTTTGGGTCAGATGGGCTGGAGGGCGCGAAGCACACGTTTTTTGAGGTGTTGTCCAACTCCATCGACGAAGCCAGGGAAGGGTACGGCAAGGAAATTACGGTCATACGGCACGCGGACCAGTCGATCAGTGTCATCGACAAAGCCAGGGGCATACCGGTGGAGTACAACAAGCCGGAGGGCCGCTACAACTGGGAGCTGATCTTCTGCGAGCTCTACGCCGGAGGCAAGTACAACAACATCAGCGGAGAGACCTACGAGTACTCGCTGGGACTCAACGGCCTGGGCCTCTGCGCGACGCAGTACAGCTCGGAGTACATGGACGTCGAGATCATCCGCGACGGGCACCTCTACGCGCTGCGATTCGAAAAAGGCGAAAACGTCGGAGGGCTATACAAAGAGCTGACAAAGCAAAAGCAGACGGGTTCGACCATCAAATGGCGACCGGATCTGGACGTCTTCACGGACATAGCCATTCCAAGCGAGTACTTCGAGGAAGTCCTCAAGCGCCAGGCCATCGTCAACAAAGGGCTGCGCTTTATCTATCAGGACGAGGAATCCAACACGGTCCGGGAGTATATCTACGACAACGGCATCGTGGACTATCTGGAGGAGATTGGCGACGACAAGCGCTTCACCCAAATCCTGTACTACTCTGACGAGGGTGTGGGACGGGACCGGCCGGACAAACCGGAGTACAAAGTCAAAGCGGAAATGGCCTTTTGCTTCAATAATGAAGTCAACGTCATTGAGTACTATCACAACTCGAGCTACCTCGAGCACGGCGGTTCCCCGGATAAGGCCGTAAGAAGCGCCTTCACGGCGGAAATCGACCAATACATCAAAAAGCAAAACAAGTACCAGAAAAACGAAAAGAAGATCAACTTCATCGACATCCAAGACAGCCTGGTGCTGGTGGTGAACTCCTTCTCGACCATGACGAGCTACGAAAACCAGACCAAGAAAGCCGTCACCAACAAGTTCATCCAGGACTTCATGACGGAGTTCATCCGCAAAAAGCTCGAGGTCTACCTCATCGAGAACGCGGAGGAAGCGGACAAAATCATCGACCAGATCCTGATCAACAAGCGCAGCCGGGAAAAGGCGGAGTCCACGCGGCTCAACCTGAAAAAGGCACTGAGCAGCAAGACGGATCTCATGAGCCGGGTCAAAAAGTTCGTCGACTGCCGGACCAAGGACCTGGACCGCCGCGAAATCTACATAGTGGAAGGCGACTCCGCCCTCGGCGCCTGTAAGTTGGCCCGGGACTCGGAGTTCCAGGCCCTGATGCCTATTAGAGGAAAGATCCTCAACTGCCTGAAGGCGGACTACGACAAGATCTTCAAGAGTGAGATCATCATTGATCTTATAAGGGTCCTGGGCTGCGGCGTCGAAATCAAGTCCAAGCACGCCAAGGAGTTCGACACTTTCAACCTGGACAGCCTCAACTGGGATAAGGTCATCATCTGTACCGACGCGGACGTGGACGGCTTCCAGATCCGCACTCTGGTCCTGTCCATGATCTACGCCCTTATGCCGACCCTGATCCACGAGGGCAAGGTTTTCATTGCCGAGACGCCGCTCTACGAGATCACCGCCGGCAAAAAGACCCTGTTCGCCTACAGCGACAAGGAGAAGACGGAGATGCTCCAGGGCCTCAAAGGCCAGTATTCCCTCCAGCGCTCCAAAGGTCTCGGCGAGAATGACCCGGAGATGATGTGGCTCACGACCATGTCTCCTGACACCCGGCGTCTGATCCGCATTGAGCCTGAGGACGTTGAGCGCACGGAGAAGATGTTTGAGGTCCTGCTGGGGGACGACCTGGAAGGACGTAAAGAATTCATCGAGCAGTACGGGTACGAGTACCTGGATCAGCTCGACTTAAGCTAAGAGGTGAAACTGTTGCCAAAAAAGAAGCATGACCAAGATGAGCCACATCAGATTGACCTCGACGAGACGTTTGATCTTGAGGCTTTGGAAGATGAAGAGATTTTAGCCGATGGTGACGGTACCCCAGGCGACTTTGACGACGAACAACCATCGGCAGAGGCACTGGATTTTGAAGAGGACGAGGACATGGCGGCAGCAGAAGACGCCTTGTCTGACACCGATCAGCCCGTCAAGACCGAATCAAGGAGAAAAAAGGGCAGTACCAAAGCGAAAAAAGCCAGGGCCGGCAGCACCTCAAGCCGCATCCTGGGCACCTTCAACCCGCCGGTGCCCCAGCCCATCACCCAGACCCTGGAGCACAATTACATGCCCTACGCCATGAGCGTCATCCTCTCCAGGGCCATCCCGGAGATCGACGGCTTCAAGCCTTCCCACCGGAAGCTCCTGTACACCATGTACAAGATGAAGCTCCTGGACGGGCCGCGGACGAAATCCGCCAATGTCGTGGGTCAGACCATGAAGCTCAACCCTCACGGCGACCAGGCCATCTATGCGACCATGGTGCGGCTGACCCGAGGCTACGACGCCCTGCTTCAGCCTTATGTCGACTCCAAGGGTAACTTTGGCAAGGTGACGTCCCGGGACATGCGCTTCGCGGCCTCCAGGTACACCGAGGTCAAACTGGACGCAATCTGCAACGAGATTTTCAAGGATATTGATAAAAACACCGTGGACTTCGTGGACAACTATGATGGCCGCATGAAAGAGCCGACCCTGCTGCCGACGGTCTTCCCCAACGTGCTGGTCAGCGCGAACCGGGGCATCGCGGTAGGCATGGCGAGCAATATCTGCTCCTTCAACCTGCGGGAGGTCTGCCAGGGGGTTATTGAGTACCTGAAGGATCCCGAGTTTGAGGTTTCCAAAATTTTCACCGGCCCGGACTTCCCAACAGGCGGCTATCTGCTTTACGATGAGCGCCAGATGTCGGAGATCTACCGGACCGGCCAGGGCTCTTTCAAGCTGCGGGCCAAATATCGATACGACAAAGCGGAAAATCTGATTGAGATCTATGAAATTCCTTATACCACCACAGTGGAGGCGATTCTGGAAAAGATCGTCGACCTGGTGAAGCTGGGCAGAGTCAAGGAGATCAGCGACCTGCGGGACGAAACGGACCTCAGCGGCCTCAAGATAGCCCTGGAACTCAAGCGGGGCGTCGATCCGGACGTGCTGATGGCGAAGCTCTACCGTTATACCCCTTGCGAAGACAGCTTTGCCTGCAACTTCAACCTGCTGATCGACGGGCGTCCCGCCGTCACAGGTGTCAAAGGCATTTTGGGGGCGTGGCTGCGCTTTCGAAAGGACTGTATCCGCCGCCGCCTGAATTACGATCTCATCAAGCTGACGGACAAGCTCCACCTCCTTTATGGCTTGAAAGCCGTGGTCATGGATATTGACCGGGCGATTCGGATCATTCGGGAGACGGATGAGGACAGCCATGTCGTGCCGAATCTGATGTCCGCCTTTTATATTGACGAGCTCCAGGCTAATTATGTCGCAGATATCAAGCTCCGACATCTCAACAGGGAATACGTCCTGGAGCGGTTGACGGAGACCAAAACCCTCGAGGAGCAGATCGAAAAGCTTCAGAAGACCCTCGAGAATGAAAAAGAGATCGATAAGATTATCATTTCCGAGCAGCAGCAGATCATTAAGAAGTACGGCAAGGATCGTCAGACAGAAGTCGTTCATTTGAATGAGGTAAGGATTCACGAGGAGAAGTCCGTGATCGACGCCTTCCCGCTGAAGCTCTTCCTGACGGAGCATGGCTACCTCAAGAAGGTCTCCCTTGCCTCCCTCAGAATGGCCAGCAGCCACAAACTTAAGGATGAGGACCGTATAGTCCAAGCCCTGGACGGAACGAATGGCGACGACATCCTGTTCTTCACAGACAAGTGCCAGGTGTACAAGTTTAAGGCCCACGAACTGGATGAGCATAAGGCGTCCACCCTGGGGCACTATGTCTACAATCTGATTGAGACAGAACCGGATGAAAAGGTTCTCTACATTGTCAACACCGCGGACTACGAGGGTGAGATGGTCTTTGCCTTTGAAAACGGCAAAGTTGCCAAAGTACCGCTCAAGTCCTATGAAACCAAAACTTACCGCAAGAAGCTCATCAAGGCATACTCTGACGAGTCGCGTCCGGTTGGGATCTTCTTCGCCAGGGAGGGCGGAGAGCTGTTCCTGGTGCGCCGGGCGGGGGCGGATGCTTATACGGCGCTGACTTTTGATCTGGGGCTCGTCGCTCAGAAGGCGTCCAAAAATACGGTTGGCGTTCAGTGCGTCCGGCTTAAAAAAGGCAGTCACGTGGAATACGCCATGATGACGGAACCGGGCAGCGACGTGGTGTCAGCTTATAAAGTTTCCAGTGTGCCGGCATCAGGTAAAGTGCTTGATCCTATGACATTGCTGGAAATAAGGGAAAAGCTGGAGGTTCCGCTTGAAGAGGCTTAAGGGTTATAAAAGGTATAACATGAATAAAAAGTAAAACACTAAAAAACTATTGTTAACGCTCATTTTTTCTTGCCATATGCGTGATGGCTTCGTATTATAGAAGCAAGCGGAGCAGCGGAGGGAAGAAGCGTAGCGTCAGCGTAGCAGAAGTTGAATCATGTAGCCGTGATCGAAGTACAAGGATGGGGAAGCAGGCGTAGAGTCCGCTTCCCCTTTTATGTTTGAAACTCGGTGCTTGTTGAAACTGGGTGTCAGACACCCAGTTTCTCACACCGATGCAACTTCTATAAGACCTGCTCACATTAATTACTGGACTTTTTGCGGGGGAGTCTGTATAATCAGTGAAAATTCACACAATGGAACAACTTTATGAGCGAAGGAGAATTTTTATGAACCTGACTGAAGAAGTACGCCTTTATGGCTTGATTGGCGATCCAGTAGCGGGAAGCCGTTCCCCGTGGATCCACAACACTGTATTCAATGAGCTGGGGCTCAAAGCGGCCTATCTGGCTTTCCATGTGGAGCCGACGCGCCTTGGTGCGTCTATTGCGGGCTTCAGAGCGATTGGCATGGGCGGGTTCAATATCACGATTCCCCACAAACAGACGGCCATTGGTCATTTGGATGGTCTGGATCCCTTCGCTGAAAAGCTGGGCGCCGTCAATACTGTCGCTGTAACGCCGGAAGGGCTGATTGGCTATAATACGGATGGTCCGGCCCTGGTTTCAGTTCTGCGCCGTCAGATTGGGCCTATTGAGGACAAGAAGGTTCTGATTCTGGGTGCAGGCGGCGCTGCCCGCGGCATAGCCGGATCCCTGATGTACAATGGCGTCAAGGAAGTGGGCATCTGCAACCGCACCTGGACAAAAGCAGACGCACTGATCCGGGATCTCAAGATCTTTGGCGAGGCGCATATTGTGGATCGCGAGGACTTCAAGAACTATGACCTCGTCATCAACACCACCTCCGTGGGCATGTATCCTTTTGAAGATGCGACGCCGGTGGACGTCAAATACTTAAAGCCGGATGCCGATGTTTGCGATATCGTCTACAAACCAAGAAGAACCCGCTTGATCCGCGAAGCGGAAGCCGCCGGCCATAGAGTCATCTTTGGTATAGACATGCTGATCGAGCAGGCGGTTCTTGCCGAGCAGATCTGGTTCAATCTTTCAGATGAACAGGTTGACCGGGCCAGAACGCTTCTGCAGACAGAATTGATGAAAGCCCTTCATCCCACCGAGGGTGAGAAAAAGTGAAATTTGACGAACACTTAAACACGGATCCTTTAGCTGACACCAGCCCACTGACAAATGACCATTCCTTTCAGCTGGACATGCATATTAAAGGTCAGGACCAACATTACGAAATCCACATTGGTGACAATGCCCTTGATCAGCTTCAGACACTGCTCAAGGGGCGACGCTGTGCCATAGTCTCGGATGATACGGTATGGGCCCTGCATGGCAATACCCTTTGTCGGGCACTGAAGCTGCATCCCGAAGCATATGAACAAATTGAAAACTGGGGACAGGTACACAATGCAACATTGTGCCTGTCACCAATATCAAATGAGTGTCAGTCCCCAAACTTGAGTGAGTGTCTGACACCAGCTTCGAGTGAGTGTCTGACACCAACTTCGATTTTGTACCAGAGCTCTGATGCCAATTTAAACCAGCTCCTCTCCGTTTCAATCCTTCCAAACGGCGAGGGCAGCAAAAATATGGAACAGCTCGCGCGCCTCTACCGTGATTTTGTCAGGGTGGGCTTAACACGCCGCGACCTCGTCATTGCCTTTGGCGGCGGCGTCATAGGCGATCTGGCCGGCTACGCAGCTGCCTCATGGCTCAGGGGCGTATCTTTTATCCAAATCCCAACCAGCCTTCTGGCCATGGTGGACAGCAGTATTGGCGGCAAAGTCGCCATAGACTTGCCAGAGGGCAAAAACCTTGTGGGCGCCTTTCATCAGCCAAAGGCAGTGCTGATCCATCCGCAGTTTTTAGATACCTTACCGGTTCGCCAGTTGAGAGACGGCATCGCAGAAATGGTGAAAGCCGCCATGATCCGGGACGAGGAACTGCTGCCCATGATCCTGAATCAATTTCGGAATCTCCCTCAAAATCAGTCAAATGACGCACCAACCGGGCATAACCAATCTCAGCAACCACAGCAGCCACAGCAAATTTCTGCTCTGCCTGAAATCAACGCACTTTTGAAGCGCGCCTTAAGCATCAAGAAAAACGTTGTTGAAGCAGATGAAAAAGAGACAGGCGACCGCAAACTCTTGAATTTCGGGCACACGCTGGGACACGCCGCGGAGAGCAAAGGCGGCTACAGTGCTTTGACCCACGGAGAAGGGGTCGCCCTTGGCATGCAGTGGATCACGCGACTATCGGAAGAGAAAGGCCTTTCAGAACCCGGAACATCAGAATACCTGGAGTCCGCTCTCGTCGAACTCGGCTTTGAAACCGCCCCGCCCCTGGACTTTCCGGCACTGAAGGACTGGGTGCTGAGGGACAAGAAAATGACGGAATCCGGTCTGGAAGTCATCCTGATTCGAAAGCCCGGCGAGGGCTATGTCTATCCCATAGCGTCCGAGGACGTGGACGCCTTCTTCAAAGTGAACACACCTGACCAATTATAGAGAAGAAATCCAACCCTGCGACCACACTCCCAACCTCCCATAAAAAAAGCGCCGAAAGGAGACCACCCACTATGAGAAGCACCTGGGGCAGAGCGATCCAATACTCCCTGTTTGGAGAATCCCATGGCCCTGCCATTGGCATCACCATCCACCACCTCCCTGCAGGCTTTAAGCCGGATCTTGACAAATTGAAGGCGGCCATGGCCCGCAGAAAGCCCGGTACGGGCGTCTATGCCACAAAACGCTCAGAAAAAGACGAATTCGAAATTGTCTCCGGCTTCTTTCAAGACGCGCTCACCGGCGCGCCGCTGACGGCGCTCTTTAGAAATGAAGATACGCGTTCCAGTGATTATGAGGCCCTGAAGCGTTTTCCGAGGCCATCCCATGCGGATTTCGCAGCCAACGCCAAATACCACGGCTTCAACGATCCCCGAGGCAGCGGCCACTTCTCCGGTCGTCTGACCGCACCCCTCGTCTTCGCCGGCGCCCTGGCCGCGCAGATTCTTGAGGCCGAGCACGGCATCCGGATCCTGGGCCACGTCGCGCAGGTCGGCGACATTTTGGATGCCGGCATCGACGATATGGCGTCACAGGTGACTGAAGAAAATCAAGAAGCGCTGCGCAAAAAAGAAATGCCGTTTTTCTCTGATGACGCCATCGAACAAGCCAAAGTCATGCTCGCAAAAGCCCACGAGGAAGGCGACTCCATAGGCGGCGCCATTGAAGTGGGCGTCACGGGTCTGCCCGTCGGCTGGGGAGATCCGGTTTTCGAAGGCATTGAAAGCCTGCTGGGGCAGCTTTTATTCTCCGTTCCCGCGGTCAAAGCCGTCGAATTTGGGGCAGGCGCGGCCTTCGCGGGCATGCGCGGCTCAAAGTCCAACGATCCGTGGCGCATGGAGGGCGACCGCGTTGTCAGCGAGACCAACCACAGCGGCGGCATCAACGGCGGCATCACCAATGGTATGCCAATGCGTCTGAAAGTCACCTTCAGACCGGCCTCCAGCATTGCCCTCACCCAGCAGACCGTCGATCTGCGCGAGCACGTCAACGCCGAACTCAGCGTCACCGGCCGCCACGATCCCACTATTGTCGTACGCGCCGTCCCTGTCGTTGAGGCGGTCACGGCCATCGGATTACTCGAGGCGAAAGCCAACGCCGCAGAGCTTCTGGCGCGGTATTAGGCAGATTAAACAACCATCGGCAGAGAAATCCTTTAAAAGCTTCTGCCGATGGTCACATAGCACCCACCACGCCCCAAGCCATCCGGTCACTCACCCGGCGGCGGGGCGCTGCTTTTATGGAAAGGACCCGATTCATGCAAAAGCTGCTCGATGGCATCGTAAAATTCCGAAAAGACGACTTCGACACCCACAAAGAGCTGTTCACGAGCCTGAAGCGCCAGCAAACCCCCCACACCCTGTTTATCAGCTGCTCAGACTCGCGCATAGACCCGAACCTCATCACCAAGACTCTGCCCGGCGAGCTCTTCATCATTCGCAACGTGGCCAATCTGATCCCGCCCTACAGAGACACCGCAGAATTCGTGGCGACCACCTCAGCGGTGGAATACGCCGTCCTTTCGCTTAATGTTGAGAACATCATAGTGTGCGGTCATTCCAACTGCGGGGGCTGCGCTGCAGGCCTCAATCTGCCTGAGACGCTGATGTCCATGCCCCACACCAGGAAGTGGCTGGAGCTGGCAAAGCCCGCCAGAGAGAAGGTCCTCAGCACCATGACCAGCGAAGGACCCGAGGCCAGGGAGTGGATGATGGAGCAGTACAATGTCACGGAGCAGCTCAGGAATTTGTGGAGTTATCCGTATATTAGAGAACGTGTTATGGCCGGAACATTGAATTTGAGCGGGTGGTACTACATCATTGAGACCGGTGAAGTTTTCATTTACGACAGGGAAGAGGGCGCGTTTGTGCTGGCGAACGGGTAGGGGAACGGTGCACCTGGATTGAAGCCTATTGAACCCGTCGTCCAACATAATAAGGTGTAGAGTACTCACAAGAAAGGCCGCTGTGGCTGCGGAAATCGTGTAAGAGCGATTTGCCGATGGTCACAGTGGCCTTCATTTTGCTATAATTAAAATGACGCCTGGAGTCACAGGCGTCAGAAAGGTTTCAGATTAGTCATTGTCTTGAAATTTTTGTTAAACCATCGATCGCGCTGAAATTTTACATGATCTGCTCTTAACTGCTACATCCACTGGGCGAAAGATTCTCGAATTTGATCTCTGCAGTTTACGCATACGTATTTGTTTTTAAATCGAATCAAGTCTGCAGAGTTATGACAAATTTCACAAGCCATTTCGAATTCACCGGGGTTCTTGTTTGCTGCGTTTAGAGTGCGATTTTTGGTAGAATTCATTCGAGACATGTCCTCCCTAAAAATATTTTTTTGTGACAAAATGAGTGTAGCATTAAAAGGAACGATTGTAAACAGGTGGAAGGGATGTTTTTTTATACTATTTAGAATTTTTTGAAAAATTAAACCTGATGCTTGAAATCGATTTTTCTGGTGTATAATAAAACCAGTGACAAAAGCTATAAATGTGACGGAAGAGGAGGAGATCGCTTTGAATATGGGCGAAAAACTAAAAAAAATTATTAGATGGCTGACTGTTCTTTTCTTTATCGTCACCTTGCTCAAAATTTATTATGAACTGCGCCTTTTTGATTTAATGCTAGGCATTTACGAAGTCGAACGGCATCAAAAAAAGGCAGCTTTAGTCTCGAAAAAGGCATTAATGTTTATCACCAAGAGAAGTGAAGCTGACACTGCCATTAAAGAACGCATGAAAGAACTAGGCTGGGATTATGTGGATACTTTTGGAAATGGCTATATTTTTTCAAATGACGAAGAGGAAATTTTGCTCAGACGTCATGACTATGGCATAGGCTATTCGACCTTTGAAATTCATCCAGGTAAAGAATATCGCAAGACTTTTACTCAAAATCCAGAGGCTGCAGAAGCTTAGTTTACGGCTTTCAAAGACGCTATATAAAGAAGACTTTTTCGCTGGAAATTGTTCAAATAAAAAACCAAAAAAGTTATGAGATTTCAGGTTGACGTGAACGTAAAATTAGTGTTAAGATAACTAAGGTCGCTTGAGACGACTCCTGAGGACTGGGTAACCGGTCCTTTAAAATTCGCATAGTGACTGCGGTTGAAGCTTATAGCGCCAACAGTTGATCACACAAGTGAGACCATTCGATCCTTGAAAACTAAACAGTGTACAACCCAAAATTCTGAAATAAAAAGTCGGTTCTGCTTGGAACCGGCAAAGTGATTTCTGATTATGGAAATAACGGAAGTCAGTGTTACAAAATGAGTTATGATTGAGAGTCGGAAGCCGAAAGGTGGAGGACAGGAGATCGGGATTATGATTAAGAGTTTGATCCTGGCTCAGGATGAACGCTGGCGGCGTGCCTAACACATGCAAGTCGAGCGCGATTAATTGGACTGGAGGCTTCGGCCAAAGGGAAGATTATGAAAGCGGCGGAC
>Ga0302251_1001933_pt1 | contig 11122 bp, 8 predicted proteins | sample AAG_RA_Gln_MG_FD_193534 | JGI IMG/M metagenome (GOLD analysis project Ga0302251, IMG submission 193534) | Enriched activated sludge microbial communities from anaerobic digester in WTTP, New Holstein, Wisconsin, United States - AAG_RA_Gln | ecosystem: Engineered > Bioreactor > Anaerobic >...
AAAACCATTTACTGCGAAAGATCTCTATTCAAACATAGAAATTGCTCTTCACAGGGAGAGAATATTTAAAAGATCCAAGGATTATCAGGAAGATAAAATTAAGCGATTGGCACGAGCAGCATTATCTGACCTGGATGCCTATTTCATTCTTGATACCCGGGGCAGGATAATTTTTATCAATCCTTATGGAGAGTATCTCCTGAATGTTCAGCGCAATGACATTATATTAAAACCAATAGGTAATTTTCTGACCTTTTATGATACCAGGCAAAAAATTGTCTTCACTGACACGTTCCAGGATGTTATAAGAGAAAGTCTGGTTCTCGGTATAAGACAACATATTGCTGTGAAAATGAAAGATGAAACCTACCGGCATGTCATCATCCAGTCAACTCACATCAGGAATGCGAGCAAAGAGTCAATTGGGATGATTGTCCGGATGCATATAAAGACAAAAAGTGAGTTATGAATACCTTCATATGCGATAAAGAATAACATATACAGGCACGGTTAGTCCCGGTAGGGTAGTGGATATCCTAGAAGCCTGCGGAGCTTTTGACCTGGGTTCAAGTCCCAGCCGGGACGTTTGGACAGTTACGTCCACCTCTTCTTTAAGATCGAATATTCTTCGTGTTATTCCTCATGTGAGATATGTTCCTTTTCTCAACAGAAATTATGAAGAATTTATGATAAGGAAGTATCCAATCCCGGATTACCTGTTATTACCTTAATATTGTGAATTCCTATGAAAAGAATACAAACGATTCTCTTGATTATTGCATTTGCTGTCCTATACCTCGCTGCATCGGGGTGTGTTGATAACTCAGGACCCAGCCAGGAAGTGGCTCAGCCACATCAGAATTATTCAGTGGTATCATTATCCGATACTCCGGTCAGGTATGCGTATATTAACGGAGTTACTCTTGGATACCGTGAATTCGGGGCCGGAGAACCTATACTCATGATACCCGGCTTTAGTGCCACCATGGATGGATGGAATAAGACGTTCATCAGCATCCTTGCTTCAAAATACCATGTGTACACGTATGACCATAGAGGAATGGGGTATAGCAGTGATAATAATGTTACACACACAATTCCGATGTATGCGAACGATGCTGCTGGACTCATTTCTGCTCTTGGTTATGAAAGTATGCATGTCTATGGAGCCTCCATGGGCTCATCAACCTCCCAACAACTGGTGATTGATCACCCTGATCGCGTCAGAAAACTCATCCTTGATTCCAATACGTACAGTATACAGATACCGGAGACAAAAATACTATTCGGGTTAATTAAAGGATCTGCTGAAAATTCTACCCTGTCCAAAGGGATCCAGGAAGAAGCCAGGGCAAATCTCATGTGGAATGGATCATTTGACAATCTTTCAGGAATCCGGAATGATGTTATGCTGGTTGTCGGAACCGATGATGTGTTAACACCTGATGTAATCTCGACCCGAATGGCCGGGCAGATTAATGGTTCCTGGCTGGTCAGGTTCAAGGGTCTTCCTCATACCGGATATCACTATGCTCCGGTCCAGTATGGTGAATGTGCCCTCACCTTCTTAGGGATGAATGAAACACCTGCATAATACGGGGATAAATCCCGGTTCAGCCATAAATTCTTATTTTTGATCCTTCATGTGACTGAAAACATTACACTAGAAACTGAAACAAACAATGCCAGAGAGGAGAATTTTCTGATAATTCATTATCAGGCCATGCTGTTTTTTTGGTATCCTCTTTCTGATACCATATTGGAATCACCAGATTTTGCACCCATTTAACAGGAGATTATAATGAGCGAATGTTTGAAAGATCACGGTGCCCTTGTAAAAAATTGTGCAAACGTGGGAAGAATCGATTCCATTGATGGTAGTATGGTTGAAACCAGTTTTTTTCATAGAACAGAATCACAAATTTAGTATATTTAGAGAATGTTCTAAAAAGGATTGATTTTTTGATATCTTTACTCCCCCTCATACGTCATTGCAAATATCGAATCCTGAAGCCATTTTTTGAATGACGGATTATCACTAAACTGCTTAAAGAGCTCAGTATGATCACTCAGCATAGCAGTAATCACCCGGAGAAGTGCCTTATCATGTTCAATCCGAGCATTCTGTTTATCTGAATGCTTGATTGCATTCTGATACGCCTTATCCTCCTTAACTTTCTGGGGGATCTCTTCTGTGATTACCTTCCGGATTTTATCCCCATCCTTCCATTCGATACTTCCAAAGAGATCATTGAATGCCTTGACAATATTGCTTAAATAATCCAGTTCTGGCTCTCTAACATGACCTCCGCCGGATGTCGGGATCGGGTATATTTCTGAATCCTCATCTTTGAGATCAATTGAGAGTGATGCCTGAACTTCAACCCGGTAACTCTCCATATCGATTGCTTCAAGGATGCCTTTTGACAAATCTTCTTCTTTCGGAGCGGGGAGTTTTGGTGTCAGGAAGTTAAGGAATATCGAGAGTTTTTCCCACTCGGCATTTGTGTACGGAAGAATAGATGAGAGAAAACTGTATGTCCGGAGGAATGCCTTTGCTTTCCCTTTGAAATCAACCTGGCTGTCTTCATCCAGGGCATTATAGTCAACAACACAAACATCCAGATATGGGTCAAGTTTATCCCGGTCTGCCCCGTTGATATAGAGTTCAACCAGGCTTTCTATCCGGTCCAGTGTATATACCTGGTATTTGTCAAGATCATTTTTCAGGTCATGCAGTTTATTTGGGTCTGTCTCATCACTCAGGATAGTTGTCCGATAATAGGTCTCAAACGCCTCTCTTATGGTATCCACATCATTGACAAAATCAAGCACAAAGCTATCATGCTTTTGAGGATGTGACCTGTTCAGGCGTGATAAGGTCTGGACAGCTTTAATGTCAGTAAGGATCTTGTCAACATACATGGTGTGAAGAAGCGGTTCATCATATCCGGTCTGGAATTTATCTGCAACAATCAAAAATCGGTACGGATCCTCGATGACCTTATCAGGAATCTGGATGCTGGGGAATCCATTCAGAGTTGCTTCGGTTACTTTTTCATTTCCATATTCATGTTCACCTGAAAAAGCAACAATGGCCTTATAGGGATATTTTTCCTGAGTGAGATATGCAGATACGGCATGATAATATTGAATCGCCCGCTCGATACCACTGGTAACAACCATTGCACGTGCTTTTCCTCCAATCTTTTTCCGCTGGATCACCTGTTCATGGAAGTGGTCAACCATGATCTCGGATTTCAATCGGATGGCATGTTCATGTGATTCAACATACCGCCTAAGCTTTTTCTTAGCCTTCTTTTTGTCAAAGACCGGATCATCAGTGACGGTCTTCATTAAATGATAATAACTCTGAACCGGGGTGTAAGTCTTGAGGACATCGAGGATGAACCCCTCGTCTATGGCCTGTTTCATGGTATAACTATGAAATGCACGATGACTGACCGATTCACCCTTCTTATATGGTTCACCGAAGAGTTCCAGGGTTTTATTCTTGGGAGTGGCGGTGAATGCAAAGTAACTGGCATTTTTCAGGAGTTTCCGGGACTCCATGATGGTATTGATTTTATCTTCCGTGGTTTCGTCATCTTCCCCTGAACCATCTTCAGAAAGAGCCATATGCATCTTTGCAGTAGTCCTACCACCCTGGCTTGAGTGTGCCTCATCGATAATCAGGGCGAATTTTCTCCCCCGGTGGGCAGATCCGATTTCATCAAGAATGAACGGGAATTTCTGAACGGTGGTGATGATGATCTTTTTTCCATCCTCGATGAACTTCCGGAGTTGCTCTGAACCTTCTGTAACCGCTCCAATAATGGCTGATACCTGGGCAAATTGTTTAATGGTATCACGGATCTGTTTGTCAAGGACTCTTCGATCGGTGACCACAAAGACTGAGTCAAAGATGGGGTTTCCTTCTTTTTCAAGCCCGATAAGCTGGTGAGCGAGCCAGGCGATTGAGTTACTTTTACCACTCCCGGCAGAGTGCTGAATCAGATACCGGTGACCCACTCCATATCGTGAGGCATGATTGAGGAGAGAACGAACAACGATTAATTGATGATACCGTGGAAATATCTGACTTTTTTTCGGTCTGCCTGTTCGTTGATCTTTCTCTTCGACTAACTGAGCATAGTTTTCAAGGATATCAGTAAGACCTGGTTTGGTAAGGGTTTCTTTCCAGAGATAATCGGTCTTTATCCCATTCGGATTCGGAGGATTTCCTGCCCCATCATTGAACCCTTTATTGAACGGTAAAAACCAGGACTCACTCCCTTTGAGCCAGGAACACATCCGGACTTCCTGGTCATCAACCGCAAAGTGGACCACACATCTGCCAAACTGAAAGAGGAGTTCACGAGGGTCACGATCCCGTTTATACTGCTGGATGGCATCATCCACAGTCTGTTTTGTCAGACGGTTCTTTAATTCGAAGGTGGCAATAGGGAGGCCGTTGATAAAGATGCACAGGTCCAAAGCCCTTTTTGTATCATCTTTGCTGTATTGGAGTTGACGGGTTACACTGAATATATTTGATAAAAAAAGTTCTGTTGCCTTAACATTTCCCGGAGTCGGGGTTCCATAGAAGAGTGATACTGATGCCGGACCATGTTTCACACCTCTCCGGAGAACATCAATGACTCCCCGTTTCGCTATCTCTCCCTGAAGCCGTGCCAGAAATTGAAGACGTTTTGGTCCCTTTTCTTCCAGACCGAGTTGTTCAAATATCTTTGGCTGAGTTTTTTGAAGGAATTCCTGAAGTTTGGGGAGATCAACTGCATGATCACGATCGAAGTCTTCGGGTCTTCCCTGAATATACCCGGACTCGGTAATGAGAGAGTTTGTGATGATCCGTTCGAGTTCTTTTTCTGATGTATCGGTAGGGGTCATATGACTAACTCAGGTATCTATTGTTTGGATAATCAAAACCAATATGTCAGAAATCTGGTTTCACGGGTAATTATAGGTTTTCTTTTGTTCGCCGGGTAGGTTCTCTTTGATAATGTATATTGGATGGTAAGTATCCTTAGCAAAACAGGATTGGAGATTTTGTTATTTGAGTGGTTGATATTCGGTTTTTATTGTTTTGGTATTCCTTTTCTTTTGCTAAGTCAGATTTCAGTTGGTTCTAGATTGGTAAACCTATGATTCTTTATTGGGGGGGATTGAAATGATTATTCCTCTTCATCCGTGAATTCTTCCTCTGGTTCTTCTTCTCCGGTTTCCTCAAGAGTTATATCATCGATATCAGGGAGGGTTGCAGCGATTGAGCGGACGTCGAGTTTTCCGGTGACGATATCGGTGATAAGGCGGGTCCGGTACTCGTTCATCAATTTAATATCCGATTCAATTAGAGATACCATTCGAATGATGCTAATACATTTCTTGTGAAGAGTTTCAGCAATTCCTGCTTGTTCTGCATTAGATGGTTTCGTTATCCAATAATTATTCAATTCTTTGCTTGTGACACTTGGGAAAGTAGAACCTCGGAAACTTTCTTTCAAGTTTTCTTTAAGTGCCATCATGAAGTATTGAAAAAAAATGGGATTTTCATATGGCTCAAATGCTGCAACACCCCTCCCAATGCTGACATTATCATGACAAATATTGAGCCTTCCAGTAGTGGATCCTCTTAAACAAAAAAGTAGTGCCCCTTTAGATGCAAATTTTACAGGGGCTACTGTCCATTTCAGAGATCTTGTTATACCAAATTCTTCTTTTGAATATTCATCAGGCCCATTTATTAAAATAGAACCGATTCCTTCAGAATTATAAGTACTTTCATGGGGGGAAATTCCATACGTAATTTTAGAGATAAATTTCAAACGTCTAATTTCCCAATTTTCCGGAATCTCCCCAAGCCATTCGATCCCGGAGGGCTTCATCGGGACAGATGGGTCGAGACCACGGGTGACTGCCTGGTGGATGATGGCCTGCTTCTGCTCGTTCAATAAATCAATCGTTTTTCTCTTTTTAGTGATGTAATCCTTGATTAATAATTCAAAATATTGGATTGTTCGAACTATTTCATCCTGTTCGATTAAAGAAGGATATGGAGCAGGTATTGGTTTAAATCTCTCGTAATATAATCTATTTCGTTCGTACATTATTCCATACGAACAACAATCAAATTCGCCGGTATAGATGGGGGTTCGATAAAGATAGTGATAAAACAAAGGATTCATGGGCTTCTGTGGCCGACCAACAGCATATGCTGGACTAAGGATGCCATCGTGAGGAGAAATTCCAACCGAACCCATGAATGCATTCATGAGATTATAGCCTAATTCCCCTTTCTTAATCCTTTTATAGATTGATCGATCTTCTGAAGCTCTTTCTTTTCGACCAGTTTCGTGTTGCTTAATAATCCCTTTAAATCTGTCGATTGATAACAATTCTAGATCTTGATGACCGGTATCAACGACTTCACGAAATAATAAACCACTTCGAAGAATCTCCCAATGACTTGGAATCTCCCCTAACCAAGGAACTCCCGAGTCTTTATACTCCGGATACGGCTGTAACCCTTCCATCATATCCCCTCCAACAGCCGGCTAATCTCATCAGGTCCGGGTATCTGCCCTTCAAGTTCCCGGGGAAGTTCACTGACAATCCGGTAGGTTGCATTACCAATCGGCCTGCTTGCATCCCGGAGATCACATTTAGGGGTGGTCCGGCTCTTTTCCTTACTGAGGATCATTCCGTTTGAGGGGTTCTCCCCCTCATCTCTTATTTGGGTATCAAGGGCTACGAAGTATTTCAATCGGTGTTGATAGGATAGAAGACCACTAAAAAAGCCCTGCTGCGTTAACTCAAGAGACTTCCCCAAGATTACGTGGGGTTTGGTCCAACTAATTTCTCCAGCCAGTGGTTGGAGTTTTCTATCCGGTAGAGGAAGAATATTGGATGAGCCCTTAGTGAGCCCTTTATGAGCCCTTTGAGCCCTTACAAAATATCTACAATAATTGCATGATTCAGCATTTGATAGATGAATCTCATTCATACAGATCAGCCACCTGGTAGTATGTTCCCTTACCGGTGGTCCCTTTCTTTACTATGACACCAGACTGTACCATGGCATTGAGATCACGGGAAGCAGTACTTTTGGTAACTCCGGTAACAGCCTGATAATCTGCATTTGTGCCTCTCTCTTCCCGTTTAAGATAAGCAAAGAATTGAATCTGGCGTTCGGAAAGTCCAAGCTGAATAAGTTCTTCCCGGAAATTTCTCTCACGTCTCAGCGTCACCACAAACTGCCCGCCATCCTGTCTGAAAACGGGTTCCGGGATTTTATTTTCACGACATAAACGAATCATATCAAGCGTTCCGGTTCCAGCCTTCTCAATATATCTGGCCAGAAAAAGCGATTCACAGAGGAGTGGATTTGCAGGGATCGAGGCATGAGGTTCAGCAAGCTTTTGAATTGTCATATCCAGAGGAAGAGACCCCGGATTCCAGATCTCAACCCGGTCAGAAAAGATCATAACCTGCACACTGGCATTAGATACATAATTCCGATGGGCCACAGCATTTACAATCGCTTCCCGAATCACCTTGAGAGGAATCTCATACTCAACCTCTCCGGCGACTTGATTTTCACTGGGAATAACTCTCCGATCTACCTTTGCAAGGACAAAATCAACCGCTTGATCGATCAGGTCAAACAGTGTTCCCTTAAAAATCTGGTATGAGGGAATTGGCTTTTCAACAACCTTTCCATGAAAATGCAGACATTTTACCTCGGAAGGCAATATGAATCGCTGGGGATTTTTACCAAAGAGCAAGAGTGCTCCAGCAGAAGGCTGTCCACCATCCATGAGATTAAGATGAGTAAGTGTATCAACCGGGGATGTATTTTCCGGAAGAGCAAATCCACGTTCGCTCCGGGCAACTTTGAGAAACCATTCAATCTTTTCTATAGAAATATCATCCAGAGAAGTATTCGGATAAGCAGAGGCATCAAACGGCTTCGTTCTTATATACTTCTGATCGGTTAGAAACGTTATCAGACTGGAATAAACCTGGGTGATCAACTCAGGTATACTGAAAAAACGGCGTCTCACCAGGTCATGTTCAGACAGGTAAATAAGATTCTGCATCCGTGGATCACGGGTTGCATCATCATTCCTCTTCACAAATACAGTACGGTATTTTCCAAGTTCTGAAGCCCTTCGGTATTCTTTTTCAGTCGGAGAATAACCGGAGTCATCGGTTGAACCGTAACTATTTCCAAAAATCCCGATATAAATCACTGATGAATCAATCTCTTCAAGAAAGAGTTCTTCAGAACTGGAATTACATGCAGGAGAGTCTTCAAACAAAAACACAGAAAAGTATCTTCCCAGAAGAGGATCATCGAGAATAAAGGACCGGACCGCTTGTCTTTCTTCAGCTAATTCCTTCTGCACCCCACTGATAAACACCTTAAGCCGGTTCATTTCACACGCTCCCCCAAATCATTCTCATTCAGAACCTATCCCAAGAATCTGATCTAGTAACCCCTCAGTCTCCTTCTCAAGAGCCAGAATATCTGCCTTAATCTCCTCAAGACTCCGGAGTGGCTGCGGTTTATAGAAATATCGGGTAAAGGAGATCTCGTATCCTATCCGTGTTGCACTCTCATCTATCCAGGCATCAGGAACATGAGGCAGAACCTCCCGTTGAATAAATGCCTCAATGCCACCTTCTTCAAGAAGAGGGATCTGCTCAGTATCCCGAAGTTCACTATCCGATTCATACTCGACAACAACCTGTTTTCCGTCATGAGTGGCAGAAAACAATCCCCGGAGAGGGTCAGGAGATGCCTTTCCGGCTTTATGGATCTTTTTGATAACCGGAGCTGCTTCTTCATCCTTCTCTGCAAGACCGGACTCGATAAGTTTCCAACGCTTGGCAAGCATCTTCACGCCGGATAGGGAGGCTATTGATTCAATGGAGGACTTTAAAAGATTGTAATCAGTATGTGGCCCTGATCCATTTTCCTTTGCTACTCGTTCCAACACAGTATATAGAGTTTCGTCCTTCGCTTCAGCACATACCGTTCTGAACCGATTTAATGACTCATCAGAGAGATCAATCTTTAGCCGAAGGGGACGTTCAACAGTAACTTTCCAATACCCAAATGCTTCATTTGGAAAAACCTTTGACTGCTCTGATTCTGAAAAGGAGATACATAGGTCTGTGATACGTGAAATATCATCAGGGGAAAGTTCACAGTTCTTCTTTCCCAGATTTTTCCGAAGAGACCGATACCAGGGTGTCGCATCTATAAGCTGAACCTTTCCTTTCCGGTGTTCTGGTTTCCGATTTGTAAGCACCCAGATATAAGTCGCAATACCAGTGTTGTAAAAGATATTGAGTGGAAGGGCAATGATTGCCTCAAGCCAGTCATTTTCAATAATCCATCGCCTGATATTGCTTTCACCGGATCCGGCATCCCCGGTGAAGAGTGACGACCCATTATGGACTTCGGCGATTCTGCTCCCTAAAGGACTGTCATGTTTCATCTTGCTGATCATATTGACAAGAAACATGAGCTGACCATCGCTGGATCGGGTGATGAGAGAGTACTCTGGATCATTATCATGCTCAATAACAAACCGGTAGTCGTTCATCTCCCCCTTTCCTCCCATCCGATCAAGATCTGTCTTCCAGCTCTTACCATAGGGAGGATTGGAAAGCATGAAGTCAAACTGCTGGGTAGGAAACGCATCACTCGAAAGAGTGGAACCGAATTTCATATTCTCGGCCTGTTCGCCCTCTCCTTTTATGAGGAGGTCTGCTTTTGAAATAGCGTATGTCTCCGGGTTTACTTCCTGCCCATAGAGATGAATCGCGATCTCCTTCTGATGACTTTCTGCAAGAGATAGGAGTGTCTCTTCTGCAATGGTAAGCATCCCTCCGGTTCCGCAGGCGCCATCATATACCAGATAGGTTCCGGATTCAATCAAATCCGATATCGGAATGAAGATCAGATTTGTCATCAATTTGACAACATCACGAGGAGTAAAGTGCTCTCCGGCCTCCTCATTATTTTCTTCGTTAAACTTGCGGATGAGTTCTTCAAATATGGTCCCCATCCCATGATTATCTAAACCAGGTAGTTTGACCGAACCATCCGATTCATACACCGGATTAGGACTGAGGTTGATTTTACTATCTAGGAACTTTTCAATAAGACTCCCTAGGATATCTGCCTCAACAAGTGTATCGATCTGGGTTCTAAACTTGAACTTTTCAAGTATCTCTCCTACGTTCGGAGAAAAACCATCCAGAAATGCTTCAAAATCGAGTTTCAGTTGCTGGTGTTTCCCTTTCGCCTTCAGATCCCGAAGGGTGAATGGGGAGGTATTATAAAACGCCTGACCTGCTGCCTGACGAAGAGCAGCATCCTGATGAGTAACTCCTGCTTTATCCAGCCGGTCCTTCATCTCCAGGACTTCTTTTTTCGTCGGTTCAAGAAGAACATCCAAACGACGGATTACCGTCATAGGGAGAATTACGTCACGATATTTGCCCCGCACATACACATCCCGAAGCACATCATCAGCGATTCCCCAAATAAAATTTGCAATCCAGTTAAGCTGCTGTTCCTCCATGTAACACCTGAAAATGAAAAACGATGATAATAGAAGGTTAGTGGTTATGAATAAAAAGAGGCACGGTTTGTTTTTGCATTTCGGAAGGGCTATTATGATTCAGAGTATCGATAAAATTTTTCAGAGGACATCTTTACCCTCACCTCCAGAGGACGCAAAGTGAGCGGTGAACCCTTCATTATCTCGTTCGCCTAAAGAACCAAAGCTACAAACAACCATTATCGGTGCATTTACACTCTTCAAAAAAATATCGCCAACATTCGGGATAATCACCTGAATGAGACTCATACAGATTTGGAATTATGTATCAAACCTGAACCCTTGACCATACAAAAACCGGAGCAGCCACCAGGGTCGTATTTTGTCATTAATGACATTTAAAGGTGCAGCTAAAGGCATCTTCTAAGCTGTCATGAGAGGGAGAACCACCCATCGCTGTTCCAAGAGCGGCAGTTCCCAGAATGGTTTTGTTACATCCGTGTTGAAAGCCGCTGCAGTAGGAG
>Ga0302251_1001937_pt1 | contig 11113 bp, 10 predicted proteins | sample AAG_RA_Gln_MG_FD_193534 | JGI IMG/M metagenome (GOLD analysis project Ga0302251, IMG submission 193534) | Enriched activated sludge microbial communities from anaerobic digester in WTTP, New Holstein, Wisconsin, United States - AAG_RA_Gln | ecosystem: Engineered > Bioreactor > Anaerobic >...
GCGAAACGGCGGAACTGCTTCTGGGGCGATACCGAGATCGAGGTCCTGGAAGGCCGGCGGTGGGTGAAGACCCCGATCCGGAAGTTCGTGATGGAGAACTTCGACCTCTCCCGCCCGGGCATCGACCGGCTCGGCACGTACTACTCGGATCCCGCACGACCGTTCGCTGTCAGGACCGTTGATCCGAACGGCATGATCCACATCCGGAAGGTGACCTCGGTCTCCATCCACCGCTCGCCCGCCCACCTGCTCCGGATCACGACGGGGCGGGGCCGGGAACTGGTCGTGACGCCCGATCACGCAATGCTCGTCTGGGACACCAGCTACCTCCGCAAGCTCCGCGCCATGGAGCTGAAGGCCGGGGACGCCGTCCCTGTCTTCGAGGGCACCTGCGTAATGTCCGATCGTGTCGCCGCGGTCGAGCCTGTTCCGGCGCCCGAGGAACGGGTCTACTGCCTGACGGTCGACACCGACCATACGCTCGTGGCAAACGGGATCTTCACCGGCCAGTGCGATGGCGACGAGGACTGCATCATGCTCCTCCTTGACGGCCTGATCAACTTCTCGCGCTCGTTCCTCCCCCAGAACCGGGGCGGGTCGATGGACGCTCCGCTCGTCCTGACCAGCCGGATCGATCCTTCCGAGATCGACAAGGAAGCCCTGAACGTCGACGTCTGCGATCATTATCCCCTTGAGGTCTATACCAGCGCCCTTGCATACGCGGAGCCCAAGTCGATTGTCAAGCTTATCGACCGGGTAGAGAGCCGGGTCGGGACCGAGGGCTCGGTCGAGGGATTCCAGTATACGCACGACACCTCGGATATCTCCGCGGGGCCGCTTGAGTCCATGTACACCCAGATGAAGACGATGACCGACAAGCTCGAGGCGGAGCTCACTCTTGCCGGCATGATCAGGGCCGTTGATGCCGACGATGTGGCCGAACGGGTTCTCACCACGCACTTCCTCCGCGACCTCATGGGCAACCTCTCGGCCTTCTCCAAGCAGAAGTTCCGGTGCACGAAGTGCAACACGAGTTACCGCCGGATGCCCCTTGCCGGCAAGTGCACGAAGTTCAAGGGGCGGGGCATCTGCAACGGCAACATCATCCCCACCGTTCATGAAGGCTCGGTCAAGAAATACCTCGAGATGTCGCGGGAGATGTGCCGGAAGTACAACATCTCCGAGTACACGAAGCAGCGGATGGAAGTCCTCGATCTCGCCATCACCTCAACGTTCGGCGAGGAGAAGCAGGAGCAGCTGGGGCTTGCGGATTTCATGTAGTTGAGGGTCATCAGACCCGAAACTGGAGAAGAACGCGAAGCGTTCTTCGATGTGGTGGGGGTCATCAGACCCGAAACTGGAGAAGAACGCGAAGCGTTCTTCGATGTGGTGGGGGTCATCAGACCCGAAACTGGAGAAGAACGCGAAGCGTTCTTCGACATGGTGGGGGTCATCAGACCCGAAAGAGGAGAAGAATCCGCAGGATTCTTCGACTGAAGGCATCAGCATTCTTCGACGTGATAGGGGCCGTCAGGCCCGGGAGGGGCACCCGAAGACCTGTGGTTACAGCGTCGTAATACCTGCCATGATCAGCGCGAACAGGGACAGATCGTAGATCCCGTGGGAGATAGCGCTCGTTGTTGTGTTGGTACGCTTCCGGAGTATGCCGAAACAGATGCCGACCAGGAAGACGCCTAAAAGGCCGTCCCACGCATACTGGTACGCGTGCAGGGAGGCAAAGACGAGCGCTGACAGGACGATCCCGAACCGCGGCTGGATGACCCCCCGGATAGACAGTTCCTCGCCAAGCCCGGCCGAGACGGATGCCATGACTGCGGCAAGCGGGGTGAAGGATGCCAGGAAGAGATTATTGACCAGCGTATCATCGGTCGTCGGGATCCCGTACGCTGCAAAGAGTGCCGTCACGGCGTCATCGAGAATCCAGAAGACCGCAACAAGGATGATTCCGGTGACGATGCCCGTGGCAACCTGTCGTGCTGTGGGCCATACGAGCCCAAGCCGTTCGAATGCCGACGAACGGTCCCTGCGCAGCCAGAGGCCCACCATGAAGAACGAGCCGATGACCGTCCAGATCAGCATGAAAGCATCGAGCCTGACCGTTGATCCCGGTTCCTCAAGCCCGATCCCGAGCATTCTCTGCATCACGGGGTTCAGGAACGGGGCATTACCGGTGATGATGAGCGGGATGACGGGTATCATGACGAGGGCAAGGATACAGACAAGACCGGCCGTGTGGATGAAGGAGTCCGGGTCGAAGGGCAGCACCCGTGCGAGCAGCCCGCGGAATGCCCGGGAGAATCCGATCAGGCAGAGGAGCGCTGTTCCGAACGGGAGCAGCAGGAGCCCTGCGGCGTTTTCTGCAGACAGCGATTCAAGGTACCGGTCGATTGCATCCGGATCGTCCGACCATGCAGCAACCGGGTCAAGGCTGAAGATGAAACTCATGGTCGCGATACAGAAGAGCAGGCAGAGAAGCCAGAGAACGGCGAGCCAGCGGGCTATGCGGTTCTGTTCGCCGGTGTATGCAAGCAGGGCGAGGATGACGAAGGGGGCAACCATGGCCCCGGCGACGACAAACTCTTCGGCGCTTCCCGAGAGCATCCCGCTCCCTGCAAGCACGAGCAGGGACAAAAAACCGATAATCAGGGGGAGGATGATGAAGAAATCCCGGTACCTGCTGTTCTGGATCCCTGCGAACATCCCATGATCATGGAAGGAACGGATACAAAGATGTATGGGGCAGGCGGCGGATGTTCCCTCCATGTTAACGCTTTTACATCCCGGTGCCAACAGTATACTGAGCGAGAATATCTAAGTGGCCAACAGAGGCAGACTCAAGATCTGTTCCCGAAGGGGTTCGCAGGTTCAACTCCTGCTTCTCGCATCTGGACGCGAAGTTCGATGCTTCAGTTTCCTTTTTAAAGCCATTATTTCAGACACTTTTCTATGACTTACCCAGTCGCTCAAGTACTTCCAGCCAGTGCTTTCCATCCAATGAGGAATGAACTGGCAGAAAATTCAATCAGGCACGCCCTTGAGAAATTCACCCTCACCCAGGCTGACGCGGCCCAGATCCGGGAATTCGTCTCGGAACTCCGGTCCTGCAAGAACATCAGCACCGGGAGGGCGAACAAACTCACGTTTACCCTTGTAGGGTGGCGCCGGTTCATCGGTCCGTTTTCCAGCAACACCATTGGAGACCTGTACGCCGCGATTCCTGAATTGAGAAATGCAAAGAGCAGCCGTGAGCGCCCATTCAAGCAGAACACGATCAGCGATTTCGTTGCTATCCTCAAACAGTTCTACCTCTGGATGATTGAGAACAAGTATTCAGATCTCAGCGAGGCTAAGCTCCGCAAACTCCGGATACCCGCCAAGGATCCCATGACCAAGGTGGCCGCGGACCTCATGACACCCGATGAGATCAACGCTATGATGAAAGCGTGCACCCGCCCAGTCGAGCGGGCCCTCATCATGACGCTGTACGAAGGCGGGTTCCGCATCGGCGAGATCGGGACCATGACCTGGGGCGATCTCACGTTCGACAAATACGGCGTCATTGCGAATGTGAACTTCAAGACCAACATGCCCCGGTATGTCCGGCTCATCATGGCCAACGAATACCTGGCCCAGTGGCGGGCCTGCTACAAGCCGGACCCGAGCGGGAACGCCCTGGTGTTTGTCAACGTGCACGGCAAGCCCCTCATCCACGCGACCATCAACAAGCATCTCAAGGTTATCGCAAGGCGGGCGGGCATCGAGAAACACATCACCCCCCATATCTTCCGGCACAGCCGCATCACGCATCTCATCAAGGAGCAGGTCCCGGAAAGCGTGATTAAGCTCATGATGTGGGGCAACATCAGCACCGATATGTTCCGGACCTACGCCCACCTGACCGGGCAGGACATCGACTCGGCGATGCTCAAATCCTACGGGATAACTGTCGTGGATAACGGGAATGCGGCATCACGGCTGGAACCGGTCCAGTGCCCGCACTGCCGGAAGATAAATCCCCCCACCTCAAACTATTGTTTCGCGTGCGGCCAGCATCTTTCCGATGTTGTGATCGATACGGATGAGGGAATTCAGCAGAGCGTCCTTAGGGATAACCCGGATATCCTGCGGCAGCTTATCGATGAGAGGATTGCGGAGATGAAGAGGAAAGGGGAGATCTGAATGTATTATACCAATCCACTGACACAGGCAATGTGAGACCCAGCGGGAGTAATTTTCACAGAAAATTCCTTACCGATCTTTTTCTTCTCAATATACTTCTGCCCCTCAAGTTCTTCAAGATGAGATCGGCTGATTCGATTCAATAAGGCTCGCCTGTGTTTTGATTTGTCAAGACCACGTTTTTCCTCGGGTTTAATCTCGAATCCATGGACTTTCCTTTCATGGAGGAAGTTGATAATCTCGTCGCTTTTCATATATGGTGTGTTGTTCGTCTTCCTCCGGTACAATTCAGCGAGAAGCTCAACGTTGATATCCTTCAGTTTCATGATCTGAAATTGTTGGAGCAACTCGATGTTGCCGGTTTCAACAATACTCATTCCATGATCGATTTCTTTCCCTGAATTTTCCCCGGTTGCATAACCATCAGCAGCAACGTAATAGGATACAACTTCGTGATACATCGCTGCCACTGTAACTGCGAATGAGGTCTTTCTGCCGCAAGCAGACATATTGACATAGACATTGTTGCCATCCGATTTCTCTTGGACAATAATCCGTGACACATTCTTCAGAACATCGAGAACGTCAAACATTTCTACCGGGTGAAACTGGACCGGGATAGAGACAGATTCAAGATGATCGGTCACTTTCCGGGTATAATTCACTTGTTTCTCTCTCATCACGGGATCGATATCAGCTTCCGGTGATATGGCGAGAAGATGGACACGATCGACTTTTTTATTTATCAGGGGCTTTACTGCACGATCGATCTCATGTCCGAGAGGGATGATGTGTACAGTTTCAGGAAGTCCGGTCGCTCTTACCGTCATCAGATTTTCTCCTTCACAATATTCACAATATTCACGTGAATGTTTTTATTACCACTCTTTTCGATTGGTGATTGGTGGATTAAAAATGCGCACAGAATTACAGCCCCTTGAAGGAAGGAGAGTAACATTTACCGGGACATTCATTCGATTCGGTGTGTTCAAAACAAAATGGGGTTTTCAAAAAAAGGTCCTGCTGAAAAACGTAAAGAATCTCCAAAGCCGTCATATGGCTCAACACATTTCACTTTCGGAGCCATCAGATGTAAGAGTTTTTGAAGGATTTAGTCAAGGCGAAGTTCTTCAGTTCTCAGCGATTGTCTATTCTTATGTGAAAGGCTATCCTGGGGAAAATATCGATCTCAAACTTGCCCGTCCTTGGTGTATAGATTACGGATTTCATGACGTTCGAAATCTTATATGTGTTTCGAGCAGGTCATATCGAAAAAAGGAAGTCAATACGTCCCTAATGCAAGAACTGAATTGTCGTAAAAGAATTTCCCTCGGGATTTGTTAAAATGAAAAAATCTTCATTTTATTCACCTGATGCACATTTTCTGGGAGGTGCCTGATGTCTCACAACGAACGATGCAAGGAATGCAAGGCGAGGGTCCGGCAACTTCTGGAAAAAACCTTTGGGGCGGTCATTCCCAATTATCGGATGCAACTTGGGACACGACCGGAAGAGTTGCGGGAACATCCGAGGTATTCCGTTCTGAACGACATTTACTCTGCCTTGCAGAATCATCGGGGATTCCCTGAGTTTGTCCGGGCGGCATACGTCGATGTTGATTTTTTCCTCCCTGATCAGAAGATGATTGTTGAGTTCGACGAATCGCAGCATTTCACTGGACCCCGAAAGATCGCGCTTTCTCACTATCCTTCCGAAATTAACCTTGGATTCTCGCGAGATACCTGGATGAAACATTGCGATGAAATCCAGGCATATGACAATGATCCACCATTTCGAGACGAGCAACGCGCATGGTATGACACCCTGAGGGATTTTATTCCGGAAGCGAAAGGATTCAGATCAACGGTCCGGATATTCGCAAGGGACATGGCATGGTGCAGTCTTGACGTAAATAATGTAAACGATATCCAAAGATTTCAAACTCTGATGGGAATCAATAACGAGAATGGGATTACGAATACAAACGATGGGCGTAATCAGATGCCGAAACAAGACTGGATTGCAACGGTTATTCTGAAATCAAATTTGAAAATTGCTGAAGAAAAAGATCCACGCAACAACCCGACGCGAATCTCCGAGCTGGATCAAATCCTACGTTCAACAATCGATAAAACATCGGGCGACGGCGTGATCCTGTTTCCGGGCGGGTGGGTCCATACTCAGCATGAGCGGGCAGAAACAATATATCCGGAAATTGAACGATGCGTGAAAGAGGTCCTCACCAGGACAAACCGAAATATCAAAGTCTGCATCGGCGTGGATGGATTCTTCGATCGACCTAACGCGGAAGATGCGTATGATCAGGACCAAATCGCAATTACCATCGACAGGACCGGAATAATTTCAATCTGCAGAAAGTTTTACCCGTCGGATGATACCGAAAAGAACAGTATCATTCTTGCCAAAAATTGCAATGACGGGGAACTCGGTAAACCCCGGGTCTTCGAGTTAAATGGTGTCAGGTTTTTCCCATTCGTCTGTTACGACGTCTATGGGCCATGGCACGAGCCTCAGAAATATCCGAAACCTGACGCCGATATTGGATTAAATTTAATTCACCGGTTCCGTCCCAAAGGAGAATTTCTGTGTCAGGAAAATTATTTCCCGCTGAATGGCTGGTCCGAAGCATCGTGTCAGTGGAAGATTCCCATTTTTGGAACATCCATCTTTTTCCGACGCTCAATTCCGTCAGACTGGCCAACCGCGATTATCTGGACCGGAGGAGATGTCTGGAAGAAACCCCGTTATCCTGACATTACTCTACCCTGCGACAAACCTGCAATTACGATATCACTAGCCGAAGGATCTGCTGAAGTTCGGATTTTCACGGATATTCCAGGGAAGATTCAATCGATGAAAAGGACTTCTCCCGAGGACATTACAAAAAATAATCCCCGGATACAGAATCATTCTCTGGCGGGGGGGAAAACGAACATCAACATAATTGATCCGAACGGGATTTATGCGAAGCTCCGAAAAGAGCTCGATCCATTTTTCGGGAAATCCGTCATTGATCAGAAGACCAAGTTCACTTACCGTGCAGAGAATGAGATCGGGTATCCGAACAAGAAAGAACTGGATATGATCTCACTTTTCAAGCCAGCAATGAATGCAACCGACCGGGTGCGATTCCGTATCTACCTGCACATTCTCGCAAGTCATTTAGGACTACAGAATACAGATGAAATCATCAAAAATCTTCCTGAATGTTCAATAATAAAACAGGAACGGGAGAATCCCCATCTTGGCGATATTTTTATTGAAGGTGTTTTCTCCGATAAGGAAGAAATTGAAAAATTTGTGAAGTGGATCGTGTTTGGGGATGGAACAGGAGAAAGGGGAGATCCAAATGAATGATGAAATTACCCAACAGTGGATGAAAGAAAGGATTGGCAAATCCAATGAACAGGCCGCGATAAATCGCAATAAGTATCCGATCCAGGAACACGCTACCCAGACGGAACTCTGGGAATATGTAGACTGTACCTGCGATGAATCCTGTACCTGTAAACAGCAGCTGGGATGCACGGGTCACTGGAAGCTGAAAAAGAATGTCCCGTTCGATGACTTTATGTTTGGATTCCTCAGGATGTTCGTCGATCGGTGTGATCATCTGAACCTTATTACGGCTGTTGATGCGGGAGATCCTTCGCACCTGAGATCCCGCGTCAAGGATGCTTATACGGTTTTAAAAAACTTGAAAGGAGAGGAATGGCACCTCCTTTCAACCAAATCTGCCGATTACAATAAGACATTGTTCTGCGATGACTGGTTTGACAGTTATTTCAAGGAAAAATTTGAGAGTTTCAAAATCAAGGAAAGTGTCTATTTCGCCAAGCAGTTTTGCATTCTTCTTCCCGATATCTGCGTGCCGTACGATACCAAATCCCGGGACAAAATGACAAGTCATATCAGAATCCCACGGAATGCCAATTATTTTGAATTCCTCTCCGAGGTCCGATCAAACTTCATGAATGCGTTCAAAAAACAGGGGATAAAATTACCGACAATACGGGCATTTGACTTCCCGGGTAAGAATCTTCCATTCGACCCCCGCCTTATCTCATTGCGGCAACCAGCTCGGGATTACGGGAAGGACTATTCACCTCGTAAAGGGCAGATCAGTTTAGTCCTGGACAAATGTTATTATTTGCCGACAGAAACCACCCCAGAAGAAAAAACAATCCAACAATAACGTGATCGCCAATGGAACGTCAAGAGAAAACAAAAGAAGAATGGTTCGAACTTGGGCGAAAATATCATGAAAATGAAGAATATCAGAAAGCAGTTTCCGCATATCGTCATGTGGTGAAAATCGACGTATCCAATTTTCATGCATGGCATAATTTGGGGTTAGCTCTTCGATTCCTTGGAAAGTTGGATGATGCGCTAAAAGCGTTCAATACCGCAGAATCTCTTGATCCGGGAAATGGCGAGATCTACATTCAACAAGGTTTGATTCTGATCGGCCAGGAGAAAAACCAACAAGCAGTGAATAAATTCGAAAAGGCATTTGAATCGGGCCTGGAATCTGATAATCAGATGGTTGCACAAATCGGGATGGGGATATCTTACCTTAATCTCGACAAACCTGATGATGCAATCAGTAATTTCGATGCAGCCCTCAAAATCGATAACGAAAATCTGCCTGCTTTAACGATGAAAGCCGGTGCGTTGTTAACCCGAGGGGATTTTTCAATAGCGAAGACAGTCATCGATGAAGCGTTGAAGATCGATCCAGAAGATGAAGAGGCGTTGAAAATTCTTGAAATGGTGGAATCAGCATTGAGATCCACTGATTGAAACGTTTTTTGCGGCACCTCCCATCCTTTCAACCCATCCAACCACAATCTTGATGATAGTCATTTCTTTTTTCAAAAAATTTTTGCCGCGCTTCACATTCTGGTGCAGCAAAATCAGCCAATTGTCTTACTCTTGTATGACAAAAATCAGGCATCGAACCCGCTGGTTCAGAAAACGCTTTAAACAACTGCGCATTTATAAAAGTATTACAATGCTGTGCTACTTCCTCACACAGGCGGGTAAACGCCTGAAGGCTGCGGCAGAATCGGTGAAAAACCGGATCGTTGATTTATTCCGCGGACCTGACCCCGTTACTCAAACGAAGTGCCAGGCAGTACTGAACAGTTTGGCATCCGGGACCGGATGCAGCATGAACACGGGCCAGTGGTGCAAACAGACAAGCAGTCATGCCCCGATATTTTCTCTCTTTACATTCTTTGGTGATCGTCAGTAGTCCCGGATAACCGGTAACCGTGATCCATTCGTGGTATTGATCCGATAGGCCACCTGCCGTTTCGATAAGTGCAGCCCTTGGCCGGATTATAGCCATGGCTCTATCCGGGCCCGGAACTTCGGAACACAACGGGAAAAACGGGACGTGTGGATGTGGGCGTCCCGGATGCAGAGGAGAACAATCGAACGCAACAACACAAAGTCGGTGAAAAAATGCAGAACACAATAAAACGCGAACCCCTGCGGGTGACGCAGGAAGCTGTCGATGCATACGAGAAGCGGTCCGGCTTCTATGGCATCGGGAAGAAGATGGTTGAACACGGGCGCTGGAAAATCGTCACAAAAGAGGAGGTATCATGCACGCAATAATCAGTGGCAGCTCACGAACAAAACTTACCCAGTCACGCCGTGAGACTGCCATAGATACTTCTGTTTCCATCTTTAAATCCCTCACTGAAGGGGGCAGGCTGGCGGGAGGATTACTATGAGCCATTTCTCTGCCGGTATTGTGCTGACCGGGAGCGACGGATATGTCCACGTCCGGATCTGGGACAAATCGTATTTCATCTGCCCTGAAGATATGGGGATGCTGCTGTTTGTCGGCGAGACCGTCCCCCTGCTGCAGAAAAACCCGGACCCTGCCGGTTCACCGGTTGCGTCCGGCTCCGTTGCCCTCAATCCCTCCGGGCGGGCTGTGATCCTGTCGATCGGGACTGTCCGGTACATGCTGCCCCGCGACCGGTTCATCGCGGTCGCGCTCGGCGAAGACGTGTCCTGCATTCTCTTCGAGGTCCCGGGAGATGTACCGGAACCGGAAATACTTGCGCCGCACAAGGGAGGTGCTGCATCATGACCAGCCGTCGCGGAACGCTCATCGAGGACGGGGCCCGCGAGCTCCTCAGGCTGCATGGTTACCGGGTCCAGGTCATCCCGCCCGGTTTCAGCAAGAACCAGCCGCCGGCCCACCTTGTCGCGGAGCGGGATTCCGGCGAGAAACGGTTCATCCGCATCCGGAAATTCTCCCATCTCCCCTCAACAGTCGATATGGTCATGCAGAAATGCGGCATCGACCTTTCGCAGTTCCGCAAGCACATCGCCCGCCACATCGGGGAAGCCGGGTATCATTACGAGATCTGGATCTACTCGCTGACCTACGGATTCCGGTGCTTCGAGGTCATGAGGGACAGCATCCGCGAGATCCCGAAACTCTCGCTGCACGGGCCGGTGGTATCGCGTGCCGGGGGTGTCGCATGATCGCCCAGAGTGCGTTCACTGCCTCGAAAGAGCGGGCTGTCGAGCTGCTCATGGCCCGGGGCTATGAGCCGGTCCTGCCGGTCGAGAGCAGTTTTCTCTCGGAGTATATCCCGCTGCACCTGGTCGGCATGAAGGGAAACTATGAAGTGCTCGGCGTGAAAGTCCGGGTTGCCTATGGCAGTATCAGCCCGGCCTATGTCGAATCGTTCTGCAGGTACGAGATCTGCCAGTTCCGGTCCCTGCTGACGATGAGCCCGGGTAATGTCTTCATCCGCTGCGAGCTCTGGGTTGTTTCACCGAACGGCTCCATCCACTGTTACGAGGTCCTGCCGGACGAGATCCGCGAGGTGGCTGCCTATGCCCACTGAGGAGAAGAAGCCGG
>Ga0302251_1001939_pt1 | contig 11098 bp, 13 predicted proteins | sample AAG_RA_Gln_MG_FD_193534 | JGI IMG/M metagenome (GOLD analysis project Ga0302251, IMG submission 193534) | Enriched activated sludge microbial communities from anaerobic digester in WTTP, New Holstein, Wisconsin, United States - AAG_RA_Gln | ecosystem: Engineered > Bioreactor > Anaerobic >...
TTGTCATTTGATAAATTTACTTTTGGATTTTAACAAATAAAGGAGACAAAATATGAAACATGAATGGAAAAAAAATGAGAAACAATTTTATTTGCCGAAAAACAAACCTGAGCTGATAAGTGTTCCAGAATTTAAATTTTTCACAATTGAAGGAAACGGAAATCCCAATGATGAATTTTTTGCTGAATACATTGGGGTTTTATATTCTTTATCCTATGGAATTAAAATGAGTCCCAAAAAAGGGATAGAACCCAAAGGATATTTTGATTACACTGTTTACCCACTTGAAGGGGTTTGGGACTTAAATGAAAAAGCAAAGAAATCATTTGACGGGACAATAAATAAAAACGATTTAGTTTTTAAATTAATGATACGTCAACCTGATTTTGTTGATAAAGATTTTGCCTTGCAAATACTTGAACAGACGACAAAGAAAAAACCACATGATTTATTAGAACAAGTGAGATTTGAAGAAATAATTGAAGGTGAATGTATTCAAATGCTGCATTTAGGCAGTTATGACAATGAACCTGAAAGTTTTAAACTCATGGAAAGTTTTGCTGAGCAAGAAAAATATAGTCGAAAATCAAGAACTCACAGAGAAATCTATCTGAGTGACGCAAGAAAGGTTTCCCCCGACAAATTAAAGACTGTTTTGAGATTTAATGTTGAAAAGAAATGAAAAAGCACGAACCGCCAACAAAGTGTATATGCCATAAGGGTTTCGGAGGGTATTCAAGCATTGTAGCCCGATCAAACTTTCGTGTCGGTGGACAGGTAACTACTACGCAATCCCTTACGGCACATACACTCGAACGTTGGGCGGCATGCAAAAAAGACACTACAAACATGAATGATTATGAGTAAATATCAGACTATCGAGATTTCTGAAAAACAATTAGAGGATTTGATACGTCAAACCCCAGATAACATTGAACCAGGATTAAAATATATTGACCATCAAAGATTTACGAATAGGGGACCACTTGATTTATTAATGGTTGATAGTGGTAATGCACTTGTTGTTGCAGAATTAAAAGTTGTAGAGGAAGATTCCATGTTGGTTCAAGGGATTGATTATTATGACTATATATCCAGAAACTTAGAAGGATTTGCAAGAATTTACAAGGATTATAATATAGACCCCAAACAGTCTATTAGATTAATCCTGATTGCTCCGAGCTTTTCGATTTCATTGATTAGTAGGTGTAAATGGATTGATATTCCAATATCATTGTTTACGTTTAAAGCTATAAAACTTGAAAACGGTAAAGAGATTATTCCAGTTTTTGCTGAAACAACAATTCCTTCAACACCTGAGATTTTAGAGTCTTATAGTCTTGACGATAGGCTTAAATATATAACAGACAATGATTCGAGAAATAATGCAAAGAATCTACTAAAGGATATTCAAGATTGGGATAAAACCAATATATTAATTGAGCCGACAAAATATGATATTTCATTAAAAAGTTCTGGACGAGTATTTGCCTATCTTTCTCCAAGACGACAGTTCTATGTAATTTACACATACGATACTGAGAAAAAATGGACAGGATACCCAATAAAAGATAAAAATGACCTTGAAAATGCAATCCAACTGATGAAAATGAATATAGAAAGAATAAAATAATGCACGACCGCCCAACACATGGTATAGTGCATGCGGGTTTCAGAGGTATGCGAAGGTTTGTAGCTCGTAAAAAAAGTCGGTGCAAACTGATAGGAAATCTCCTCGTAATCCCGCACGACACCATACCATCAAACGTTGGGCACAAGCTTAATAGAACATTTATCATCAAAAAATTATTTATTATGAAACACCCATGTAAGGTAGTTTGCACAACCGAGTTTACGAGTTCACCGTAGGTAAACACCAATGAACCGAGCGCAATTTGCGAGCTCGGCGAAGCCAATAAACCATGGGTGTTTGCCTACGGCGAGCCCTTCGGGGTTCATCCGCTCAGCTTGCGAGTTTTAAAGACAATAAATGTAACTATTTGTAAATTAACTTTCTAAATATTTTATACGGATGAAAGAAAATTATGGAAATTCAAAATTGATTAGGCGAATTTGCATTTGCTTATTATTATCAAGCAATACTTACATATTTGCGCAAACAACAGATTATTACAATTGGGACAATTGGGAAGATATCTGTTATTGTACTATGAACAATTCCTATCATCCAAGTTCTATTGTAAGCGCTGACAATAATTTACAACTTTTAATAAGTCTAAAAAACGGACTAACTCGGAAACAACTAGATTCACTTAAAATTCCTTATATCAGGAGTCAATTATTACTTTTAGAGTCCTATCGCCTAATAAACAAAACAAATGGTATTTACAAAACAGCTATTCCGATTTTAGATAACGAACAAACGGCTCGATTAAGAAAGCAATCGCTATTTATAGCCAACCAGATTTACCCTGAAATAGAGAAAGAATGTCGTGATTTGGTAACGCTTTTAGCAAATCAAAACAGATTAAATAATGCCTATTCTATACTATTCTCTTACGTTTTGGATGGCCTGATTTGGACGCAATTTGAAAAAGAAAGGATTGTAGAGAAATGGGATACATCAGGAATCTGGAGTGGTAACTATTGGTTCTTAACACCTAAGAGAGTTGTTGACTGTGGTGGAACAAATTATTTTACAAAAGAGAACTTTGTATTTAAATGGAACTGGTCATATTCAGAAAAGGTAACAGACGGATTGTGGGATAAGAACGTTGAAGCACTTTTTTCTTTGACGCAAGGAAATAGTATTCCCAACAAAGAATTATTTAATGAATTTGCTGATTATGGCTTTTTCGATAAAGAGTTACGTTTGACCATCCCAGTAATCAACGAAAAAGAAAGTAACGACCTATATTCGATATCTACAAAAATCATAGATAAGCTGACACTCTCATTTAAAGCAGAAGCTGATGTTGAACAAATTAAAATCTCATATGGATTTAACAACAGCAGCGAAACGGTAGTTGTTTTTTACCATGAGGTTATGTTTGACTTAATGGACTTACTGATAAAAAAACAAGTCATCCAATTACCAAGAGCTTTTAAGAATCCTGACAAAGCAACTCTCAAAGATGCCGCTGATTTATGTTTTATTGTAATTTCGAAATAGAAAAAGCCTGCACACAACAGGTGGTTTAGCCTACTGGGGCTGATGATGCAGATACGAAAGTTTTTAGTAATTTAGCATGGTTTTAACGTGGGATGACGCCGCTGACGGTTAACTCCCCAGCAGCCCAAACCACCGGAACGTTATGAGCAATTTAAAGTAAGACAAACAACGGTTAAAGACAGCCACTTTATGGCATAAGGAACGAAATGAACCGAAAACAGTCTGAAAAACAAATGGCGATTAACGGCTGAAAAAGTTGACCCGAAAACAGCATATCAAGGTAGGGCACAATTAATACAATTAATTAACATGAGAAATTTAGTTTTTTTAATCGTGATTGCCATTTTTATGGCAAGTTGTTCAAAAGAGAAATTTATAGAACAACAACCTACTAACAATCAAGGAGAAATCAAGCTAGTTACATTAACAGATGGCAGTAAGACATCTGTTACATTGCTTGAATTTAGCAGTGTTGAGCATTATGAGGCAACAATTACCTCGCTTGAGATACAGATGGAACAGCACGAAGATGCATTTTTAGCGACATGGAGTAGTTTAAGTGATGATGACTTAAATGCAAAAGAAACTGAGGTTGGCTTTGTTGACCATCAGCCATTGATTAATTTTGAAAATTATTACAACATCCCTGTCACTTTACGGCAAGTTTATGTCGCTGCCGAGGAATTTTGGCTTAACAATGAAGAGCTTAATATTGAAACTTATCCTAAAAAGAAGTATCCCTTCAGCGTCGTAGAAATGACCTTGCTGAATGGCAATGGAGAGGTAAAGATCGGGGATAAAATCATTAAGTTGACCGAAAAAGGATTTGTGGAAATCAGGAATCTTGATGTTGCTACCTTAATCAGGATAAATGAAGGAGATGAAACAGCTTACAGCGAACCAACGGTAACCACTAATATTGAATTTGATGGAGGCGGGAAAGGTGAATGTACCAACTGGAAAGGGAAAGACTATCCAGATTATTATGCAACAGATCGTAAGGTTATTAAGCATGTACATTTTCATAGTTATCCCTGGAAAGGAGTTGGTTGCGCTGAAATCACTTCTTACAAGAAACAAGGAAGCAGTTGGAAAAAGTACAAAATGGATTTAGGAGTTGCAGTTCAAAGCTACTTCAGAGATAAGGATTGTAGTGGTTCAGTGGCACAATGGTCAGGATGGAAATACAAGAAAGCCAAAAGCATAGAAAAAAATAATTCAATTTGGGGAGCTTTTCCACAATATAGGGCTGAAAAGAACCTGTCAATTATCGGTTATTTTCAATATGCCGGTTATTCAAACCAGAATGTTCTCACATGGTAAGAATTTCAAAAAAATTTGCAATGCTGAGCATTATGCTCAGCGTTGCTTTTCTGAAAATAGCATTCCCGCAGGAACAAAAAGTTTATTATGAACTTTCTAAGTTTTCCAAATGGAGATTTGTTGCTGGTCCTGTGTTATATAACAAGGCAGAACTAACGCCCCAATATGGTGACATGACTTTTGAAAATAAGCCAATGCTTGGTTTTAATGCTGGAGTGATGTATGATTTCTATCCCGACCATAAGTGGTCATTTCAAACAGGGTTACTTGTTGCAAAGGAACCAATATGCTCTGTAACATACAAAATATTAAAAGAAAATCTTTATTCTGAATATCAGGAGGATCTAGTTGACAGTTACAAATCATATGCACTTTATACTTTCTCATTTCCTTTGCTTTTGAATATAAATTTACAAACAGGGGAAAAAACCTTTGCATCATTTATAACAGGTTTTAAAGCAATGTATTTTCCTAATGGGAGTTCCGACTTTGTTGTATCAATTTCAAATGAGGAGATATCCGACTACCGAGAAATATTTGGATTAAAACTGGAAAGTCCGAAGAACTCATTTCAAGGTAGTTTTGTGATTGGGACGGGGTTTTCTTATGCTTTGCAAAAGATATTGCTTAAAGCAAATCTAATTTATGTAATGAACTTCCAAAATACCATTTCTGGGGAATATCAGTTTGCTAATTTATTTACTTCCCTTGACACCAGAGGATACTATGATTTATCAGGGAATTACCTTGGATTACTGTTTTCGGTAAGTTTGAAAAAAAGTAAAAAGGAATGACAAAATGCTCATAACAAAAGCTAAATGCAAGCGGGCAGATAGTGGTGCATTGAAGCATGTTGCACTTTTTAAACATAGTCGTTTATTGAATGTTATATGTTTTGAAATGCCCGCCTGCACTTAGCTTCGGACGTTACAAGCAAGCCTAAAAAAAGACAGTGACATGAAAATCGACAAGACGAAATACAAAGAAAAAAGACAAATCGGAATGACTGCCGACCTGACAATCCGACCCGATAAAGTTTTATTTTTTACCGACACACATTTTTTATTTTTTAAGAGCCTACCCACATTGCACACATTGGCAAGTCGCACGTGCCGACACTCAAACCAAAACTTGCCAAAGAGTGCAACCTTATAATCACATTAATTGGTTTTTCAATGGTTTTTAGAATACCCAAGAATCGGAAAGCGAAACAGAACATTATTGCTTGCAAAAGTTATGAAATCTAAGTTAGCCTCAAAGGCACTACTTCTTAAGGAAATCCAATTTAGGTTTGGCAGAAACATAACTTCTGCATCTGAATGCGAAGAACTTTCCAATCACGTTTATAAAACTATACATGTTCAAATTAGTGCACAAACACTTCGCAGGTTATTCGGATTCATCAATGATGAGATGGTCTAAAAAAACTGGACAGGAATTTACTAATTTTAAAATTTTTGTCATATGGAAAAGTCAAGAAGAACATTTACGGCTGAATTTAAAGCGAAGGTTGCCATAGAGGCGATAAAAGAGAACAAGACCATATCTGAGCTTGCTCAGATTTTCTCAGGGCATACGCATTTAATGATACATCGGTAGCCATGAATGGGTTAAAAAAAGGTTTTATGATACCCTTGGATATATGCAAAGAGAGGGTTGATCGTGAAGAAGGGCAAATGAGCATATGCTACCAATGTGAGCTTTTAGGGATTGCCAGAAGCACGCTCTATTACACGCCATCAAAAGCCAGTACAAAAGACCTGAAGCTCATGGAGGAGCTTGACAGGCTGTACCTTGAGGATCCCACGCGGGGGACCCGCAGGATGACCAATGAGTTGCGTAAAAAAGGTTATCAGGCTGGTCGGTGCCATGTACGTACTCTGATGCAGATCATGCGATTAAAGACGGTCTATTGCTGTCCTCGTACCACCATCATTGATTCTACCAGGTATAAATACCCCTATTTGCTACGTAATCTGGAAATACAAAAGCCCAACCAGGTGTGGGCGCTTGATATTACCTATATTCCGATGCTTAAAGGATACATGTACTTGCTGGCTATAATGGACATTTACAGCAGATGCATCCTGGGGTGGAGTTTATCGAATACGATGGAAGCTGAATGGGTTGTTAATACCTTGAAAATGACGATAAACAAATATGGAAGGCCGGAGATTATAAATTCCGATCAGGGAAGTCAGTTTACATCGGATGAATATATTGGATATGTCAAAAGCCTTGAAACAGTCAGGATATCAATGGATGGCAAAGGCAGGGCCATTGATAATGTTTATATCGAACGTTTCTTCAGAACCATTAAATACGAAAAAATTTACCTTGAGCACCCGGAGACAGGTAGTGAATTATACCACACCTGTTCACAATTTATTCACTATTACAATGAAAAGCGGGATCATTCTTCAATAGGGAACAACCCGCCAATGGTTGTATATCAGAATGCTGCATAATTTATTAACAAAAAATCAAGTTATGAGTCTCCCCCAGACCCCCTCTTTTCAACATAATAAATTAACTTTGATAAAAATATTGTCCAGACTCATTGGACCATCTTACTGTCAACCTTTGCGATAAAAATTAAAGTGTCCCCAATTTTTACACTTCGCCTTGTCGGTGGTCTGCAAATGCCCCAACTTGGCGGACTGTCAAAACAAGGGTCGTCACCAATGTCAACGATTTTGCCGTTAACGATTTGTCCGTGAAATACTATAAGAAAACTTTTACTCATTGCACTGTCTGTCGGGTTTACACTGTCGTCATAGCATGACCGCTAACGGTTAGTATATGAAAAGTAGGCGATTTTGAAGCACTAACCTTTCGGTTAAACACAAAGTTTGATCTGAGCCGAAAGCCTTGAATTTACTACTGTTTCGCCTATTTTTTATATACATTGTTACCTGCTGTGTTTTTTTATATTTCTTTCATTATGAACTCAATAATCTTGTCTTTTCTCTCTTGGATTATGTCTCTTGTCCAAGTTTGATTGTCGGCTGTCATTCTTTGAATTTCTCTTTGCTGCTCCAAATGAGTATAGCTGCCCCGCTTTTCCTTGAATGGTTTATTTCCGACCGAACAATTATGTGATTTGGATATTAAAAGATAGTTGCCTAAACAGTTTATAAATTGATTTCTAAATTCTTCGTCATAGCTGTCGTAACCTGTTTCAGGATTTTCAGTCTGTGGTGCGATATGTTCTAATTCAGGACTAATAATCTTGTCAAATCGAGTTGGTGTGTAGCCACTTTTTCCTTGACTTTCTAAATGATTTTCATATTTCCACAGCAGATATTTTGCAATGCTGTGATTTAAACCACCTTGAATTGAACGTTCCAATTCATTGTTGTTCCAATACGCCCACCACCAAGAGTCTGACGATACATTTTTCATCCATTCGATTCTGTCAATAATTGGTTGAATATCTGGACTTTCATTTGTGAAGTCTTTGTAAACGTCATTTAGTCGAGATGTAATGTCTGCTCTCGTTCCAATCAGTCTATGACGTAAAACCATTGATTCCAATTTATTACATAGCTGATTGATTTGGTTAATAGACAGTCCAAATTTGTAGGCTTTGATGATAAATGGCATTGCAATACCGATTCCACCAAGTGTAATTAGTGAATGGATTTCTAAATTCTCACGTTCATTTTTACCAAAGAATGTTGTTAAATGCTCAAAGCTTGTAGCAAGTGATTGAGTGAATGACCTTATGAATGGAATTGGATTTTCTTCAGACAACAGTTTGTTGATTTTGTCAACTGCATTTGTTTCCCATAATGAATTGAAATGAACTCTAAGAGTATATACCAAAACATCATCTTCGTTAATTTTATACTCAATTGAAGAAATGGATTTATAAATTTTCTCGAAACGATTTTTAATTTCTTCAATCAAAGCTTCTTTTTCTTCGCCACCGTACAAATGCACGTTGAACATAAATTGAGCTTTGATTATTTCTAAGTTGGAAGGCTTTTTACCCCTATTATTCTGAAAAATGAACATTTGGATTGCTTCTGATTCATCTTGAACTGGATGAGTTGTACACGAAGCGTTTTGAATTGTGTCCAACATTTTTAGCAAATACGATTCTTCTTTATTCGATAAATGAGAAGTAAAGAAATCAAATGCGGTTACAATTCGTTTGGCTGATTCTGTTTCAAGTCCGTTTTTATCCTTCTTGATTTGGTCAATCACATAGTCTTTGAAAAGCTGTTTGTCGTAATCTACTGTCTCAAAACGATAAGTTGATTTCCTTTTGATGATGTCTTCAAAAGCTTCTTCTTCATTTTCGTTTAGGTTTCTTATTTCTTTTAATCTTTTAAACAAAGCCGAAAGAAACATAACAATGGTCGTCATTCTCTGCTGACCATCAATAACGCCAAATTTGTTATCAGCTTGTTCTTCAAAAAGGAAATGCCCGAAATAATACTTTGACTTGGTCGTACTTCGATTATAATCTTCTAAGTCTGAGAGGAACACGTTTACTTGTTTCGGTAGATTCGATTTCTCAAGTTCTGTGTCCCAAGAATACGCCCTTTGATAAGTTGGCACAAAAATGCGATTACCTGCCAACATCTGTTTTATAGTGGTTGATGCTTCCATTCAATTAATTTAAAAAATACAATGGGTGGCGAAGCCACCCATTGTATAAGGTTTTACGCTGCTCTTGTTCCTATCTTTTTACAATTCTTATCGAAGGTGTAGATCCAACTTCCTTTTTTTAAGTTGAACGAATTTCCTGCTGCATTTTTGAAATCTCCTGTTGAGCTTGCGAGAGTTGCAATCTTTTTTCCTTTCTCGTCATAGGTGTAATACCAACTTCCTTTTTGAAGAACAATGAAGTCCATTCCAATTCCCATTAAGTCGCCTGTTGACGCAGCTAATGTTGCTGATCTTTTTCCACTACTGTCGATAATGTAGTACCAACTTCCTTTTGTCTGTACATCTGAAATTGCCATATTTTGAATTTTTAGTTGTTGCTTACTCTGTTCGGTTTTCAACATTCCCCGTTTTTTCTGCAAATGTCGAAAGTCAGTCCGTCAAAACGTGTCGTTGTTTTATTGCACGGTCGTCTTTTTACATAGCAGGTAACGTCTTATTTACGCAACTAATATATGACATTCGTAAATGCAAAGTTTCAAACTTGCGTAAACCACTTTCGAGTTTATACTTGATGCAGAAAGATAAATCACATAAGATCAATACAATAAACTATTATATATTTTTTGAAAATATTTGCATTTACGCATGTTTTGCTAATTTTGCTGTGGTTAAATTTATAACGATGGACATCGAATATTTAATTGCAGTCTTTGAACGAAAACTCGCGATTCAAAGGTACAGCGTTAATTCCATCAAGAATTACAGTAGTGCGGTGAGGAGTTTCCTTCAAGTGGCAGAAAAGCGGTTTGATCAACCCGACGAATTAGGTGAAAAAGAGATAGAAAAATATGTTTACTGGAAAATAAGGAAAGATCATATCAGCAGTTCCTATCAGTGTATGATCGTAGCTTCTATCGATAAATTTTACAGCTCGGTAGTAGGTAAAAACTTGAATATAAGACACCTGTATCCATCCCGAAAAAAACATGAGATGCCAAAATACTTAACCAAAGCAGAAGTAAAAAGAATGTTTCAGTCTATTACCAATCCCAAACATGTGTGCATTGTTAAGCTGCTATATGGTTGAGGGTTGCGTTTGAACGAGCTGCTTCATTTAAAAATTTCGGACATCGACTCAGAAAACATGTTGATTCATATCCGCCTATCCAAAGGAAATAAAGACCGCGTGGTAATGCTGCCGTCCACCTTATTGCCTGAATTGAGAAATTATTACAAAGTCTGCCATACGAAAGACTATCTATTTGAAGGGCAAGAAGGAGGATTGTATTCCGTAAAAAGTGTACAAACGATTGTGAAAACGGCAGCAGCGAAAGCAGGAATAACAAAATCGGTTTCGCCACATATCTTGCGCCATAGTTTTGCTACACATCTGCTCAAAAATGGAACTGACGTCAGATACATTCAGTAACTTCTGAGTCACAGTTCAGTCAAAACCACTGAAATCTACACGCATATTACCGATATTGCCAAATCCAGCATCAAGAGCCTGCTGGATTTTCTTTAACCCTATGTCCGTCGCACGATTGCATCGTGTGGGAAGGAGCCAATTTAAAATTATATCAACCAATCCTTTACTTCCTGCATAGTCAATTGCATTACTTGTTTGACTTTAAAGATTAAATCTCCTTCGACCGAATTATTAGGAATATAATTTAATTTTTCGTAAAAATAACCTTCTGTTTTATGAAAGACCTCACACACGATAAAATCTGCGGGAGCAGGTGTTGGTCACGGCATGATCCACGAGTGTTATTTTTCAACCTATGTAGGTTTATTTGTAACCATTTGATATAACATTGCTTCGGATTGAAAATCCTCGCTTCGAGGAGAATATTGGAATAAATAAAATGTACCTAATTAGTTTGATATTTCTACCTCCTGACTTCGACACATTTTAAAAGACATTTTTACAACAATCACACAATGAGATATTTGTGATTTTTGCATCACCCGAATGGGTGACGCAAGGGAAAAAATCAATACATTTGCGTATGTTTGTAC
>Ga0302251_1001941_pt1 | contig 11094 bp, 6 predicted proteins | sample AAG_RA_Gln_MG_FD_193534 | JGI IMG/M metagenome (GOLD analysis project Ga0302251, IMG submission 193534) | Enriched activated sludge microbial communities from anaerobic digester in WTTP, New Holstein, Wisconsin, United States - AAG_RA_Gln | ecosystem: Engineered > Bioreactor > Anaerobic >...
CGCCCATGACCATGCTCACCATCCGCCACGAGGATGTGCGGGCCATCGAAAACAGCGAATTCCGCTTCATACCCCAGGAGCGCAAAGGGACACTGCCCGAAGGAGTGAATGCATGAACATTGGAGAATCCTCGAAGCTGAACACAAATCCGGAAGACAGTCCCGAGACCATCCTCCGGCTCTTCGTCTACGGCACCCTGAAACGGGGCTACTGGAACCATCAACGTTTCTGCGCCCAGGCCCGCAGCACCGAACCGGCCGTGGTCTGGGGCAGGCTCTACCACCTCCATGCCGGGTTCCCGGCGCTTGAGGTGCCGGAAGGTCTGATCCTGGCCCGGGGCACCGACGATCCGCTGGCCGACGCCCGCAGGCAGCAGGAGAGCGGCACACCGCGCTTCGGCCGCCCGACCGGCGACTGGGATCTGATCTATGGGGAACTGGTGACCTTCACCGACCCGCAACGCGACCTACCGCCCATCGACTGGCTGGAAGGCTTTCGGCCCGGTGGGCAAAGCATGTATCAGCGAGTGATGGTGGCGGTGTTGTGTGGGCGCACTTCGATCCCAGCTTGGACCTACTGGATGCCATGCCCCTCTTACGCGGAGAGAGTCGCCAGCGGCGAGTGGTTACGCCCGTGAGCAGACCTTTGCGGCTTTATCCGGACGAAAACGTTTGACAATCGGCCCCTGCCTAAATATATTAAAGGACGTTTTAACTTGGGGAAGCTCCGCCCAGCATCCCCGTTACCGCCTCTGGCGTGGCAAGAAAACCAATCGCCCTTGAGGAGTTGGAGATATGGCCGAGATAGAAGACCGCTGGTTATCAGTAGACGAGATAGGCAAGTACCTCGGTGTCAGTAGTGACACCGTTTACCGCTGGATCGACAAGCATGCGATGCCCGCCCATCGCATGGGCCGTCTTTGGAAATTCAAGAAAGACGAAGTGGACGATTGGGTGAAGGCTGGCGGCGCGGCAGATCGCAATAAGAAGGATTCGGAAGAATGATTACGGACTACCATGCAAGCTACTACGCGCATGAATTGAGCCGGGTCGGTGGCACCGGTGTCGACCGCCTTGGCCGTGCGCTATTTGATGCATGTGTAGACCTGAATCCTCACCAGATTGAAGCAGCTCTTTTCGCATTACGCTCACCCCTTTCAAAGGGTGTGCTGCTCGCCGACGAGGTCGGCCTTGGCAAGACCATCGAGGCAGGTCTTGTACTATGTCAATACTGGGCAGAACGCAGGCGAAACATTCTGGTCATCAGTCCTGCCTCGCTCCGGAAGCAGTGGGCACTGGAGCTCTCCGAAAAGTTCAACCTGCCATCCATCGTTCTGGATGCAAAAACCTATAAAGACCAGCAAAGGCTTGGTGTTCCGAACCCGTTCAGGGACAAGCAAATCATCATTTGCTCCATGCACTTTGCCGCCAGCCGGGCGGAAGAACTCAAAGAGATTGCCTGGGATCTCGTGGTTATTGATGAAGCCCACAAGCTTCGTAATGCCTACCGGGAAAGCAACCGGCTGGGCCAGCGTATCCGTTGGGCAACAGAAGATCGCAAAAAGCTGCTTCTGACGGCGACGCCGCTGCAAAACTCCCTGCTCGAACTCTATGGCCTTTCGACCCTGATCGATGACCGGCTGTTTGGTGACTTGGCATCTTTCAGAACGCAGTACATCAACTATGGCGGTGATATTTCCGGCCTGCGGGAACGCCTGGGCGCATTCTGCTGGCGTTCGCTCCGTAGCCAGGTTATCGAATTCGTGCGCTACACCGAGCGCAAACTCATTACCCGACCGTTCAAGCCCACGGAGCAAGAGCACAAACTGTATGAGGCGGTTTCCAGCTATCTCATGCGTGACGAAACCTATGCGCTCCCATCAGGGCAGAAACACCTGCTCATACTTCTTGTCCGAAAAGTTCTGGCATCCTCGCCCCACGCCGTTGCCGGAACACTTGAGATCATGCGTGACCGTCTGCTGAAATTGAGGGACGAAGCCAGGCAGAACGCAAGCGCCTTGGATCTCCTGATTTCTGGTGAAGACATTGATGACGATCTGCTCGATGAAATCCTCGAGGACGAAGAAGATGGTCTCATCGATGACGAATCCCCGACACCTGAGATAGGACCGGAACCGCAGGCTAAAAAGATTGATCTGGAAAAGCTCAATGCTGAAATTGAAGAGCTGACTGACTACATTCGCTGGGCCAGAAGTCTTGGCATCGACACAAAAACCAGAGCGCTCCTGAAGGCCCTGGACATTGGCTTCAGCGTCATGGAAGACATGGGCGCAGCCAAAAAAGTGGTCGTCTTTACCGAATCACGGCGAACTCAGAACTGGCTCAAAGACTTCCTTGAAGGGAATGGCTACGCCGGTCAGGTGCTGACGTTCAATGGCACCAACAAGGATGATGCCTCCGGTCAGATTTATAGAGAGTGGCTTGCCGCCAACAAGGAATCAGGTCGCGCTACCGGCTCTCGTCAAGTGGACCTCAGAGCGGCAATCATTGATCGTTTCCGTGACCAGGCAAGTGTCTTGATCGCGACAGAGGCCGGTGCCGAGGGTCTGAACCTTCAATTCTGCTCGGCCATCGTCAACTTTGATCTGCCCTGGAATCCTCAGCGCATCGAACAGCGGATAGGCCGTTGCCACCGTTATGGCCAAAAACACGACGTGGTGGTCATCAATTTCCTCAACGAGCGCAACGAGGCCGACCGTCGTGTCCAGGAATTGCTCGAACTGAAATTCAACCTGTTCACAGGCGTTTTCGGTGCCAGCGACGATGTTCTGGGCTCCATCGAAGCCGGGGTGGATTTTGAGCGCCGTATCCTGGAGATCTATCAGGGATGCCGGAGCGAAGAAGAAATTCAGTCCGCGTTCGAGAAGTTGCAGGCGGAGCTGGACGAACAGATCCAGACCAAGATGCGCGACACGCGGAAAATGCTGCTGGAGCATTTCGACGAGGACGTACACGACCGCCTGAAAGTGAATCTGGCCGGAACTCAGGAGCGTCTAGATCGTATTGGCCGTTTGTTCTGGGCCGTCACCCGGCACACATTGCAAAATCATGCTGAGTTTGACGACCAGAGCTTCTCCTTCACCCTTCAAAACAGCCCGGTCGCGCATGTTTCACACGGTCGTTATCACCTGATTTCCAAAACTCAGGAAAACGTGCCTGGCGAATACCTGTATCGCCTGAGCCACCCCCTTGGGGAACACGTCATCCATGAGGCTTCAAAGCGGCCTTGTCCGCCCGCTGAAGTTGTTTTTGATATTTCCGGACACTCTACCCGCATCGCGGTGGTGGAGCGCCTCAAGGATAGATCCGGCTGGCTGAGCCTCCAGCATATGCACATCGAGTCATTTGATTCCGAGGAGTATTTGCTTTTCTCGGGAATGGACAATGCGGGCAACAACATCGACCAGGAAACCTGCGAAAAGCTGTTCAACTGCAGCGGTCAGGCCCGTGCCATTGCCGAGATTCCGGATTCCGCCAAAGAACGCCTCATGCGGGATCAGGAGCGCCATGCCAAGGCGACCATGGCCAAAAACCTGGAGGAGAACAACCGCCACTTCTCCGAGGCCCGTGACCAGCTCGACAAATGGGCCGAGGACATGGAAATGGCGGCGCAAAAAGAATTGGACGATACCAAGCGTCAGATCCGCGACCTGCAACGGCGCAGTCGCCAAGCTCCCACTATCGAGGAGCAGCACAGCCTGCAGGAAGAAATCGTAAGGCTCGAGCGTAAGAAACGCGCCTTACGCGAGCGGATCTTCGACATCGAGGACGAGATTGCTGAAAAGCGCGACCGCCTCGTGGAATCGCTCGAAAAACGTATGCAACAGAAAACAACTGTCACGCCGGTGTTCACCATCCGGTGGAGCGTGATTTAAGGAATCAGGAGATAACCATGCCATCTGCCGAACAACTTCGCAGCCGCCTATTGAAGAAGCTTTCCGAGCTGTTCCAACTCGACCAGCCGGACCTCGATTTCGGCTTTTACCGCATCATGCACGCCAAGGCGCAGGAAGTTCATGACTTCATCGGCACCGACCTGCTGAAAATCGTGGCGGATGCCTTCGGCGATGTGGACGAGGCCCGCAAGGCCGAGCTGCAGGCCGCCTATGAGAAGGCCATTCAGACGGCCAAGGATTTCGGCGCTCCCAATCCGGAAGAGACCGAGCCGGTCAAAAAGGCCAAAGCCGCGCTGGATGCGGTCAAGGATACGGCCAGCGCCGAGGCCGATGTGTATGACCACCTGTATCGCTTCTTTGAGCGCTACTACGACGACGGCGACTTTATCTCCCGTCGCTATTACACCCGGGAAACATCCGGCAAGGCCGCCCCATTTGCCGTGCCGTACAACGGCGAGGAAGTAAAACTGCACTGGGCCAATGCCGACCAGTATTACATCAAGAGCGCCGATTATTTTTCCAACTTCACCTTCGATTTGCGGCAGGCGCAAGAGATCCGCGCCCTGCGGCAGCAGAATCAGATCGGAATCCTGCTTGGTGCCGAGGACGATTCCCCGATCAAGGTCCATTTTCGCGTCGTCGAAGCCACCGAGGGCGAGCACGGCAACGTCAAGGCCTCCGAGGCCAACAAACGTTTCTTTATTCTGCATGCCGAAAATCCCGTCGCCCTGCTTGAGACCGGCGAGCTGGTCGTCAATTTCGAATACCGGCCCGATCCGGAAAAAACCGGTCAGGAAAATACCTGGCGGGACAAGCGCAACGTCGAGGCGGTGGAGACCATTTTGGAGCGTCTCCAGGCCATGGCTGCCGCCGGTGGCGAACACGAAAAACAGGTCGCGGAATATCTGCGTCTGTTCAAGGTCCCCGCACCGACCGACAGCGACAAGAAGCGCCCCGTGCTGGCCAAGTACGTGAACCAGTACACCGCCCGCAACACCATGGACTATTTCATCCATAAGGACCTGGGCGGCTTTCTGCGCCGGGAGCTGGACTTCTACATCAAGAACGAGGTCATGCGCCTCGATGACATTGAAAACGCAGAAGCCCCGGCGGTCGAAAGCTATCTGGCCAAGATCAAGGTGCTGCGCAAGATCGCGGGCAAGCTGATCGACTTTCTGGCCCAGCTTGAGGATTTTCAGAAAAAGCTCTGGCTCAAGAAGAAGTTCATTATTGAAACCAACTACTGCATCACCCTCGACCGGGTTCCCGAGGAACTCTTCGCGGAAGTGGCCGCCTGTGATGCGCAGTGTGAAGAGTGGATCAAGCTGTTCGCCATCGACGGGATCCAGGCCGATCTGCACAGTCCAGGGTTCTCTCGGCCTTTGACGGTTGAGTTCCTCAAGGCCAACAACAAGCTGGTGTTGGATACCCGCTTTTTCGATGACAGCTTCAAGGCACGGCTTGTGGCGTCGATTGAGAATTTCGATGAGCAGTGCGATGGCCTGCTGATTCATTCGGAGAATTTCCAGGCGTTGAACCTGTTGCAGGAGCGGTATTATGAGCAAGTTGAACTTGGATATGCAGATCCACCTTACAATACAGAATTGGATCGTGAAACTGGCGCCTTCATATACAAAGACAGTTATGAAAGCTCAACTTGGGCAACCCTTGCATGCAATCGATTCGAGAAGTCCAGCAAACTAATATCCTCCAAGGGGAGCCTGTTTGTCAGCATTGACGACAATGAAGTTGCTCGATTGCGTCATATTCTAGATGAATTGTACGGAAGGAAAAACTTCATTAGTGTAATCGCTGTAAAATCTAGGGATTCTGTTTCAAGTGATCACAAGGTATCACTTAACCATAACTATTTGGTTGTCTATGCAAAGGAAATGAAGTCGTCGGATTTTGGCGGTTTCTTGCTAGATGAATCTGACTACTCAAATCCTGATAACGATTTAAGAGGACCATGGAAGCCTGTCCCGTTGGATGCAAACAAGCCTGGTGGAGACACTCAGTATGGAATTACCAATCCAAAGACTGGCGAAGTCTATTATCCACCGAACGGTAGAAGCTGGGCAATTAACAGGGAGAGCTATCAAGCACTTTTTGATGACAATAGAATTTCTTTTGGAGTACGTGGGGATTCTGCCCCAAAAAGAAAGCTTTTTTACCGTGAAAGAATTGCAAAGGGGGATCGCAATACCCCGATTTCAATTTGGAAAGATTGTGAAACAACTCAGAAAGGTACACAGCAAGTGATGGACCTTTTTGGCGGCAAAAAATTTTCTTATCCCAAACCTGTTGGTTTGATGCGTGACGCCATTACAATCAGCAACCTAAATAAAAATATATTGGTGTTAGATTTTTTCGCTGGTTCCGGTACCACTGGCCATGCGGTGATCGACCTCAACAGAGCGGATGACGGCAAGCGAAAATACATCCTCCTCGAAATGGGTGACTACTTTGACACCATACTTAAACCCCGCATTGCCAAGGTGGCCTATTCCGAAAGCTGGAAAGACGGCAAACCCACAGCGCGTCATACCGGCATTTCCCACTGCTTCAAATACATCCGCCTGGAATCCTACGAGGACACGCTCAACAACCTGCGCCTCGACCACAATACCCAGCGTAAAAAGGCAGTAGCTGCCATTCCGGCGCTCAAGGAAGATTACATGCTCCGCTACCTGCTGGATGTGGAGACCCGGGGCAGTCAGTCGCTGCTCAATATCGACGCCTTTGCCGATCCTTGCCGCTACACCCTGGAGGTCAAAAAGCCGGGGACGGACGAGTACGCCACCCGTGCGGTCGACCTGATCGAGACCTTCAACTATCTGATCGGCCTGCGCGTGCTGCACACATCCGTGCCGCAGACCTTCCAGGCGACCTTCAAGCGCATCACGGACCCGGAGCTGCCCGAGGACCAGCACACCAAGCTGGTGGTGGATGGCCGCATCCGCCAGGATGAGGACGGCCCTTGGTGGTTCCGCAAAGTCGAAGGCTGGGTGCCCAAGGACGCGGCCAATCCCAACAATGGCCAGCGGGAAAAGGTTTTGGTCGTCTGGCGCAAGCTCACCGACGACATCGAGCAGGACAACCTGATGCTGGATGAATGGTTCCAGAAGAACCGCATCAGCACCCGCGATTTCGAGTTTGACACCATCTACGTCAACGGCAGCAACAATCTGCCCAATCTGAAGCTGGATGACGAGAACTGGAAGGTCCGCCTCATCGAAGAAGAGTTCATGAAGCGCATGTGGGCAACAGAAAGTATCTAGGAGTTAGGAGATAGGAGTTAGCATGCGGAAACCGGCGAAGAGTTTTCAGGATTTGATTGTGTGGCAGAAGGCTCATGCTTTTGTTTTGTGCGTTTATGAGGCTACCCAGGCATTTCCGAAAACAGAAACCTATGGTCTGACATCCCAGTTTCGCCGCGCTGCTGTCTCCATTCCGGCAAATATCGCTGAGGGGTTTAGGAAACAATCCGAAGCCGACAAGGGAAGGTTTCTGAATGTTGCGGAGGGTTCGTTGGAAGAATGCCGCTACTACCTGATTCTGGCCCGTGACCTTGCGTATATCGAAATAAACAATCTTTGGGAGATGAGCGAGGAAGTCGGCAGACTGCTGAATGGCTACCGCACCGCCATTCTAACTCCTAACTCCCAGATTCAGGATTCTTAACATGGCAAAGAAACGTTCACGCGGCCCCAAACCGCATAAATTCCGCAACAAGCTGCTGCTCAACCAGTGGCTGGTGAGCCTGTTCGGCATCGATCCGCTCGCCGAACACAAAGTAAATGGCAAAGTGGTTCGCCCCTTTCACAAGCTGGCTGAACCCATCCGCGATCCGCGACTGGAAGGGTTGGACAAGGATAATCTGCATTTCTTCTACCACCATCTCGGCGATAGCCCGCTCTTCAGCTATGCCGATCCAACGGCTGATTTCCCGGGCTTTCGCATCAGTCGGGACATGCTCTTGACCTATGAGCAGAACATTGTTCGCCATACCCAGGCGATCAACGAAAAACGCCACCGCCCCATTGGGTGGAAATACTACCAATGGCTGACCCTGATCTTTGTTGAAATCTACCTGGACCGCTTTTTTGGCAATCGTGAAGGGATGCTTGCCGATCTCAATGCATTCGTTGAGCGTTTCAACCGCCACTGGGACGATTACGCCGATGTGCCGCCTTACAACGAGGATGACCTGAACAAGCTCTGCATGCAGAACGCCACCGGCAGCGGCAAGACGCTGCTGATGCACGTCAACCTGCTGCAATACCGGCACTACGCCGCAAAGCATGGGAAGGATAAAGAACTCTCCCGTGTCATCCTGCTGACGCCCAACGAACGTCTCTCGGAGCAACACATCACCGAATTCCGGGAGAGCGATATCTCGGCAGGCAGCTACCTGCAATCCCGTGGTGGCCTGTTCGGTCTGGCCCAGGGCCTTGAGCGCGTGGATGTGCTGGAGATTACCAAGCTGGCTGATCAGGAGGGACCGAACACCATCGCCACGCGAAGCCTGGGCGATCAGAACCTTCTTCTGGTTGACGAGGGTCATCGTGGCATGAGCGGCAAAGAGGAAGGCGTCTGGTTCACCCGGCGGTCAGACCTTTGCGCCAAGGGATTCACTTTCGAGTATTCGGCCACCTTCGAGCAGGCCGTTCAGGCATCAGGCAATGCCGATTTTGAGAATAGCTACGCCAAGACGGTCGTTTTTGATTACTCCTACCGGTGGTTCTATGAGGACGGTTTCGGCAAGGATTATCAGATCCTGAACCTGCCAGGGTCATTCGAAGAGACGCAGTCGATCTATATGACAGCCTGTTTGCTGAAGTTCTATCAGCAGCTCCGGATCTACGAGGAAAAGGCGAAAGATTTCGAGCCGTTCAATCTGGAAAAGCCGCTGTGGGTCTTTGTCGGCAGCACGGTTTCCTCAGGCAAGATGAGCAAGGATGAACAGATCGTGGCCACGGACGTGGCGCTCATCATCCAGTTTATCGCCGACTTCCTCGACAACAGCCAAGTGGCTACGCGGCGCATGCACGAGATCCTCACCGGCAAAGGCCAGGATACCGGCCTGCTGGACAAGGATGGGAACGACATCTTTGCCGGGGCCTTTACCTATCTGGCCCGGGCCATGAATGGCGGCGAAACCGTTGAAGCCCTCTACCGGGATATTCTCGCCAGGCTGTTCAACCATGCCGCAGGCGGGCATTTGTCACTGGATCGCATCAAAGGCGAATCCGGCGAAGTGGCCTTGCGTGTGGGCACGAGCGAGACACCCTTCGGTCTGATCAACGTCGGTGATGCCAAGAGCCTGTGCGACCACGTGGCCGAGGTGGCGGCGCAGAACGGCACACGACTGACCGTGGAAGACAGTGACTTTACCGAGGCGATGTTCGCCTCCGTGAAGGATTCCACGTCACCGGTCAATCTGCTTATCGGCTCGAAGAAATTCGTTGAAGGCTGGGACTGCTGGCGCGTCAGCACCATGGGCCTGATGCATGTCGGACGCTCGGAAGGCTCGCAGATCATTCAGCTCTTTGGGCGCGGTGTCCGCTTGAAGGGTTACGAGTGGAGCCTTAAGCGCAGCGGCCATTCCCATGCTCCGCTCCGGCCGACCTTCATCGAGGAATTGGAAACCCTCAACGTGTTCGGCATCGAAGCCGACTTCATGGAGAAGTTCCGCGAGTTCCTCAAAGAGGAAGGCCTACCCGGCAACGAGCGCCGCAAGACCATTACCATACCGCTGAATGTCACCTATGACTTCGGCAAGAAGCTTAAAATCCTCCGCCCTAAGCGGAAGGCCTCTGACGGCAAGGAATACGACTTCAAGAAAGATGCAGCGGTGCCCACTGTCGGGGATATCCCGGACTACATGACGCACAACACGGTGGTCGCCGACTGGTACCCGCGCATTCAGGCCATGCAGTCACGCGGTACATCCCTGGCGACCCAGAAGGACAAGGTATCGTTACGTGAACAGCATTTGGCTCTGCTGGATTATGACACGCTCTTTTTCGAGCTGGAGCGGTTCAAGCGCGAACGGAGCTGGTACAACTTCAACATCACCAAGGATGGTATTCAACGTCTGCTGGGGGACCCGAACTGGTACACCCTCTACCTGCCCGAAACCCGCCTGAACCCGGCAACCTTTGATGGCGTGCTCTTGCTGCAGCAGGTGGCGTCAGAGCTTCTGAAGCGGTACTGCGATCACTACTACAACTATCGCAAACGGGAATACATCGAACCGCGTCTGGAGCTACGCGACCTGACGCCGGATGATGACAACATCCCGCAGGAGGAATTCTATCAGCTCATCGTGGATGGCGATGAAGAACAGGTCATCCAGGGGATTCAGCAGATCAAGAAGGATCTGGAGCAGAAGAAGGATGATCTGCTGAAGATTGGTGATCTGAACGCCTGCAATTTCGGCAAACACCTGTTCCAGCCGCTCTTTCACGTCCGGCGCGGTGGGAAAATCACCATCCTGCCTGTCGCCCTCAACGAGAGCGAATATCAGTTTGTCACCGATCTGAAGAGCTGGTGCGACGGGCACAAAGCCGCTCTGGAAAAGGAAGGAATGGAACTCTTCCTGCTCAGGAACATGAGCCGGGGTAAAGGCGTGGGATTCTTCGAGGCGGGCAACTTCCACCCTGATTTCATTCTTTGGATGCTGATTGGCGGGAAACAGTATGTCACCTTCATCGAGCCGCACGGTCTTTTGCACGAAGGCCCCGCCAGCGAGAAGGTTCTGTTCCACAAGCGGATCAAGGATGTCGAGCAACGTTTGAAGGACCCAACCGTGATCCTCAACAGCTTCATCCTTTCCTGGACGCGATACCCACAACTGAAATGGGATAACACACAGGACGAGCTCGAGGATATGCACGTGCTGTTCATGACCAATGATCGTGACAGGTATATCGACAAGCTGTTTGCCCGGCTGAGGGGGATGGTGAAATGAATGACAAAAGAGTTGCCCTGCACGGTGAAATATCCAGGCTCCTTAGCGACGTAGCCGGGCAGCTCGCCGTATTTTTAGAAAGAGTTTTACCGCCGCTGTTTGACGACTGGTGGAACAAAGCGGTCGTAAACACCCTGTCGTTTCAGCAAAAGAGACGGTTGGAGCAACGCAACATCACGTCACTGGGTGGCCTTGACCTCGC
>Ga0302251_1001946_pt1 | contig 11071 bp, 9 predicted proteins | sample AAG_RA_Gln_MG_FD_193534 | JGI IMG/M metagenome (GOLD analysis project Ga0302251, IMG submission 193534) | Enriched activated sludge microbial communities from anaerobic digester in WTTP, New Holstein, Wisconsin, United States - AAG_RA_Gln | ecosystem: Engineered > Bioreactor > Anaerobic >...
AGCAGCGACATCTCGCCCTGCGCGGCGGCTTGCGCCGAACGGGCCGGGCGAAGGCGGGAAAAGAAACGGGCCAGGCTACGGAGCATGGCGCACCTCAACCGGCCGGGGCCGGCGGCAAGGGGGCCGGCCCAGACGGCCCGTCATCCGGCGCCGGGGCGTCATCCCCCGGGCTCGCGGCGGGCTCGGCAGGAACCATGGCGGCGGGAGGCCGGCCTGGGGAGGACACGGAGTGCGCGATTTCCGATGGCGGGGAGACCGTGTCCAGCCAAGTCGAGGGGTCGCCCTCGCCGGCAACCAGGCGGCGCATCTCGTCTTCGATCCCGCCCGTAGCCTGGCGCACCTGCCGCAGGAATCGCCCGATCGTCTGGGCGATCTCGGGGATGCGCCGGGGACCAAAGATGATCAGGGCCAGGACCGCGATCAAGGCCAGTTCGCCGAAACCGATACCAAAGAGGTTATTGCCCATGGGAGTCAGCGCCAAGGCAATCAGGCGACAAAACGATCGCCAGCCGCGGGGACGGGGAGGACCGCGTCCAGAGGGAGCCGGCCAGAAGGCGTGCTCACCCTTGCGGTTCCCCGGCCTCGGGCGGATCGCCGCCCTCGTCTTTGTCCCCGGAGAGGTTCTGCCGAAGCTCGCGGATCGCCTTGCCGATCGATTTGGCCAGCTCGGGCAGCTTGCTCGGGCCAAAGATCAGCAGGACGATCGCCAGGACAACCAGCAGCTCCAGCCAGCCAAACTGTCTAAACATCGTGCGCCTCCAACTGGACCTCAGGACCGCTTTCATTGTACATCATGACGGGGAAAAGCGCAATGGGATCGCGTCACAGTTCCGGCTTGCGTTCTCCTCCCCGCGATGCTATAATACCGGCGCAGTCCCTGCCCCGGTGGAGGTACACTTGGTCAAGCGCACCCGCTCTGCGCGGCGTCTGTGGGTATTCGCTCTGCTCACGCTGGCCGGCCTGGCCGGATTCCTGGTCGATATCGTCCTGCTCGGTCCCCTGGGCCAGTCTCCGCTGCCCGCGCCCCATACCCCCAGCACGATCCCCAACGCGGAGGTAGACCCCTTCGGCGTCAACATCTTTCTCGACCGCGAGGCCAACGACTGGAAGCTGCGCCGGACCATCGAGATGGTCGACCAGGCCGGCATCGACTGGGTCAAGCAGCAGTTCTCCTGGGCCGAGATCGAACCCCGCCAGGGCTACTTCTGGGACGACCGCTACGACAAGAGCAGCTGGGCCAAGTTCGACCGCATCGTGGAGCTGGCCGAGGAGTACGGCCTGAGCGTCATTGCCCGGCTGGATCGCCCCCCCGAATGGGCGCGGGGCGCGGGCAGCAACCCGCAGGCGCCCCCGCTGGATCCCCACACCTATGCCGCCTTTGTCAAGACCTTTGTCGAGCACTACCGCGGCCGCATCCACTACATCCAGATCTGGAACGAGCCCAACCTGCACGGCGAGTGGCAGCTCAACGCCCCGGTCGATCCGGACGGCTACGTGACGCTGCTGCGTTTGGCCTACCAGGCGGCCAAAGAGGCGGACCCCAACATCCAGGTCCTCTGCGCCCCCCTGGCGATCCAGACCGAGGACGACCCGAACCGGCTCTTTGTCAGCGAGCTGACCTTTCTGGAGGAGATGTACCAATCCGGGGCCGCCCCGTACTTTGACATCATGTCGGCCAACGCCTATGGTATCAACGCGGCGCCCGAGGAGCCCCCCGACCCCAGCCGCTACAACTTTCGGCGGGTGGAGCTGCTGCGGCTGGTGATGGAAGCGCACGGGGACACGAACAAGGCGATCTGGTTCAACGAGTACGGCTGGAACGCCGCGCCGGCCGACGTCCCGGCCCAGTGGGGGCGCGTCACCGATTCACAGCAGGCGCAGTGGACGGTGGCCGGCATCGCCTATGCCCGCGAGCATTGGCCCTGGGCTGGCGTCATCTCGATCTGGTACTTTAGGCAGGGCGGCGAGATCTCGGCCGATTCCGCCGAGTACTATTTCCGCATGGTCAACGTGGATTTCACGCCGCTGCCGGTCTATTACGCCGTGCAACAGGCGGCCGTGGCCATGGCCACGGCCTCGCCCGGGTGGCACGAGGAGTCGTCGGCCCCCGTGCACCGCCGCGGCAGTTGGGAGCCGGTCTATACCAGCACCGTCAGCGCGGGCGCCTACCTCCACACCAACGAACCGGCCAGCCGGATCGAGATCACCTTCCTGGGCAGCGACCTGACCCTGCGCGTCCGGCGGGGCCCCGACGGTGGGCGGCTGCTCGTCTGGGTCGACGGCAGCCCCGGGCTGGGCACGAGCCTGCCGCGCGACGACAAAGGCCAGGCCTACCTGGAGCTATACAGCGAACAGGAAGAGTGGCTGGACGTGCCGCTGGTCCAGGGCCTGGGAAAACAGTACCCGGCCCAGGAACACCGGCTGGAGCTCGCCGTGGCCGAGGGCAAGGATCCCCGTTCCCAGGGACACGCCTGCGGGATCGACGGCCTGGCCGTGGCCTACCACCGTTCGTACACCCTGTTCTGGGCCACAGCCGGCCTGCTCCTGGCCGTGACGCTGGCGCTGGGCGCGGCGGCGCTCGTCGAAGCCCGCCGGCCGGCCCCGCCGCGCCCGCACCGCCCGCCCAGCAATCCCTGGACGGTGCGGCCCGAAGAGGCTGCCCCACCCGAGGAAGAGGCCGCCCCGTAGGGAGAAAGCGCGCCGGCCCCTACCCCGCCGCGGCGATCGCCCGCAGCCGTTCCACCACCTCGGCCACCGTCTCGTCGGGCGTCGACGTCCCCGCCGTCACCCCCACCCGCTCGACCCCCGCGAACCACTGGGCGCGCACTTCGTCGGCCCGCTCGACGTGATAGGTCGGCACCCCGGTGGAGGCGCACGTCTCGGCCAGGTGGCGCGTGTTGGCGCTGGTGCGCCCCCCCACCACGAGCACCACGTCCACCCCGTGGGCCAGCCGGCGCGCGGCCGGCTCGCGGCGGGCCACGGCCGCGCAGACGGTATTGAACACGCGCAGCTCGCGCAGGCGCCCCATCGCCGCCTGAGCCAGCTCGCCGACAAAGGCCCGGTAGACATCCTCCCGCTGCGTTGTCTGAAAGAGCACCGCCAGGCGCCGCCGGTCCTTGCCCCAGAGGGGCAGGCCGTGGGCCGCGGCGTAGGAACGCACCTCGCCCAGGGTGCGGCCGGCCGCTGCCCCGGGGCCGGCGTGCCCCAGGATGCCGCGCACCTCGGCATGGTCGGGATCGCCGCAGATCAGCACGGCGTAGCCCGCCTCGGCCATCTCGCGCGCCAGGCGCTGCACCCGCAGCACCAGCGCACAGGTGGCGTCCAGCAGGGCGACGCCGCGCGCCGCTGCCCGCGCAGCGACCTCCGGCGGCGCGCCGTGCGCCGTCACCATCGCCACCTCACCCGGGCCGACCGCCTCCAGCCCCGGCACGACCCGTACCCCCTGCCCCTCCAGCCGTTCCACGACCTGGGGATTGTGCACGATGTCGCCCAGCGTGCGCACCTGCTGCCCGGCGCACGCCGCCTCCTGGGCCATCTCCAGGGCCCGGCGGACCCCCTGACAGAAACCCAGCTCCTTGGCCAGGACGATCTCCATCAAGCCTCCTGCACGCGCGTCAGCGCGCCGGCGCTTCCTCTTCCCGCAAGGGCAGCCACACGGTAAAGGTGCTGCCCTGGCCGACGACGCTCTCCACCGCGATCCGGCCGCCATGCTCCTCGGCGATCCACCGGGCGATCGAGAGCCCCAGGCCCATCCCGCCACGCCGGCGATTCTGGCCGCGGTAGTAGCGATCAAAGATGTGCGGCAGCTCTTCGGCCGGGATGCCGGCGCCGGTATCGGCGACGGTCAGGCACGCCCAGCCCGCGTCCCGGCACAGGGCCAGGGAGACGGTGCCGCCGGCCGGCGTGTGTTCGAGCGCGTTCGCCACCAGGTTCAGGAGCAGCTGCTTCAGCCGGTCGGCGTCGCCCAGGACCTGGGCCTGGTCCTCGCCGGCCAGCTGGACCTCCACCCCCCGCGCCAGGTGGCGGGCCTCGCGGTAGGTGTCCAGGAGCAGCCCGTCCAACTCCACCGGCCGGCGCTCCACGTGCATACCCGCCTCCGCCCGGGCCAGGGCCAGCAGGTCGGCGACCATGCGCGTGAGGCGGGTCACCTCGCGGCCGATATCGTCCAGCGACTCGGCCAGCAGCGTCGGGTCGGCCAGGGCGCCCCGCTGGAGCACCTCCAGGTTGCCGCGGATCGCGGCGAGCGGGGTGCGGAGCTCGTGGGAGACATCGGCGATAAAGCGCTGCTGCCCCTGGAAGAGGCGCTGCAAGCGGTCCAGCATCTCGTTCAGCGTGCGGATGAGCCGGCCCACCTCGTCCTGGACGGCCGGGTACTCCAGCCGCTCGCCCAGGTCCTCGGTGGCGGCGATGCGCCGGGCCGTCGCGGTGACCCGGGCGATCGGGGACAGGGCCTGCTGCGCGAGAAAGGCGCCGCCTAGCACCGCCAACACCAGGCCCATGCCGCCGCCGGCCAGGAGCAGCACCAGCAGCCGGTTCAGAGCGTCGTCCATCGCCTGTAGCGAAGTGGCGATCTGCAGCACGGCGGCCGTCCGGCCGCCCACCACCACAGGCTCGCTGCGCAGGCGCAGGCGGATCGTCCCCGCCGTGACGGTGCACAGATCCGTCGTGCCCGAGAGGACCCGGCTCCAATCGGCGGCCGGCAGCGCCGGCAGCTGCTGCCCACCGAGGTTCTCCGAGGTCACGGCCACGCCCCCGGCGGGGTAGCGGACCTGCACAAAGATGCCCGGCGTGGCAAAGACGTCCAGGGAAGGAAAGGCCACCACCTCCTGCCAGTCAAAGGTGGGGGTCAGGGCATACTGCCGCCGCACGCCGGACTGGACCGCGGAGGCCGTCTCCGCCAGGGTGCGGTCCACACCGGACAGCAGGCTGCCCTGGAGGATGCCGTAGAGCGCTCCGCCAAAGAGGGTCAGGAGGAGCGCCATGATGCCGCCGTACCAGAGGGTCAGCCGCAGCCGGATGGCCACCTCACTCCTCCCGCAGCACGTAGCCGAGCCCGCGCACCGTCTGGATGAGCCGCGATTCGCCGGCCGCCCCCAGCTTGTTGCGCAGATAGCGCACGTACACGTCGACAATGTTGGATTCGGGGATGTCGTCGTGATAGCCCCAGATATTCTCCAGGATGGCGTCGCGGGTGAGCACCTGGTTGGGATGGCGCAGCAGGAGCTCGAGCAGGTCGAACTCGCGGGTCGTCAGGGTGAGGGGCCGGCCGGCCCGCGCGGCGGTGCGCGCCTGGGGATCGAGCACGACGTCGGCAAAGGCCAGCGCCCGCGGCCCCTCCCGCCGCTGGATGGCCCGGCGCAAGAGGGCATGGATGCGGGCCAGCAGCTCGATAAAGGCAAACGGCTTCACCAGGTAGTCGTCGGCGCCGCTCTCGAGCCCGGCGACCCGGTCGGGCACGCTGTCGCGGGCCGTCAGCATCAGGATCGGCCGGCCCGCATCGCGCTGCCGGAGCGCCTCGCAGACGGCGATGCCGTCCATCCCCGGCAGCATGACGTCCAGGACCACCAGGTCGGGCGGATCCCGCTCCGCCAGCACCAGGGCGGATTCGCCGTCGAGCGCGGTCGAGATGCGAAAGCCCTCAAAGGTCAGGCCGCGTTTGAGGTACCCCACAATCTCGGGCTCGTCGTCGACGATCAACAGGTGCCACGGTCTTTTCCCGCCAGGCTCCATCGGCAACCTCCTGCCGCTATTGTACCACACTTTGCTGAGAAGAGGATGAGACGCCGCGCACACCACTTGACTTCCCCCCGGTAAATGGTATAATGCCCTTGAGGTCGGCCGGCGGTACTGGCGCAGGACGAGACCCGCGAGGTCTTGTGCGGTGAGTGCCGAAAGGGGAAACGTTGGCCAACGAGACGATCCTGATCGTTGATGACAATGCCGACGTACGTACGCTCCTGGGAGAGCGCGTTCTTCCCAGCTACGGCTATCGTACCCTCACGGCGCCGGATGGGCAGGAAGGGCTCTGGCAGATCCGCAGCCACAACCCCGACCTGATCCTGTTGGACCTGCGCCTGCCCGACATGACCGGTATCGACCTCCTGCACATCCTCTCGTCCGAAGGGTACGACACGCCGGTCATCCTGATCACCGCCTACGGTTCCGAGCTGATCGCCGCCCAGGCCCTGCGCCTGGGCGTCCACGACTATATCATCAAGCCCTTTACCCTGGACGAGATCGTGGCCAGTGTGGAACGCGCCCTGACGGCGACACGGCTGCGGCGCGAGCGTAATGCCCTGAACGAGCGGCTGCAGTCGCTCAACCTGGCGATGCGCATCCTGGCCGACACCGGGCCCGATATCGTGCACCAGGAGAACAACGACCTGCCGCTGTGCCGGCTCCTGGAGATGACGATGGCCGCCACGCGGGCCAGCTCCGGGCGCGTGTGGATCCACGAACTGGAGGGCTATGGCCTCTACCTGCACGCCGCCCAGGATCGGGCCGACCAGCGGGCCTACCTGCTGCGCGCGGAGAATCCCCCGGCCCCGGTGGAGCAGGCGTTGGCCCTGGGCACCTTCCAGCAGTGGGAAGAAGGCCCGCCGGGCGCGCCTGAGGTCTGCCTGGCGACGCCCATCATCCTGCCCAGCTGGCTGGCCGCGGTCCTGGAGATACACTTTCCCAAGGAAGAGGTCCTGCCCGACGACTCGCGCCTGCTCCTCCTGCGCATCGCCGGCAACTGGCTCGGCATGATCCTGGAATGGGGCAACCTGCACCGGCAGCTCGTCACCTTGCAGCAGCAGTTCCAGACGCTGGGCAGCCTCTCCCACGATATCCTGATGGTCCTGGACGACGACGAGACCATCGTCACCGCCACGCCGGCCATCGCGGCGATCATGGGGCAGCGCCCGGCGCAGGTGGTCGGCAAGAACTTTCGCCAGTGGATCCAGGAGATCGAGCTGCCCCAGAACGAGGGCGAGATCATCGACTGGTACTTGCAGCAGTCGCGCGCCGGCCAGGTCTCGGAGCGCTACGCCTTTTTCTTCCGCGGACCCCAGGGCGAACCGCGGCAGGCGGAGGTCGAGGTCCTGGTGCAGGGGGAGCAAGACAAGGCCCGGCGCTACCTTCTCTTTCACGATACGACGGCCTACAATCGCCTGGAACAAGAGGTCCGCGTCCTGCGCCGCCAGCTCGGGGCGGCCGCGCACGGCTCGCGCCCAGCCCTGGTGACCCTGGATGTGCAGGGCACCGTCGCCGCCTGCGACCAGGCCATGGCCGGCCTGGTGGAATCCCCCGCGGAGGCGGTCGTGGGGCGTCCTCTGTGGGAGGTCCTCGCCCCGGCCGAAGGCAGCCACCTGCTGCCCGAGGCCATCGCCCGGGCCTACCGGGAAGGGTACGCCTACATCGAGGTGTCCTGGCCGCAGAGAGCGACCGGCCCGCTGGGCATCACGCTGACCCTGCTGGCGGGGAGCGCCAGCCTGCCGGCCGGGATGATCGGCCTGGTCGGGCCGGCCCACGCACCGGCCGCGGACCCGTAGCACGCCGGCCCTGCCGGCCCCATGATCGCGGCAGCCTGCCGGGGTCGACCGCCGCGTTGGGGGAGACCTGACATGGAAGTGACCTTTTGGGGAGTCCGCGGCTCGATCCCCACTCCGGGCCCGGAGACGGTGCGCATCGGCGGGAACACCTCGTGCGTCGAGATCGATACGCCCGACGGCGACCTGCTCATCCTCGATGCGGGAACGGGCATTCGCCCCCTGGGGCTGGCCCTCCAGTCCCGCGGCGAGGAGCGGGTGATCGGCCACATCTTTCTCAGCCATACCCATTGGGACCACATCCAGGGGCTGCCCTTTTTCAGCCCGGCCCGCCGGCGGGGGAACCGCTTCACGATCCTCGGCGAGAAGCGGGTCGACGAGCGGCTGGAGCGGGTCCTGGCCGGCCAGTATATGGATACCTACCTCCCCTTTTCGCTAAAGGAGATGGACGCCGACATCCTGATCAAAGAGATCCGCGACGGCGAAACGGTTGTCCTGGGCGAGAACACGCTGGTCACGGCCCAGGGGATGGACCATCCGGGCGGCAGCTTCGCCTACCGCATCCGCTGGCGGGACGTCGCCGTCGTCTACGCCACCGACCTGCGCCATCCGGCCGGGGTCTTGGACCAGCGGCTGGTCGATTTCTCGCACGAGGCCGACCTGCTGATTCACGACGCGCACTTTAGCCCCGAAGAGGTCGAGCGCTTTCCCGACTGGGGCCACAGCAGCTGGGGCCAGGCCATCGCCGTCGCCAAGGCGGCGCAGGTCCGGCAGCTGGCCCTCTTCCACTACAGCCCCGGCGCCACCGACGAATGGCTCGAGGCGCTGGAAAGGCAGCTGCAGGCCGAGTTTCCGCACCTCTTTTTGAGCCGCGAGGGGCTCACGGTGCGCCTCGGCGCGGCTGCCCCCACGGCATAGCCCCCCAAGGATAGGCGTATGGACCGGCACAGGCAGCCCGCTCCCCCGCACGGGGCCTGGTTGGCAGCGTTCAGCGGCCCGGTGGACCCCGCGGCGCTGAGCCCCGCGGAGCACTTTGCCTACGCCCAGTTCCTCGGCCGGGCGGGCCGTTATGTCCTGATCAAGGCGACCCTCAACGCGCTCATCGTCGTGCTCTTTGCCTTCACCGTCCTGTCGTATGCGCCCGCGACCGTCCTGATCGCCGCGGCCGACGGCCTGCTGCTGATCCCCTACTACTTCCTGGTCCGGCGCTGGCCGGCCCTGGCCACCCTCGCCTCGCTGACGCTGACCGCCGTGGCGATCTCGGCCGCCGACGCCGCCGCGGGTTACCAGACCTTTACCTCGGGCGTCCTGTACACGTGCCTCATCGTCGCCGGCGCGGTGCTCCTCCTGCATCCCCGCAGCATCTGGATCGTCACGGGCGCGGTCGCGGCGATCATGGTCGGGAGCTACCTCCTCGAGGCGATCGGGGTGATCCCCGTCCAGATGACGCTCGTGACAACGGCGGCGATCGTCCGCGTCACGGCCCTGCACGCCTTTTCCTGCGCGGGGTTGGGCGCCATGGCCGGCGTGCTCGTCCGGCTCCACCGGGAGATGCTGAGCGCCCACAGCCGGCACGATATCCAGCTGGCCCTGCAAGAGGGCTTTCGCGACATCACGGCCAACGTCGACCCGCACACCGTGCTGCAGCGCATCGCCGAGCGGGCGGTGGATATTCTGCCCAACGTCGACCGGGCCATACTGATGGTCGAGGAGGGGGAGCAGTTCGTCGCCCGCGGCGCCGCGGGCTACGCCCCCCTGGATCCCATCGGCTGGACGATCGCGACCCAGGCGATGGGCGCATACCTGCGCGGCGAGCCCTTTACGGTGACCGATATCACGGCGCAGATCGCGCAGCTGCTGCCGCCGGAAACCGTCACGCAATTGCAGCAGATCCCGCGCAGCCGGGCTACCTTCTTCTATCCGCTGCAGACCCACAGCGACCAGCGCATCATCCTGGCCGTCACCAACAGCCGCAGCGCCAGGCCCCTGGACGAAGCCGAGACGCGGATCATGGACCTCCTGGCCCACCAGGCCGCCGTCGCCATCGAAAACGCCCGGCTCTTTCAGACCGCCCAGGAACGGCTGCAATCCGAGATCGCCTTGAGCCACATCGGCCAAGAGATCGCCAGCCACCTCGATATGGCCGAGTTGGGGCCGGCCGTCCACCGGCACATCACGCAGGTGATGGACGCGGCTTCGCTCCTCATCGCCGTCATCGCCCCCCACAGCGACGAGCTGCGGCTGCTGTCGCCGATCGACTTTGGACAGGTCGTGCCCGACCAGGTGGTGCCCGGGCAGGGCGTGCTGGGGTGGGTCGTACGGCACCGCCGGCCCCTGCGGTTTGGCGATCTCCAGCGCGAGGTCGATGCTTACCCCGATATCCAGATCCAGATGCTCGGCGCGGGCACCTTTGTCCCCGGGTCCCTCCTGGCCGTCCCCCTGCAGGTCGGCGACCAGATCGTCGGCGCCCTTTCGGTGCAGTCGCCGCGCCCCAACGTCTATGACGAGCATGACGAACACCTGCTCACGACCCTGGCCAACCACATCGCCGTGGCCGTACACAACGCCCACCTGTACGCCGAGGTACAACGGCAGCAGGCCGAGCTGCAAGGGCTGATCGCCGCCGTATCCCAGCGGCTCCAGCGGCCCGTCGAGGCCCTCTTTGGCTTTGGCCGCCTGCTGCGCGAGAGCGCCACGGCCGGCCTGTCGGTCGAGCAGCGCGACTATATCGAACGGCTGGAGCGCAACAGCCAGTGGATCGCGCAGCTGACCCAGGATATGCTCTTTCTGGCCCGCCTGGACGAGGTCCGGGAAGAGGTCGAGCCTATTGCCCTGGGGACGCTCGTGCGCGGCGTCGCCACGCACCTGGAACTGGAGCGGCAGGGCATCGCCGTCGCGATCCAGCCTGACATGCCGGTGCTGTACGCAGACCCCGTGCTCCTGTGGGCCTATGTACGGAACCTGCTGCAGAACGCCTGCCGCCTGCTGCAGGGCACGGCCGATCCGCGGATCGAGGTCGGCTGCACAGAGTCCCCCGCGGGGTACCGGCTGTCCGTCCAGGAGAACGGCCAGGCGCTCCCCGCGGAGCAGCTGGCGCACGCCTATGAGCTGTTCTTCCCCATCGGCGGGTCCGAGGGGGCCGGGATCGGCCTGGCCATTGCCCGCCACATTGCGGAGCATTACGGGGGCCGCGTCTGGGCCGCCGCGGGTGAGCGCGGCATGGCCTTTCACCTCATGGTGCCCCCGGAGCTGGGAGTCAACCGGGAGGGTCGACAATGAACAAACCGCCCCGCATCCTCGTCGTCGAGGACAGCGACGACAACCGGCGGCTGTTGAGCATCTACCTGGGCCGCGAGGGCTACGAAGTGATCGAGGCGCGCGACGGGGTCGAGGGCCTGGAAGCCGCCCTGCGGCTTTCTTTCGACCTGATCTGCTCCGATGTGCAGATGCCCCGGATGGACGGCTATGCCCTCTGCCGCCAGCTGAAGGAGAACCCCCAGACGGAAAGGGTGCCCATCATCCTGATCACGGCGGTCCAC
>Ga0302251_1001948_pt1 | contig 11064 bp, 9 predicted proteins | sample AAG_RA_Gln_MG_FD_193534 | JGI IMG/M metagenome (GOLD analysis project Ga0302251, IMG submission 193534) | Enriched activated sludge microbial communities from anaerobic digester in WTTP, New Holstein, Wisconsin, United States - AAG_RA_Gln | ecosystem: Engineered > Bioreactor > Anaerobic >...
GATCTGGAGCGCATGGTGTGGCATTTGGACGAGCCATACGCTGGAGGGCTGCCGTCTTGGTATATTTATGAACTTGTTTCTCGCGATGTGAAGGTTTGTATGACCGGGACCGGAGGGGATGAATTATTCGGGAATTATTCAAAATACCGGATATATGAACAGTCTTCTTTGTATCGGATGCTTAAAACCGCGCGGGAGGTTTTAAGATGTGGTATGATTCCGCGGTGTTTCAAGGATGCCGTTCATTTCCCTGCGGGGCATTTTTATCCCCGATATTTTTCAGATGCGGTGAAAGATGAGATGATCTTTCTTCGAAACGGGGATCTAAAACGGCGGACCGAACAATATATTGAAGAATTATGGAAGAGCGCAGGGATTGTCGGTCCCCGTAATGCGGTCGCCTACGTTGATTTTAAAATGCAGTTGCCCGAGGAATTTCTTCATGTGACCGACCGGTTTTCCATGGCCCATTCGGTTGAGGCGCGGGTACCGTTTTTGGATCATGAGTTCGTGGAGATGGTGTTTCGCGTGCCTCCGATAATGCGAACCGGAGGGCGTGAACCGAAATCATTGCTTAAGCGGATCACAGGGTATTTGCTACCGGTGGAGTTACTTTCTGCTCCTAAACGGGGGTTTATTCTGCCTCTTGATAATTGGACGAGAAATGAACTGAGACCTCTGGTTGAAGAATTGCTTTCACCTTCGTATCTTCGAAAACAGAGCATTTTTTCGGATCGTTTTTATAACCCTTTAGTTAAAGCGCATCTCGCGGGCAAAGCCGATTATACTCAGCAGGTATGGACGCTTCTCATGTTCCAACTCTGGCATAAGAAATACTGTAAATAGGCGTATTAAATTATCCTGGTGTTTCGATTGGGATTTCTCCCTAAAGGGGGAGGGAAAAAGAGACGGGGTTTAAAGCCGGGAGGGGTGTTATTATGCATGAAATTGTCTGGACTGGGGAAAAAATTAATGCCTTATGGGATTTTTATTCTAGAGATCCCGAACGCAGAAGCCAGTATTTCAGCCTGAATTTCGGTAGGGATATCATAAGATACGTAAAACAATATATCGATTTTTCGAATATCCGGAGTGTTTTGGATTTTGGATGCGGACCAGGATATCTTATGAAATACCTGTTTGATTCCTGCCGCAGTAAAATTTATGGGCTTGATTTTTTCCGTGAATCGATAGAACAGGTCAAGAAAGAGTTCTCTGATCGGTCGCAATTTGCGGGAGCGGTTTGTGTTGGAAGTCTCCCTTCTGAATTCAAAAGTGGAAGTATGGATCTTGTTTTTTCTATTGAGGTTATTGAACATCTTTCCGATCGGCAATTGGAAGAAACATTGCAGGAAATCCATCGGCTTCTTATGCCTGGGGGAATGGTTGTAATTACTACTCCCAACAGGGAAAATCTGGAAGCAAGTAAGACTATGTGTCCGGAATGTGGATGTGTGTTTCATCGATGGCAGCATATACGGACATGGGATGATTTGATTCTGAAACATCTTATTGAAAAATCGGGGTTTTGCACGATCGTGTGCCGTCCTGTTGAAGCGTATAAGCCACGCACCTATCGACGATTACTGAAAGCCGTTTATCGCCTGTTTTCACGCTCATCTTCTGTTAGTTCGCCCTTTCTGATATATATCGGTAAAAAAACATGAACATTTTGCATATAAGTACATGGGATAACGCAGGGGGGTCGGGCCGTTCTGCTTACCGAATCCATTCGGGGTTGAAGAAAGCGGGGATGAAATCCCGGATGTTGGTGGGTAATAGAGTTACTAATGATCCGAATGTTGCTCTTATCGGTGGAAGGGCCGATTTTCTAGATAAAATTACGGGCAAGATCGTTGATAAGCTTAATATGCAGTATTTATTGTATCCGTCTTCTTTCACGCTTAGGTTTAGAACGTGGTTCAAAGAGGCAGATATAATACAACTTTACAATACGCACGGCGGTTATTTTAGCCATTCCGTTTTGGGGGATATTAGCCGTTTTCGTCCCGTGGTATGGCGGCTTTCTGATATGTGGCCGATGACCGGACATTGTGCATATGCTTATGACTGTGAGCGATGGAAAAGCGGTTGTGTAAAATGTCCCGCTACAGCAGAATATCCCGCGTTAAGTTTCGATGTCTCGGCTTTTCTCTGGAATATAAAGAAAAAGATATATGCCCGATCGAATGTTTTTCTTGTTGCTCCTTCCCGTTGGATAGCCGGTTTGGTCGCACAAAGTCCCTTGTTGAAAAATTTTGAAACTTTTTTAATTCCGAACGGCCTTGATACCGGCATTTTTCGGCCGCTCTCCAAGTCCCAATCGAGAGAAAACCTCGGTATTTCAAAAGAAAATAAGACTATTTTTTTTAATGCTTCTTCTATAAAATTGGAAAGAAAAGGAGCGGAGTTCCTAAGAGAAGCTATTTTGCGATTAAGATTGCGGCATAAGGCAGGCCTGGAAGTTATTATTGCCGGTAACGATGGAGGGGATTTCCTCCAGAGGGAAAATGGCGAGCATTCCCTTACGATTACGGTTCTTGGTTCGTTAACCGATGACGCGGCAATGGCGCAGGCATATTCTGCCGCGGACGTTTTTGTCCTGCCGACGCTGGCGGAAAATTTACCGAACGGGATTCTTGAAAGTATGGCCTGTGGCACACCGGTGGTTGCGTTCAATACGGGAGGAGTTCCGGAGGCGGTGCGGCATATGCAAAGCGGTTATCTTGCCCGATACCGGGACGCGGAGGATTTGGCGGAGGGAATAGATCTTTTATTAAGTAATGACGAGTTACGAATGAAAATTGCAAAGAATGCCCGTTATATCGCGGAGCGGGAATACTCTTCCGGTCTGCAAACGGACCGTTTTCTCGACCTGTATGAAAAAATTTTAGCACGGAAGTCCAGTCATGATCTCAAAAAAAAATAATCATTCTCCTTTTCTGGTAGTGACTGCCTGGTTCCCTCCCCGTTCAGGTGGAACTTCCCGCGTTTTGTTCAATCTGTTGAGTTGGTTTCAGCCGGATGAATACAGGGTTGCCACTTCGGCTCCCGCGCGGAATGAGGCGCGTGTTGACGGTAATCCAGAAGCCCGCGTTACCTTTGTGAGTAAGCCTTTGCCGTCAGGATACTGGTTTTGTCAGTTATTCAATTGTATGCAGATACTGCCTGCTGTTATCAGGGTTTTGAAAATTATCCGGCGGGATAAATGTCGTGTTCTGGTGGGTGTTTTTCCCGATATCCAGTATTTGACAATAGCGTATTTCGCTCATCGTTTAAGCGGGATCCCGCTAGTTATATATCAACATGATCTTATCGTTGAAAACCGCTATGGCGGATATCTGGGAATGCTTGCTTGCTGGATCCAGCCGAGGGTATTCCGTTCGGCGTCCACGCTTTGGACTATCAGTGATGGTCTGTCGAAATATCTGAAGGAAAAATATTCCGTGTCCGCGCATTCATTACCACACTGCTATAATGAAGATTTGCCTGAGACCGGAGATTTTAACGATAAAAAACAGGAAAGCGGTTATTCTGTTTGTTTTGCCGGTTCAGTAGGCGCCATAAATGCCGCTGCGTTAAAACGGGTCGCGATCGCGGCCGGCACGTTCGAAGATGTAAAAATAAGGGTGACTGGGCATCCCGATTCCTCGGTTCTGAAAAGAGTTGGTGTTCCGGTTTCACGCATAGAAACATTTTTTATGGTGGATCGGGCTGCGTTTTTAACGTTTATTGCCGGACAGGATATTCTTTTGTCTTGTCTTTCTTGGCCTGACGAATCATCCGTTGGAAAAGAAGAATTAATGACCGTTTTTCCTACTAAAATACCCGAATACTTGGCTTCCGGAAAACCGATTCTCGTGCATTGTCCTGGGGATTATTTTTTGGCGAAATTCATGCGGGCACATGATTGCGCTTGGGTGATTACGGAACGTTCGGAGGACGCTTTGATTTCTGCTTTGAAGGATATAAGAGAAAACGAAGGAAAACGTTTGGCCCGCCGTGAAAATGCGTTAAAGGCCGCACGTCTCTTTTCGGGAGGGGAAATTTCCGGATTTTTTCGGGAAGGTTTGGAACATGCGGCCGGGGGGGGGCCGAGAATTTTGATCCCTCTGGCCGGATTTAACTTCTCAGGAGGGGTGAAGGTGCTTGTTTTAATTGCTAATGAAATGGCCGTGCGCGGGTGGAGGGTTGGTTTTGTCTGTCCTGATTACGCGCATATCCCGGGGTTTCCGCTTCATCCCAGTATAAAGGTTAGTGCGGTGGCGACCGGAAACAAGTTTTTGCCGAAGGTATTCAAAAAAATATTGTTTTATTTGAGATTGTCTTTGTATGACTTTTCTTCCGCAAAGTTTTGCCTGGCGAACTATTTTCCTACGGCTCTCTGTGTGTTTATCGCGAAACTCGTGCGTTTTTCCCGGGTTACCATCATATGGTATGTGCAGGGATTTGAGGCAAAGAGCCACGGGCTTTTTGCCCAGGCGAATCCGGTGAGTAGGATATGCCGTTATTTTCTAGCGCATCTGAGTTATCGTATCCCAGTTCCGGTATTGTGCGTTTCTCGATGGGTGCGCACGTCGATAGGAAGGCCGGATGGTGTTGTGGTGTATCCCCCGTCCATAGACTTTACCGTGTTTAGTCCCAGTAAGAAAGAGCCTGTGAACGGTCCATGTGTCATTATTGGCACGATTGGAAGGGGCGGCGTAACCAAAGGCTACGATTATTTTTTGAAGGCCATAGAAAATCTGAAAAAGTCATTGAAAATAAAGATCCTTATTGCGTCTCCCGATAAAAAGGGGGTTGTTGTTCCCGATGCATTTCCCGCGGAGATCGTTGAAGGTAATAATGAGCGTGTCATGGCTGATTTTTATAATCGGTGTGATGTTTTTGTTTTGTCTTCTCTCGCCGAAGGTTTTCCTTTACCGGTATTGGAGGCAATGGCATGTGGGTGTCCGGTTATTACTACTGCCTGCGGAGGGGTCTCCGATTATGCCGAGGATGGGGTAAACTGCCTGATTGTTCCGCCGGCTCAGCCGGCTGCGATGTCAGAAGCTATTTTTAGGCTTTACGGCGATCCCGGATTGAGAAAGAAACTTGCGGCTGGGGCACGGGAAACCGTGAGGAATTTTGAGAAGGTCAAGCTACTCGATGTTTTTATTGGTGCGATTGTGCACCGCACGTAATTATGCGGAAAAATCGGCAGTATTAGTCTTGAAAAAAATCAGGATAGAGGTACAATAAGGTAAACTATTTAAGGAGAACCGAGCATGAGAAGCATACCGGTTATGATATTGTGCGGGGGAAAAGGAACCCGTTTATACGAAGAGACCGAGTTCCGTCCAAAACCTATGGTTGAGATCGGCGGCAGGCCTATTTTGTGGCATATTATGAAGTTGTATTCTGCATATTCATTTAAAGAATTCATATTGTGTCTTGGGTATAAAGGGAATATGATCAAGGATTTTTTTCTTAATTACCATTATTATAATTCGGATCTGACCGTGCAACTGGGGAATCCTTCGAAAATATGCTATCATCGGAATAATCCGGAAGAAAACTGGAAGATACGCCTGGTGGATACAGGAGAGGCGGCGCAGACTGGTACCCGCATAATGAGAGCGCGGGATTATCTCGGGAATGCCGAACATTTCTGTTTGACATACGGAGATGGTATAGGGGATATGGATCTGAAGAAACTTCTCGCTTTTCATATCAAACACGGTAAGATTGGGACGGTTACCGGAGTCAGGCCCCCAGGGCGTTTCGGCGAGATGTGCATAAACCGATATGGGCAGGCGGTTGAATTCAATGAAAAACCGCAGGTAAGCGAAGGTATTATTAACGGCGGATTTTTTATATTCGCGAGGGAATTTATAGAGCGGTATCTAGATACGTACCGGGGGGATCAACTTATTCTTGAACGCGAACCTTTACAGAAGCTATCCAGGGACGGGCAACTAATGGTTTTTGTGCATGAAGGGTTTTGGCAGCCTATGGATACCTACCGGGATTATCTTGCTTTAAATGAAATGCATAATAAAGGCTCGTTTTCTTGGATTGGCAAGGGAAGGAGTATACATGGAAGAAAATAATTTCTGGCAGGATAGACGTGTTTTTGTTACTGGCGCGACCGGCCTTTTGGGAAGTTGGTTGGTGAAAGATCTGCTTTCTTTGAAGGCGGATGTCATAGCGTTAGTGCGCGACCGTGTTTCGGTCTCTCCTTTATTCAATGATGATATCATTTCCCGGATTACTACCGTTGGGGGGTGTGTCGAAGACCTTGATCTGATGACCCGTATCATGAATGAATACGAAATTGAAACGATTTTTCATTTGGCGGCTCAGACGATCGTTACTATTGCTCTTCGTGATCCTGTATCTACGTTTACGTCCAATATAGAGGGGACTTGGTGTGTTTTGGAAGCATGTCGGAGAGTTAAAACGGTCAAACGAATTGTTATAGCCTCTAGCGATAAAGTCTACGGTGAACAACGGGAATTGCCCTATAACGAAAATATGCCGCTTTTGGGACAAAACCCGTATGAAATATCAAAGGTTTGCGCCGACATGATTGCGCGGGATTATGCAAAAACGTACGGGTTACCCGTGGTTGTGGCACGCTGCGGTAATCTTTTTGGTGGAGGTGACTTTAATTGGAACCGCATAATACCTGGGACGATTCGCGCTGCCCTGCGGGGTACGAGTCCGGTCATTCGTACTGATGGTACGTTGGTACGGGATTATTTCTATGTTAGAGATGCGTCAGCCGCTTATTTGCAGCTTGCCCAAAATGCGCATCGGGAGGAATTGCGTGGATTACCGTATAATTTCAGCGAAGGACGGCCGATGAGCGTCGCGGAGATATGCAAGGAAACACTGCGAGTTTGTGGAAGGCCGGATATTAATATTGTAATTGAGGGTAAGTCGACAAGTGAGATTCGGAAGCAGTGGTTGGATAGCTCGAATGCGCGCGAGGATTTGAAGTGGAAACCGGCTTATGGCCTGGAAAAAGGACTTGCCGAGACGTTTGTCTGGTATGAAAAATATTTTTCAGAAGAGAATCGGGGAGGCAAATAATGACAGATTTCGGCGAAATAAAAGGAGTGGATATCCGTTCGCTTAGGCAGATATGTGATGAACGGGGAAAAATCATGCATATGTTGCGTTCGGACGCGGAATATTTCCGGGGATTCGGGGAGATATATTTTTCCGTGGTTTATCCCGGTGTGATCAAAGGGTGGCATCTGCATAAGCGCATGGTGTTGAATTATGCGGTTCCCGCGGGAAGGATTAAGCTGGTGTGTTATGATGACCGAAAAGATTCTCCTAGTTTCGGAATAGTTCAGGAAATATTCGCTGGTGAAGATTGCTATCAGCTGATCACGGTACCCCCGGGTGTATGGAATGGTTTTAAAGGACTTGGTGTTACTCCTGCAATAGTGGCTAATTGCGCTACTCTTCCTCATGATCCGGATGAGATTGTGCGTAAAGATCCTTTCAGTAAAGATATACCATATTCTTGGGAACTTCGGCATGGGTAGAGATGGTAAGAGTCTTTTTGTATTAGGAGGGAGTGGCCAGGTAGGCGGTGCCGTTATAAGAGAGGCAGGGAGGAGGAATGTTTCCTGCTGTGGTACGTATTTCAGACATGGATATCCGGGGTTGGTTTATTGGGACGGGGATATTGGTAGTTTGGAAAAGCTGATAGAGGAAAACGATCCGCAGGCAGTAGTGTATGCTTTGGGCATGACGCATGTGGATGACTGTGAAACATCCCGTGAGGAAACGTTTCGGTGGAATTCCGTTGTTCCTGCGGAGATTGCGCGTTTGTGCGGCGGTTCTCGGGCGTTCGTTTATTTTTCTACCGAATATGTTTTTGACGGGGAAAATGGTCCATACTCCGAAAATGATCCGCCGAATCCACTGTCCGTTTATGGATATTCAAAACTTCGGGGAGAACAATCAGTCTTTTTGGCTAAGCCGGATGCGCTTGTCCTGAGAACCACCGTGGTTTACGGTCCTGAAGAGCAGAAAAAAAATTTTATTTTTTCGCTGAGGAAAAGAATCAATAAAAAACAGCGCGTTATGGTTCCTTGCGATCAGGTAAGTAGTCCTACGTATAATGCGGATCTGGCTTCGGCGGTACTTGATTTGATCAACGGAAACAAAACTGGTGTTTGGAATGCGGCTGGTCCGGAAGTAATGGACAGATATTCTTTTGCCCTTTTGGCCGCTGAGGTGTTTGATTTGGATAAAGATTTGATAATTCCCGTTCATACCGAGGAATTGCATCAGGCGGCCAAGCGTCCTCTCAATGCGGGGCTTAGGATAGATAAATTACAATCGTTTGTGGGCGTCGGGTGTATGAGGACGCCCCGGGAAGGACTGTTGGTTTTTAGAGCGGGAGAGAAAGAATAAAAAATGAAGAAACGGATATCCGAAGAGAAATTACGCGACACGATACAATCATGTGTCACTATGATTGTGGATGCGCGGCTTTCGAGAAATAAATTTATTCCCGGCAAATCTCCGGTGCATTATGCTGGCAGGGTCTATGATGCAGAAGAAGTGATCAATGCTGTGAACGCTTCAATAGATTTCTGGTTGACTTTGGGGCCGTACGGAAATTCGTTTGAATCGGCTTTGTGCGCGAAGCTGAAGGTGCGGCACGCTTGTTTGGTGAATTCGGGTTCTTCTGCGAATTTACTGGCGGTGTCTGCGTTGACTTCGCCGAAGTTGAGGCGTCCATTGCGTCCTGGGGACGAGGTTATTACTACTGCGGCGGCATTCCCGACAACCATTAATCCCATAATCCAGAATAACCTGCGTCCGGTTTTTGTGGATGTGTTGCCGCGTAATTATAATGGCGATCCCGGGATGATTAAAGATGCTTTGAGCCCACGGACCCGGGCGGTCTTTTTTACTCATACGCTTGGGAATCCTTTCGATGTCGGGGCGGTTTCTGCTCTCTGCGAACGGCACGGGTTGTATCTTTTAGAAGATAACTGCGACGCATTGGGTGCTCGGTATGATGATCGGTTTACTGGTACATTCGGGGATCTGTCGACGCTCAGTTTTTATCCCGCTCATCATATTACTATGGGGGAAGGTGGCGCGGTCTTAACCCGGGACGGTATGCTTCAGAGGATAGTTTTATCTTTCCGGGATTGGGGGCGCGATTGCTGGTGTGCTTCGGGCACCGACAATACCTGTCGTAATCGGTTTAATCGGAAGCTGGGGAGATTACCCCGGGGATATGACCACAAGTATATATATACTCATCTTGGGTATAATCTGAAACCGACCGATATCCAGGCCGCCATCGGGCTGGCGCAGTTGAAAAAACTGGATGATTTTATTACTGCCCGCCGGAAAAACCGGGAATTTTTTTACCGCGCCTTTGCCGATTTGCGGGAATATTTCGAATTCCAGGAACCGACCCCGAACAGTATTCCTTCATGGTTTGGGTTTTTCATGATCGTGAAAGAAAATGCCCCTTTTTCTCGGGATGACTTGGTAAAAGCTCTTGAGATAAAGAAGATTCAGACCCGGATGCTTTTTGGTGGGAATATCACGCGGCAACCGGCGTACCGCGGGATTGCCTGTAGGATTATGGGAAAACTTAGAGAAACGGATCGTATTTTGACCAGGGGGCTATGGACGGGGGTTTATCCCGGATTAAGCCGCGAACAGTTGGAGTATATGGCGGAGACCTTTAAAGATGAAGTCAAAAAACTCATTCACCGGAAGGTATCTCGGAGAGCGCATGAGTGATCCTCTGGTTTCGGTTTGTATCCCCACCTATAACCGCGCGCATTATCTGAAAGAGAGCCTGGCGTCTATCATCGCCCAGCGGTATGCTTCTCTTGAAATTTTGATCAGCGATAATTCATCGACGGATAAGACACAGGACGTATGTCGTACATTCGAACGGCAAGATGTACGGGTACGTTATTTTCGGCAGAACGCTAATATTGGCATGCACGCGAATCACAATTTTCTTATAGAGAAGAGCAGAGGTGAATTCATCTGTTTTTTTCACGACGATGACCTTTATGAAGCGGATATTATACAGCGGTATGTTGAATTTTTTCGGAACAATCCTGAGGCGGGTATTGTTTGTTCTGACTGGGAGCTTATTGACGGTTCCGGCAAGGCCGTCGGATTGCGGAGGAATAAAGTTAAGATGGTGTCTTCGGGGATGGAGTATATCAGGCATACCTTGGTTTCCGGAAGATCGTCGGTATGCTGTTCAGGGGCGTTGATACGCAGGAAAGCACTCGATCAGATACGCTTTGATCCGAATGGGACGATTGGCTTCAGTGATTTTCTGGTTTGGTTCCAGATTTCAGAAAAGTATTATGTTGGTCATATCCCGGCTGTTTTGTTTCGTTACCGGATTCATCAAGCCGGATACAGTAGCAGGAAAATTCTTTCGATTACCCGAGATTATTCTTCGACTCTGCTTCAATTCTGTGACGGCCACCTGAAACGTTTTCCTGATCATGGCAAACTTGTGGATACGTTCAGGCAACTTATACGGGGAAATCTTTTTTGGGCTCTGGCTTATGAAGTGGGATTGAAATTCAGCGACGGAGGAAGGACGCGGGCTCCGGGAAGAAAAGATAAACGGACTGTTTTCGAGATCTCCCGTTATGAACTTTCAGAGGATGAAATAAAAGAACTTCTGGTGAAGATGAGCTTGTACCAACGAGGATTGCTGCAGCGATGCGTGCTGGTGGTGATTAAGGGCGCATTAGCGTGTAAGATGGGGCGGATATTAGGCTGGTGTACGAGATATACGGATTTTTTACGGAGTCTGATGGTTTTGCGATAAGAGGAAAACTTTGATGATAAAGAACCAGGATATTATCTGTATATCTTCGATTGACTGGGATTTTATATGGCAGGGTCACCAGGAGATCATGTCCGTGTTCGCGAAGAACGGTAACCGGGTATTATTCATTGAAAACACGGGTGTGCGTCCGCCGGGTATCAGGGATATCAAAAGATTACGGCAGAGGATTAAAAATTATTTCAGGGGTTTTAAAGGCATACGGAAAG
>Ga0302251_1001950_pt1 | contig 11058 bp, 12 predicted proteins | sample AAG_RA_Gln_MG_FD_193534 | JGI IMG/M metagenome (GOLD analysis project Ga0302251, IMG submission 193534) | Enriched activated sludge microbial communities from anaerobic digester in WTTP, New Holstein, Wisconsin, United States - AAG_RA_Gln | ecosystem: Engineered > Bioreactor > Anaerobic >...
ACTCCCTTGCGTTATCGGCCGGGAACCAATTGGGAATCTGCTGGCGATGCTCCAGAACCCAATCCGCGTATTCAGAAGCCGCCTTGCGCGCCTCATCAGGCAACCCGCCCCATTCAAAAATTCTTCGTCTGATGATCTCAGATGTTTCGCCTTCCGAAGACATGATCACTGGCTTCCCAAGCCGATCGAGCACCTTTTTGTATCGTGTATAATCCGCCTCATCCTCATCGCTCATCTCAAGTTCGGATGCAGGGATAGATACCGCGAGCACCACGTTATCATTGGCCCGGGCCTCTTCGGATAAATTCTGTAAGAAACTATAAAGTTGTGCGGCCAAACCGATGCGACGGAATCGATTGACATAGTTCATCAACTCATCCATCAATATCAAAACAGGCTTGCCTTTAGGAAAAGTCTTGCGAATAACCTCGCTGGAAGGCGCAATAAGCTGTTTATCATGCTCCTTCACGAACTCAAACGCTTCAGCACCGCCTAATTGGAACGCGATCTCACCCCATGGCGTTTTGCGCAATGGTGTTCCATCGTTGCCTCCCCGGCCTGAAATTGAATCAAATTCCGTCCCGACAAAAACTGCGACAGCAGATTCCGGAACCTCTGAAACTTTGGCATCATCAAATATCGATGATACCCATTTCCAATTCTTAGCCTTAGGCCCGCCTTTTGCCAAATGATAAAGAATGGCCAGAGAGTGCGTCTTACCACCGCCAAACTGCGTGGTCATATTAAAGACCGCTGATGTCTCAACCTTTATGCCATTAAGCCTGCGTACAACCTCAACGGCAAGCGCCTTCAGCCCCTTGGTAAGGTACGTCCGCTCAAAGAACCTTTCCGGTGTTTGATAATCATCCGGAGCCCTTTTATCGCGAATTTGATCCAGATGTACTGCAAACTCAGACGCGTCGAGCGGTTTACCCTCTCTCAAATCTTCTCTGGGAACAACGACTTTATACCAAGGTTTCAAATCCATTATCTCCTCCAGCCTATTATTAAAAACCCAAGGATTTCTTACGGGCTAATACACCGTCAACCCATCTCTTCTCATCAGTATTCGACGGATAGAGTGCTGATAGCGCCTGCGCTAATCGCCAAAATCTTTCGTCTTTACCAATACCCTCTTCAACCAAAAAACGGCGCATCGCATCACCACGACCCGCGCCAAAAAGAATCATCGCCTGATGCACGCGATCCAAGACGGTCTTGCCGACCGCTGATTTCTCATCCCCCAGCGACCAACCTTGCTCTTCAACCTTGTTGAATTCTTCGAAAAGCGTCATCTGATTTTCTTTTTTCTTCTTTTTTGCAGGAGTCGCGGCCATACTCCCTTTGCCAAATAAATAATTTACGCGTTCAGCTACCGGTAAAAGCCGCGCTTGATCGCCTTCGATTTCAATAACTGATGAGAGATTCTCAAGATGAGCTCCTAATCCTTGTGCAATTTTTCGAGCCGCATCAAACTCAAGAGTAAATCCTGAGGATTTAATTCCACCGCCAACATCATCACTTTCATCAGCACTTATGTCGGCAGTCTTTTCAAACTCGCCGGTAGATCCTGTTGATAGAGTCCATAACCACATAGCCGTAAGACGAACATCCTCTTCAAACCCTTCAGTATGCGCGCCCTGAAAAATCATGGCAAGCGCTTCTTTAGCGACAGCACCCCATACTTGTTCAAGGTATTCTTTCAATTCAACTTTCTCACCGTTTGCTTTCTCAACACGAGAATATTTTGAGAAGATTTCTAATGCGGGTCCTAAGCATGCAAATATCGCATCGGCTCCAACTACGCCTTCTGCAGACAACCTTGGCATCCATTCGTGTATGCGCTTTGGCAATTCGTGTAAGACATCGCGCCAATCACCTATTTCATTTGTCCGCAAAGAACCGTCAGGATTTTCACGGGGACGGCATACTAAATGTATTGATGAAGCCAGAGCGGCTGAATTCATAGCACGCATTCTTGATGCCATTTCTGTATCAATTGGCCATGACCCCGTTATAATCCACCCTGCCTTTATAGTAGCTTCTATCAATTTCTCCCATCCCGTAGTGCTTTTGTGAGCAAATACAATGACTCCTATTCCGCTAGGCATTAGCACCTTTCGAGCTTGCTCAAATGCCAAAGTCATCTTGTCTTCATAATAATTTTCATCTTTAACTCGTCCGGTCGCATCGGATTCAGCTGGGCTCATCACGGCCTGATCAAATTTAGGAGTTACACGTTCTTTAAATAAATCTGGCCATATATCAACGCACACTCTTCTTAACCAAACATAAAAATATTCTGACAGGTCAGCATACGAAATAGCATCATAGTAAGGTGGATCGGAAAAATAAACCGCACTACTTTCATCGGGCAAGTATTCTTTTGCGGCATCACCTTGTACCGCAGTGCCGGGTGAAATATTTGTTTTATACACATGGTCTACAATTTTCGAAATTAATGCCGCATGTCCCGTCGGAAATTCTTCTGTAATTGGGTTGGCTTCACCAAAATCCCATACCATCTGAAGCGTTTGCATTGCAAAAGCTCCCTCAATTCGATCAACATCCGAACGCCAGCGTGTCACCGAAGACATACTTTGCGCCATCTTCCCTAAAGCAAAAGCTAATAATGCGGCCACTTCTTTTATTTCGGCTTGATCAACAGCCATAGAGATTTTTTCTACATAGGTTGTAAGTGCCAAAAGTTGCCGATCGGTAAATAAATGTTCCCATTTTAATATCCCATATTTCTGAACTCTGAAACCAAGCGCCCCATCATTCGGCAATGGTTCATCTGGCACAACAGACATATTTTTGAAAGTTTTCTTTCGCTTCAAAGCTAAAGCTTCACTAGCATCTTTCAGCGCCTTATAGTCACTCTCAATAGGAAGCCGATAGTATCTGCCTGTTTGTTTAGGTTTCTGCAGAACGACACAATAAAGCCTAGCTTGTTTGGCGCCACCATTCTTTTCCTTAAACTGTTGCCTAATTCTTTTAACCTCAGTCGTATAACCACACAATGGACATATTGCAGAACCCCGCCGAACAGTCCCTTCCCCAATTTCCTTACTCTTCGGATTTTCAAGAAGATCAAAAATTAAGCTTTTATTTTTCCGATCAGGAATAATCTTCAGTGCTACAGTTTTCCCGCTTTTTTGGGAGATCCAAAGAGATTTTAACAAAGGAACTTCAGCGCCACATCCCGGGCCTTCACATTTAATTGTCCGGGCCCACAGATATGCAACAGGAATTGATCCGTCGCTATCTACCGGATAAAATCTTATAAGTTCTTTCTCAGCTTCTTTCCTGATCTGTTCGCTTAAGCGAACAACTTCCTCTGATAACCGCAGTCCATGTCTCGGAATTAATTCAAGTATTGTTTTGTTCATCAATACGGCTATTGGGTTTAAATCAAGCGCAAATGCATCCGCACCAATTCGTGCCGCCTCCATGGGAATAGCACCGCCACCTGCAAAAGAATCAACAACAAGTGGTTTATTGGCGCCTTCGCACGAACTAATAACTAAAGATCTCGCAATATTCAAAAAATCCCGATTAGTTGCATTATCCCAATCTGAAAACTCTGCAATGAAATTTAACAGTGCCTCTCTCAATTCAAACGGACTATTCCAATCACGAGGTTTTCCTCCCCTTTTATCTCGAAACTCTTTCATCAACCTCGCGGCTTCTTGCCTAAATTTCTCCGAGCATAAAGGATCTACAGGATCTGGCCACAAAGAAGCACATAAAACTGCTCTGCAAGCCGCCAATGGTCGTCTCGCCCACCAAATATGCAAAGTCGAGATATGACCATGTCGAATGCTCTTTTCACGGCGAGCATGCCCTGAAATACGTTTAATTGGCAAATCAACTTCAATAAGTCTTTTACAATAACGTTGCTCTTGCATATATCTATTTCCCCGCCCCTAGTATCTTGTCTGCGCCTACATGGTAATGCTCAACCTTTACAAGAGCCTCCCACCCCAGCCTCACCGGATCCTGTATGCGGTGGATTTCCGGCTTCGAAGCACAGTTATAAACAACATACAACCAGTAATCCTTATGTAACCTTTCGGCTGTTTTATACTCGTTTGAAGTAACAGCGATCTCGCCGATCGTTGCCCGGCCTTTGACCTCAATAAACTTCACCTCAATAAACGTCTTATCGTCATGCGGATGCGGTTTGCGTGAAATAAGATCAAAACCCCTGTTGTCCTTTTCGACGCTCTCCACAACCCAGCCTTGTTCCTCTTCGTATTTGCGCACCGCGTCAACCGCGATTCTTTCGATCTCGTCATCCCGAACCATGGGCGCAACCGATGGTGACATCCTCTCCGGATGCGGCAATACCCACGCCCGGCCAAGATGCTCGATTTTATCGATCATACAATTGCGTTCCATTTTTAGATCGGCCAAGCGCTTATCCTTACGGTTATTCAACTCATCAAGATGCGTCTCCGCTTGAGAAATTAACCCCGGAAGATGTGGAGCCTTATCCCCTGATTGCTGTTGGTTGATCAGGTCCGCCAACCGCATGTTCTGTTTATGAATTAGCGCATCCAGTGAAATCGTAACGTGACGCGCAATTACTTCTGTTTCTTTTTCTCGGTCGCATGAAATTTCATGCAAAAAAGGTTTCAATGATTTCTCAACGAGAGCAACTTCCAGCTGATCCTTAGTCGGTAGATTTGAATCGCTGGGTAGAGATGCTTTGTTATCACCAATCGCCAAATCCAAGAAGATGGTTGGTTGTCTGACAGAAATCCCTCCCGCCAAATCGGTTTGAACAACAAACAACCTTTTATGAATCTCTTTGCGCATGCCGTCGCACACAGATGCAGAATATACGTCCAAACGGTATGGTTCTTTTGTATGCAGGTCATAGAATACCGACCCGTGTGTGAGATCATTACCAACTTGAGACAGAACATCCTCTCTGACTACTTCAAACAGCGGATGCCCGGGAGTAACCCATTCCAATGTAGGGTCTTTTTTAAGATACTCTTTATCAAAAACCACACTACCATACTCCCGACCAAGCTTTCCAAATTTTGGCTCCAGTTGATCGCCGATAGGAATGAGTGTGCGAGGAACTCTTCCGACACGATAAACACGCTCTCCGGACTTTACTGCTTTGGGATGAATCCCTGCAAGAGGTGAAGCCTGCACAAAAAACTCTTCGATGACCTCTGGCACCAGTCGCCGCTCTTTTGCTTCTGCATTCTTTCCAACGATGACACCAAGATTAAGCTCCTTCTTGGCCAAGCCTTCCAACGTCGAATTGGTAATCTTTCGGAATCTATCCGCGTCGACTTCCTTAACAATCCTTGCTTCGATCCCGGGAAGATCAATACGTTTCGCATACATATCCCTGAACATCTTCTCAAGAAGATTAGCCGGAAAAACTTCGCCTACCACATCGAACACCTGATCCGTGCCAAGTTCAATCCGGATAGACTTCAACCTTTCAAGAAGCCGCTCAAGCACCCTGCCTTCACGCGTATTGGATGCAATATAGTTATAAATCAGGCAGTCATGATCCTGCCCATAACGATGAATACGCCCCATCCTCTGTTCAAGCCGAACAGGATTCCACGGAATATCATAATTAATCATCATCCAGCAAAACTGCAGGTTAATACCTTCACCGGCGGCTTCCGTCGCAACAAGGATCTGAGACGTCTCTTTGAATTCCCTTTCCGCATAGACACGGGTCCCGGGGGTATCACGATCGCCGCTTTTCATACCGCCATGGATCTGTGAAACCTTCAGACCCCACTCCCGCAATTTGCCATGCGGACGCCCATCCTTGCCGTCTCCGGCAAGATAATCCAGAGTATCCTTATGCTCAGTAAAAATGATCAGTTTTGTTTTTGGATCATCAAAAATCTTGAGATCCTTGAGAATTGTCTTAAGCTTAACCAATTTTGATTCGACTTCGCGCTTTTCCAAAAGAACCGCGTAGTCGATAAGTTTATTTAATTGAAGAATTTCCTCGCGTAAAACCGTAGGATTCGGATCGATGATAATATCTTCCAAATCTTTAATTATTGACTGTTGTTCTTCATCCGTCATATCCTCAAAATCATCAGGCAGTTTCTTTTCCATCTGCTCCCGTCTATAGCTTCCGGGGTCATCCAGTATTTTCTGACGACGATCGCGCATGCGCTCCAAGCTTCTGCGCGCCGCATAAATGCTCGATGCAAACCGGCGCTGAAGCATAGCCATCGTAAAACCTAACGCCCTGCTCTGTGGTGATTCATCCTCCGAAGCCTTAATTGACTGATCCTCAACATATCTGGTCAATGCGTCATAAAAATCATATTCATCCTGATCAAGTTCAAACGAAACAGTGAAAACATCTCGCTTTGTAAATATCTTCTCGACATGACCGGTCACAGGATCCGGGAATTTAACCAACGCCTCTTTGATCCTACGCAAATAGAATGGCGCGGAATTTCTTCGCATTGCCTCTTCGAGGCTTTTCACATCGCCGTAAACGTCTCGATCCAACAACTCCAAGAATAAACAAAAATTCTTCGGATCACCTTTATGTGGAGTTGCAGTCATTAAAAGATAGTGGTCTGTGTTTCTCGACAACGCCTCCCCCAATTGATACGCCAGCGTCTTCTTATCACTGCTATACGCGCTCATTTTGTGAGCCTCGTCAACGATAATAAGATCCCAAGTACTGCGCAATAGACTCTCACGCGCATCGTCAATCACTGATGCCCATGAAACCGATGTAATAACCTGATTGCGGTCTTGCCAAGGATTTGCACCGTAATTCGCCCTAAGCACATCGCCGCGAATGATCTCAAAATTTTCTCTGAATTTATCCTTCATTTCTCGTTGCCACTGCCAGCACAAATTTGCTGGAGCCACAATGAGCGTTCTTTTGATAAGACCTCTAATCTTTAATTCCTTGATAAGTAACCCGGCCATGATAGTTTTTCCAGCGCCCGGATCATCGGCGAGAAGAAATCTGATACGCGGTTGTTTTATGAAATACTCATACACAGCTTCCAGCTGGTGCGGGAGAGGATCAACGCGGGCGATCGATAGCGAAAAATACGGATCGTATTCGTAGGCGAGTTTTAATCGTAAAGCTTCGATGCCAAGCCGAAAATTAAAAGGACTACCGTCAAACGGCTCTTTTTCGGGCATTACCTCAAGCTTCGATAATTGGTCATCATTCAAAACCGGCTCATAAAACATCCCTGTTTTGAGTCCTTTCCCGATAAGCTTAATCACATCGCCCATCGGGATGACTGCGACGACCTTTATATCTTCCTGAAAAAGAGGCCCCTTAACAACCGCGTTCGGCTTCAGATTATCTTTTATACTACCCATTCCCACCCTTTGATTTCTTGATTAACCGATTAATGTCTTCTTTTTTGTAGCGCCACTGGCTACCAAATTTAAAAGCCGGGATTTTCCCTTCCCGGCTCAATCGTCTCACTGTATATGGATGCACCTTTAACGCGTGCGCAACTTCTTCAACGGTATATGTTTCGATTAAATCGGACATTTTGCACCTCTTTGCATAACGACTTGTTACACATTATAACACGAAATGATATCCAATCAATCGAAATTTACCTGACACAAAAAGAAAAAACCTTCGCCAGCCATAATGACCAGCGAAGGTTTCTTTTTTAATACTTATATTATTAGCGAGCGCTGAAGTAGATGTTCACCAACTCCGCGACGAACTTCTGCTTGCCTCCGACATGCCAATCGGTGTTGCGCTCCGGATTCAACTTCGACTTGTAGTCGTAGATTGTGAACACAAGGCCGTTGATCCTGCCGACCCACTCGGTCTTGATCTTGCCGTCCGGTGAAGCGCCAAGCTGGGGCCCGCCGAAGACCCGGACGATATCCTCGTAACGCGTGCCTTCCGGCAGATAGCCCTGACAACCGGTGCCATCATGCGACACCCCGCCCATTTCGACCTTCAAATCGATTTCAGCTTTGACTTTCATTCTGCACCTTCTTCTTTCCCCATCCGGACTTCCACCGGGCTACTGCACCGGCCACGATCGCGTCAACCGCCTTCTGATCGCCGATATTCTTTAACACGTCCGTCAGCTCCTGCTTATTGAGAACGCGGAAGTTTTTGACCCCGCGCTCCTTAGCCGCAAGCATGAGCTCGTTGCGCGAAGCCCCGGCATGCAAAACGATCCCTTCCTTGGACGATACCTGCGTTTCGGGCGCGCTCTTTTTTACGGATACTGCCTTCTTAGCTTTCTTTGCCATAAGTGAATCCTCCCGTTTTATAGAACCGACTCCTGCAATTTTCCGGTCACGACATCCAGCATCTGGAAATGCGTAACGCCCGCATCATTCCATTGCTGTTCGATCGTGATCGACCACTTGCCCAGCGGCATGACCCGCTGGATCTCCCTGAGACGCAACTTGGCGGCCGGAAGATGATCCCGCATCCGGCCCGACACCGGAATGTTTTCGACGTACGTTTCCTCGCCGCCGTTCCTGACGCTGATATAACGCGTCTTTTTTGCCGTCATGTTTTCACGAACCATAATCATCCCCTCCTTTCGAGGGTATAGGGCCATACGGTTTAATAGTTGGCAAGGCCTTTGTCTCAGAAATCTACCCTCACCCCGGCCTTGGCTCCGACCCCTTTTCGGTCGTCAGATTCCGCGAAACCGTACCCCTCGACAAACGGATGCACCTCAAGCCCGGACTTCTTCTCCTCGCGCTTCTGGTCGATCGTGACCTGCGCGCCCGGCTGGGCGATGATATGCGTTTCCTGCTTTGTGGTTTGAGTCGGCATGAAGAAAGCCTTATAAATCGTCAACCCGATAAGCCCGATCGCCGCGATCCCGATCGCGTAACGCGCGGTCTTGACCCACGGCAACCACTGAACAAAACTCCCCAGAAATTTCAGGATGTTAAATTTTTCGTTTTCCGCCATCCTGCACCTTGCCTTTTAACCACAAATAAAAAAACATCCCCAGACCTCCGACCACCGCGCCCAGCACGAAGGCAATAACCAGCTTGATCGTAATCATTGCGACACCCCTTTCTTTAAATCCTTCCTCAGCTCATCGATCGCCTTGATGATCCGGTCGTTCTCCTTTTCGATAAACCGGCTCTGCAGATCGAACTCAGCCTTGGACACATACAGGCTCCGCGGCATATGAATCTCGTCATTAGCCAGATGATGAAACAGCTTCTCATCAATACGGTTGACCTGCGCGATAATCGTGCCGAGCATGAAGATAACGATCGTCACCAATACCGGCGTGATGAACCTTGTCCAGTTTCCTTCACTTTTCATACATCTATCCGATCTTCTTGATGTCATCATCGATAAGCGCGATCTGCTCATCGATCTTCTCCCTGCGTTTCAGAAACATCTGCTTTGCAGTGGTCAAACTTTCTTTCGTATGCTCCCGCTTTTCGCCGGAAGGATACGTCACGATCTTTTTTCCGTCTTTGAATTCAATTGTAGGTTTTGCCATTTGAAATCCTCCTTTTTATGCCTGCCCGCCGCGAACCGGCCGCACATAGCAAGTGTCCCAAGGTCTACCCCATGTCGTCTTATACCCGTCGTACGGATACATACACCAAGCCCCATCCGACCAAGACACGCAAATTGTCGATGACCAATAAGGCACCCATTGCTCCATTGGCATTGAGAAATACATACTGTCGAAAGCGGGGTTATATCGTGAATGATCCACAATCGACATAATTTCATTGATATTGGGAAGCCGCCAGTCATCATGCCCGGCGAACTCAAGATTCTCGCAAGCATTGATTGCGTCGTACCAGTACATCCGGGAAGCGAATAATCCCCCGGGGATCATGCTGGGATCCTTAATCCACATAAGACCGGTCGCCATATCAACCACAGTGCCGTCACCGTTATCAATAAACCTCTGGGCCCCGCCGATGGGATACCCCTTCTGGTAATACCCGTCATCACCCATCTGATAAACCATCGTCTGCCCGGTTTTCGGCAGGCCACCGTTAGTAACGATTTCGTTGACCCGGGTGATGATCCGGTTCTTTTTCTGATGTTTAATATGATCCATTTTTCGCCCTCCTTTTAACCTTCGTAAGTGACCGTAATTTTCCCGTCGTCATTGCCCGCCTTTATCACCCTAAAATCCTTGATGTGATAAATCGACGGTAGCTCGACAATGTCGCCCTCCTCCAGAAGCACGCCAGATGACGCGCTCGGATTCTGCCCGTTTACGAAATACCTCATGTCACCGCCCTCGGCAGTGATCATCGCAAACGATGCCGAGTTGCCGCTTCCCGGGTTATAAATTGCCGGGGTCAATGCCACGGCCATACCACTGACCACAATCTCTTCATGATTGATAACTTTTGCCATTGCCGTCCCTCCTTATGTTTTCTTTAATGCTTCCAAGATTTCCTCGTTCTGTTTGGCCACATCCACCAATACCTGCCCGACTTTGAAAAGCATGCGCTCACGCCTATCTGCCAGCTCAACCGGCAAGAAGCCCAACGCCTGCTCACTTTCGACCGCACATATCCGGCAGTATTTCGTGACCGGAACCGTCAGCTCCTGATTGACCTTGTAGTGAGTGATCACGCAACTGTGGCAGGTCCGGGCATGCGGGCAGTTTTTCCAGCACCCGGTGTACTCCTTATCGATATTCAGGAAGATCCCGCGAATAAACGGCCGTGCCTCAAAAATATTCCCCAGCTTGAATATCCGCGCGCTGGCCGCCCTGTGGCACGGATAAACGTCGCCGTTGTCGAGAATGGCGATATAAGTTTTTCCAGCCTGACAGTATTCCTTCTCCGGCGGCACCTCATCGTTAACAATCTTGAGCGGCTTATCAATGAACGCGATCTCGATCGGCAGGCCCTGCCGCTTGCAATAGCGGCGGTAGTGATAAATCTGCGTTAGCTGGTAGCGGTATTGCTCGACCGCCTCCGGCGTCCAATCCTCTTCCATGACCGCGTGATGCATGATCTTCGTAATGCCCAGCTCATGCAGATACTGCACATTGATCGCCAGCCTCCCGACCGTCTTGGGCGTAAACGTCATCC
>Ga0302251_1001953_pt1 | contig 11041 bp, 5 predicted proteins | sample AAG_RA_Gln_MG_FD_193534 | JGI IMG/M metagenome (GOLD analysis project Ga0302251, IMG submission 193534) | Enriched activated sludge microbial communities from anaerobic digester in WTTP, New Holstein, Wisconsin, United States - AAG_RA_Gln | ecosystem: Engineered > Bioreactor > Anaerobic >...
ACCAGGGCGGTGCGACCGCGCCGGCCGACCTGTCCGCCGAGTACGGCCTCTTGCCGCGCAAGCGTGCCCAGATCGTCGAGAGCGTGGCCGAGATCGTCGACCCCGACGACCCCTACCGTGCCAACCTGTCCGGCAGCGAGGCCGCCCCGCAGCCCCGGCTGCGCCCGCGCTTCTGCCCTGCCCCCGACCTGCCCTGGTACGACCCGCTCGCCTGGCTGTGGGGCTGGCCCCCGCCGGTCCCCCCCGTGCCGCTCCACCGTTCGATCGTCCACGGCGACCTCAACGCCCGCAACGTCCTCGTCGAGCTCATCCCCGGCGGCCAGAAGCGGGTGTGGTTCATCGATTTCTCCCACACCGGCAACGGCCTCACGGCCGACCGCACCGCGGAGCTGATCGGGGCCGGCCTGCCCCTTGCCGCGGACCAGGGCCACACGCTGCGCGACTTTTGCCGGCTGGAGGCCGACGTCAAGTTCCTCCTCACCCGGCTGCAGAGCGAGAACGACCTGCGCCTGGCCGTGGACTTTGAGCGCACGCTGCTCGCGCACGAGGAGGATCTCGCCGTGCCGCCGGCTACCGAAGCCCTCCTGGACGAGCGTTTCAAAAAGGCCTGGCAGAGCGTGCGCGAGATCCGCGCCCACGCCGCCCGTTACGCGGCGCCGGGGGATGGCGCGCGGCCCTACGACTGGGCCCTGCTGAACGCGACCCTCGCCATCCTCTACTACAGTGCCGACCAGTTCGAGAGCAAGGCGAGCGAGCGGCAGCAGAAGCGTTACGTTCTGCTTGCCGCCGGGATGCTGTGCAATCGAATCTGTGGCGTCAGCGCGGGGGTCTAGACCCAATGCCGTTCGAATAGGCCGGGGCGGGGCGTTTGCACTCAAATCCCACCCACTGCACTTGCCGGGAGCCGTACCTGGTAGATGGTCAGGACTGGCGCTTTGTCCTGATGGTAGATCCGCAACCGGACCAGAACGTGATGGGCCAGAAACAGGGACGGGGGATTGACTCTGCACCGTTGCCGTGATAGCATGATGGCAAGCATCGGAATGCTTGGGTGTCGCACTGGACGCTAAACAAGGGCGTTGAACGCAATTCGCCTCCACCACACGGAAACTGGCTCACTGGACTTGACTGGACTGACCCTTTCTGTTACACCGTAGTCGGGAGGTGAAACGATGACACACCGACCGCTATTGAGAACGGTGGGCTGGGTGGTCCTTCTACCCCTTGTCCTGGCCGGATGTACACAAACAAGCCCGGCAGGATCGGCGTTACCCTTGCCGGCCGCGCCGCGGCCCCAGGGCGAGGCCCAAGATCACGATTGGGTAGTTCTGCCCGTTCCTGCCCCGATCTCCTATCCGCCGCCGGGGGTGCTACAGCGAACGTCCGTCGTTACCACGTCGATTCCGGCCCAGGTGATCCAGGTAATCTCTTCCAGCGGTTACGTCTGGCGAATTGACACAGTGGACGCTGATGGCACTGTCGGAGTGGGAACGTCCCTGGCTCTGGATGCAGGGGGCTATCCCCACATCGCCTATTACGATATAACCAATCACGACCTGAAGTACGCCTGGCATGATGGGGACTCCTGGCACGTCGAGACAGTGGACAGCAGCGGAACGGTGGGCCTCTACCCCTCCCTGGCCCTGGACGCGGCCGGCCAGCCGCACATCAGTTATAAGCGGGACGTAGACGGCAATCAAGGCCAACTGAAGTATGCTTACTACGATGGAACTTGCTGGTTCACTCAGACGGTGTACAGCGGGTACTACGTGGGGGAGACATCCCTGGCCCTGGACAGTGCCGACCGGCCGCACATCGCCTATGCCGCGAACCAGGCCCTGCGGTACGCTTATCGCGACGGCGCGCTCTGGGTCAGGCAGGTCGTGGAGAGCGGCATCATCGCGGGCAGTCCCTCCCTGGTCCTGGATCGTGACGGCCGGCCATACGTCAGCTACTTCAACTCTGGCATGGCTTACTACCTGCAATATGCCTTCTACGATAGTATTGCCTGGCAGATCGAGACGGTTATGTTTGTGGGCGAATCGGGCACTTTTACCTCCCTGGCCCTGGATAGCCTCGGCCGGCCGCGCATCGCCTACAATGCCTCGGGCTCGTTTGGTGGTACTCTCAAGTACGCTCGTCATGATGGCCAGACCTGGCAAATCGAGACGGTGGACGATGCCGGTCTCTACACTGGGGAGTACGGCTCGTTGGCTTTGGACGCCGCCGACCATCCCCACATCAGTTACGGCTGCGCAGACAGCGGCAATTTACGGTACGCCCGCCACGACGGTACCGCCTGGCAGATCGAGACAGTGAGTAACGGAGGTGGATACACCTCCCTGAAATTGGACTCGCTGGAACTGCCCCACATCAGTTACTTGGGCGACAATAGTCTGCGCTATGCTGCGGCGTGCGTTTTCCCGACCGGCGTGACCATCACCGGGCCGGCCCAACTGCCGGTGGGCATCACGGCCACCTATGGCGCCGCGCCCATCCCGTTGAGCGCCACGCTGCCCATCACGATGAACTGGAGCAGCGGTGTCGCTAGCCATACGGCGGAGTACAGTTGGACGGAGACGGGACTCTATACGCTGACCGTGACCGCCACCAACCCCTGCGGCCGTGTCCACGCGATGCTGACCGTAACCATCTACTGCCAGCCGCTAACAGGACTGGTTCCGAAAGGACCGCCAGCCATCCTAACCGGGCAGGAAGCCTCCTATTGGGCAGTTCCGCAGCCGGTCACGGCCAGTCTGCCGCTCACGGTCACATGGGACAACGGCACGGTGGATTCCATGTCCACCTATAGCTGGACGCAGCCGGGCACCCATACTCTGGCCGTGACGGCGACCAATGTCTGTGGCGGCGAGCAACGGGCGGTTCGCGCCGTGCGCGTATGGACCGCATGGCCCTACTCCCGCTACCTGCCCCTGGTTCGCCGGCGGTGATTGTTCCCCACTGCTGGCAGCGTCATCTCCAGTGCCGCATCTTGCGACCTATAGTGTGTGCCGTAGAGCAGGTCCAAGAGGAATGCCTTGCGAAGAACACAACTCTTGATTACCATCGTGGTCCTGTTCCTCTCTCCGCTCGCTGGGGGTGGCAGCAGCGCGGCATCCGCCACGGCCATCTGGCCCGAAACGGCCGCCGGCCCTGTCCCCGGGCAATTCATCGCCAAGATGTACACCGAGGCCCTGGGGCGCGCGCCGACCCAGGCCGAGTGGCAGGCCCAGGTAGACTCCTTTCGGCAAGCGCCCCACTGCCCGCAGGCGGTGCGGGAAGCCATCGCCGCAATTTACACCGGCGCGGAGTTTGTGGGTCTCTACCCCACCTCCGATGACCGTCCAGTGCGGCTCCTGGCCCTCTATCGCGGCGCGCTGAACCGCGAGCCGAATCGCGCCGGATTCTACGACCTCCTGGCCGAATGGAGCCGCCGGTGACGTGGGAACAGATTGTCTCCTACTTCCTCGATGACCTGTATGCTGAGGATGTCGCTATCCTCGCTTCCGAGATCTGCGACATCGGCGTTTCCCCGGCCTATGAGGATGCGCCGTACTACTGGGATATCTCCACCTCCGTCCTGACCATCACCACGACTGGGCCGATTACCAACCCGTGCGTATTTCACGGAGGGACGGGTACCGAGCTCCAGGTAGTCCTGAACCTGGCCCAGATGAACGGAGTAGACACGGTCTATCTTGCCCAGAAAGCGGTGGTCTCGGTCACCAGCACGATTCGCATCCCCACGGGTCTCACGCTGACAACCTGGACGAGCGACGCCAGCCCACTCACCCCCGTACAGTACGCCCGGATGGGCCGTTTGGTCCGCGATCCCAGCTTCTTCGACCCCTACGATGGTCCCATGGTTCAAATGGACGCGGGCAGCACGTTGTGCGGCGTGTGGGTAGATGGTCGCTATCGCTTCCCGCGCCTCTCGGAATGGGGGATGAATGTAAACATCGTGGACGACGGCACTTCCGCGCTGACTACTACACTCGTCAACTGCCGTCTCTCCGACTCGGCGAATGGGACGCTGGTCAAGACGTGGGGGACCATCTCTGGCTACCCGTGTGGAAACGTCTACATCGGCCATAACCTATTCACGGGGTACGCCAACAGTCACTACGAGGAGGGCCAGTGGGCCGACGCCATCTCCATCGGTTGCGAGCACACCACGGCCGAATACAACCAAATCGTGGACCCCACCGACGTCGGCATCGTGGTCTTTCGCTGTGGCCCTACCTGTACCCAGGAGAGCCAGGTCCGGCATAACCTCGTCCTCCACGCCGGGAACTCGGCCTGGGGTAGCTACGGTGCTGACCCCTACCTGGCAGAAGGAGAGTGGTACGACTTCAGTGGCACGGTCTTTGAACAGAACCTCCTGTGGACCAGCCCCACGGCGCACGTAGATATCAGCCTGTATGCCGGGATCCATGCCCTGTACAAGACCGCAAACCCTGGATGGGGCGTATCCTTCATCTCCAATACGACCGGCATCCTGACCGCGCGGGCCAATACCCCCATTGCGGTGAGCGGTATGCTCACCGTCACAATGTCCGGTAATGACCTGGAGGTGGAAGTCGTGCCGACCAATCGGTGCTGCATCCCAAGCAACCCCACGGTGACAATTATCCTGGCCAGCGTGTCGTACACCGACCCTTGGCCGCTGGCCTCGTTCGCGCTGCCGGAGCCCCTTTACGAGGACGTGCTGCTCGAGGCGTGCTGGAGCCCGCACGTGTCGTTTCCGAACCTGGTGATGTTTCTACCTCTTGTGTTCAAGAACCCGCCGTTCAGCGAACAAGCGCTACCGCCGTCAGCACCGGTTCCAGAGAGTGGGTATCCCCTTCCATTAAGACCCGCGGATGGATACCCTTCACCGTGAGGGTCTCCTCCCGGGCCGTAGCCACCTGGGGACTTGGCTGTTCACCCCCGGCGAGCTTGCGTCATGCTGCCCTCAGTCTGCGGCCAGAGCATCTTTTTGCGTAACTACACAACGAAGCTGCGCCGCAAACCGACAGGATTCGGACACAGATGACAGATGCACAGAGGTCCCAGGCCGCATGATAGTCCACCGTGCCCAGACGTTTGTACTCAAACCCCACCTACTGCGCTTGCCCGGTCACGGACGGCAGGCCCAGATGCAACCGCGCCAGAACCTGGATGCTTTTCTCGTCCACCGAGAGCACATAGTTCGCTGGGCCATCGCTGCGTCAGTCCCGCCTCCTGTTGGACAACCCGGAGCAGGTCGGCCAGCGAGAACCGGCTGAGCGGGGCATCGTGTTGCCGGAGCGTTTCGCAGACCACGGCCCTGACGCGGGTGCGGTGGGCCGGGTCGTAGGTCAGGGGCCGCTGCTACAGACGTGTCATCCCGGCCTGTTTGAACGGCATTGGGTCTGGCGGACTGTCAGGCGATACCCGATCCCCCATACGGTTTCGAGCGACCGATAGGCAGGATCGCCGGTCAGTTGCTGCCCGGGGGGGTCGAGAGCCGCGCGCAGGCGTTTGGCCAGCTGGGCCAGCGCCGCGTCGGTAACCCCATCTGCCTCGTCCCCATAGACCTGGGCGATGAGCTCGTCGACGGGGACGGCCTGGCCGGGGACGCGCGCCAGCGCCGCCAGCAGCGCATAGAGCCGGGGGGACAGGGGCACCGTGCGCTCGCCGGCCGGCGCGGAGAGGCAGGCTCGGTTGGGGGGCACGGCGGCGATGCGGATCGGGCTGTCCGGGCGGGGCCGGCTGCGGACCAGCGCCGCCAAGAGGGGACAAAAGGGGCGCAGCTGCCCCTCCACGGCCCGCAGGATGCCGCAGCGCAGCAGCCAGCCCGCGGCGGGGTGGCTTTCGCCGGCCGGCCGGGCCTCTAGCCCCTGCAGCAGGGCCTGTTCTTCCGGAGCCAGGTCGGCCCAGAGCTCTTCGCCCAGCAGGCGGATGCGCTCCGCCGCGAGCATCTCCTGGATCCAGGCGTCGTCCGGCTGCCGGGCGTCCAGCCGGCCGCCGGCCGCCAGCTCGCCGGCGTTCTTGAGAAAGCCGGGGTGCCCGCCGGTGCAGGTGATCAGCCGCTCTGCCTCGGCGGCGGCAAAGGCGCGGCCCAGCCGGCCTGCCTCGCGCTCGAGCATGGCGTGGGCGTCGCGCTCGCCGAGCGGGCCGACGACGACCGGGTCGTCAAACAGCTCTTGCAGCTCGCGCAGGGGGCCCAGCGGGCGGCGGGTGACAAAGAGGTAGACGACGTTGCGCAGGGGCCGGGCGTTGCGCAGGCTGCAGAGGTAGTCGAAAAAGGTCGGGCTCACCTGCCGCGCCGTCTCGTCCACGTTGTCGAGGAGCAGGGCGAGGGTGCGCTCGGCCGGCACGGCGAGCACCTGCTCGCGGAGGGCGTAGCGGGCCGCGCGCAGCTCCGCGGGAAACGGGCCCGCCGCCGGGGCCAGGCCGGCGCGTTGGATCTGGACGGCCGCCTCGTGCAGCAGGTCGAGTTCATGGCGTTCGAACAGGCCGGTGCAGTCGACGTGGACAAAGGCCGTCTGGGCCGCGCGCTCGCGGAGCTGGCTACGGTGGACGTCGGGGTGGGCGGCGGCGTAGCGCACCAGGTTGGATTTGCCCATGCCGGCCGGCCCGACGACGGCGATGCTGCGCTGGCGGTAGACGGCGGCCATGATGGCCCGGACCTCGGCTTCGCGGTAGTCGGGCGGAAAGTAGCCTTCGCGTCGGAACACGGCCATGGTCTCCTCCTGGGCACGTGGCCCCATTGTACAGGGTTGTACCGCGCATGTCAAACCTTGTCCGCGGGCTGTCGAACCCTTGTCAAGCATCGCCGGGCCGGCCGCTGTATAATGGCTCCAGAGAAGAACGACGGCAAGGAGGAAGCCATGACCGGTAAGAAGAAAAGCCATCATCTGCCCGGAGCCGTCCTCGGCATCCTGATTCTGACTGTGCTGTGGGGGTCCGGGCTGTCCTTTCGGGCCACGGCGCAGGATGGCCCACCCGGGAGCCGCTGGGGCCCGGCCCGGGCCGCGGCCCGGAGCCGCTCCGGCGCGGCGCGGGCCCTGCGCACCTCCTCGCCCCGGCTGCGGCCGGCGGCCGGCCCCGCCGCGGCGATCCTGTGGCAGCCCTACCCGCTCTATGGGGGGGAGATGACTTCCATCGCCATGTCCCCCGACGACGCGCAGACCGTATACGTCGGCACGCGCGACGCCGGCCTCTACAAAACCACCGACGGCGGCGCGACCTGGCAGCCGGCCCGCCAGGGCCTGACTTTCTTTCCCATTCGCAGCCTGTCGGCCGACCCGCTGCACGCCGCTACCCTCTACGCCGGGACCGACTTTGACGGGGTCTGGAAGACGACCGACGGCGGCGCGAGCTGGGCCCCGGCCGACAGCGGGCTCGAGCTGGACAATGTGGTCATCCGGATCCTCGTCGACCCCCAGGATACCGACGTGCTCTACGCCGTCCTGGCCGGCGGGGTGGGGCTCACCGCGGGCAATCTCTATCGATCCTCGGACGGCGGCGCTACCTGGCAGGTTCGCGACGATGGCATCCCCCGCTACCTCCCGTGGTCCGAATACATCTTTGGGCCTCGTTCCCTGGCCGTCGATCCGGAGGATCCCAGCCGCCTCTACGCTGGGACCCTGGAAGAGGCCTATGCCTCGACCGATGCGGGGGCGAGCTGGGTGACGATCACGGCCAACATGCCGGAGGATTCGGTCCAGGCCCTGGCCATGGACCCCCACCACGCCAACCGCCTGAGCGCCATCGTCGGCCAGGAGTACTATGTGTACGAGGGTGGAACCTGGCAAAAGATCAGCCAGGGTACCTCCTACCCCAATTTTGGCCTCTGGGACACGATCGATTTCCACCCCAACGACGCGGCCGTCATCTACAGCGCCGGCCAGCTGTTTACCAAGAGCACCGACGCGGGCGTGAACTGGAGCTGGGACTATGACCCCGATGCCGGGACAGTATCGGCGAGCGCGTTTCATCCCGCGGCCCCGGATACCGTCCACGCGGCCTGTTCGCAGACGCGGGAACAGCCGGGAGGGGTCTACAAAACTACCAACGGGGGACTCGCCTGGATGCCGGCCGCGGAAGGAATCACGGCCGTCCCGATCGGCATGGTCGCCCTGGATCCCCAGAACCCCGACACGATCTATGCCGGGGACGACCAGGGGCATCTGCTGCGCTCCCTGGATGGCGGGACGACGTGGGAGCGCCACCTGATCTATATGACCGCCCTGGACGTGTGGGGGATCGTGGTCGACCCCCTGGATTCGCAGCACATCCACGTGGTCGAGCATATGGGTGTGTACGAGTCTTACGACCAGGGCGAGACCTTTTCCCAGGTGGAAGAGATCCAGAGCGCCCCCTACTGCATTGCCGCCGCCCCGAACGCCTCCAGCCCCGTATACGTCGGCACCGTCCGCCACGGGATCTACAGAAGCCTGGACGGCGGAGCGACCTGGGCCCAGGTCAACCAGGGGGTGCCGTTGTGTTACCAGGACACGGAACTCTGCACCATCTACTCCCTGGCCGTCGACCCCAACGTGACCTCGACGGTGTGGGCCGGCACCCAGAAGGACCCCTACGACCAGGGGGGGATCATCAAGTCCACCGACGGGGGGGAACACTGGGAGGTCAAGGGGCTGCGCGAGGAATCGATCGAGGCCATCGCCGTGCAGCCCGGCGATGGCAACACCATCCTCGTCGGGGCCAGTTTTCTGGAGGCCAACCTGTACAAGTCGACAGATGGGGGCACGACCTGGCAGCTCAAGCTTGCCGACATCGCCCCGGTCCAGCAGATTATCTTTGATCCCCGGGACCCCGACACCGTCTACGCCGCGACCGAAGGGTACGGCGTGCTGCGTTCCCGCGACGGCGGCGAGAGCTGGCACGACTACAGCACGGGCATCTTTTACCCGGTGGTCTACTCCCTGGCGATCAGCGCCGAGGAATCCCCGCTGCTGGTGGCCGGCAGCTACGGCTCCGGCCTCTACGGGCTGCGGCCTGTCCTGGAGAACCGGCCCCCGGAGATCCCCGGCAGTCCTGCGCCGGCGGACGGCGCCCTGGGCGTCCCCCTGGACCCGCTGCTCGGGTGGAGCTGCAGCGACCTCGACGGCGACCCCATCACCTATACGGTCACCTTTGGCTCCAGCAGCCCGCCGCCGGCCGTCGCCACCATCACGACGACGCTCTATGACCCCGGCCCGTTGATCTCGGGCACCACCTACTACTGGACCATCGCCGCGACCGACGGGGTCAGCCAGACCGTCGGCCCGCTGTGGTCCTTTACGACGATCCATCCCTACAACGTCCATCTGCCCCTGCTCGTCCGGTTCACGGGAGGCCAGCGATGAAGAAAACGTCCCGCCTTGCCGAGCTCCTGCTCCTGGTCGTGCTGCTGACGGCGCTTGTCGGCTGCGACCCCAACCCCATCGTCCCCTGGACGCCGACGCCGGCCGGCGTGGGGAATCCGGCGCCCACCGCGCTCCCGGCGCCGCCCACCGCGCCGACGCTCCTCCCGACGACGGCGGCAGCGAGCCCGACCGCGCTGCCGCGGCCCACGGCGGCGCCCACGTCCACGCCGGAGCCGACCGCGCCGCCCCTCGCCGTACAGGCGATCCTGGAGGCGCTCCTGGAGGATCTGGACACCGGGGAGCTCGCCTGGTCGCCGGACGGCCGCTTCCTGGCCGTCGCCGCCTACCACATCCACCTCTACGACGCCGCGACGCTGGCCGAGGTCTATGTGCTCGACACCGTCCAGTGGCCCCAGGACATTGCCTTTTCGCCCGACAGCGGCCGGCTGGCGGCGGCGACGCACGAGGGCGTGCAGCTCTGGGAGGTGGGCAGCTGGGGCGAGCTGTACACCCTGGCCGGCAGCGGCGACTCGTGGAGCGTGGCTTTTTCGCCCGACGGCCGGCTGCTGGCCACGGGCACGGGGAGCACCGTCAAGCTGTGGGACACCCAGACGGGGGCGGAACAGCGCACCCTCCCGACCGGCAGCTCGGGGTGGACCACGGCGGTCCTCTTCTCGCCCGACGGCGAGCTGCTGGCGGCCGCCGCCGGGGACCAGGTCGTGGTGTGGGAGGCGGCCGGCGGCGGCGAACAGGCGGCGATCCCGGGGCCGGGCACCGTCTCGGCGGCGGCCTTTTCGCCGGACGGCCAGACGTTGGCCATCGCCCGCACCAACAGCGACAGGGTGGTGCTGTGGGACGTAGCGGCCGGCCGGCAGCGCCGGCAGTTGAGCGGCCTGCGCGTGCAGGTGCAGGCGTTGAGCTTCTCCTCCGACGGCCGGCTCCTGGCTGCCGCTTCGGGGGTCGAGGTCCAAATCTGGGATGTGGCGGCCGGCGCCGTGGCGGCGACCTTGCAGGGGCATTCGAGCCAGGTCGAGGGCCTCGCCTTTGCGCCCGGCGATGCGCGCCTGGCCACTGGGGCCAGCGACGTGCGGGTCTGGAGCCTGGCGGTGGGCACGGGTGGGGCGGCGCCGACGGCGGAACCGGCCCGGCCCGCGGCTACGCTGCCCGTGCCCACCGCCGTGCCGCTGGCGGCGGGCGCCATCGCGCCGGAGAACGCCGGACAGGTGGCGCAGGCCCAGCTGCTGGAGCTGGACTGGACGAAGCAGATCGCCTGGTCGCCCGATGGCCGCTGGCTGGCTGCCGCCGCGTACCACATCGTCGTGCTGGACGGCAGGACGTTGGAGACGGTGTACACGATCGACAGCGTCCAGTGGCCGGAGAGCCTGGCCTTTTCCCCGGACGGCCGGCTGCTCGCCGCGCCGGGGCCGGAGGGGGTCGTGCTCTGGGAGGTGGGGAGCTGGGGCGAGGTGCGGACACTGACCGGCAGCCGCGACACGACGAGCGTGGCCTTTGCGCCCGATGGGCTCCTGTTGGCCACCGCGACCGGCAGCACCGTCAAAGTGTGGGAGGTGGAGAGCGGCCGGGAGCTGCACACCCTGCCGGCCGGCCCGCTGGGCCCGGTGGCCTTTTCGCCCGACGGCAGCGTCCTGGCGGCGGCGGTGGGCACCGCCATTTTCCTGTGGGACACGGCCACCTGGAGCGAGCGG
>Ga0302251_1001957_pt1 | contig 11023 bp, 17 predicted proteins | sample AAG_RA_Gln_MG_FD_193534 | JGI IMG/M metagenome (GOLD analysis project Ga0302251, IMG submission 193534) | Enriched activated sludge microbial communities from anaerobic digester in WTTP, New Holstein, Wisconsin, United States - AAG_RA_Gln | ecosystem: Engineered > Bioreactor > Anaerobic >...
TTCTTCTCTGGCTTTATCTAACTTCCCTCGCGTTTTCTATTTCTCCCTCACCGCTTTACGGCCGGATGGTCCCACCTGCGGCAAGGTTAGTTATTCAGTTGTCAATGACCTTTTCGTTCAAACAGTTACCTTCGATGTATGCTTCGGGTAAGGGTTGGCTAAAGACTCTTCAGGATCTTCTTGAAACCCAGGATGTTTTAACCATGGGAAGATTTCTTCTATCGTTACTCCCAGAAAGGAAGCCAGCCTGCCAGCTACTTCAAGGGAGGGATTATGTTTGCCAATTTCAACAAGAGTTAAATATGACCTGGCAATCCCGACGCCCTCAGCAACTTGTTTTTGTGTGTATCCATGCTTATTGCGGAGTTTTCTTAGATTGTTTTCTTTCATGTTGGACCTCCTTTCGTGTTTGCTATTCAAACCAATTATATGCTTGCCAGGCAAACTATGTCAATTAAACAATCATTTCGATATTGAAAAGTGTTTGTTAAACAAACAAATGTTATAAATACAAACATTGATGGTAAAATTTGTCAGGAGGGAGACTATGAGTAAGTTTTCAGAACGTCTCAGGGAGCTGAGATTAGAAAAGGGTTTTACACAAGGGAGCCTTGCAAAACTCATAAATTCGTCAAGGTCAACTCTAGCTAACTGGGAAACAGGGAAATTCAATCCAGATCTGAAAACGATAGAAAAACTCTCGGAAATTCTAGGCGTAAGTACTGATTACTTACTCGGGAAAATAGATAAAGAAGAAGAGAATAAGGAACCCCTGTCAATCAGGTTGAAAAAGCTAAGAGCGTTGCTCGGAATTACCCAGGAGCAGTTCGCTAAAAGATCAGAAATACCTCTTGAAATAATAACGGCCATTGAGAATGATCAGGAAGTTGATCCAGTTGTCTTTATGAAGCTAGATATATTAGGAACTCTCCTGACATTTGAAAAGCTAAAAGATAGAATTGTTCCGTTTAGCGAAATGAAGAAAATCCCGATTTTAGGGAGAATATGTGCTGGCAACGGAGAGCCGGCTTACGAAGAGATACTCGGATATGCTTATGACCCAAAGGGAAATAGCGATTTCTCACTATTAGTGAAGGGCGATTCCATGTCACCAAAGTTCAATGATGGTGATTTGGTCTATGTGAAGAAGCAAATTCACGCGCGAAGCGGTCAGTATGTGGTTGCTTATGCAAATGGTGACGAGTGTATTCTCAGGCGATACATACACAGTAATATTTCGAACGTCGTCATACTTGAGCCTGAGAACCCGGAATACGAAAAAGTTATTCTGGTCCTGCGGGACAACCCGAAGTGGGGAATTATCGGAGTAGTGACAGGTAAGTATTCCAAGGAAAATTATTAGTACCATTTCTTTCTGAATTGGGGAAAGCTGCGAACGAGAGAAAATAGGAGGCCGATAAATGAGAAGGTCAGTTCTGTTTTTTCTTGTTCTAGTTTTGGTTTCAGTAGCAATTTCAAGTACCACAATTCCCAATCCGATTCTCCACACAACAGAAAAACTAAGCCGCGTTGAAGCAGAAAACAGGTACGTTTCTTTCATTGAATTTGAACACTCGGAATATTTATGGGATTTAGCATCTGCTACATTATTCTTTACTCCAGAATATATGACTGCGTGGTCTTACGATTATGCAGAACATAACTTATTGAACGAAAAGGAACGCACTGAATGGCTTTCGAATATGCTGGTTGGTTATGAGGATTGGTTGTCGTTTAGGATTAACCTTTATTCACCGCCGGATATTTTCTCAAAGATGAATGCTGTCTCATTAGAATCTAGTGATTCGGTTGTGACTAATATTGTTTTGATAAACGATATAGGCACTAAGGCTTATCCCAAATATGTTATATCTGGTAGCGTAGCGAGTTTAGGTGCAGGAGAATTTGTTGTCTTTTATGCCTGCACAAATACAGTAATTTTTTTCAATTTTTCAACTGGTGGCGAAAAAATCATCAGACCCGATACCAAATGGATTAGACTGTGGTTGATTACACCAGATTATAGAGCTTATTTCCAATACGATTTCGAGTGAGGCCGATGATGGAAGAGAAAGAAGAGTTCACCGAAGAAAAATATCAACTAACCGAGCGAGAAATAGCCGCGGGCGTAATGGTGGGAATTATCAGGGCTCTAGCAATTATTCTTCTCATTAACGGTATACTGGGAGCAATTTTCATCTACGGTTTCGGTGCTATTGTTTCCCTTCTGGTTCCGCCCGTATATAGCATTATATTTGGAGCTGTTTTGTTCGCAGTCAGTTTCATATTGCAAACCTAATCCAGGAGTTCCAATGAAAAGAGAATAGAAGAAGGCAAAGCCTACAAAAAGGGGGTATGGAGATGGAAGAGAAGAAAGGGATGATAGACAAATGAGGATTGTGCTTGATGGAGAAAACATTTCCGCAAACAATATCCCCATCTACGAAGCTATAAAGATTCTCCAATCGATTCAAAACATGGCGTTCTTGATAAACGAAATCGATGAAAAGGGACCCTATGCCAACCTGAAGCCTTCACAGTTAAACCCCAAGAAAGTGGCATTGGCAGTAACGAGCATCAGTCCAGGTTGCGCCGTTTTAAATGTCGAGCCTTTCAGCCCTCAACTCAGTTTAGTCGGAGTAAAGAGCAGCTCTCATCAAGTGTTGGAAAAAATGGAAAGACTTTTCGCCTCTATTTCTGAAAACGATTCAGATAGTGTCATTTCAATGTTTCCGTATTCCGAGCAAAGAGAGAGCGTGTTGAAACAGTTAAAATATATGCTTCATACTGATTCTGTTAATGTCAGTATTCTTACTTCGGACGATAAAGATATTACTTTTGGCAAAGAATGGGAGGATTTAATTCATTCGCTCTCGAGGGTTGAAAAGGAAGTCTTCCGGGCAAAGATTATAGGATTTCTTAATGTGGTAGATGCAAGAAAATATAGAGGTGAGATAAGAACCGGAGACTATTGTATCAGTTTCAAGGACCCGGCTGTTGGTAGGAAATTGAAACAGTATTATGATAAAAATGTCTATATAGAGGGTGAATTTCAGTTCACCACTTTCAAAAAGAAGGGGTTGATTCTCGTGGAAATAAACAATATACGGGAATTACTCGACAGAATTGAAGTAAACGAGCTTCAGTACAAAGACAAGGTTTATATTTTCACAAAGCCATTAGGAATAACAACAAGAATGCTAGAAGACGAGTCGTTCGAAGTTGCCGCGCCGGAAATAAAGGTCCGCGGCTACGGCAAGAATTTCGAAGATGCGTTGCTTGACCTGAAAGAAATCTTCGCCAATGCGTATTATCTGATTAAATACTCTGGCGAGCCTATTTCTAGAGGGTCCAAGTCTATTGTCGAATTCATAAACAAACACTGTGAGGTGAGACCGTTTGGCTGCTAGAAATTCTGACAAGGTGATAACGAGCCTTAAGAAAAAAGGGTTTAGGCAATTAGAAACCGACCATCACTCGTTCTACCCCACAGACCAAAATGATGAAAAAATACCCCATATACGAACTAAAGTTTCGCACGGCCCGAAACACGATTTAGATAATAGCCTTCTGAAACACATGGCAAACCAGACAGGACTTTCGTTGAACGAATTCTTGAAACTTGTAGATTGTAGTATCGACAAAGATAAATATCTCGAGCTTCTTAAAGAAAGAGGCCTGTTCGAGGAGTGATTAGGCACGATGCAATTAAGAGGCTACGATATCGATTATGACGATTTCTGTGATGTTCTATACTTGATAAAATATGGCGAAAAGTCCGACAGAAGCTTAGAAACAAACATAGACTTAATTACCCTCAGAAAGAATTCTGAGTCTAATGATATCGTGGGAGCTTCGTTTGTGAGCTTTGGAAAGCTGTATAGAAGTGGGAAGATAAAAACATTGTGTCTTCCAGAACCTTTGTCTGAAGAATTGCTCGACGAAATATGGAAGAGAATAGCATCCAAAAACCGCAACAGGAAAAGGCGAGATTGAATCTCAGCCATAGTTTTGCTGCCCCTCTTGATTGAGGGGCTTCCTTTATGAGTTTACGGAGGTGATTTATGAAAGCCGCAGGAAACAACATAATTCTTACTTCTGAAAACCCTGATTACAAACCAATAAGGATCAATAGAGATAGATGGACCACCGAGTGTGCTATTATCGGGGTAGTTGTTGGACTGAAGAGAAAACTTTCTGATTTTTGATTATTTCTACTTGCTTTGGGGAATAGGTAGCTGTCTAGATTGCAGTCACTACAACAATTTCTGGAGGTGTGGCTGTGAGAAGAATTTTCTTGGTATCTGTCTTTATTCTGCTCCTTGTAAGCGCTTCGTTTAGTTTAACTGCAATTGCCGAAAATGGAAAGACGGTTATTTTGAATCCAAACGGGACCTGGAAGTATGATACAACTTCCTTATGGAGAGTGGTTAGGTCCTATACCGGATCATCCAGTAAGAATACCGATCCATTTACGATCTCCGGAAGTAGCTGGAGAATCAAAGTCACTTCAAAAGCATCAATGTTCAGCATCTCTCTTTATAATGCCTCTACTGGGAGAATAGAAGATGTTGTGATATCAATGAACAGCTCTGGTACAGATGAAACCTATATATACAAGAAAGGCACTTTCTACCTGAGTTTAAACGCCATCGGGAGTTATGAGATAGTGGTTGAAGAAATGACTAAATGAAATAGCTCAGTGAGACCTAGGCTAAATTATAGAACCTGGGAACCGGATATTAAAGGGTTGTTCTGATTCTTCGGGACAACCCGAAGTGGGGAATTATCGGAGTAGTGACAGGTAAGTATTCCAAGGAAACTTAGTACCACTTCTTTTTGAATTGGGGAAAGCTGCGAACGAGGAAGAAAATAATAGGGGGGACCAGGTATGAAGAAACCTTCTCAAAATCAAATAGCCAAATTAAGAGAGGCTATTGAGGTTTTTGTTCCTATCATTAAGCGCAGCCTTCAAAACAAAGCCAACGAAGCGGACACGAGAATCATAGTCAACGATCTTCTTGAGAGGGTTTTCGGCTATGATAAATATTTTGAAGTGACCGCAGAGCATATGATCAAATCCACATATGTTGATTATGCGATCATTCTTGACGGCAAATCCCATATGCTTATCGAAGTTAAGTCTATGGATTCCCAATTGAAACAGGATTATATTCGCCAAACCATCAACTATGCAGCCAGCGAAGGGGTTAAATGGGCTGTGCTTACGAACGGCTGTGAGTGGCAGTTATATAGGGTAATAGTTGATAAACAGGTAGATAAAGAGTTATTTATAAGCTTTTCTCTTCTTGACTCATCTTCAATTGACTATAACGAGGTATTTTATCTAACGCGAGAGAGCCTCACAAAAGGAATAATAGATGAATACTGGGACTATAAAAACGCTCTTAAACCAAGCGTTGTTCTTAATGTACTTCTTTCCCAGGCAGTAATAGATAAGATCCGAAGAGAAGTGTCGAACATATCTGGATACAAAGTAACTTCCGAAGAAATTGTAGATATTCTTGTCAGTAAAGTCATCAGGCCAGAAGTTATTAGAGAGAGTTCCACCGCCCAGAAGAAAGTTTTAAAGGAAGAAAAAGACTCTTCTCAAGAGATTGATTTGAAGAACCTGACACCTATTCAGGAGGAGATATTGAAGTTACTCAGCCACTCAAGTACACACATATCTCTTGAGAAAATCAAGGAATTATTGACCGAAAAAGGATTTGATTTCAAATCATTAGCCGGAACATTTAGAGGATTAAGCTTAAGGTTAGGAACAGAGCTAGTATCAAGCGATGAAGGGTACCTATTATCAGATTTCGCTAAAGCGATGATTATTGAGGAACGGAAATAAAGAAGGATAGACGTACTATCGAATGTGCTATTATCGGGGTAGTTGTTGGTTTGAAGAGAAAGTTTTCTGATTCGTAGTCGCTTTTATTTTTGACTTGGGGAATTTGAAACGAGTAACTAAGGGGGCTGCATGGAAAAGAAACAGCTCATTAACTACGTTAGATGGTGCGTTGGGCAGAAGTACACCAAGGAAGAAGCGATCGAGTTCATATTGTCTTTAGCCCCAGAAGTCTCTACAAAAGATATTGCCACGTTGTACGACCAGCTCAGAGGCTCCCTCGAACGAGAGAAAATCCAGAACAAACCTGATCATAAGAACTCGCAGCCGGCCCAGAATATCCCTAGCCAGAGCAAAGCTAAAGTGCAGTCTTCGCAGCCACACTCCAAAACAACTCTCATAGGAGCAGTGTTCGTCATCTCTGTAGTGGCGATCGTACTGACCATGTGCAACACGATGTGCAAGTCAATTTCAGATCAGCCGAGAAATGACAGCTACTATCTGAACGATAGGGTCTATTGCTATCAGGCAGCTAAGAACTACGCCGAGAGATTCCTGGTCTCACCATCGTCCGCAAAGTTTTCGTTTGATCCTCTCATAAGATCCAGAAAAGAATCTGAGGGAGTGTTTGTCTATTACATAGACTCGTACGTCGATTCCCAAAATGCTTTCGGCGCGGTATTGAGAAGCAGCTTCTCTGCGGCTGTAAGATATCACGTGAAACAAGATAAATATGACGTATTCGACTTTGAATTCAATTAACAAGAGAATTAACTACCTGGTCTAAGACCTTTCCCAGCACTTCTCCGGGTTTCTCCCGCATAGTTCCGTTTCAAGCTCGGGAAGTATCTCTATGAGCGCAGAGACTAGTTCCTGGTCAAGAGGCATTTCAGTCATCATGTCCACTGCCTGGGCAAATGTGTAAGCGTCACGGTAGGGTCTTTCAGCCGTGAGGGCTTCGAAGACATCGGACACAGCTATTATCTTAGCCTCTAGCGGAATCTGATCCCCTTTCAGACCTTAAGGATATCCAGAGCCGTCTTCACGTTCGTGGTGCATATAAGCGTAAGGAATGAACTGCTGAAGATATTTGAAGTGTTGAAGCACTTCCTTTCCGTGTGCTGGATGTCCCTGAATGACTTCCCATTCAATCTCGTCAAGAGGTCCTCTCTTTCTCAAGATTTTATGAGATATCCCGATCTTCCCTATATCATGAAGCTTAGCACCGTTAACGATATCCCGAATCTTCTTTCCGCGCAGTCCAATTTTCTTCGCAAGAAGTCCGGCTATCTTTGCCACATTCCTTGAATGGTAAGTGGTGTATGGATCCTGTAGCTCCCACATATAGACTGTAGTCTGCAGACCCTGGGTCTGATGATACCTGGAAAAGGCGATTGCGAGAACTTCCATCATCAGGAGAACTCCGATTAATCCGGATGCAAAGGCGTGAAACACCAGCCAGTTGTATAGGTCGTAACCCTTTATATCGACATGAAGACCATACGCAAATAATTCGTCCCCTTTATTTGAAAAGCTTATTCTATCGGCCATGGAAAGGCTTTCAAGAATTAAACGTTTGTCTATTGAAACCATTACAACAAATCCTTCAGCAGTATTGTCCGCAAAGCTGTCCCTCACGTTCGCATAGGCATAAAGCTCTTCATTTGCCACGAACAACTCGTAGTCCTCAGCGATCGAGAATTCTTTCGGTCTCTCAATTACATCTATGGATCTCACAGGAGAAACATCGTTGAGTATTTCTACAAACATACTGTCGATGAACTCCTGGTTTTCAGTTTCAAATGCATTGAACATAGCATTCCACTGAAAATAACCGATGGATAGAGTCGTTAGAAGAGCATCAACGGCCTTCTGGTAGATGTTCGAGTAAACCCTTTGGGTGTATGCAACTGTTTCGGACTGGAAAACATGAAACGGCAAGAACATGAGTAAGAACAAAATGAGAAAGACAACGAAGACTAGTTTGGGTCCGGCGAACCTCAGTTCCGAAAATCCTTTCATAAAACTCCTCCTAATCCCACACTCCCAGTTCATTTTTATTCCATTGTACTTAGCGAATCAAAAACACGATTAAAATTAATATATCATACTAGTATTCAAATCTAGCGTTGTACATAAATCTTGAAACTCTCCCGTGAATGTTAAAAGTAGCGTTGTAACAGACGGAATGTTTGGTTTTTTGTGTAACATAATATAGAATGATTTATGCATTATTAATTCTTCGGGGGGGCGTAATGTGATAGAGAATAAGGTGGCACATGAAATCTTGTACATTAAAGACTTTGGAAAAGGCATGCATAGAAGGACTGCGAAAATCAAGTTGCTCGAAAATAACGTCACAAGAGAAGACCTGCAAAACTTAACTCGCGACATCTGGTTGGAATACGGACAAGATGTGGATGAATTGGTGACTGTGTTCTACCTTCCGAACATGGATACCAGTTCTGTGGCTTATGCGTTCGGGGGTTGTGCGAAGGACAAGGGGTGTTATGTTAGCACCAGGTTGTGATTACCATTGACTTAGTTTTTGGAACCATTAAATTTGAAATCCTATTGTTTATCGTGATTGTCCGATACTTGTAAGAAAGGTGGTGGGTGAAGTGGGCTATGAAGAGAGAAAAGATCTGTACGAGAAACTAGAAAAGATTAGGATGCGTCCTCTTCTTGTATACATAACGAGCAACAGAAGAGGCGCATCGGGTCAGATCGGATCAGATGTTGTACCCCTCTTCATGAAACAGTTGAATAAGATCCCAGCTGGAGAAGAGAAAGTCGATTTGCTTGTTGTCAGTAGCGGAGGCGACCCAATAGTCTCGTGGCGAATTATGAGCCTTCTAAGAGAGAGATTCAGCGAAGTCTCTGTCATTCTTCCGTACATTGCGTACAGTGCGGCAACTTTACTAGCTCTTGGATCTGATGAGTTATTGATGCATCCATATTCTAATCTAGGCCCAGTTGATGCACAGTTGCATGCGGTAAGACAAACAAAGGAGGGTAACGAACAGAAAGATTTCCCTGTGGAAGATCTTAACCACTTCATAGACTTCATGAAGGAAAACGTCGGAATAACAGATCAAACTCAGCTTGGGTTGGTTGTTGAACAACTTTGTAAAGAAACAACTCCTCTCCAGATAGCAGCCGCGAAAAGATTCGCGCAATTATCTAGCCAGCTAAGTGAAAAACTTTTGGGCCTTCATATGAAAGATCAAAACAAGATAAAGGCAATATCAGATTCTTTGAATCACTCTTTTCTGCATCACGGTTATCCTGTCGACCGAAATGAAGCTAAGAGACTTGGACTGCCAGTAGAGCTTCCAACAGATGAAGAAGCAGACATAATGTGGGGAATTTGGGAAGACTTTGAGAAAGAAATGGATATCAATACTCCGTTCATTCCGCTTAATTTGATTCTCAGCGATCCCAATATGTCATATTTGACGCTAACAACTGTTGTCAACAATTTACCTGTAAACATACCTCCTCAACTGCAGACTCCGCTGGTAAACTTATTGAGCTCTCAGTTGAGCGTTACACAGATTCAGCCCGTTCAATATGAGTTATTCTTGGCTGCACTAGAGAGCACCTACACGTCCTATTCTTTCAGAGTCTCTGGTATAATTAATGCACTAAGACGACCTGACAGCAGTATTGCACTGAACGTTTTTCAGAAAACAGCAGAATGGGTTTAGAGTGTTAGAAAGGGGGACAATCTGATGGAAAATGGAGACTTTCTCACCAATGTTGAAGAGAGTTTTCTCAGATCTTTCGGCCCATTTATTGAGAATTCAAGTGATTCTTCTTGCAAAGGTTCACAGACATATGAAGCTGTAATCATAGGCCAATCAGAATTGGTTTCAGAAAATACTTAAAATATCATAGTCTCAAGCTCCCCTTTTGGGGAGCTTTTTGTTATCTCTTTTCATCGAACATCTCGATTAATCCTATGATCTAGTTAGGAGGTGTTTGTATTGAAGAAAGCCGCTGCTTATGCGAGAGTCTCAACACTTCATCAATCTGATCTAAGCCTGGTCGGGCAATTTGAAGAATGCGATAGATATGCCGAAGGCAACGAAATTGAGATTGTGGCATACTACGCAGATAAGGAAACAGGTAAAGTCAATCGCAGGGAACAACTCGATGAACTGATCGATCATGCGAATAGAAGAGAATTCGAGTACATACTTGTCGATGACTTTGACAGATTTTCCAGAGCCGGTGCCAGAGGAGAAGTTTTCATACAGGATCTTGAGGAGAAGACCGGAGTCAGAGTGATAGCCGTAAGAGATCTTGTTGACACGTCCACATATATGGGCAAAGTTTATAGAGGCATGAAACTCATTCTCTCTGGAGCTGAGAGGGACAGGATAGTCGAGAAAACAAAAGTCAGGATGAAAAACTATGCCAGTATGGGCTACTGGATGGGCGGCAATCCTCCGTACGGTTTGAAAGCTGTTGAGGTCAAAGATAAAGAGGGAAAGAGTAGGAAAGTCCTGGAAGTTGATGAACAAGAAGCTCCTGTAGTCCATGAGATATTCGCTCTCTTTGCCCAGGGAAAGAGCATTAACTTCATCTGTGAGTTCTTTGCAGATAGGAAGGTCCTCAATCGGAAAGGAAAACCCTGGTCAAAGACTGCCATCTGGGACATTTTACACAATGAGAAATACATAGGTTCCATAGTCTACGGAAAGGGATCCAAGAGATATCATCACATAAATAGGAAGGACACTCTCGTAGTTGAAAACGCGATCGATGCTATTATCTCCAGAGAGCTGTGGGAGAAAGTTCAGGAACGATTCTCCAAACACTCCTGGTCCCCTAGAGTACACTTCTATCTGCTAACCGGGCTCATCAAATGCGGCGATTGCGGCGCTTCTCTGGTCGGGAACGGCTCGAAGAAAACAAGTTATGTATGCAGCGCGTGGAAAAACCACAAACCTGTTAGATATGTGGGCGTTGCTAAAAGTAAGGTTGAAAAGTTCGTTATCGACTATATCCGGCACGAAATGTTCGGTGACATGGACAATGTGTTTCTGGCAAAATAGAAATACATAGAAAGGACAAATAAAAATACATAAGAGTCATTGCCAGCGATCCGGGGAAAGAATACCCTTTAGTTGTGACCAAACAATTAGAGGGGAGATAAGG
>Ga0302251_1001958_pt1 | contig 11022 bp, 10 predicted proteins | sample AAG_RA_Gln_MG_FD_193534 | JGI IMG/M metagenome (GOLD analysis project Ga0302251, IMG submission 193534) | Enriched activated sludge microbial communities from anaerobic digester in WTTP, New Holstein, Wisconsin, United States - AAG_RA_Gln | ecosystem: Engineered > Bioreactor > Anaerobic >...
ATCCATTATCCATGGATTTGCGCAGTCAGCGATGATGCAGGAAGCCAGGTTGAACTTATTGAGTGCTTTGACTGTATCGGTGGTGCCATGTGGGTGAAAAAGCACTATGCACAGTCCCCTCTTGTAACCGATGTCAGAACCGTCGGATCTATGAACCGGTTCCTTCTTCGGACCGGAGAGGTTGATCTTGCTCTTGAAGGATCCAAATTTCCGGCTGGTATATCAAAAGTCAGTGTAGAAGGGAATGAAATCGCGATCTCCTATATTGGTATGGGTGGTGGTGGAGTCGGTGCCACTATATGCCGGGCAGGTGCCGAGGGGGTACTTCGATCAGAATATGACGAATCAGGCGGGGGAAAAGTTGCTGGATCGACTATAGTCCTCTCCCGAAAGAATCGTGTGCTTATTGGTGTTGATGATACTGATACCCCGGAAGAAGGAGCAACATGGACCCTGGTTCACAATATTGCCCGGACGGTTGCGAATGAACAGCACCGATACCTCTCCCATACCATTGTCCAGCTCTTTCCGGTTCCCTTCAGGACAAAAAACTGTGTTGGCGTCGTGGCTGAATTCGCAACCAGCAATCCTGACGATCTGGCCAGTAAGTTTTCAGAACTCCTGATGCAGTACACGCTCTCTAAAGAGACTGGCATGGCGGTCTTTACTGGATTCTCCCCCGATCGTCTCCTTGAATATGGGTGGCGGACAAAATCAGGACAGGTCTCTCCGGATGACGCCCGCGCACTTGCTGGCGATGATCTGAAAATTTGGATAAACGGCCGGGGTATAACCGGAGCAATAGCAGCGATCCCGTTTTATACCCGGTATGATGAGGGCCTTCGGTTATGTGGGCAGAGCTGAAAGCCCGGCTGCTCAATGCAGGTACTGCATATATCACCGGAGTTTTTGCAGACGAATATATCGCACGATCCCGTGCTGGTCCGGGGGCAGGAAAGGCCGGGTCGGTATTTTTTTCTATGGATGGGCGCCGGGTCAGGCTTACCCTTTCAGATACTGGGTTTGTAGAAATACAGCATACCGGGAATGGACAGGCCCTCCTCCGGTACGAAGGAGAGGAATATTCAGGCATACTTGAAAAACCCGGGCTCCATTGTCCACGTCAGGCTTATCTGACTATCACCGGCTCCTGTATCTTTCAGTGCCGGTACTGTAATGTGTGGAAAAGCCCTGGACCCCGGCGGAGTATTGATGAGATAGAGGAAATGGTTGCATCTGTATTTCCTGATATTGATGCAATATCCCTGACATCAGGTGTTCTGACCGATATTCATGAAGAGGAACGCTATACCCTTGAGGTTGTCAGACGACTGCAGAAGTTTCACCTTCCTATAGGGGTATCTATCTATCCTGACCCGGAAACGCCCCGTCGTCTGAAAGATGCTGGTGTTTCAGAAGTAAAATTCAACCTTGAGACGGCAACTAGTCAGCTCTTTTCTATCATGTGTCCTGGTCTTGTCAGAGACGATGCACTTACTGCCCTTCGTGCTGCAGTTCCCCTGTTTGGCAGGAACCATGTCTTTTCAAATATTATCCTCGGGCTTGGGGAGACTGATGAAGAGATGACTGCTTGTATTGAACAACTGTGCCAGGATGGAATCCTGCCGGTTATCCGGCCTTTGACTCCGGGTGGGGATCTGATTGATCTTCATGCCCCTCTACCAGACCGGATTATCAGGATAGCCCGGATTCATGAAGAAATGATCCGGAGATATGGGCTTGATCCCAAAGAAGCCCTGACTATGTGTCCGTCATGTACCGGTTGTGACCTGATTCCGGGGAGGGATACATGATCTCCGGATTAGGGGATGCTATACTAGCATATGCTGATTCGGTATATGCAGTGCCTGGATACCCGGTAACAACTCTTATTGAAGAGACCGGGGCAGAGCTGGTCATAAATGAAAAAGTAGCTCTTGAGTATGCCCTTGGAGACTCGCTCTCGGGGAAACGGTCCTGCGTAATTGTCAAACATGTCGGGATGAATGTGCTTGCTGATACTCTGGTTCATGCAACCGTTCAGGGTCTGAACGCCGGGGTAATTATTGTCGTAGGAGATGATCCCACAGCATATGGAACCCAGACCATTCAGGATTCCCGTATTTATGGCTCTATTGCGATATGTCCGGTCATTGATGGTTCGGGTTCTGACCCGGTTGGAGAGGCTTTCCGGGTATCAGAGCGGTTTTCCCGTGTTTCAATTGTCCGGTTTATCCCAGATGATCTCAACAGACCGTGGGACAAGACGGTATATGTTTCGGGGAGAAAAACCGGGTCACTTGCCGACCCGGATCTGACCATGTATGGACGTTCAGTCTGGGCATATGAATCTGTTCCAGTAATGCAACAGGAAGGATACCTTCCATTCCCAGTCTCTCCCCTGACAACCGGCGACATTCCACAAAGCAGGCGGGAACGTGGTTCTTCGCGAATGTTCTGTCCGGATTGTCCGTTTAAGTTTGTCTTTGACCTTCTGCAGGATAGGAATGTCCCGGTTATCAGTGATACCGGTTGTAGTCTCCTTTCCATGATCCCTCCATTTGCATTTGGGATTGCCAATTATGGGATGGGGTCTTCAATTGGTGTTGCAGCCCAGTCCACCCGGGTCGCACTGACTGGAGACTATGCTTTGCTCCATTCTGGTGTTCAGGCCTTGATTGATCTTCATGCAAAAGGCAGACCTGTGCTTTGTATTGTCCTGCAGAACCGGTGCATGGGGACAACCGGCCGACAACCGGTCCCGGACATAACCGGTTACATTGGATTTGCACAGCCGGATGTTGTAGATGCGGCTGAACATGAAAAAATTTCAGAATATATTGTCCCTGATAACACCTTCCGGGTGCTCGTCATTCAGGGAGTATGTCCAGAGGAGAGATCCAAATGAAACCATGGCATGTTGAAATTTGTGATGTAACCCTTCGTGATGGCGAACAGACCCCGGGGGTTTCATTTACCCCTGAAGAGAAGAAGGATATTGCAACCAGACTTGATGCAGTTGGGGTAGAAATAATCGAAGCCGGATTTCCCATTGTATCTGTCCATGAAAAAGAGATGGTCAGAGATATCTCCCGGCTTGGTCTTTCTGCAAAGATATGTGGTCTTTCACGGGCCTGTCGGGAAGATGTTGATGCTGCCCTTGATGCAGAAGTAGATATGATTGGACTTTTCATTGCCCCGTCTGATCTGCATCTAAAGTATAAACATAAAAAACCCCGGGAAGTCGTGGTTGCAAACGCCATTGAGCAACTCGATTATGCAGTTGATCACGGCCTTATCGTCCGGTTTGGTGCAGAGGATGCATCACGGACTGATCCTGATATTCTTGTAGAGATCTACAAACAAGCCGCCGAACATAAGGCATCGTATGTCACATATGCAGACACAACCGGATGTCTGACACCGCTAGAAGTTGCAACGGTGATGAAAGATATCGTTCCAAGAACCCCCATCCCAATTGCAATCCATGCTCACAACGATCTTGGCTGTGCAACGGCAAACACGCTTATTGCTGCTGAACTTGGGGCGTTTCAGCTTCACACAACAGTGAATGGTCTGGGTGAACGGGCAGGAAATGCCAGGCTTGAGGAGGTTCTGGTATCCCTTGTTCTCAAAGGAGGAATAACCCGGTATGACCTGACTGAGATTCCGGCACTATCAGAGCAGGTTCAAAAGTACACCGGGATTTATATGCCGATTACAAAACCGGTTGTCGGTGCAAATGCGTTTGCTCATGAGAGTGGCATTCACATCGCTGCCATTCTTGAAAATCCCGAGACATATGAATTTATTCCACCTGAACTCCTGGGACTTGAGCGGCGGTTCATTTTAGGAAAACACACTGGAAAAAGGGCACTTGTCCATATCCTGACCACATTTGGGTATCACATAACTGATGATCAGGTTACTCAGGTGCTTGAGCTGATTAAAGACAGAAGTGAGGATAAATGCAGTATCAACCAGCAGGTTTTGCGGGAGATCATCTCGCAGGTGACCGGGGAGGATGTCATCAATGGTAACACTCTCGGAGAAGATTCTGGGTGCCCAGGCCGGCACGTATGTTGACCGGAAGGTAGACAAGGCATTTTGCCATGACGGGACCGGGATTCAGGCAAAAATCATTTATGATGCGATAGGCGCTCCCGGCCTTGCCAATCCTGATGCCGTCTATGTCATCTATGACCACATTGCTCCGGCAAACAACTCCCAGACAGCAGAGCTGCAGGCAGAACTCCGGACTTTTGCAGAGAAGAACGGTGCACATTTCAGGGAGATTGGATCTGGTATCTGTCATCAGGTTATGGCTGAAGGTCTTGTTCATCCAGGTGAGGTCGTAATAGGGGCCGATTCACACTCATGCACACTAGGTGCTCTGGGAGCCTTTGCAACCGGTGTTGGTGCGAGTGATATGGCCGGCATCTGGGTATCTGGCGAAACCTGGCTTCGGGTTCCTGATTCAATAGGGTTACACCTGAGCGGATCTCTGAATGCCGGAGTTGAATGGAAAGATGTGGCATTATCATATGTTGCGGAGTTAGGGATGGACGGTGGAACATATGCTGCCCTGGAATTTACTGGTGAGGCAGCACCATCAGTTCCCATGGAAGGACGACTGACCCTGTGTAACATGGCAGTAGAAGCCGGGGCCAAGACCGGACTTTTCTATGCAGACACAGAAACCAGGCGGTACCTTGCTAGGTATTCGGTTCCCTGTCACATGCAGATCCCGGAAAATCCTGTATATGTCCGAGAATGTGATCTTGATCTCTCTTCCCTGGAACCGGTCTGTGCTGTACCTCACCGGGTGGATACCATTCAGCCGGTATCACAATTAGCCGGTATTGCCCTTGACCAGGTCTTTATCGGAACCTGTACAAATGGCCGGTTTGAAGATCTTGCCCGTGCTGCCAGGATACTGAAAGGACACCGGGTAAAGGTTAGAACTATTGTTGTTCCGGCTTCAGAGCGTGATTATCTGCAGGCGATTACAACCGGTGTTGCTGCAGATCTGGTGAAGGCCGGATGTATTATGGGACCACCGGGATGTGGACCCTGTCTTGGGGCTCATATGGGTGTGCTTGGTGAGGGTGAAGTTGCTCTTTCAACGGCGAACCGGAACTTTAAGAACCGAATGGGAGTCGGAGCCTCGTACTACCTCTGTTCTCCATCAACCGCTGCAGCCAGCGCCCTTGTTGGGGAGATTGCAGATCCACGGGAGGTATTATGACAGCACTCAAAGGTTCTGGTCCGGCTGTCTGCATTGGAGAAGATATTGACACAGATCTTGTAATCGCTGGGAGATACCTGAGAACCAAGGACTGGAGTCTGTGGGCAAAACATGTGTTTGAAGATCTGGATCCCACACTTGCATCAAGACTACAGGGTTCTGTCCTTGTTGCCGGGAAGAATATGGGCTGTGGGTCCTCACGTGAACAGGCAGCACGGGCTTTGCATGAAGCCGGGGTTCTTGCTGTTATTGCTCCGTCATTTGCCCGGATATTTTTTCGAAACTGCATCAACGTCGGGTTGCCGGTTCTTGAATGTAATATCCCTGAGTGCCGGGATGGAATGATGGTTACCTTTGATTGTACCGAGGGATGGATAACCGTTGATGGGATCCGCCATGAATTCCTGCCACTATCTCCCCGGATGCAGGAGATTCTCAGCAACGGGGGTTTCGTGGAATACTGGAAACGGAGACTAGAACGATGATTTTTCCCCCTCACTGCAAATGTATCGGGTATGCAGGCAACAAACCGGTAGGGGACCGGGTATATTTTCTATCAGAATATCTGATCCATGAAGTTCCCGGTGGGTTTGAAATATTAGCCGTAAAGCCCGCAGATGGGGATGGACTGATGAGGGATATTGAATCGGTAACCCAGATAGCTGGTCCGGATGACGTATATATGTATCCTGAACCGGTGGTGCTTCATAACCGTGGAGACCTTATTAAAAAGGCTTTACAGACCAATAAACGATGCACTATCTTTACCGGGATTGAGGAGCATATGATTTTTATTTGTGATCCGGATCCTGCATCACTCCTTACGGTTCATGTATATGATGTAACTCCTCCCCGGCCCCATCTTGCCGGAACTGTTCAGACACTTGATGAAGCGGGCATTTTTGGAGAACTCGAAATCACGTTTCAGTATCATGTCCGGGATATCAGAGAAACCCAGGCTGATGTATATCCCTGCAAAGCAGGTGGTTTTTCCCGCACGATCGACTCAGACCGGTTAAAGGGAGATGAGCATGTTGCCGGATGTATGACAGCACGACAGGTTCTCAAAGACTGTTATGGGCATGATTTTCCGCTCATTGATATCTGTCCGGCCAATGCTGTCACAGAGGAACCTTTTATCGCACGATGTTGTCGGGCAGAGCGAAGCGGGGTACAGACGTTGAATGGAAAAAAGGGCGTTGTAGTCCATTGGGGTGCATCACCAAAACAGATTGCCGATGCCCTGTATGCATGTATACATGAATGGAGGAACGGATGAAGCGGGTTGTTATTGCTCCTGGTGATGGTATCGGACCAGAGGTCATTCCCTCTGCACTTGAAATTCTTCGGTATTATCACCCGGAATGGGAGTATATACCAGTATATCTTGGATATGAGTGCTGGAAACGAACTGGTGATGCATTATCAGATAAGACTCTTGAAACACTCAGAAAAGCGGATCTCATTTTGTTTGGTGCAATTACAACACCCCCTGATCCCAAGTATCACAGTGTCGTACTCCGGATAAGAAAGGAATTAGACCTCTATGCAAATCTTCGTCCGGTGTTTGGTGAAGGATTTGATATCCTTATAGTTCGGGAAAACACGGAGGGGCTGTATTCGGGTATTGAATGGCAGGAGAAGGACCGGGCATGTACTCTTCGTGTGGTTAGCCAGGAAGGATCCCGCAGGATTGCACGGTTTGCAAGTGCCTGTGCCAAACGGAGAAGACGGCATCTTACCATTGGAAACAAGGCGAATGTTCTGAAGTCTGATGTATATTTCCTTGAAATATGTATGGAAGAGGCTGAAAAAGCTGGAATCTCTATTGATAAAAAATATATTGACTCTCTTGTCCTTGATGTTCTTCAGCATCCGTCACGATATGATGTGATTGTGACGACGAATATTTTCGGCGATATTCTCTCCGATGCAGCGGCATTTCTTGAAGGTGGGCTTGGTATGCTTCCAAGTGCAAATATCGGCAGGCATCAGGCACTCTTTGAACCAGTTCATGGGAGTGCACCTGACATTACCGGAAAAGGGATTGCAAATCCGATTGCAGCCATTCGGTGTGTGTCTCTGCTCCTGAAGTATGTGGGAGAAAAACCCCGGGCTCTTGCAGTAGAGTGGGCGATTCAAAAAACTATTACTGATGGAATAAAAACGCCTGACTTGGGTGGGACAGCAACAACAGATGATGTAGGGCGTGCAGTTCTTCGAAATCTACAGGCAGAAAAAAAGGCAGAAATTCCGGTTCTGTGAGATCAGGAAACCCTGTTTATCTCTTCAAAGAGACGACAGAATCTGTCAATTGTCTCTTCATCCAGGTTTTGTGGAGATTCACAGATCCGATCAGAGAGCAGCTCAGCAACCCGCCAGCGTTCAAAGTGTTCTCCTTGTCTTCGCTCGACAAGATCTGCCATCTGGAATGCAATTCCCCGCTCTTCATTTCGTTCTGCAGGACTTTTTTCTGGCACCTGACCAAGTGGCAGATCCGGGTAAATATCTTTGACACACCGATAATAGAAATCAGGAGAGAAGAGATCTTCAATCCCAGCTCCTTGACGATTACCAAATGCACTATAAAAGAGAAGACCGTTTCCTTCACTCAAATGCATGGATGGGAGTTTTTCAATTAACCCTACTGGCACATTGTTTCCTGATAAAAGCACTGCTGCAGGTTTTTTATGTGCAGTCATCATCAGGGCGAGTGGAAGTAGGTTTGCTGCTCCTCCTGCTGGTGTAATTCTGATTTCAGGAGAAAGTCCGGGCTTTCCTCTGTTCCGAAGTGCATAATTCATTGCCTGTAACAGCCAGAGATCCAGGGTTTCTTCCACGATGAGCTGGTTGCCTCCGGAGAGTGTTTTCTCAGCAATCCGGGTGGCGAGTGCTGCCTCAAGCGGGAACAATGAGTCACGGTCAGCAGGCCATTCTGAAACAGATACTTTTGTTGTCCCTTCTGGCCCTTCATAAACTGTTCTGACCCTATCAAGATGGTCAAGATCTATCATGAATGGTGAATGGGTGGAGAAGAATATCTGGTTCTGATGGGATATTCGCTCAAAGAATTTAACTGCATGTTGTTGTGCAGTCGGGTGGAGCTGGAGTCCGGGTTCATCAAGAAGCAGGATGCTGTCATGGTATGCATCTCCTGATTCAACCAGGAATATCAGGTAAAATGAGAAGAAATATTGGAGCCCGGCACTTCTCTGTTCGAGTTCAATCTCTGACGGATCGAGGTCGTCTGATACCCATACTCTGAAATAATCTCCGTCAATGTCATATCTAAACCGGATCTTTCTCTGTCCCCACCAGTCTTCAAATTTTTTTGACATTAGGTTGGATGCAGTGGAGAGGAGAATTGACCGCTCATCAACCTGTCTTCTGATGATTGGATTATCATCGACTGCATTTTTGTGTGAGCCAAGCCGGTCAAGCTGGTCCAGGTCCAGGTTTACATGACGGAAGAGACAGTGGGTTGCACGAAGGCCTGGTGTCTCAGGGTGAGATTTGAGTGTTGCGATAAAGGTCGGAATGTGTATGGCACTCTCAATAACGTTATACTGGTCAAAATAGACAAATTTTGGCAGATGTTCAATGATGTAACGGTTTGCTGCCATGAGACCCTCGAAGATCTCCATCTGTCTGATAAGCCGGTACATCGGTTCTGTAACCGGATTAAGGATATCATGCTGCCAGGGTTCATTCGCCCTGCTTTTAATTGCATTAATCAGGTCTGAAATATGCCGCTTCTGAATCTGCCCATCTATTGGAATTCCATTTTTTTGTTCTTCCAGAAATGCCAGCAGACCTTCTTTTATTCTTCCAAGGTCTTCTCCCTTTCCTTCTGGTGCAATCAGGTTTCTGATGTGCTCAATTGCACTTTCTATTGCATAAATCAGGTCTGGTGGAGTTACCAGGTCAACTCCGACGTCCGGGTGATATGTAATGCTGTAGGTTCCGGTATAGTGCCTGGTTACCTCAACACTATGAACATCTCTGCACAGCTCAGATATCGCGGCGATATCCCGTTGCTCATCTGGAGTAAGGATAAACCTGCCTGATGCAACAGGCCAGTCTGTCCGGGTTATCTCTGCGGCATACCGTTGCCGTGGAAATTCCTTCAGGCCGTCGTATCCTTCCCCGTCTGAAGAGTTGAGTTTTGATAGTGCCCGAAAAATTGCTGATTTTCCTGATTCGTTTTTTCCAACGAATGTAGTGAGGTTCTGGACTGGAATCCATCCGGTATCCTCTATAATTTTATAATTCTGGACCCGGAACTCGGCAAGTTGCATAGGATATCTCTCGATTTGTTATCCTATAAATGTTCTTGGGTGGTTATTCATAAGATAGGTTAAAAATAACGGCTGATCGTGTTGGTTTCATTGATTTTGACAAATGTTACGTCTATGAAATCACCCAGATAGCCGCAGACAGGTAATGTAGGCGATTGACAAAAATCCGTGTAATCAGGCTTTATATTCGATGAAGTCTTACAAAATCAATGCTAAAACATACCTAAAGTCATGGTATATACAAAATGAAGGCAGTGAGGTATCCGAGTATCATGGTGGATACCTCCTCTGTGAAGTCTCCCATATTCTGGTACAGTCGAAAGCTCAGATTTCAATGAACAGGTATCTGGCCGCCGACTCATGCACCACACGATTTCATATCGGATTGGCACTATAAATGGTTTCTCTTTTCTTTCTAAAAAATGAACAAAGATTTTCTGTAAATCACTGGCAATTATCGCTTTTGGAAAGATTGAAACAGTTCTCCGGTTTTTATCTTCTCTAAAAAGAGGTTTAATTCAAGTTGGTCCCGGTGGAAGTACATATGGGCTGATATGCTGATGGTTTCAAGCCATCCGGTCGTGATATCGTTGCCATTTCCTTTTCTTTTCTGGTTAACCTGGTCACATATATATTTTTGAAGATGAGCAAGACCGTATGCATTCTGACCCCAAGCAGAAAGCATGTCATTGCTTCGAAACAGACAAATCAGATTCAAATGATTCTTTTTATCGATTAATCCCTGAACAATCTGAAGACAGGGAGGTTCATCAGCAGTAACATCCCTAACCGGAAACCAGGTTATTGCGATTGCCCGCCTGCTTTCAGGATTGGAAACCAGTCGATTGATAATACTTTTCTCAATCTGATCGATACCACCATAGTTCCCGTCACCTTTCCAGGTCAGGTTACCGCATGCGCTGGCCGGAACATATCCGAGTTTTCGAAATATCCCGTCTATGGCTTTTTTTATAGTACTTCCTGATGAAAAACCGATTTCAACCTCCGGTGCCGGATAATCCCGCAGACGGTTTCCATAGGTATATACAGCATCGGTTCCGTCATTGCGGCGCGGTGTGATGGTGTATAATGATGCCTGGTACTGTTCTGAAAATTTTTCTCCAAACAGACTGGCCCCTGATCGCATCGGTTCTGAAAATGGCTCATCTACATGAATGCAGATCGGCTCTTCCGGATCCCAGGTGTATTCTCCATCTTCAGTAACCCGTACCTGACCTTCACACCGTTTGGCTATCTCCCGTATTACCTCCTCATGAGCCTGTCCTATGCTTCGTTTTCTGATCAGTATCATGGCTATATCCTCATGGTCTAGTTATTACTGGCCGGATATCTGGTACTGGGCAGCACAGATCCACCAGCTGCCATCAACATCCATGATAAACCAGAATGCACCGGTTGCAGGATCAGTATACAGGCCACCGCCAGTGGTTGCCATATCCCGCATCATTCTTACCT
>Ga0302251_1001966_pt1 | contig 10965 bp, 9 predicted proteins | sample AAG_RA_Gln_MG_FD_193534 | JGI IMG/M metagenome (GOLD analysis project Ga0302251, IMG submission 193534) | Enriched activated sludge microbial communities from anaerobic digester in WTTP, New Holstein, Wisconsin, United States - AAG_RA_Gln | ecosystem: Engineered > Bioreactor > Anaerobic >...
CCGTGTGATCCCAATTGACCCGATCCGCCGGCCATTTTTCAGCTGAAGTTTCGCTTGGGCCATCTCGATACGTGGACCACCTTGGCCGAAAACCAAGTGGACCAATTGCGGGCGCAAATTGACACTCGGCGCTTCCGAGCAGACTGGCGTGCCCCTGATCGGGTATGTGGACACTTCCTACGCTGATGATCTGATCAAGATGCTTTCCCACCTGCATGGGCTGAATCTGAGCACCAGAGTAAGCGATGCGGGGCTACTACGGCCAGCAATGAAATGGGGCGACCGCACACAGATCTATATCTGTGCGCGCGACGACGCAGTGCTGGAGAAGTACTATGACCGAGTCTGCTTCGCATACCTCAAGACAACGGGGGACAATCCGCCGGCCCGTATCGAGTTCCCTCGGTGGATCTACGAAGCCGGCCTCCACGAGCAAGTACTGGACACTGTGCGCGCTGAGTGTGTTGTTGGCACTGGTTACCCTTACTGTCTTGAAACGGCGGACGCCTTGGCCGTGTTAACCCTGGAGGACCAGCAACGCTTCTACCGATTGTTCCAGGAGTTCGCTGAACGCGAGGGTTTGCAGTTGAGATTCTCGCGCAAGTCCCAAAGCAAAAGGAACCGCAGGGTATAACCGCCTGCAAATGTTGCCCAACAGTCTCCCGCAGGAGTCCAGGATGGTCATCGGCAAAATTGTCAAGTCCAACTCGCACATAGACTACGTTTGCCAGGTCTACGGCCCTGGAGAAGTGCAACAGCCTCCGAGCCCCGGACACTATGCGTTCGGCACGTTCGTAAGGGTAGAATTGCTCGAGAGCCGCTGGTTAGTCGGGATCATCCACAACACGTTGCTGCACAATCCCGAGTTCGGCCGGTTAGGACCACGCCTTTCGCCCAAGCAAGAGCTTGCGGTCTTCACCCCCGACTATTTGAACGAGAAAGCGACCCTGGTCGGGATTGCAGCAGTCGGGACAATGAACACGGCCGGCCAGGTGGTCCAAGGGGTACCTTCCTTGGCTGCCAGTTCTGACGCGCTGGTAGAGCGAATGACTGGGATGCAGATCCGGTCCTTTCATCAGCAGGAGGATTCGCCCCCCCGTTTGGCATATGCTCCTCTGCTCCTGGCTCAAGGTTCGCCGTTGGCACCCCATCTGCTGTCCAGAGTCGTTGCCCAACTGATGTCTCTTTTCCCGGAGGAGATACAGCTCCTCACCGTAATTCAGGATGATTTGATCTGGAAAACTCAGATCGGCCCACTGGGAGGTGTCATGTGAGCAAACAGCAGCCTGTCGGACTTACCAAGGGGCCTGGCGCCACCCCTCGAGAGTTCACATTCGTTTCCCAAGACCGGGATTATACGCTCAAGTCTGGGGAATTCGTCGTCTATCATGTCGACGTGGATGATCAAGACCGCACCATCTTGGCCCGGATAACCAAGCGTCAGCCACTGCGCGTCTACCCAGATGCCTTTCTGAGTGATCCCGGTGTCAATCCGGATGACGTCGCCGGTCTTCTTGGCTACCGAAGCAGGGCACATGAGCTTTTTGAGGTATCAGCTACAGTGATCGGCTACTATGACGGTGACATGGGTGACTTCATTGACCCCCGTGTTCCACCTCGCCTGGGGCTGCCGATCTATCTCGCTACTGACGCGGAGCTGACCCACGCCTTGAATAAGAAACGGAAGGGAGATGTGGGAGCAGCCCACATAGGGTCCCTGCTCGACCGCGAAAAGGACCGCGTGCCCATCGTTCTAGACCTGCGCGCAATCACGAGCACTCACCTTGTCATCGTCGCCAGCACGGGTTCTGGAAAGAGTTACCTGGCGGCGGCGTTAGTCGAAGAGATGATGAAGCCGAATAACCGTGCTGCCGTACTGATTGTAGACCCGCACAGTGAGTACGGTACTCTCGCCGAGATGGTGCACTTGGAAGCTTTTGTTGAAGCGGCGTACCGCCCAGAGGTTCAGGTATTCCGCCCTGGCCAAGTCAAAGTGCGGGCCTCGGCACTGACATTGGAGGATCTATGCCATCTCTTGCCCGATCTCTCAGAGAAGATGGAGTATCTGCTGCGTCGCGCTTACTACGAAGTGCGGCAGCGGAGCCAGGAGAAGAAGCACAGGTATGACCGTTGGACACTGGAGGACTTGGAAACCTGTTTGCGCGAGTTGGCAAAGGGTGGCTCAGAGGAAAAAGGCGAACGGTACGGCAGCACAGCCGATGCCTTGATCTGGCGTCTAAAGAGCGTGCTGGAACGATCGACGATTTTTGATGACTCCAAGAATGCTAACCTGCCTGCCCTATTTCGTCCTGGCAGATGCTCAATACTTCAACTCAATGAGGTGGACGAAAGAGAGCAGCAGGTTATGGTCGCCACTATCTTGCGCCGTCTCTTTCGGGCCAGATTATTGACCACAAAAGGGCGTGTCAGGCAGGGAAGTGAGTTATGCCTACCCTTCCCAGTATTCGTCTTGATCGAGGAGGCACATCGGTTCGCGCCAGCGACGGGTGATGTTGTCAGTAAGGGGATACTCAAGCAGGTGCTGTCCGAGGGCCGCAAGTTTGGTTTGGCTGTGGGTTTGGTGAGTCAACGCCCAGGAAAACTGGATGGAGACGTGCTTTCCCTGTGTGGGACTCAGTTCATCCTGCGCGTTGTAAACCCACTGGACCAGGCTCGTTTGGCTGAGAGTGTCGAAACGGTAGGACGGGAACAGATGGATGAGCTGCCAGCCTTAAGTAAAGGGCAGGTTGTCATTGCCGGGGAGGCGGTCAGCACACCTCTGACTTGCCGGGTGAGGTTTCGATACACACCCCACGGTGCGGAAACCAAAGATGCACCAGCGGAGTGGATGACCTTCTTCGACCAAGGCGGCGCGGAAAACCCGCCACTGTCAGAGGGGGAAGACCATGTAGCTGACGGCAGTACTGAGAGCTGATGATGGCGAGCTAGCAGGGGGCGAGGGAGGGACTACTAGGATTTCGAAGGCTGCGTGGATGGTTTTTTCGCCAGAGTTGGAGTACTGGTGAGGAGAGTGATTTCTCCTAGATGCCCTAGTCCACAAGGGTTGGCTGAGCGTCGACAGGTAGACTGCTGTGTGCCCTAGACTTTTCGACATCTTCTCGGCGGAACACATAGACACACCAGCGCTGTGTCCTGCATATGAGGGCCGGGCGAAGAAAACCCGACCTTGCCCACCGCGCAACTTTCCTCGATGAAATCTGCAGAATTCTGGCAGCCCCGGTAGTTACTACATACTCCGCAGCGAAGGATTCGACGATGGATCGCTCGAAATATAGTCTGGAGCCGCCGACCAGGGGAGTTCCGAGTAGGCCGGCTTCTGCAATCTTGCACACGGCTAATGACATAGTACCGAGCAACCTCGCCACTTCGTTGGTGGACAAACGAGCTAGCAACGTAAGACAGTTCTGGAGATCCTCTTCCTCCAAGTATAGGGCACCTAGAGAGAGCCGTTGCTGACGCCGGTAGAAACTGCGAACTCTGGATTGCGTCAATAGTTGTATGAGAGTAACCAAACTGAGCCCTGCGGCTTCCGCAGCATCGGACAGGCGCAACGCTCCATCTTGGATGTCAACAAGCCCGGTGGCGCCTCTTGCTGCTTGGCACAGGACCTCGTCCAACGATCGTTTCGAGAACTGCCAACTGGTTGTGCTTTCTGACTCTGCTCCAGATGTCGGGACAAGCAGCCGAAGTTCCACTAGCCCGACTACTGTCTCCTCAGACACACCCAACCGCTCTGCTGCCTCCTTGACAGGAACGGTCTCTTGCCACTCGCTCCGCAACTGCTGGATTTCCGACTTGAGGAAGAGGCGAGTGCCAGGTTTACTAGGAGACTCCGCGCCAGGTAGTTGGCCTGCCCGCGATAGTATGATAGCCGCATGGGGAGATATGCCAAGCACTTTGGCTACCTCCACACCGGTGAACTGCTCACGAACTCCAATGAATTTCGCTGGATCATGAAGGTACCGCGAGGTTCGGACAAGTGAAAGCGGGCTCCAACGCTTGGCAAGGTGCTCATCGAAGGCCTCTTGGACGAAGCGCAGGTTTGGATGTTGCCACTTCTGCCGCAACCAAGTACTATGAAGTGGCCCCAGAGATCTGAATCGGCTGCAATTCGATCTGCCGCTGCGGGCGTGATATGCTTCGATAAAGTCATAGAAACCTACTGGCCAGTTCACTATTCCCTTAAAGGCGGTTGAGTAGAGGCAGTAGCTTTCAGCAGGCGTCTCTGGTGTCCCACCTGTACGGCGCGTAAGCCCTTCCAATCTGACCGTCTTCTGATGCAGGTACTCCCATTCGGTATCGCCCCCCCTTATGCTTGATTGCAGTCCTTCCAGCACATAAAATAATGACTTAGGAGGCTCTGGTGGCAGAGAGTAGCGCTGGGAAATGGCATCTGTCGAGTTGTCGCTTAGCCACCCTTGGATAAGTACCTGCGCTGCCAATCCGAGATCATCATCAGCGATTGTGATTGCTTGTACGTTTCCCAGGGTTTGGCTACAGTGATAACAACGCCCTTCCGTGATTGACGTAACGCTTGTTAGTTGCCCACAACGTGGACAACGATCCAGTAATAGGCACTTGTGCTGCACGCAAGCAGACACGGCGGCCACTGACCAAATCAATCGATGATATGCTGACTCCTTGACGCAGTATGGACAGTACTGGGGGCGCTTCCGGAGGTATGCGGCAACCGCTGCTCGACTGAGCAACGGAGCGAATGTTCTCCTCAGCTCCAGACGTATGATGTCTACATCAGGGGGCTCAAGAATCGGCGCGAATCGATGTGCCGTTGCATTGAGCAGTGCGACTGGATCTGGGTCGAGCATCGTCAGGCTGGCCAGCCTTTCGTACACGAGAGCTAGACGCGGAAGTCTCCAGTCATCTGTCAGACCTTGTTTGTACAGGTGGGCCAGGAGGCTTGGCGAGTCATAGAAGTTGAGTCTAGACACTCTTGCCAATAATGAGTCAAGCGACTCGCCCGGCAGCAGGTAGGTTCTCCGAGGCAATGCTAGTGTTTCCGCAGTCAACATGCTGCACCTCAAGAGCTTCTCAGGGAGCAACACCACTCTGTGTCTTCTGATGAGAATATCAGACAATACAATTGTAGTCAAGAGCGGGGTAGAGATAGGACTCCTCTGCGGTATGAGACAAAGGGGGACAAATAAGGACAAATTGGGAAAAATAGGGACTTTTTACTATGTAGATAGACCTATCATACTTGACTTCATGCAACTTTTTTGGTAGAATGTCTTTTGACTGGAGATGGCTTGCTATGCCGAATTGGAGCGACTGCCGCGGGTGTTGTTCTGCGGCCAGATCGCAAAGCATACCAAAGACGACTGCACGGAGTCTCACCTGGAGCGTGACATAAAGCATTGGTTCGCTGCGGCTTTGGGAGGCGCAGGTTGTGGCCAAAAGTGAGGCGCGAGAAGGCTACAAGGAAGCCTCCACTGGCAGCGTGTGGATCGCGGGTACTCAGCGCGACGATTAGCTCCAAGGAGTGTTCGGCTATGGGCGGGCGCAGTTTTTGCCGCGGAACAGTATTTCGCTGGAAGGGGAATGTTTACAAAGTCAGGAGAGAACTGCGAGATGGAAGGATCTACGTGGTGGACTTAGCTGATGGAGCCCTTGCGACTTTCGAGCGTAGTGAACTAACAAAAGCGCTGTTTGCCAATGAGTTGGAATTTGCCGGAGGGAAGACATCCGCGGAGAGGGGGGCGCAGAACGATTTGGGCGAAGGGCATATCGATCAAGGAGGTTCCGATACGCCTCTGCTTGCCCTTGCGCGGCACCGCTTCGCCGTGATCAAGCCTTTGCTGGGGAGAAGGGTCACTCGCCAAGAAGCAAAAGGTCGCGCAGCTGATGTAAACGCTGGCAAAGTGAGTGAGCCAGACATTATCCCTGGGAAGCACACGAGCGCGGAATCCATTTACCGATGGATAAGGGATTGCGAGTCAGGCGGCGGAACTTGGACCGCTCTTATCTACGGTATTAGCAAGAAGGGGGGAAAGGGGAAGCATCGCGTCCCGCCATTGGTTGATACAATCATCACGGAGACTATAGATGAGCTCTATTTGGTTCCTGAGGCCACAGCAATCAACGATGTTTGGGACGAGGTGTTTCTTCGTATCGAAGAAGAGAATGAAAAGAGGCCAGAAGGGCAGCGGATTCGGTCGCCCGGAAGATGTACCATCGTGCGGAGAATTGACGAGTTGGATGTACGTGAGCGGTTTGCTGCAAAGAAGGGAAGGCGAGCTGCAGAGCGCGAGTTCTCTCAGTATGGGCAGATGGAGCCGCCTTCTAGACCGCTGCAACGTGTCGAGATGGATTCGACGCCGATTGACTTGATTTTGGTCGACAACGACGATCGTTGGCCCCTGGGCAGAGCTACTCTTGCGTACTGCCTGGACGTTTCTACCGGGTACCCATTAGGCTACTACTTGGGGTTTGAACCCGAATCACATTTGGTGGCGATGGAATGCCTGTATCACGCGATTCTTCCCAAAGACGATTTGCGGGAGAGCTACGGGTGGAACCATTCCTGGCTAGCGTATGGTAAGCCAGAACTGCTGGTAGTTGATAACTCAAAGACCCACCTCGGAAGAGGGCTGAAGGATGCCTGCGAATTGAACGGAATTGATCTCGACAACTGCCCCGTCAAGACCCCTTGGTTTAGAGCCGCTGCCGAACGCCACCTCGGATCGTTTGAGACAATGCTCATCCATGGGGTGCCTGGGACTACCTTCTCCAATGTGTGGCAGAAGGGGGACTATGACAGCATTAGGCAAGCCTGCATTAGCCTTGAGGAGTTTGACAAAGTCTTCTCTAGGTTCATTGTAGATATCTACGCTGAGTTGCCGCATGGTAAGCGCGGCATTCCGGCTCGCCAATGGGAGAGGGCTGCCACGTCCGGGCTGTTTGTTCCGAGGTTGCCGTCTAGTGCGCAAGACCTATTGATTTCTTTGGGGCAGGTCAGCTATCGAGTGATCCAGCACTATGGCATCGATCTCGATCGTAGGCGGTATAACGCCCCCGAGTTGGGGCGTTTACGAGTTCGGCTCGAGGGCAAGAAAGTCAGAATCAAGTTCCATCCGGGTGACATAAGCTACATCTTTGTATATGATCCATATGAGCAGACATATCTTCGGGTACCCTTAATCGATCCGAAATGGGCTTGGGGGTTATCAACCTGGCAGTACAAGATCATTCGTGAGGTTCAACGGCAGCATCAGGACGTCGTGAATCGCAAAGGTGTCGCACAGACCAAGCGTGACCTTCGCACGTACGTCAAGGGGAGCCGGGACCGTACACGCAGGACGAGGAGGGGGTTGGCGCGGTTCAAAAATGCGAACCGGTTACCCAGCCGTGTAAGGCACGGGGGCAGCGGAGATCTGACTATCGCACAACTTGCATTGGATGTGGGGAAGCCGGCGGTTGCTCTTCCTCCCCCCCGGGGGGGAGGGTTTGACACCTTGCCCGCGAATAATGAAGAGTGGGAGGTTGTTCCTGGAGCTTTGCCCAAAAGTCGGCGTCAAGATTAGTGGTTGTCAATTTGGAGGTATGATCATGTTCAGTGCGTATGACGACTCCATTCTGAAGCAGGTATGCGCGGACGTGATTCGCTATCCCCGCTATCGAGAGCTTCAATCATTAATGGCCGAGTGCTACGGGCAGAGTACCATCGCAACAGAACCTCGGTGCATGTCAATTGAAGGGGTTAGTGGAGTAGGTAAAACTCTCCTGGTAAGGGATTACGTGGCCAATTCCCCTCCTCTTGTGGACGAGAATGGGGTGTGCCGTCAGGTTCTTTACTTGACAGTCCCTGCTCCTGCCTCTAGGGAGGGAACAATATACGCAATGCTACGCAAACTCGGCGGGTGGACTGAATCCCGTGAAAAATCGCGGGAAGCGAGCTCTCGCCTAATCAAGTACCTGAGCGCTAGTGCAATCGGCCAGGTTATCATGGATGATTTTCATCACTACGTGAGTATTACGCGGGATCGTGACAGAGCTGAAGTCGCCGAGTGGCTCCTGCAGGTTGTCGATGAAGCACGAGTGTGCCTCGTAGTAGTTGGTCTGGAGGGAGAGGTCCAGCCCATCCTAGATATGAACCCGCAGATATCTCGTCTTTTCTCCTCTCGGGAAACGCTTAAACCATTTGTGTGGGATGAGTCGGATGAAAGACACCGACAAGAGTTATCCGATTTTGTACTGCGGGTGTTTACCTTGCTGGGTATATCTCTTCCTTCCAATACTAGGACTGAAGACTTAATTCGGCGGATCTACTACGCGACGGGTGGCGTAGCGGCGCATGTGGTGAATCTGCTTCGTTACGCAAGCCAACTTGGCCGGGAGATGGGAGAGAGCACACTTACCGCGTCTCGCCTATCTCAGGCGTTCAAGGCACGACTAAACCATGTCAGCCTGAAGGCAAATCCTTTCGAAGTGTGAGTTTCGGGCCGAGATATGCTGCTACTTGTACACAGACGAGATACGGAGGACTGGCAATGCCACACGATCCTGAAGGAGACATAATGCAGAAGAGTCCGAGTGAGGGGAGTGGCCTAGACCTCATTCGCTATCCTCGTTACAAAGAGCTACACCGGGCCATTGGTGACTGTCAGAGAGAATCTTCTGAGGCAAGCGAACCGCACTGCATGTCGTTGGAGGGCGTCACTGGCGCTGGTAAGTCAACGCTCGTTCGGGATTATGCTGCTGCATTTCCCCGAGCTCATGATGACAAGGGTTGGATATCGCCTGTAGTGTATGTGGTCGTTCCATCTCCTGCTACAATTAAGACTACAGGATCCGCAATGCTCCAAGAACTAGGCGACCTGACCCCCTTTCGGGGAACAACAGGCTCAATAAACAATCGTATAATCAATCTCATGATGGGCAGGGTTCAACTGCTAATACTTGATGAGTTTCACCACCTGATAGATGCGAAAACCCAGCATGTCCTCGTTAAGGTGTCCGAGTGGCTCAAGTACGTAATCAAGGAAGCAGGGACCAGTTTCCTCGTCGTTGGAATCGAAGGAGCAGTGGAGAAAGTTCTGGATTCGAATCCGCAACTATCGCGGCTCTTCGCAGTCAGAGAAACGCTGAGGCCTTTCCGGTGGGATGATGAAGGGCAAATAGAATTCTCCCGCTTTGTCCAGAAAGTAGAAGTGGTGACGGGTGTGCCTTTGCCGGCAGGCACTTCTCGGGGAGAGCTGATGCGCCGGATCTTCTATGCCACAGACGGAGTCATCGCCCATGTGATGAACCTAATGCGTGATGCAGCAACGCGCGCACGGAGCAAGGGGATGCGCGAGCTCGATCTGGCTGTGTTGTTCCTGGCGTTTGAACACGCGTTGGCGCGGTACTTGAAAGAGAAAGCAAATCCTTTCGGGCCATGTATCGAATTGCCCACCTAGCCGGGGCATTAGGAGTTGGAGGTAATGCGGCTGAGTGACCATTCCCCATTACCCAAGTGGACCAGATTGTTTCCTGACGAGTCATTGACATCTCTCTTGGTTCGGCTGGCGACTCTGAACTGCTATGATCCGTTCGCTATTATGGAGTGGTTGTGCTTAGGATCGGGATCGGATGATTTGTATCTACCTGTGAAAGGTACAACATATGAACGCATTTCCGCCCTTAGTGGTATCAACCCTATTCAACTACACAACGCTTCCCCGCACGGTTTCGTTCACACTTTGGCACCGCAAGACCCCAATATCCGTTTTCTAGAGCTGAGGAACCAGAAATTCCCCCTTATGCCCAAAGCAATTGCCACGCAGCACTTGCGCCCTGAACGGAAAGCGCAGTTCTGCCCCGATTGTCTTAAGGAAAGTACCCACCATCGCCGCGCTTGGATTCCATCCTCTGTATCAGCTTGCTTAGCGCACAAGTGCCTGCTTATTGATCAATGTCCCTGTTGCGGACGGAACATCGGGGTCAGGGATATCGTCACGACTCGCTGCTACTATTGCGGGTACCGCCTGGCAAGTGCATCGACAGTGCAACTTGAGGAAGATGAGCTTGGCATGTATGCGCAACGGATGATCTACTCATGGTTCAGGGTTTCTCTGGAGGCAGAATTTACGGACAAGGGATCTCCTTGTCCTTACCCTTTGCCTGGTTATCCCGGCGCGGTTCTATATGGTATGATCGACAGACTTTGTCGGGGATTGAGGGTAGTCAGCCCAGATGAGCCTCACATACATAAACTTCCAGGCGGTCAGATCCTGCTCCGGCATTCTGGGTGGACGACCCGGCGCAACTACACTCTCTATGCCACCGCTTTCAAGGCCCTCCTTGATTGGCCTAAGGAATACTACCGCTTTCTTGCGGCATTCGGCTGGGAGAGGGTGTTTGGTAATGAGCGCTGCACACAATGCAAGCCGCAGACCCCAAAAGCGGCAGGCAGATCCACATCTCGTAGCGATGGAAATAAACTCTCTCACATCACACCACAATCGGCCAAATATAGACATAACATCCCATCTGCCGGCAAGTCCTTCCCACTTAGCGCGCAGGAGGCTGCAGATCTGTTGCATACAACTGTTTATACCGTTCTGGAGTTGGTTCGGGCGCGGGTACTACCTGAGCACAGCCGCAGCAGTTACACAGTATATGTGGAACAGGAAGAACTGCTGAAGTTTGAGAGAGACTGGGCTGGCTTGGTATCAGTCTCGGAAGCGGCACACCAGATGGGGTTGCAGGACGCCGAGGATGTGTTCGGCCTCGTACAAATCGGTTTGCTAGAGGCACGGTTGTGCAGAGAGCAAGATGGCGCGGGCTATATGGTCCAGAAGCAAGCGATCTACGAATGCTCACTATCTTTGCACTTTGGCTATGCCGCCAGGCGAGCGCAGAGTTGCCCGGCGGTGATACCCGACCGAAACTGGTCTTCGAGCCAGACCAGGAGATTGCGTTGATGTTCAGACTGAATGGCGCGAC
>Ga0302251_1001967_pt1 | contig 10952 bp, 10 predicted proteins | sample AAG_RA_Gln_MG_FD_193534 | JGI IMG/M metagenome (GOLD analysis project Ga0302251, IMG submission 193534) | Enriched activated sludge microbial communities from anaerobic digester in WTTP, New Holstein, Wisconsin, United States - AAG_RA_Gln | ecosystem: Engineered > Bioreactor > Anaerobic >...
GAGGAGGAAAACCGGATATTTCTGGCATAAGGAATCACAACATACACTGGTGACAAAAGTTCCCATATCTGTTGGCAAATGAGGACCTCATCCCTGGCAATGGTTGCATCATCCGGAAGACATTCGGCACAGGCAAGTTCTCGTGCAAGCACTTTTTCATCCTGTTCACGACTATCATCAATCCAGCAGGTCAGCATACGATTCCACACCTGGTCATCACCAGTTCCTTCCATCTTCGCAACCCACCAGACACACCGTTCCGGAATAATGCAGACCTGCCCTTTCCGGTCCTTATTCACCGTTCGGTACACAAACGGCTTTTGAAAAGAGGTGGTCACGCCTTTCAGGGTCTCCTGCATGGTTTCAGATAAAGAAACATCATCCAGACAGATTGCAGTCCCTGCCCTGAGATCTTCCACATAAAATAAGGCTTTGTCGCTCATCCGTCCATCAAGACGGGAGTGAGGAGGAATATGCCGTATCATCGTGTCAAATGCATGGCTTTTCCCTTTTCCAGACTCGCCGGTGACCAGGACATGAAGACCGTTTGAATTCACCACAGAACGGGAAGCAAACGACATAATCAGGCATTGAACAAGCACGGTATCTCCTTCATGATCTTTGGCAAAAGAATTCAGGATGTACTCAACCGGACTTGTCGTCCTTAAAATTTCTAATGCAGTCTCTGCATGTTTCGTCATTTCAGCAGGAGAATCAGCCTCCTCTGTCAGGTGAGAAACCTCGAGCCGATCTCCATAATACTCTGCCTTTGCCTGTGCACGATCCCGGGCAATCTGTCTCAGATGCTCCTCATAGTCTCGCTTTTTTCCGGAACGCGGGCCTTCAAACCTGTGCCTAAGCTCCTGCCACCGCTGTATTCCTCCTCCGCAGGAGTTATGGTGACATCCAGCAAAGATCGCCCCGTTTTCAAACTGTATGGCATATGCTCCGTCCTTATGGGCAGATGAAAAGGGGCATTCATCAAAGATAAAGAGTCTTCCCCCGGAAAACTCCTTTTCCCTGAAAGAAAGACCATGGATCTGAAGCCATGAGCCAAGGTCAGGAGCTGCTGTTCCTTTCTTCTGTTTTTCAGCAGATTTCTCTTCCATCGGTGCTGGTGAAAGAAGTGATGAAAGGGAAATCAGGAGATCGGGCTGAACAATTTGAAGGTCATTTGGAACGAAGAGAATATCAGATCTTCGATGTGGACGCTCATTCGTTGAATCCCCTTTCCGGGAGACTGTTCCATAGAGTTTCCATATCCGGGCAGCATTGGAAACAGAGGTATCCACATCTGATTCGTCATCTGAAAAAAAGGCTGATAGCACTAATAGACAGTTTTTTACCAGTATCAGACTTTCTTCATCGTTCGGAAGAGAGATCTGGTAGAGAAGATGGGCACCGTTTCCGGAATCTGCAACGATCGGGTCAGGCCACCCACATTCAGACAAGAATTTTCTGATTCTGTCTGCCTTTCCAGCTGCCAGTTCATGTTCCATATCGGTTGAAGAGATCCCGGATAGACGCTTTGGATCGATATCGATTGGAAACCATCGCCTTGTGATGATATCATCATCAGAAGTGGTCTTATCAGACATTCCAAGTCTCATCTCTATCCGGTTCGCCCTTCTGGCAAGCAGGTCAGGATTAATTTCATTGAGGGTTATGTATATTCCGGAGTATTCAGGATCATTATCCAGGATTTGGACCTTGTCTGCAAGTTTTGCATAATCAGTGAAGTATCCGGATGAAATCCCGTGTTTTCGAAACGCCCTGACCTCTACAACCTGTCCGGGTGCATACAGGATCTCACAGGTCTGTCTGATGAAATCAGCACGAGACATCTTCAATCTCCCGTAATACTGCAGGAAACTCACAGAGGAGAGACCAGGCAGTTACATGACAGGGACTTTTTAATTCGCAGCCCCATGCAGGGAAATGACGACTCATTACCGTGCCAATGACCCTTCTTCGTGATACCGGAGTTGCAGAAGAAAGACAAGGATACAGGTATGGATTTCTGTTGATTTCATCCTCTATCTTCCGACGTGAAACCACGAAAGAGGGTTTTTTTGTAACCGTATAAACGGCATACAATACCTCATCGGACAATTCTGCCTTCATTCTTCCCTCCATGTGATCAGGGATGCTCCACCTGGCTGGATCCTGTACCTGGTCCATCCTGGTCTTCGATAAATCCAGAACTGGATCTCACCAGGTGCAGAGCCGGATCGCACCATCTCTGACAAGGTGGCAATTTCCTGAGGAAAATGACTTGTCGTGAACCGTTTACTTGACCGGATAACGAGCCAGAGAGTCTGATTCTCCTTCCACCCGATGAGATCAAACCTACGATTATGACCGGTAATTTTTTCAGTAGAATAACCAGCTTTTTGAAGAGCAGTCATTGCTGCATACTCTGCTGCTCTTCCCGACTGCCAGGTCGCAGTCATAGATGTGGCCTCCATCCGGAGTTGAAGAGAGGATAAAGTCCTTTACTCATGAGAACATATGTTACGATTACCCCTGCTTTATTTCCGAAGCCTCCAAGCGATGAAAATGGGCGGGGGTATCCTCTTTTAATTGTGTGTTTATCGTTCACATAAATCACCAGGATACGTACATTTTTGCAATCCGCGATTCTTTCAGATTTTTTCTGAAAATCCAGGATACTACTTTCTTTAAAGCGAAATCTCCTATTCCCCTGAACGAACAAGGGTCTTACACAAATAACTAATTCGTAAATAAAAAGATACCTGATTGGTCTGAAACTTTTGTGTCATAAATGCATATAAAATACCGTATATGCATATCGTCTGATAATTCTGTGCTACATCGCGCTAAAAATAGTTATTTCGTATTACCCAGGAACGAGATAGTTTTCAGCAAAAAAAGTTACGGGTATTTCATAGAATGAATGGTAGAATTCTTCGTTCAGGGAAAATATTCAGAAAAAGATGTAGGTTTTCTATCCGAATCGTCCAGATACTCCGATGATGTACAGATCACCCTCATCATTCAGGTCATCATCTTTCCACACCGTCCGGATAATCTTCCTGGCTGGTTTCAGATACCTGATCCAGAGTATCAATGACGAGATGCCGGATGCAAGAGACATCACAACTGAAACAAAACTGACTATCAATTCAATCGCCATCTTTTTCTCCAAATTGCATAAGTTCTGTAATATTCATTATTCCGGCTACATCTGAGGCATGAGTGAGTGTCTGGTTCGAATCTCCTGAAAAGCTACGTGTCAGAATAATCCCTGAGCCATTTATCTCCATAAGATACCGTGTAATATCCTCCGGAGCGGGGATTCTTACCGAAGAATATTCTCCCTGTTGCATAAGACCCAGAACATAGGTTTCATGGGAACGTTTTGTCTGGTTGCCTTCATTATCAAAGATACACAACCAGGGATCTTTGGAGGTTTGTTCCTGGACTGATGAATATTCATCAATCCCCATAGGACCTGCTGATTGTGCCACTACTTTTGCCTGGATCCGTTCTCCGGTAACCAATTCTCTGAAGATGGTAGCCGGATCGGTGGTAAAAAGGTCCTGTGTAAGAGATGTGCTCTTTCCAAGGACAGATGATGAGACCCATGATGCTCCGGAGCAGACAATAGAAGAAGAGACTGTATCAGCACAGACAAACCCAAAGACAAAGAGGGAACAAAAAAGAAAAACCACATATTGGTTCATTGTCACCTCAAAAAAAGGATTAAGCCAGTTCAGGAATGGTATCTGCCCAGGTCTCAATCGTGTTCTGGATAGCCACCGATTCAAAACTCGTGATGGCTACCTTATCCCGTTTGAAAGTCACATTGAAGAGTTCTCCATCTGAAGAATGACACTTGAGGGTTACATGAAATGAATCAGTAGAGCTGTCATGAGAACCGGTACCTCCCATGGCTGTTTCAATTGCCGAATTGCCAAGAATTGTTGCAATGTTTGTGTCAAATCCTGCAGCGGTCTTGGAACGGACAGATATCTTTCCTACCTGTTTTCCTTCTGTGTTCTCGTAGATGATTGTACCAGAATAATATTCAGAACTTTTTGATACTGCCGGAAGAGTGGACCCTCCGGAGACATAACTGGTACATCCCCAGGGATTATCGGTGAGGATAGTATTGATGAGAGTGTTCAGGGTGTTTTTACTTGCAAACGGAGTGGCAAGTTTTCGCCCTACGTTCCGTGATACGGATTGTTCTTCAAAATCGGCCATAATTTTTCCTGTCACGTCCTGTGACAGAACAGAATCTGAATCTATGGATATACTCTTTTATCCGGGGGTAAAACCGTAAGAAATACTGTGAGCAACGCTGGATTCGGGGGAGTTTTCGCATCTGTTAAGGGTGAAATGATACAATGATGTGATTCGAATTTGACCGATGATACATCTCTTGTCTTTATGGATTTTTCATTTCTTGTCACAGGTCGAACCATACTTTCATCATATTGTGAGAGATAAGTAATATACTTATGTCTCACAATAAATTTATCAACCGGACTCATGAACTCACATTTCTTGAAGACCGGTTTCGTTCAAATAACTCTGAATTACTCATACTCTATGGAAGGAGACGGGTTGGAAAGACTGAACTTCTTATTCGCTTTTTAGAGGATAAAAAGGGGATATACATTCTGGCAACAACAGAATCAGAAAAGATTAACATCGGAATATTTGCGAAAGAAATTGCAGATTTCCTTGATGATCCAAATTTTGCACTCATATCTTATCCATCATTTGAAGCACTCTGGACCAGTTTTCTATCACATCATCAGTTCCAGAAAATTGCCGAAACACAAAAGAAAATTCCTATAATACTCGACGAATTTCCATATCTTATCGAAAGAAACCGATCAATTCCATCCCAATTTCAGCGAATCTGGGATCTGCATATGCGGGATAGTCCGGTGATGCTCATTCTCTCCGGCTCTGGTATCAGTATTATGGAACAGGAGGTTCTTGGCTACAAAAGCCCGCTGTATGGGAGAAGAACCGGACAATGGCAGGTGGAACCATTATCTTTTGAGCATCTCAAGGAATTTCTTCCATGGTCTGGTGTTGATCTCGCTCAGGTATGGTTTATAACAGGAGGAATTCCTGCATACCTTGAACTGTTTGATTCAACCATGGATTTCTGGTCAAATGTTTCCAGTCTTTTTCTCACCAAAGGTGCATACCTCACAATGGAAGCAGAATTGCTGCTTCAGTATGAATTCAGAGAGCCAGCAAATTATCTGACCATTCTTAAGGCAATTGCAGAGCGTCACACCTCACTTGGCGAGATCATTCATGCGTCCGGGCTTGATCGGAGTATGGTCTCGAAATACCTATCAGTTTTAATAAAACTTCATATTGTACGTGAGGAGTTGCCAGTTACCGCTACACCAGGGTCCAGAAAACGGAGGTACCGGATTTCAGATCCCTATCTCTCTTTCTGGTTCAGATTTGTGTATCCGGAGATGACCGCAATAGAAGCAAGGCAGACATCACAGGTTCTTAAGCGAATTAAGAATAACTTCCCCAGATTTTCTGGACCACTCTTTGAACTTCTGACTGAACATCTCATCAGGGAAAGAGTTCTTTTTCCGGATACCCCCATAAACCAGCTTGGAAGATGGTGGCATAATGAAACGGAGATTGATCTTGTTGGTATTTCAGAAAGTGAAGACCTGATGATTTGTGTTGAGTGTAAGTGGACTGATCTTTCCCAAAATGAGGCACGTGTAATCCTCAAAAAACTGGAAGAGAAAAGTCAGATGGTCAGATGGAAGAATGAGAAAAGAAAGACCATCTATGCTCTGGTTGGGAAAAAAATTGCAGGAAAACGTGATATCAGGAAATCTGGATATGGGGTGTACGATCTTTCGGATATTGACCGGATTTTAGGATACCACTGAATAGAACAGGCGGATTGAAAAGAAGGTGATTTCTCTCAAATAATTTCTCTATGGAAAAAAATTATACCAAAAATGGGAATAACACTTTTTTAAACCACTTTTGACACATTTTTTCTCGTAACGGTCATCATCCCAAAGTAGATCGTAATCACTCGAGCAAGGAGAAGACCGGATAAAAATCCTATGAAAGAACCGGAACGTGTGGAATTGGAATCAAGTTTATAAACCATACACGAATAGCATTTAGGATCCAATAATAAAGAGAAATAATGAAGCCGGAGATGACCATCAGACCAGACATATATTCAGAAATAGAGCAGAATATCGATATCCTACATATCGAACCGGTTTGTAAGGGATACTCTGACGACAAGAAATATCTTCTTACGACAAAATCCGAAGAAAGATTTCTGCTTCGGATAACAGAAACTGATGATACCGAAGTACTGTCCGGAAGGAAAGAGATGTTCACCCTGATGAACAGACTCGCCAGATATTCATCTCTGGTTCCCCGTTCTCGGGCATGTTGGATCTCAAAGGATGCTCATTTCTGTATTATGATCCACGAGTATATGGAAGGTGATGATGGAGAAGCATCATTACACAAGTATAGTTCAGATACCCAATATGAAATCGGATACCGTGCAGGAATTGAACTGAAAAAAATCCACCAACTTACAGCTCCTGCCACTCTTTCCTCATGGTATGCCAGAAAAAAAAAGAAGCACGAACGATACTGCGAGGTATGTAACCGGGAGCATATGGTCCCGCAAGAATTAGATTTGGAACCAGTTCATGCGTATATTGCTGATAACATTCACCTGATGAAAGATGTCAGGCAGACATTTCAGCATGATGACTATCATCCTGCGAATCTGATAATAAATAATGGACAATTAACCGGTATTATTGATTTTAACCGATATGACTGGGGTGACCCCATTCACGATTTTTACAAACTGGCATATTTTTCCAGCAGAATTAGTATCCCATTCTCACGCGGTCAGATTGATGGGTATTTCATGAGAAATATCCCTCCAGATTTCTGGAAAAGATATGCTCTCTATAATGCAATGAGCATCGTTCCTTCTCTAGTCTGGTCGTCGCGAATGGCATGTAGGAAAGAATTCAGGGACGAACTAAAAAAAGCAATTATGTATATTAAAACCCTTATCGATGACCATCAAGGATTTACTTCAGCGATCCCACAATGGTACCATAATTCTGTCATTCATGAAAAATGATGGAGTTGTCATCATTCTCTTCAACAGAAGATTTGATCCAGAATTGGTAATACCAGCAGTTTGACATAAGTACTTATTGAAATGTTTTCCTCTGTCAATTTTTTTGAATACGTTTCAGATTTTAACCTGATTTTTCCATATTTTCAGGCTTTTTTTTGAATACCAGTTTTTCTTGAAATTTTCTTCTGAAAATCCATAACATGATCCTTATTTAATGATCACTGAATATGAATAATCAGTTAATCTTTGATATCATGGTCGCTATTCAGATCCATAATCTGACAAAACAATTTGGATCCCTTACCGCAGTGAATTCTCTATCTTTAACGATCCATAAAGGGACGATTTTTGGCTTGCTCGGACCTAACGGAGCCGGAAAAAGTACACTTCTTTCGATGCTTTGTACCATATTAAATCCGACATCCGGCACTGCTAAGGTCAATGGATTCGATATTCTCACTGAATCAGAAAAAGTCAGACAAAGTATCGGCATCGTGTTTCAGAGCATCAGTATCGATGACCGACTTACCGGCAGAGAAAATCTGAAATTTCATGCCATGCTCTATGATGTACCGGATGATAAAATTAAAGGGCGAATTGACGAAGTCCTTTCTCTTCTTGAACTCTCCGAACGGGCAGACGACCTTGTCAGGACATATTCGGGAGGAATGATACGTCGTCTTGAAATGGCACGGGGACTTCTTCATCATCCACATATCCTTTTTCTTGATGAACCTACCATTGGCCTCGATCCTCAGACCCGAGAACATATCTGGTCATATATTCAGGAATTAACACGAAAAAAGAAAGGAGATCTGACAGTCCTGCTTACCACCCACTACATGGATGAAGCAGATCTGCTCTGTGATGAAGTTGCAATTATTGATAAAGGGCAGGTTATCGTCCGGGATACACCCGGAAATCTGAAACAGGGTTTACAGGGCGAAAAAATAAGAATAAAAATGAAATCTCCGGAGATTCTTGCATCACTACTATCAGGAAATCCCAGAATTTGCAAAGTCCTGATAGAATCCGGACTCCTTGAGGTACAGGTCATTCATAATGGAAATATTGTTCAGGAGATCTTTGACATCGCCAGAGAATCAGGTATTGAGATAGAACATATCAGTATTCATGAACCCTCAATGCATGACGTCTTTTTGTACTACACAGGGGAAGAGATTCGAAAAGAAGAGGAGGATAATTTCACATCTCAATACAGGAAAATGAGGAGGAGACGATGAACAAGGAGATCAAAGCCATATACACCATATGGCTTCGTGAAATGACAAAATTCTCCCGGGAACGAGTGAGTATTGCAAGTTCACTGGTTACACCGGTTCTCTGGCTTTTTGTATTTGGTGGAGGAATGGGAATCAATGTCCGGATGGGAACCATGGGTAATGGGTATTCTGTATTTATATTTCCAGGAATTATCGGGATGACACTTCTGATGACCTCAATCAGATCAGGAATATCCATCATATGGGATAGGGATTTTGGATTTTTAAAAGAGATCATGGTTGCTCCGATATCCCGTATCTCGATAGTACTGGGAAAGGCCCTCGGAGGAGCAACTACCGCAATTATTGAGGGAGTATTTATTCTCCTGCTCGCGTTTATTGTAGGTATACATCTGTCAATTATTCAGATTATCCTCGTAATTCCGGTTATGTTTTTGATCTCACTCGGGTATAACGGGTTTGGACTTGCTTTTGCATCGTCAATCCAGAGTTCTGAAGGTTTCCAGGGAATTATGGGATTTATCATCATGCCCACCTTTTTTTTAAGTGGGGCATTATGGCCACTCACCAATGCTCCCGGATGGCTGAAAACAATCAGTTATTGTAACCCGTTAACCTATGGGGTTGATGTTATGCGTCACATTATCCTGGGGGAGGGTCAGTTCCTGCTGCCTGCTGATATCCTGGTAATAATCTGTTTTGCTACAGGAACCCTGATTCTTACCTCTCACTTCTTTTCAATAAAAAAATGAATCAGTATGGCTGAATATTTCTCTTTTTTAAAAAATTATGATCACCATTGAGAATAAAATTTCATATTTTTAATATTCCTTGAGGATGAAAAAATACTATGATAAATAAAAGCAGAATATATGGTGCCAAAAGGTTTCTCTTTACAGTTTTACTTCTTTTGATTATTCCATTCTCAAATTCAGCATCCTGTCAGGTTTGTAATGGAGAAAATTTCACAATAGATTGCCTTATTCTAGGAGATATTGACGAAGATAACTTATCCTTTTTCCAGACCGTCGATCCAAAGGACATCGGAAGAGCGTTGGATATTAGCAGATACCCTTCGTTAGACAATAATTCATTCATGGCATCAATAATATCCGATGATTCAGGAAATGATGATGGCGCTGCTGTAATGAACCTTGAAACTGAAGGAGTTCTTGCCATGCAGGAGGCAAACAAAAATCAAAAGCGTTTTGAGGTTCCAGAAGATTTAATGAATATTCCCGCAGGATCTTTCAGTCATCTTGAGATGTTCAATTACACTCCTTCTGAATGGGACCAGACTGGTGGAATTGATGAACATTGTGGAAATTGCTGGGTTTTTGCAGATACCGGAGCTCTGCAACTTGATATGGCCTATCACCAGAACATGACCGAACAACTATCAGTCCAGTATTTTACCTCTTCTTACCATAATGGAACCGGTATCTGGGCCTGTTGTGGTGGTTCGCCCATATGGTTTGCAGACTTTTATAACACTACCAAAAAAGCAATTCCCGTAACCAATACCAATGCATCATTTATTGATAGCAAAAGCATTTGCGATAAGGGCGAATCTACCGCGATAAATGCTTCATATATATCAACAACTCCCTATTACCCTATAGAACAGATATCGGCCGAGATGATTAGTACCAACAGCAAGTATGAAGGAAGGGTAATTAAAAATGAGACCGCAATAAATTCAATTAAAGCTGCATTGCATAGTGAGAAGGCAGTACTTATTGTCTATACACCAGACGACTGGAGCAAAATGATGAATTACTGGAAAAACCAGACCTCGGAAGAGATCTTTGTTCCCGATTCTACCCCTGGTGCAACTCATAATGATGGAGGTCATGTAATGCTGATTCTCGGATATAATGATACAGACCCCAAGATGCGGTACTGGCAAATATTGAACAGCTGGGGAGGGCCATATAATCACCCTGAAGGTATATTTAAACTTTCAATGGACCTAGATTATTCCCTACAGTGTCCTGATGGTGTCAATGCCTATGAATTCTATGTCTTAAATGTGACGTATCCGGAGATCTCCACATAGGGCTTAATATCAATCTTTTTTCTGGTATTGTTCAATTTTTCATTGCCAATTCTAATGTATTTACATTATTTAACCATTTCAACAAATATCTTATAAAAAATTTATTCATTATAATCTCGTTATACTTTTTTTTATATTTACATACATATGTGTGTTAAAAAAATAAATTCGCATAAATTATATGATATGAAACAAAATAGCACATAGTGATTTCTAAAAAAATAGCGGAATCACATAACTCATTTGGTGTATAATGAAACTAAATTCTAAATATTTAATGCCATTGTTGGCATTTCTCGTTATTGCATTATTGTTTCAACCGATATATGCGGACGAATCATATCCGCGAACCATTACTGACCTGGCAGGGCGAACAATAACCATTGAGAAACCCATTGAACGGATTATTACAAATAACCCGGATAACTCACGAATTGTAATCGCCCTTGGTGATGGAGATAAACTGGTTGCATCAGATGAATGTACTGTTGAA
>Ga0302251_1001968_pt1 | contig 10951 bp, 9 predicted proteins | sample AAG_RA_Gln_MG_FD_193534 | JGI IMG/M metagenome (GOLD analysis project Ga0302251, IMG submission 193534) | Enriched activated sludge microbial communities from anaerobic digester in WTTP, New Holstein, Wisconsin, United States - AAG_RA_Gln | ecosystem: Engineered > Bioreactor > Anaerobic >...
GAATGCATTCCTCAAATCAATTGAGGTACGCTGCCCTTCTAACCATGTCTTTTCGTAGCGTCCGGTGGAGGATTTGCAGGGAGCCTGAAAATATCATATCTTCTCATGAAGGTTCGTAAATCCTCATGCTATCGAGAATCTCCTGCACCACAGGCTTGTAATCATAGAATCTCCCGGAAGGAGTGCTCCAAAAAATTCTGTAATTCATACTTTTTCCGGATTTATACGCCCTGCATATATCATAATAGGTTTCGACGGTCTCAATGTCCGGATCATGAATGACGAATATGGTCCTCAGTGCCTTTCCTCCATCGATTGTCACAGGATTATACGCTTCACTGACGGTGAGGTTGAACCGGTCATCGGCCCAGCCACAACCGCAGTCCTCGCTTCCGGTGAAATTTTCCGGATAATTACGGGGATCGAGATCAACTCTTGAGCAACTTATAAAGAAAGAGAATCTGGTGGTTGCGTTGGTATAATTGATCCTGATGCTGTTCACATCTTCCGATTCCCGCATCCTGTCAACTTTGTCATGTGTATCCTCTATTGTTAAGTTCCATGCTTCGGGATATCGGAAAGAAATTCCATAATAGGTCGAATCGAACATGCCAGGATTCGTGTGCGCTTCGGAAAGAGAGTTATTGTATATATCGGGAGGAGAACCCGGTTGGACACAGCCCGAGAATGAGAGAGATATCAGAATGAGGAGAAAGAATATCCCGGGGATCTTCATTTCCATGAGCACTGGATTATATTATGAAAGTGTATTAAAATTTTGCAATGGCTTGCCTTTCTTGTCGCACGGGGAACGGGCGAGATGATCAGGGTCTTCCAAAAAGAGAGGATTGCGATCCTCCCAAGCCAGTATGAGTATCCCTTCCAGGAACCGGTCGTTATCTCCTCACACCACAGGAAGCACATGTCCGGGCGATGGATGCCTTAAGCGATGCAGATTTCGCCGGGGTATTGACGGTGAACCGCTCTGACATCTGTGACAGTGATTCCTTCACGGATTGTTCTTCCCGAATCTCCTTCACGGTAAAACCGGTTGATTCAGTCCCGGTCCTGAGACTGGAGAGAACCGGTATTGAAGGCTTTGTGCGTCGCGAATCTGGTGAAATGCGCCTGTTCGGAGTCTTCAGTGTCAACAGGTTGAGGCGTACATCCCCTATCTCCTCCTTGGTTTCTTTAGCGGGAACAGCGACCTGCTTTCCAGGGAGGTTGGATGAGGGAGGGAGGCGGTCCTCGGGGAGGATGTAATCGTTCCGGACCGAGTAATGATTATCTGGACCGGGCTCCAGCCACCGATATAGGTTATCAGCCCACGGGGGTTCGCTCATCCATTCCGGGAGGGCATCCCAGAGATCGGGCCAGAGGAGGGTAAAATATTCCTCGTTCGTAAGATCGGTCCCCCAGATTGTCCGGAGGATCTCCTGCTGCTCCCTGTCAGGCGTGGTCCTGATACTGACGTCTCCCACCCGGGGAGGCTGCGACTCGAGTTCCCGCCGCTCCGATGATGACAGCGAGGCATACACTTCGGGATACTGCACTCTATAGAAATCCAGCATGGAGGAGTATTCATTCCCATACTGGTCCTTCGGCTCCTGGACCGTGACTACGATCTCCCAGCCGGAGCCTTCGCGGGAAGTCTTTCCTAACGGCTCGCTGCTCAGATCAGGAAACAGGGACCCGACCTCTGCCGATTGGTAGTACATACCAGATTCGCAACGACCGAATCCGATGATCCAGGGAATGACGAATTGTTCAGGATCTTCAGGCCACATGATATTCAGGTATGATGTTTTGGCACGGACATTGTAATCCATGGACGCATACTCATCAGGGGCTACAGCCTTGATAAGGTTCAGATATGATATTTCCTGGCCATAGTACTGTTTGGCTTTTTCAACCTCTTCCTCGTCGAATGCATATGCCCATTCCATGCACCCTGGATTCTCAGGACAGAATGGCTGCCCGTTGGAGAACTCTGAGAAATACCTCGTTTCAAGCGTCCCGTTGTCATGGCGGATCGTGACCTCGTACCCGTCACCCCGAGGGATCAGCGCCTTCAGATGGCCGGAAAACATCCACTCCTCGATTGCAGCCTGTTCTGCCCAGGTCAACGAGGAGCCGGGAAGCAACTGGAAGTCTGGAGTCACAAAGCGCATGCATTCCAGGTCTTTCTGGGTCACAGGTTCCGAAAAGAGAGCCTGGGTAGTTCCCACCAGGACGAGGATTGCGAAAAGAAACAGAATGTATGGCCAGGAGCCATTCCGTGATCGAGTGATCCGACGCCCATCTAGAGGAGGGCATTTTCTCTTAAACGTACGGTGTGTGTTCATGATACTGATACTCCATAATTTTTTGAGTGTTCTATTTTAATTGTTAAATACTTTCTCCGTGAGTTCAGTTTTAATTTGAATGGAGAATCTTTTAATATAAGAATAATAAGGCCATTTTTATTCAGAAAAAAAGGTTCACGGCAGGTACTCTTTCCGGACGGGGAAAAGACCTCGACTGCCACCGAGTCCTGGTGGATTTTTGCGGAATGCTCGGCATTTCCGGCAATAGTCCAGCTGTCGCCCGGCCGGATCTCCGATTCCTCGGCATCGATCCGGAGCGTGATGTGCCCGGACACGAGATATCCTGTCTGCTCATAAGGGTGGGTGTGCTTAGGGAGATCTGAATCTTTGTCCAGCCGGAATTCGACCATGAGCGTGTGATCCCCATAGACAAGGGTCTTCTGCCGGATGCCGGGGAGCGATTCCTTATACCCGGTCGTGGTAAGATGCGAGATCATGGAAAACAATCATGGCGTGTGCCGCGTGAACCAATAAAGAATACCGTTATTCATCCCGCGTTTTCTCATCATCCGGATCCCCGGTCTCCTGGATGCCGGCACGCAGGCAGCAAAGAGAGAAGTAACAATCTCCAACTGGCAACTCCTTGATTTTTGCCATACCATATTCATGTCCATCTCCCCCTATCCTTCCCCAGGCACCACAGCTTAAATCGTCAGGCTCACCCTCGTGGTTTTCCAAAGAACATTGCGGGATACTGTAGGGTCGGGTACCTGTCGCATCACATCTTAAATAGAGGTGACGAGAACCTACTACTCAAGAGTAGCCCACAAGTACCAGGTCCTGCTCCGTGAACTATACTGCGAGGACACCCATGCCAGAACGCCGATATAAAATCTTCCTTCGGCAAGAACCTGAGGGAGGATACACAGTGACTGTTCCGATACTTCCAGGATGCGTGACATATGGAAAGACACTCGATGATGCGATCCGGATGGCACAGGAAGCAGTCGAATTGTATATTGAGACTCTTACCGAGAAAGGGGAAGAAATCCCCGACCAGGATGGTCTTTTCGAATATACCCTGACAATCCTGGCTCATGCCTAAGATCCCACCACTCACTTCCAGAAAAGTGGTTTCAATCCTCGAAAGGAAAGGTTTCGTGCTGGCCAGGACAAAAGGCAGCCACCAGATTTTCAGGAATGAAGAGACAGGGCGCCAGGTCACCATCCCCCTTCATCCCGGCGATCTTCCACAAGGTACACTTCATGAGATCCTGAAGCAAGCCGGACTTTCACGCGACGATATTCTCATTGAATAGAGATTACCTGTCCCCATCAATAGCTTCTCAGGGTGATTCCGACCGATCTCATGGCCATCATCGTAAGTATCCATACATGTCATCCCGGAGAATGCGTGGTTTTACCCGCACACCCTTCACAGTCCCGGCACGACCAACCGACTCACAGGCAGCAAAGATAGAAGAATGATCCTCCTGATACTGTTCTCTGCATGGATCATCCGCCGCCCCATTCCTTTTCCCGGTCACCGGTCGAGGAAGTGTTCTGCCAGTGTTCGCTGGGATCCGGTGCAGAATCACTCTCCCTGACATTCCCCCGGCCTTACCCGGGCTGGCCGCATATTAGGGAAGGAATTCGGGATATGATCGCCTGTGCAGGGAACGTTTCTCACATCACCGGATGCATGCTCAGGTATACCGACCTCTTCCCTGTTCCTCTTGGGATAGCCCTGCCCGGGACCGAAGATCTCGAACATATCCTCTCCGGACAATGTACTTGTTCGGTCGACACCGCACGGAATGAAATCGTGCTCGTCAGCGCGAATATCGCTGGTACTGTAGGATCAGTCCGTTCCATGCCTTACAGATCCGGAACGCCGGGGTGGACCCTCATTTTTTCCCTTCACACGGAGAGACCGACAGGGTTTGATTCAGGTGACCACGTATTGAGATGGTTTGACGATGCCCGGGCCGAGATTCATGGGATCTTTGATCTTATCGTGCCCGAGGAGATCGTGGAGCTCCTCATATGAGGCTTCCTGCTCGGGATGTTCACAAGCAACATAGGGAATTACCTTCGGAAGACTCTGGTAAGATTTTTGAACCATCTGGTGAAGATGCCCGATCTTTCGAGAATGGATACAGATTATAAGGGATTTTTCAGGGTTCGTGATATCCCTGTGCGGTCACAGGTGAGAATTGCACCTGGAGAACTCCACTCTTCTCCCCTTCGCGGAACACCAAGATAACCCCCGGTCCCCTTTCCTTCCCAAATCCCAAGCAGGGCGTTCCGACTCCCCTAAGAAGAAAGAGACAACGTTCTTCTCACTTGAATGAACGGGATAAAATCACCCAGATATCTTTCAAAACACCTGGGACAAGGACCTCATTGGAAATAGTTGCCGGCACTCATCCAACCATGATTCATGAGGCTCCCACATCGGCATTCGTATCGCAGCATTCATATCATCCCTGTGAGAAGGGTGTCTTGATGGATATTGCAAAGGCAATCCGGGATCTTGAGGTGCAGGTTGGAAGGATCTCGCCGGTCCAGAAATTTCTGCTTGGCACCGACGGATCCGTCACCCAGATCCTCGAATCGATCACCGGGAAGAACGTGGTGATCAGGACCCTTGTCCAGAAGGTCATCCCTGCCGGAAGGGAGACTGCGGAGACACTGGATATTGCGGAAGGAGATTTGGTCAACTTCCGGATCGTGGAGATAGGAATCGAAGAGAGCGGCGAAGTGCTGATCTATGCCATATCCCATACCCCGATCAACCGGCTCTCGCCGGCCTTTAAGGACGACCTCATGAAGGCCGATATCCCCATCGGGAGGATCATCTCGCAGCATCACATCGAAGCCCGGAGGGAGATCTTCTCTGCACGTGTGAAACCTGCTACCGATGAGATGGGCAGGATCTTTGGGATTTGCAGAAACGAGCCTATCCTCTCGCGGCAATACCGGATCATCCACGCCGAAAAGCCGCTCATCTTTATCGAGGAGCAGTTTCCCTACAACCGCTTCCTCGATACACGCCGGGTCATCGTCCGGACGCCATCGCGGGTCCATGTAACCCTGATCGACATGCACGGCGGTTCCGGCCGGGTCGATGGCGGCATTGGCATCACACTTGATGAACCCGGCATCCTTCTGGAAGCCGAGTTCTCTCCCACCCTGTCCGTCAACGGCGGCGATCCTGCCCTCCGTGATCGGATCCGTAACATTGCACAGGATGTGCTGCAGAAACTCGGGTCGGGGGGAAGCGTAGCGATCACTATCCGCAAATCGTACCCGTCCCATGCAGGGCTCGGGAGCGGCTCGCAGCTCGGCCTCGCCGTCGCCCGGGCACTGAGCGAACTCCACGGTCGCACCCTGCCGGTGAAGGAACTTGCCCGGCTCGTCGGCCGTGGCGGGACGTCGGGAATCGGCACGGCTGCCTTCGAGTATGGGGGATTCCTCGTTGACGGTGGGCACCGGTTTGGTCCCGGCGGGGAAAAGTCGGATTTCCGCCCGTCCGCTGCCTCGCAGGGGATCAGCCCCCCGCCCGTAATCGCCCGCCATGATTTTCCGTCGGACTGGCGAATCCTCCTCGCAATCCCGGAAGTTCCTGCCGGGGCGAGCGGGAAGATCGAGACGGATATCTTCCGTGCTCACTGCCCGGTCCCGCTCGAAGAGGTGCGGGAACTCTGCCATGAGGTGCTCATGCGGATGCTGCCGGGGATCGCATCCCGTGATCTCGATCTCTTCGGCTCGTCTATCAACGCGGTCCAGCGGCTCGGGTTCAAGAAGGTGGAACTGGGTCTCCAGCCCCCGCAGGTGACAGGACTCCTTGACGTGCTCCGGGAGTCTGGGGCTGCCGGAGCCGGCCTCTCGTCTTTCGGCCCCACCGTGTACGCAATTGGCGATACCGGGATGACGGGGATCGAGCAGGCAGCCCAAAAGTTCATGGATGAGTCCTCCGGGGGCGCAACACTCATCACGTCCAGCCGGAACAGCGGGGCGGCAGTCCGGGTCGTGTGAGGGCGGTCTTCCCGATAATTCCCATTCCGCAGAGAATCTATCGGATGGGTCCCCCGATTGCCTTCAGAATGCATGTTGAGTTGACTGAAGAGAGGAGAACAGGGACGAAAACGGACACCATTTCTCCCGTTCAGGTCAACCGGGATTTTCCGGAGAGGGTTCTAAGACGAATATCTAGTGAACCTGGTCAGAGAGTGTCTGGTTCGTGAGAATGAGTAGGTTATCGCCATCTTCCAGGACAGTGCTGCCGGCATGTCAGCACGCAAAAAGACAGGGATCATCCCAGTCACCGGAGTATTCCGGTTTCTGAAAACCCTTACAATCAACCTTATTCTTAAAAAAAATGGGTATAGTGACAATCTAGCCACCGACCTTTTTGTCAAACAGAGAATATAATCGCGATATATTGAAGCGAGTTTCCATGTTGTTTTATGAATATCAGATGATAATTTCGTTTTCAAGGTCAATGTGAATAGTTTTTGATTCGCCGCCGGGGCGCCCTTCGGGGGCGGCGGGGTCAATCGCATATGAGAAGTAAGACCGACAACTCGTACTTTTTTCCCCCAAATTTTAGTCATTGGATTTTTCTTAATTCTTCGTCGTGATTTATAAGTGAGATTGGTGGTAACAATGACACTATACCCAAAAAATTAATCTCCAGGCCCTCCGACCATGACAATCGCGACGTGTTCGTACTCGGGTAGCCATAAGATTGGATCTGTAGTGCAGGTATCGCAGATCGCCCTCGCACTCTGGAAGGTAAAGTCCTGTGTCGTCACATCAGTGTTCTCTGGTACAAGCGGGATATCGACATCCTTCTGGATGATGTACCGGTACGGGTCGAGGTTTTCCCCATAGTATGCCTTATAGCGCTGCCGGTCGGCATCGGTTGCGTTGAAGGACCAATCCGCCCCCTCAGCAATCGTGACATCGTTCGGTATCCACCCATACCCGGGAAGGTAATACTCGGACCAGAAATGCCCGCCCCCGTAGCCGGGGATCATCTGCCAGCCGCCGATGGCACGGGCTGGGATGCCGGAAGCCCGGCAGAGGGCTGCGAAGTACGCGCTCTGCGCTCCGCAGTCACCCCAGCCAGTGGTGCGGACATATTCGGATATTGGCTGGGTGCTGCTGTCGTGTGCAAGCAACCTCGCGTACGATAGGGAGCTATACGGCATCTTGATGACATGCCAGTAGATCTTCTGAGCCTTCCGGTAGGGGTTGGTCTCGTTCCCGACAATCTTTTCCGCTTCCGTTTTCAGCCCCGGGGTGAGCGCGATGTTTCTGCTCGCTGAAGTGTACCTGATGTATTCAGGATCGCTCGTAGTATACGTCCCGACCTTCTCCGGATCGATCACATACCGCTGCTCGTACTGGGTAAAGCGGAACTTCGCAGTGATGTTAAGATGGCTGCCGGATACCTGATCAAGCGGTACCTCGAAATAGGCAATCCCTATGTCACCATTGGTACCAGTCGTCGACGTGAGATACCTGGCTGGCTCGAGGGAGAGAATGGTGACATTCTTCTGCGAATCGGTTTCAACGGGCAGGTATACCCAGACGCGGAAGGTCCCGGTCTTCGGAAGCTTTTCTCGGGGAATAGTGAGGGTCTCGGTGCCTTCCCAGGTTACCGGATCTCGGTACACGCCCTTTTCCGGCATTGCAGGTGCAAAGGCATAGGGCGCCATCTGGTCGTAGAAGGGGGTATCACCTTTCATCCTTGTACTCTCCCGCATGAGGTCCATATTGTGATACAGGATATTGCTTACCGTCCGATCCATGTACCAGGTCTCTCCATCGCTCTGGATACTCATGCTGTTGACGGGGGTGAGAAACGAAGCCTTCCGTTCAGCAGATATGTTGGGGAACTGTTCATTGACGATCGCCTCGATCTGCGAACGGTTAAAGGGATACTGGAGCACCAGGATCCGTGCGACGGTGACCCGGTCCCGGGCATGCAGAGAGGCAGAGATGTTCCCGGAGGCCATATACGCCTCTTGAGCTTGGGTGAAGAGTTCGGCAGCGGCATGGAGGTTCTGCTTCTGGAACTCCGCCTCACCCCTAAGGAAGAGGGCATCGGCCCCGGATACTGTGTCAGTTTTCGTTTCTTGCGAAATGCAGCCTGCTCCCAGCATGGCGGCTGCGATCAGGACAAGGATAATGGCTGGCTGGAATCGTTTCATGCAACACCGTTTAAGAGAGGAAGGTAGGCTTACTCTTTGAGGGAGGGGTTATCCTCCCGATTATTAATCCTTCTGAAGCATATGGCATCACCAACCAGTTCATCGATACAATACCAATGGATCATTCCTCGAAAAGGAGGATGTTTCGGGCATCTGATACGTTTCCACGGATTTTATGTACTGCGAACTATCGCACCCGGTCACCCCAGCAGGTAATGGACCGTCCACTGGGTCTTCCGGATCCACCCGATATGCCGGAATGCCCGCAGCCATCCAAGTTTCTCTTCATCTGAATAGAGATAACTCCATTCACCAAGGAGCCTGATCCCCGGATGCCACGCTTCCATCTCCCGGCTATCCCAGAGGCCTGACCGGAACACCGCCTCCCTGCCAAGCGGCCCCCTTGTCTGCATTTTCCAGTCAAGGAGTGCTTTTTGGGGTTTTTTCAGCCAGAACGAGTGTACCACCTCGCAGATGAACCCGGAGCCTGGAAACGTGTTCCGGAGCTGCAGGACAAGGGACCGGACGCTGTCCGCTTCCAGGTACATGAATACCCCTTCGGCCATGAAGAGAAACGGCCCCTCAAGCCCGGAGAACATTTCCATCCAGTGAAAGGCCAGCACAGAGGATGCAATGAAATGATACCGTCCTGTCTCTCAAAAGAACCGCTTCTTCAGATCAATCATCTCAGGGAGATCAAGATCGTAGAAGATCACAGATCCATTATCGATCCGGAGGAACCGAGAATCAAGCCCGCACCCGATATTCACGATCACCCCGCCCGGGTGCCGGGCAAGGAATTCCCCTGCATACTCGTCGTAGTGTCGTGCCCGGAGTGCGATGTGGATGACAAGGTTCCGGTCGATTTTGCCGGATACGAGCATCCTGTCAAGATGGTTTTTCGACTGGGAGAGGATTCTGTTCAGTTCGGTCGTAATTTCAACGGCTTTCGGGTCATCCAGGACTGGATCCTCCGATTGGGATTCCAGCGCATGACAATAGAGCGTAACCAATGCTGTCGCCGGAACATCGGCGATTCTGTACTCCATGGTCTTATCCCTACTTCCACGATTCCGCATTTCACGAAGGTGGAACCGCGACAGGCCTCCTATGGGTCCGGGAGATCAGGGACACCCCTGAGCAGTCTCTCAGCCTGCCTCCGGTGGAGGACTGCCGAACAGTGCCGGATGAAAAGGTCGAGCACGTCGAGATTCTCGGGAAAAAATCCTGGGGGAAGGATGATGACCGTGATACCATTGACCTTCCCCCCCATGAAAATCCGCTCCCGATAATCCTTCCTGATAGGGGGAATTCCCGGAGTTTCCGGCATAGTTCCGGCGACAGTTGTCCGAACGTGATGGCCTCGATACCTCCGTCGATCTCAATAAATGTCCTCGGTAGCATTGACGAGAGCCCCTGGGAGGTCGACTGGAGGGTAAGGCCTGTAATCGGCCGGCCTATCACCTGCTCGACCTCCGTAAGGATTGCATCTGTACTGCGGGCGGCCTCCACCCTCACCACCGAATCGGCATAGACCGAACTGAAGATCACAAGAGATTTTTGAGGGACGAGATCATAGAGGACGTCCGCAATGAACCCGGAGACATCGGTATCCAGTCCCAAATCGGCCAATTCATTCGCCTTTTCGGAGACAAACCTGATATCGCGTATATAGGATTCCAACTGTCCCCGGGCACGTTCCTGCCGGGATAGATCGGTGAAGGATGCAACGAATCCGAGAGGAGCGCCGGATTCATCGGCCATGGTGTTCACATACACCCGGGCATCGAACGTCGTTCCATCCTTTCTTCGTGCCGTTGCCTGGCCCATCCAGGTCTTCTGCCGGAGGAGGTCGGGAATTGCAGAAGGAGGGATCTCCGGCGATACCACGAATTCGGAAGCATACTTGCCGACAACCTCAGTCTCATCGTGATATCCCCAGACCTTGAGGCTCGCCGGGTTTGCATACTGGATCCTCCCCTCAGTGTCACAGAGGGCAAGGGGACAGAGAGAAGACCGGACGGCTGCTTCCCTGATCCGGAGCACAGAAGAGATCTTCTCGCACTCCTGCTCGGCACGCCTCCTCATCACCGATTCCCGGATAGCATGTTCGAGCTGGATGAACTGCGACCTGATAAGGATCCCCTTGGGAAGAAAGAAATCAGCGCCGCTCGTGAGTGCCGCAATCACGGCCTCCTCGTTCCCCTGGTCAGAAAAGAAAAGAAATGGTGTCCTGCCATCATGGTGGCGGACAAATCTGAGCAACTCAATTCCTGTGCAATCCGGCATATGGTAATCGGATACGATGGCGTCATACGTGTGGTTGCCAAGCATGGTTCGGGCGGTTTCACACGAGGTCGCAGTATCGATGACCAGGTCACCGGAATGTTCCAGAAAATGTTTCCCCAGATCAAGGATGGC